>MPMA02257288.1_pt1 | contig 9960 bp, 7 predicted proteins | sample 1617361 | NCBI WGS metagenome assembly MPMA02 (sample SAMN05944807, study PRJNA350692) | marine metagenome | biome: marine; feature: ODZ; material: water; isolation source: 180 m water sample filtered on 0.2 um supor filter | place: Pacific Ocean | collected 2012-04-08 | depth 180m m | reverse complement strand
TCTTTTTTTTCTTGTACTTCTTCCTTCTTGACATCTTCTATAATATCTGCTGCTGTTTCTTCTTTTCCTTCAGCAAATTTTTTGGTTTGTTCTACCATTACATTGACTTTTTTGTCAACATCTTCTTCTGGTTTTGTTTTTTCTTTCTCTTCTTGTTCGATTTCTTTTTCTTTCCCTATCCTTTCTCGTTCAAGCTGCTTTTCCTCTTCTTTCTTCACCTCTTGCTGCACTTCCTTTTCTACAGGAGCCTCTTTGAGTTTTCCCATAGAGTGAGTGCCAGAAATCTTTGATTTTTGAGCATCTTCCTCTAGTTTTTTCTCTTCTTCAATTATCTTTTTTTCTTCTTCGAGGACTTTTTCCTCTTTTTGAAAAGTCTTCGACTTATCTGAAATCGAAGATTTCTCGCTTTCGCTCGAAAGTTTCTTTTCAACTTTTTCCTGAACAGGAGCTTCAATCTTTTTCTCTTCTAGTTTTATTTCAGGTTTAGCTTCTTCCTTTGGCTTCTCAACAACTTCAACATTAGCTGCATTTTTCAGGCTTGACATGGATCTTTCTGCTTTGTCCAATAAGTCTTCAACAATGCCCTTCTCAAGAATTTCTTGACTTAACCCCAGAGCTTTTGCGTCATTAAATGCCTTGGCTATTAACAGGCCAGCATTATCTTTTGTTACATAAGCAATATTAAATGCCAGGTTGAATGCATATGCCGCTGCATTTTTCAGTTTTTCATTGAATGCTTCTTCATCTATTAAGAGTACATCTTTTTTATAAACAATCCCATCTTCATAAGCAGCAACTAGACCTAAACCCACTTCCATAGGCTTTATATCCAGTCTCGTTAAAATCTCAGCAACCTTTGAGTTTATTTTCTCTCCTTTCTTTGCAATAACAGCATCCTCTTTAACAGCAACCTTTCCAGACTCGACACCGACTTTTAGCCCTACGCCGCTCAACTCGCTTATTATTGGCCCTGGAGCAAATGGTGTTGGTCCTTTATTGATAACTATGTCATTTGGAGCTATTTGCCCGGCCTTTGCAGGAGCACTTGTCCTGCTTTTTTGTAATATTCTGCTTAACTTAAATGGATCTTCACTTGTAAAAATAAGCGCAGGCATACCCTCAAAATAGTTTTCAAGCTCTTCTATGTGGTTTTTTTCATTTTTTAATTTGTCAAGGGCAATTTTCATAAACCTTTTCTTTGTCATGAATAAGCTGATCTTTTCCCTTAGCTCTGACCTCATTGACTGCAATTGCGGAGCAGGCATATTCTCCATGTTTACTAATCCTATAATAGAATACTGTCTGGCCAATTTAATCATTTCCTGCACAAGTTTCTTTTTGTATTCCGCAGCGTTTGTCATTTTCACTCTTTCTTAGCTTCTTTCTTACTTTCTTTAGATTTGTTTCCTTCAGCTTCTTTTTTTAGCTTAGCTTCTTCCTTTGGCTTCTCTTTTTCCTTTGTTTCTGGATTTTGTTCTGCTGGTTTTTCTTTTTTCTTTTCTGGATTTATTTTTAACTTGTCCTTGTCTTTTTTCTTGTCATCTTTACTTTTTGTATCTTTTCCTACAACAAAAGCAGATCCCATTGTAAGCTTCAGCATAACGCTTTTTACATTCTGCTTCTCATTTGGAAGCTTTTGTATAACCGAATTATAAGCGGTCAATATATTGTCAATGATGTTGTCATCTGATGCGTCTTCCTGACCAATTCTGCATTTTACAGTTGGCTCATTTTTCGTTGCCAGGTTTATTGTCTTTTTTAGTTTTTCATACAATTGCTTTATGTTGGCGTTTGGAGGTAAAACACCCCCCATCTTGGGATTTGGCATTTTACCTTTAGGGCCTAAAAATCTGCCAAAGGCTGTAGCCACTTTTGGCATGACAGAAGCCTGGGCAATAAAGAAAGTGTGCTTATTTGCAAGCTTTTTTATCTCTGATTTACCCTTATATTTTACAAATTGGTCTGCAAGGATTGTTTCATCACAGACTTCCTTTGCTTTGCCTTCCATATCTGCTGCAACAAAAGCACAGACAGAAACTTTCTTTCCAGTATCATTATGCAATGCAACAAACAGATTCATGTTGTGCTCTGCCTTCTTCAGATCAAGGCCTTTGAGATTGATAATTAGGTCAATGCTCTGCTTAAAGTTTTTTTTAGGAGAATTCTCTTTCAGTTTCTTTAATGTATTTGCTATTAGTTCCTTGTCCATCTTCCCTCCTACATTAAGTAGTGTTAACGAGTAATATTATAGGAATTTTATGGTGTTTTTAAAGTTAATTGTTTTTAGGGATTATTGTGTAAATCTTGTTCTTAACCACAACACTTAAATATAGGGGGTCTACAGTATATATGGTAGATATAGTAGATAGGGTATTGAGGGTATTCTAGTATGAAGCAAAAAAAACAATTCAAGATAAAGTGTCCGGATTGCGAGCAAGAGATTATAGGATTTAGTGGGCACCATGCTGAACAAAATTTAATGATACATCAAAAGACATCAATAAAATGCAGGGAGTTTAAAGAATTACTAAGAAAAAAGGGGTATAAATGACTAGGAAGATAAAATTATCTCATACAGAAGTTGAAGTCAAGCTTTTCCTAGAGGTCCTGGGAGTTTATGGAATACTGGCTTTAGCACTTGTTGGGATATATTACTTAGAGCCTGCTATAACTGGTTTTGTCACAGTAACAAAAGAGTTTAATTACACTGATGATGTCAATCTGGAATTTAGCGAAAGTGCAGAGTATACATGGAATTTAGCCAATCCTGGAAACTTAAAAAGTGTAAAGGTTAGCGGCAATATGGATGATCAAGGGGAAGCCAGAGTCTATATTGAGAACAATGGCATAAGGCATTTGATTTTTGATAGTACACAATTAGTTGAAAAGGAATCTGGAATGTTTGGAATAACAGGATTTGCTGTTTCTGAAGATGGGGAAAGTGGAGTGGATGAAGATAGCGACGAGGGAGAGGAAGAAGGTGAAGAGATTCCAATAAATGGTACTGGAATGATTAATGATACTATCATAAATGAAACTGAAATAATAAATCAAACTGCAATAAATGAAACTCCAATAATTAATGAATCTATTGAAATTAATGAAACTGTTATCAATGCGACTACTGAAAAAATAATTAATATCAATCCGGATTATGGCAATAATGAATTTTATGATGCAAACAATGATGGTGTTGAGAGCCTGGATGGCATAATAGACTTTAGTGTCAAGGATTCTGATTTTAACTGGGATGTCAATGAGGATAAATTATGCACGAGGTATGAGATTTATTCTGCTGAGGGCGGTGAAAGTGATTTTGCTTGCTTTGGGAATGATGACTGCTGTAATTTGGTAGACTTGGAAAGCTCAAGGGCATTATGGAACGAAAGCCTATATTTGAGCTATGGCAGTTATGGAAGTACTACCAATAACATTGTTTTTGCCCAGGTGCTTTATGCCGACTATGACTTAGATACTGATGCACCTTACTCCGATATTGCGTATTCTTCATGGGGTAACCTGACAGCTAAATTTCTAGCAGATATTATTGAGTTTGAGGACATATGCATCGATACATGCTTGTTTGATAGCAATGCAAGCAGTTATAATCTGATAGTTGAGCTGGACAATACGACTTTAAGAATAGATGAGATAAAATATTTAGTTGAGGAAAGGGTAACTAACAATGATCCAATATTAATTAAGAATATAGAAAACATCAGCTTAATGGAAAATGAAAATTATACCCTTAACTTAAGCGACTATTTTGATGATGAAGATGAGGATGGTTTAGTTTATAGTTATAATGAAATGGACAACATAACTATAAATATTGAAAATAACTTTGCATACATGAAGCCAGATAGGGGCTTTACTGGCAGCAGGTTTACTTTCATAACTGCAAGCGATTCTTTTGGCCAAGTTGTTTCAAATGTCTTTAAGATAGAAGTAATAAGCGGAAAGGTATCTGAAGAGAGATTTGAGATAAGGGATAGTGAGGACAATAAGCTTGCTGTGTTTGACAGCTTCGGCAATTTAGAGATTAAGGGAAATTTAACACAAGATATCTTGGCAGATGAAAATGATTTTATTATTAAGGATATTGATGATAGCTTAAATCTTGTTGTTACAAATCCAGAAGGTAATTTGCAGATTAGAGGTTCCTTAAATAAAAATGAAGGTGTATTAAATCCGGGTCCTGATTCTTTTGTTATAAAAAACAAGAATGGGGAAGTGGTTGCTTATGTCAATAGCACCGGAAGTTTGTTTTTGAGCGGGACTTTGGCAGAGAGTGTTTCTTTTGAATAAGATAATGAGTTTGTATTTCTAAATATAGCTTAAATCAACATATTTTTTTCCTCAATTATTTTCTATATAGAAAAGTATTGTTTGAGAGCAAATTATTTAAAGATGTACTTATATAACTAGAAATTATACTTATTTAAATGTAAAGATGGTGATGCAAATTTGAAAAAAGCTATAAAATAGAAATTATTTTAAATAATTACTTATATAACTAGAAATTATACTTATTTAAATGTATAGATGTTAAGGGAAAATAGGGGAAAAAATGAAAAAAATAGAGATTTCCCTAGTCAAAGAATTCTAAAAAGTAGGTATTTCACAAGATTAAAACAGGAATATGACAAGGTAAGAACAAAATATCCTGATTTATCTGCGGTTATACAAAGAGATGAGCTGTTTCTTCCTGATTTTATTTTCAGCAAAAAGCTTTCTAGTTTGGAGGCTATTTCAAAATACCTTATAGAAAATTGCAAACTGAGCATAAAAGAAGCTTCTGTACTGCTTAGCAGAACAAACAAAAACATTTGGTATGCATACAATTCCAGCAAGAAGAAATCAGTATCTTTTGCAGTAAAGAAGGCAAGGTTTGTTATTCCTACAGCAGTTCTCAAGAATTTAGATTTAAGCGTTCTAGAAAATATTGTTATTTACCTCAAAGAAGAACTAGAGCTTCCATACCATGAGATTGCTGACATATTAAAGAGGGATGACAGGACTGTATGGAGCGTCTATAACAAAGCGAACAAGAAAAAAGCTTCAAAAGAAAAAAATCAAAAAAAGATTGATGTTGAGATAAAGAAGTACAAAGAGATTTCTGATGCTTACATTCAATTTTACAACCTCTCTAAAAAATTTTCCATAAACATTATCCTAACAGAGCTGGAAAAACAAATATTTGTTCCAGTCGATATCTTTTCTGACAGGTTAGGAAGCTTTGAGTCAATAGTTAAATTTCTCGTTGAAAATTATAACTTAAGTTTTTCTGAAATTTCAAGCTTACTTGACAGATCCTATTCCAGCATTTGGAATGCTTACAGTTCAAGCAAGGAAAAATCTCCAAGCAGATTTGCGCCTAAACTTGCCCGCTCAATTCCTCTCTCAATTTTGAGGAACAAGGAGTTCGGAGTTCTCGAAAATATTGTCGCGTACCTGAGAGATGTCTGCGGAATGTCTTACCGCGAAATCTCGATTGTGGTTGCAAGAGACGAGAGAACAGTCTGGACTTCGTATCAAAAAATAAAGAAAAAAATGGGGGAAAATGAAGTATAAAAGGCTAGCATTATTTGCCGTACTTAGCATGATTTTGCTAGCCTTTGCCATAAATGCGGCAGAAATAAATAGCTCCAACTACAAGCAAACGGTGGTTGTGACCGATGGTGGCTTGGCAAATATAAGCAGCGAAAGCTATATCCAGAGTGTATCCGTAGGGGAAATTATAGGACAAACTGCTTCAGCACTATACAAGAATTGGCTAGGATTCTATTATACTGTAGCAGGACTACCATCTAAAGTTACTTTGACCTCTCCATCAGACAACAGCATCATAACAAACAGAACCCCATTATTCAACTGGACTGCCGCGACTGGAGCAACTCCAATCACTTATGAGCTGCTGATACAGAGAGAAAGCTGCCAAGACTTAGGAAGCTGCGTAACTGATTTAATAAATGTCACAGGCATTGAGGGTACAAACTATACTATAACAGATATGCTAGATGTGGATGCTGTTTATAACTGGACTGTCAGAGCCAATAACAGCATAGACTATGGAGAGTATGCAGATACATTCAACTTTACTGTAAATTCATTAGTTTCATTGACATTGCCTACAAGCAGCGTTGACTTTGGAACATTGGCATTAGAAGCGAATGAAAATACGACAGATGACAGCCCAGCACCAATAAAAGTAGAGAATGATGGAAATATACTTATTAATGTAAGCATATATGCGAATGAAAGCTTATGGAAATCACAAAATTTAAACACATCATACTTCCAGTTCAAAGCAGACAACTCCAGCGAGGCAAATGCCTTCAACTGGACTGGGTCCACACAAGACTGGCTGAATGTGTCAAGCTTTGCATTGCCTGTAATTAAGCAGCTTAACTTCAGCGATGCTACCGATATAGCGGAGATAGAATTATATGTGACAGTTCCAACAGACGAAACAGCTGGAACAAAAACAAGCACATTGGTGATAGAAGGTGAAGCGTCATAAATTTGGCAAGTTTGTAATAATTGTATTAATATTTTTAATGCTAAATCAGATAGCTATTGCATTAGGAATATCGCCTGCAAAAAAGGTAATAGATTTCGCTCCCAATAAAGAAGAAACAATAACTTTCAATTTGATCAACAATGAAAATAGAGATTTAAGGGTTTTTGTGGAGATAAGTGGGGACTTAGAAAAGTATATTCAAATACCAAATAACATAGTAACAATAAAAAAAGATGAAAAAAGCAGGGGATTAGATTTAGAGATAATTCTTCCGGAAAATGTTGAAAGGTCTGGATTAATTGAATCTACAATTAAATTAAGTCGAATTTCAGCTGCAGAGCAAGGTGCAATACAAATCTCTACTATGCCTTCGATTAAAGCTAAATTGCAATTAAGGGTTCCTTATCCAAGCAAATATATTGAATCTATGCTAGTCGTGGATAAAGATGATAAAGATGATAAAAAGGTTAGGTTTGTTATGCCAATATTCAATTATGGTGTGGAGGACATTGAAAATGCAAGGGCTTTTTTGAAGATTTTTGACAATGAAAATAATTTAATGAGAGATTTAGAAACTGAGAGTACCTCTATTGACAGCGGCTCTCAAGCAAAATTAAGCTCGAACTGGCAAGCTGAAACTATAGGATCTTATTATGCAACAGCGGACATAGATTATGATGAAAAAAGTTTGGGATTAAAAGAAGACTTTATTGTTGGAGTGCCGTTTGTGAATATCACAAAAATTTTTGTAAATAATTTTAGGCTAGGAGATATAGCCAAATTTGATATTTATCTTAAAAGCTACTGGAATGATAAAATTAATGTCTATGCTGATGCTCTAATTTTTAAGGACGATAAAACCCACTTAAGTTCTAGAATAGAGCCTATTGATTTATTAGCTGGAAAAGAAGGCATTGTTAATCTTTATTGGGAAACAGCAGAGATAGCTGAGGGGGATTATGATTTAAACCTTACAATAAAACATGATCTTGGAGAAAGCAAGCATAATGTTAAAATAATGGTCAATGAGGATTCCATAACAACAAGCTTAACACCTGAAAGGATTGTTTCTGGAAGGGATATAATAATATATTTGACTGTAGCTATTGTGATTTTAATTGTTGTTAATGTTCTAGGGTATATTAAAAAATTCAGAAAAAGATAACAAGAGTATCTTAGAACATTGTTCTAGAGTATATGTTACAATAAAAAGATTTATATACTAGTTGTGTAAAAGGTATATTGGATATTAGTACTTCCAAATAATAATATTAGAAAAACAAAAAAATCAAAATATATTTAAACAACCAATATAATTAATGTAGATAAACTATAAAAATGCAAAATGGAAAAAGAGGTTTCCAAAAAAACAGGTGTAATTTTGCTTCTTTTAGCCATTATTATAGCTGTCATGTTCACACTTGCTATTTTGAATTACATACAAGCTCCAAGAGTTGCTGAAGGTGCAAGAGAATCATCCACAAGCGGAGAGATCACATTAACGATTAAAAAGCCTCCAATTGTAACGGATGAAAGCACGGGCAGTGTAAGTTTGGAAATACTGCCTCCACCAGAAAGTCCAGAATGATGGAAATATCAAATAAAAATTAATTGAAGGATAAAAATGGGTGAAATATCAAATAGAACCATACTTGCGCTGTTAATTGCAACATTGGTCATATCCCTCGGAGGAACTTATATTTCATTATCAGCTGTAAATAATAAGCTAGTTTCTCTAGGCTTGGCCCCTATTACGGGTTTTGCAACTATTCCAAATGGAACTGCAACTGTAACTGTAAATACAATTTCATCAATACAATTTTCAAAAGCGAGTGTAGCTTTTGGCTCTGGTAATGTAAATACACCCGGAGGCTATAATAATTGTACATTGACTACGCTTGATGAAGGCAACTCTCCAGGCTGCTCTGATTTTAATAATGCATCAGGATTTACAGTTGTGAATGATGGCAACGCAAATTTGAGTGTAGAGCTAAGGTCGAACATATCTGCTGCAACTTTTATAAGCGGCAGCGCAGTATTTGCGTGGAACGTAAGTGTAAATGAAAGTGGAAGCTGTGTTAATAGCTCGGGTAGTGATAGAACGGCTGTTCAGCCTAATACAAGCGTTGGTTGTGGAGGTACAGCAGATGCTTGTGGCTCTATCTTTGAAAGTGTAAGCACATCAAATAAAAACATATGCCCAAGCTTGTTATATTCAGATACGAGTGATGCCTTGAATATTGACATAAATATAACAATACCCCTAGATGCTCCAACAGGCGCTAAGACTGCAGCTCTTATTGTTACTGGAACAGCCGAATAAAAAAATTTTATTTTACATTTTTAATATTGGTTATGATTTTCTAGAAAACTTTAAATAGAAATCAATTTATATTATTTTGATGAGAAAAAAATTAATAGGGATTATTGTATTATTTCTGATATTTTTAGTGCAACAACATACAGTTTATGCAATTAGAATAAGCCCCTCTGCTATAAAGATAGATTTTCAGCCTAATTATGAAGAAACATTTACTTTTCATACTGAAGCAACAGAAAATATTGGGATCTATATAGAAGGCAATTTAGCAGAGTATATTACTGTGGAAGAGGACAATATAGCAAAAGACGGCACTTTTCTTGTTAAGGTAAAACTGCCAGATGAGATTGAAACTCCTGGAAAAAATAGGGTTTTGGTTGGCTTGATTGAAAAGGGAAGGGTTGGTGGTACCGTAGCAGGTATTGCATCAATAAGGACTCCTATAGACATAAAAGTTCCATATCCTGGAGTGTATGCTGAAATAACTTTTCATGTTAATGACTTAAACATAAATGAAACAGCCAATTTTGTTGTTAGAATAAATAATCTTGGAAAAGAGGATATTAATAACGCAAAAGCAGAAATAGGAATATTTGATAGCAATGAAGTGCTTGTGGAAAATATTTTAACCCAGGAAAAGAAAATCAAGGCCAATACCCAGGAAAATCTTAAGGTTTTATTTGATGCCTCAAAGCATATTGCTGGAACGTACAAGGCTGTTGCGCATGTAACCTATGCTGATAAATCAGAGGATTTTGAGGATGGATTTAAAATAGGTACATTGAATATTAAAATTATCAACTATACCAGAACATTTTTTAAAGACAAAATAAATAAATTTAACATTGAAATAAAATCCTTATGGAACAGCAAGATTGACGATATTTTTGCAGAAGTCGAAGTTTTAAGCAATGCAAAAGAGGTTTCTTCCTTTAGAACAGTTTCCGTTAGCTTAGAACCATGGGAGAAAAAGACGATAAGCACTTTTTGGGATATGCAAGGTTTAGACGAGGGAACTTATGATGTTGAAATAAACTTGTTTTACCAAGGGCAGACAACCGAACTCAAAGATGCTATAGAGATAGTAACTAAAAAAGAAGAGTTAGCGGGATTTTTA
>MPMA02131713.1_pt1 | contig 9964 bp, 9 predicted proteins | sample 1617361 | NCBI WGS metagenome assembly MPMA02 (sample SAMN05944807, study PRJNA350692) | marine metagenome | biome: marine; feature: ODZ; material: water; isolation source: 180 m water sample filtered on 0.2 um supor filter | place: Pacific Ocean | collected 2012-04-08 | depth 180m m | reverse complement strand
CGGTTTATTGTATTGCAGTTCGTTCCCCGCACAATCCATCAGACAACCACCGGCCTCATTCAGAATACAATGCGACGCACCAGTGTCCCATTCAGATGTTGGCCCCAGCCTGGGATAGACATCAGCGACGCCTTCGGCGACCAGACAAACCTTCAGGGCGCTGCCCATGCTCACGGTTTCGACTTCCTGCCCGCTTTGTGCTCGCAGCGAATTGCGAAAACGATCCACTTCCGCGCCGGAATGGGATCGACTGGCTACCATTCGGACCACACCATCTTGATAGGGTCTGATTGTGATCACCTCGGCGGCAGCGTCTTCTACCTGACGCCAAGCACCACCGCCGGTGAGAGCAAAATGAGTCGTCCGCCTGACCGGCGTGTGAACCACGCCCAGAATGGGGAAACCGTTCTCAATCAGTCCGATGTTGACAGTGAATTCACCGTTACGCCTGATGAACTCTTTTGTACCATCGAGCGGGTCTACAAGCCAGAACCGTGACCAGTCCGCACGCTGCTGGTAAGTGATTTCAGAAGATTCTTCTGACAGTACCGGCGTTCCAGGCAGGAGCGGAGCCAGCTGCTCACTGATCAAGTCATGCGCACGGTGGTCCGCCACAGTAACAGGTGAACCGTCTGCTTTCTCAATCACCTCGTAGGCCTGGTCATAAATTTCGAGGATCACCTGACCTGCTTGCAAGGCAACGTCACATACTGCAGCCAATAACGAGTCACTGATCATTTTTCTGCCCGTACGTAATCGTCAACAAGGTAGGTCGCCAGCAAACTGCGCGCATCGGTAAAATCATCCCTACCTCTCAATTGATCCAGTTGCCGGAGCGGCCAACCCATAGTTTCGAGCGGTTCCGGTTCATCTCCTGGCAGTGGATCCGGATAAAGTCCCCGAGCCAGAAAAATCATGGTCCGGTAATTCGAATAAGCCGGTGTTAAACCAACCGCGGCCAACTCCACGATCTCGTGGGCTGTATAGCCGATCTCTTCCCGCATCTCCCGCAGGGCAGCATCGCGTGGGCTTTCGCCGGTATCTATCCGACCCCTTACGAATCCCAGCTCGTAACGTTCACAGCCAACCGCATACTCGCGGAGCAGAAGCAGATGTTGTGGATCCGGCATCGGAATCACAAGAACAGAACCACTGCCCTCGCCCATGAACCGTTCAAACTGGGCGTATTGTCCGTTACCGAACATCAAGTCGACCGATTCGATGTGGAACAGCCGAGTGCGGGCTATGGTGTTGACATCGAGAACCTCGGGCAAGTCGTTCATAAAAGTTGATCCAGGGAGCAATCGTGGATGACAAGTTACCTTCAGCTTAACGCACTCGGGCGCTCTGCGGTATTTAAGTCTAAGCGCGTATGGCTCATCACCGTTAGAATTAGCCGCATCTGTAACATCAGCTGGTGTCCCTACCGGACTGCCCACACTGCTCTGACTGGACCCACAAACCGATGTTGAACTGGGCACATATAGATTCGGTACTTCTGGATCTCGACGGTACGCTGCTCGACCTGCACTATGACAACTATTTCTGGAACGAGTTTGTCCCTGCACGCTACGCCCAGAATCGTAGCCTAAGCGTGACTGACGCCAAAACAAAGCTATCGCCCCGCATGCTCGAGCTGCAGGGGACACTGGATTGGTACTGCGTCGATTTCTGGAGCCAAGAACTGAACCTGGATATCCTCGCACTAAAAACTGAACTGCGTCATCTGATCAAGTTGCGGCCCGGTGCCAGATCTTTTCTGTCCTATTTGCAGACCCAGCCCCAGCGCGTGATACTGGCAACTAACGCCCATTTGAAGTCCGTGGCGCTTAAGTTCCAGCAAACCGGACTGGCACCACTGTTTGACCGGGTAATCACGTCGCATGAACTGGGCCATCCCAAGGAGGAACAGACTTTCTGGGAAAAACTTCATTTGCTGGAAGCATTTGATCCCAAACGCACACTGTTTATCGACGACAATCTGACGGTGCTTGAAGCTGCCGCTTGCTACGGCATCGGCCACTTGCTTGCAGTATCTCGGCCCGACCTGACACAACCTATACGGACCCTGCCGGGTGGTTTTACCCGCCTTGATCATTTTGACGATTTGCTACCCTCAGATTGACCCCGGGTAATGTTTTGAAAGCGTCCACCGCTTCGATCAGTCCGGCATTTAAGCGCATGCTGGATGCTAAAAGGTATCTTCCGGACAAACATCAAGAAACAGCACTGGTGCACTTCGATCGTTTAGCGCACGAACTGGCCGTATCAGACTGCCTCAACACCGACGGTCCACTTGCTCTCATCCAGCGCCACCTTCGGCTTAAGCCCCGGAAAAACCCCGCCGGTATATACCTGTGGGGCAGCGTAGGCCGTGGGAAAACGATGATGATGGATGCCTTTTTTGACACTGTGCCGGGCAAGCGGAAAAGACGGGTCCATTTTCACCGATTCATGCTGGAACTCCATCAGCGTCTGAAACTGTTGCAGCGCCAGCGAGACCCTCTCATGCAGGTGGGCCGCGAAATCGGACAGGACGTCGCACTTCTGTGCCTGGATGAGTTTTTTGTCTCTGATATCGGTGATGCCATGGTGCTCAGCCAGTTGCTGCACGGCCTCACAAACAACGGCGTCACGCTGGTGTTCACATCTAATACCAAACCTGATCAGCTATATAAAGACGGATTTCAGCGCGACCGGTTTCTGCCGGCGATTGGTCTGATTGAAGACCGCACTGTGGTTGTACACCTTGACGGCAACACCGATTATCGGCTTGAACTGCTGGACAGATCAGATGTCTACCTGACTCCGGACGATGCTACCGCACAGAGCCAGATGCAATCGTTGTTTACACACCTGGTGTCGACGATACCGGTGACAACGGGTTCGATCACTGTCAACGATCGGTGCATCCGGACCCGCACTCATGGCGAAGGCGTGATCTGGTTTGAATTCAGCGCATTGTGCGAAGGGCCACGATCCAAAGCCGACTACGCAGAACTGTCTCGTTCCTATCACACGATTCTCATTTCCGGAATTCCCCAACTCAACGACAGCCAGGATGGTATTGTCCGGCGGTTTATCGAACTGATTGACGAACTCTACGATCGTCGGGTCAAAGTGATTGTGTCAGCCGAGCGCTGTCCAGAAGGCCTTTACAGCGGCAACCGGTTGTCTGCACCTTTTAATCGAACCATCAGCCGCTTAAACGAATTCCAGAGCGGGGCCTATCTCTCGCTGTCCCATAGACCCTAATTCATCTCTGACCTAACTCACAACCGTCGTTAGGTTTCGACAAGAGCTGCGCAATCCAGCGGTGAAACGCGTGAACACTGGGTTCGTACAGGGGTGAATACCGGCCAGCCCGGGCCAGTGACGACGACAAGCCCTGTTGCTGGGTCTCGATCACGGGAATATCTTCAGCCAAGCCGGCTTCCATTCGACGCTCATAGGCACTCAGCTTAGTCGCAAAATCTGCTTGCTCGACTGAGGCCTGCGGGAAACAGACGGTCATATTGACCCGGGTTAATGCCGGTGCGAGCGGCATTGCCTCGAATATCCAGACGGCATCAATAGACGCCGCGAAGGTGAGATTAGGGTAAACCCAACTGTACCGGGTACCCAGTAAGTTGCGCCCCGATAATCCCGGCAAGGGCGGCAAAGGCTGGGTCCCGTCGTCCACCTTGCCCGTACTGCTGACCCCCCGGTGTTCCCCGAACTGGGTACTGAAATTCCCTGCGACCTTATCCAGAGGATCCGGCGATGCGTAATAGACCGAAAAAGTACCCGGATGAACCTTCTGCAGATGGTAATACTCGTTGAATACCTCAAGGAAGATTTTCCAGTTGCACCGCACCTCGAACTCTCTGCTCGATGCGGTAATCAGGTCGCCCAATCGCCAGGGGCGATGTACCGCCTCAAAATCACCCAGCCAGGTGTCAATCGGAGAGGCCGCGCCGTCCACATTAACAAAAGCAAACCCAGCGCGTGACGCCGCCGGCACTGCAACCAACCCATGGTCGGCGTTACAAAAATCAACTGCTCCATCCATCCGCGGAGCCGTCAGCAACGCGCCATCAAGCCCGTAAGTCCACGCATGGAACGGACAAACGATCCGTTCACAGCGCCCACGGCCCGGCGGCAACAACCGCATACCTCGATGCCGGCAGGTGTTCGCAAAGGCCCGAAGCTGGTGCGATGAATCCAGCAACAGCACCAGCGGGGTGCCGCCAACGTCGAGTGCGAGATAATCGCCCGGTACGACCAGATTGTCGACGCGTCCGACACTGACCCAACCGCCCCGAAATCCCCGAGCCATCTCCCTCTCGAAAAGCACCTCGTCGACGTAGCATACCGGTGGCAGGGATTCTGCCGCCTCGACCGGTCTTAACACCTTTTCAAAATCTGTTTTATTTAACACCTGGCCCCCCGAGTATGGTCCCACAGCGGGTTATCTACCCTCGAGCACAGCGGCGCAACCCTCAGGTCAATTAATATATCCGTTGTCTGGATCAGTCGTCAGTCAGTACAGATCCAGGGGATCTACATCGACCGACCAGCGCACAGTCCTTGCCCGTTTCAAGCGGTCCAACTCGGCAAGCCAGACTTCCAGAAATCGATGTAAGTGGTTGTGGTCCCGTCCTGAGACCAGCAGTTGCGCCCTAAACCGACCCGCTCGCCGCTCCATGGGCGAGGGTACAGGATCCATCACCTGGATGTTGCCAGCCTGCTCAGCCTGTAGCCAACACCTCGCCCGGGCCTGGGCGGCCTGTAGAAAGCCAAGGGGCGCAGCCTGTTGAGGGGATTCGGCCCGGAGCAGGACAAACCGCGCGTAAGGCGGGTAACCAGCTGCCTTGCGCTCGGCGAGACAGGCAGTGGCAAAACCATCGAAGTCGTGAGACTGAAGCCGGATATAAGCCGGATCATCTGGATAGAACGTCTGTACCAACACAGTGCCACGACGTGTCCCGCGACCGGCACGCCCGGCAACCTGGGTTAACTGCTGAAACAGGCGTTCTGACGCCCGGAAATCGAAGCTGTAAAGCCCCCTATCGGTATTTAACGCACAGACTAGAGTGACTGCGGCAAAGTGATGCCCCTTGGACAACATCTGCGTACCAACCACGATATCCGCCTCACGCTGGCGAATTGTCTCTAATACCTCCTCAACCTGTCCGGGGCCCGCCATGCTGTCACTGTCCACCCGCACAACCCGGGCTTCCGGGAAACGCTCGATCAGGGCAGCTTCGACACGCTGGGTGCCCTCGCCGAGGTGATACAGACCCGACTCGGCACAATTCGGGCATAGGGACGGTGCCGGCTGCGATGCACCACAGTGGTGGCAACGCAGCACACCACTACCCGCATGAAGCGTAAGACCCGCGTCACAACGCAGGCACTGCGCTCTCCACTGACATTTAAGACACAACACGACCGGTGCGAAACCACGACGATTGACATAAATAATGCTCTGTTCACCACGGTTTAGGCGTGTCTCGATCGCATCCAGGACCGCGGTGGAAAGACCGTTTTGGTGGGCTGTCCGCGCAATATCCACCAGCTTCACGTCGGGCATGACGGCACCGCCAACCCGCTGCGGCAATAACAACCGGCTATAACGTCCTTTACGGACGTTTTCCAGCGTTTCCAAGGATGGCGTCGCAGAACCCAGTACGACTGGGATTTTTTCAATTTGCGCCCGTTTTACGGCCACATCTCGCGCGTGGTAACGAAATCCATCTTGCTGCTTAAACGATGGGTCATGCTCCTCGTCCACAATAATCAGGCCCGGGCGCAAACAGGGTGTAAAAACAGCCGAGCGGGTTCCTAAGACCACGTCGGCCAGCCCCTGCCGCGCAGCCCACCAGCCCCGGTGCCGGGTCCGCCCACCAAGACCCGAGTGCAAAACAACCAGCTTACCGGCGAGGCCCTGGCTAAATCGCGCCACCAGCTGCGGTGTCAACGCGATTTCGGGTACCAGGACCAGAACCTGTGTGTTCCGGGCTATGGCTTCTCGCGCAATACTTAAATAAACCTCGGTTTTACCCGAACCGGTGACGCCATGTAGAAGAAAAGCGGCATATTGCTCGAGATGGCTGACCACCTGCGTACAGGATTCCGACTGCGCTGAGGTCAACTGCTGTTCTGTCGCGTGGTGGGCTTGCACCACTGTGGTGCTGTCATCAAGCACGCTGCTCACCCAACCACGTGCTTCCAGCCGGCGCAGTGCATTCAGTACCCTGGGATTGTGTGCCCGCAGTGCCGCTTCTGGTACACCTTTCAATTCGGCGTCTGCCAGTTCTGCCAGTACTTGCCGCTGAATAACAGCACGGTCAGACAGCATCGTCCTACTGCGGCCACCCTCGACTGTAATGTACCAGCGGCGTGGCAGAGGCGGCTGCAGATTGCCGCCTCGACGCAGTGCAACTGGCAGCGCTGTGTGGAGCACTTCACCGACGGGGTGGTGATAGTAGGTTGAGGCCCAGTGCAACAGTTTGAACACCGATTCAGAGAACACCGGTTCAGCATCCAACACTTGCGTCACCGCCTTTAATTTGGAAATAGGTACCTCTGCGCGTGCTACCTGATCACAGACTACACCGACGACAGTCCGTTTTTGTAACGGCACTTTGACTCGAACACCGGTTCGGACCACGTCAAGGTCTTTTGCTGGGGCGTAATCAAATACACGCCGCAGGGGTAACGGCAAGGCAACACGAAGTGCACCGCTGAATTTCATTGCAGCATTAAACGTTTGTGTAATAACAAGTTTGTATTAGTCGTTAAAGTTTCTGTCATCTCGCACCAACCCGAGGTAAATAATTGACACACATATGTGTTTCCCTGTTGTGCACAATTGCTGTGGATAACTCTGTGCAAAAATACTCAGCCGTGTGGCAATTTGGCACACGATTAATGGTTAATTCTAAATTGATTAATAAATAAGCAGTTAATTCTTTATTCAAATTCAATACGTTAGGGGTATCCCGGCGTTAGATTACGCACTCGGTTGCCATAGATATCGAACCCAGCGACGGGCCGGCTGGATGTGTATAAAGCGACCTTCAAATTGTCAAACGCATACACAGCCACACTCGAATCATCTTTTATGATCAATAATTTAGCTGCCGGACTTCGCAACACTTAACAGTTTATTTGATCCTATTGCACTGCCAAAACAACGCATCAAGTGTAACGCGTACAACACGTTCCGGACACGCCTGTAAACACTGCGTGTTGAATGTTGTCAGTCCACTTCACAAAGCAGCAGTGGCTATTTCAACACAAATGATTACGCCGGCCTTTTGAGCTTTATCATTCTGCCAAAATCAACATATTCACCAGCACCTAATCGCCCGACCGGATGAATTCGATCCGCATGGATTTGTCTTCTGCCTTTTGAATCGTGGCCAACCACCTCGTCATCCAGATAAACCCCTCTGACACGCCCCAGGATCATCGAGGTGGTGTTGTCCCCGATGTTGTGGATCTTATAAAGCGTACAGACAAAAGCCACCCTCGCGTCTTTAAGGCGCGGTAGCCGTGAACCCGCCAAGGGGACTGTTGTCAGTCCTAGGTGATCAACCTCCGATTCGCCTGCCGGCAGTGTTGCAGATGAGGCGTTCAGGTCTTCCAGCTGAGCCACACTGGCGATGTGAACCAGAAAATCCCGGCGTTGCTTAATATTTTCACGGGTATCCTTTGGGCGCCCGTCTGGTTTAAGACCCGTAGAGATCATCACCAACGGTGGTTCGCTCGAAACGGCATTGAAAAATGAATAGGGCGCAAGGTTAAGGCTGCCATTCGCATTCTCACTGAGCACCCAGGCGATCGGGCGCGGAATAACGGTCTGGGTCAGGGTGATATAGATCTGCTGAGGATCCAGTTGGGTGATATCAACGTACATAATTCAATGCTCCGTGACTACGGCGGCCTTCAGACAGGGGACTAACCATCAGCAAGATCTTGTAGCAACGGCAAAATCGATTCCTGTAGTGCCTTGCGGTCAAGTGGACCGATGTGTTTGTGCCGAATAATGCCTTGTGAATCAATGACAAAAGTTTCGGGTACACCGTAAACGCCCCAGTCGATTCCCACCCGGCCACTGGCATCCACCGGCACACTCACGTAGGGATTCCCCCATTGCTGCAGCCAGGCGCGGGCATCCTGAGGGGAATCCTTGTAGTTGAGCCCAACAATTTCGATCATTCCAGTCGCGGCGATCTCATTGAGAAGCGGGTGCTCAGCACGACACGAAACACACCAGGAGGCCCAAATATTAAGCAGCCACACTTTCCCGTGCATATCGCTGACCGAGGTGTGTGCGGCTGCATCCAATAACTGGGGCAGCTTAAACGTCGGTGCGGGCTTGCCCACCAGTGGTGAGGGCACCTCGCGCGGGTCAAGTTTGAGTCCGATTGCGAGAAAAATACCCACAATTACGAATATGACCAGTGGCAACCCGAAGCGCCACGCTCTAACCACCGCTGTAGACCCCCAGTTGCACCGTCAACGCTCTTATCCGACCGGGTAGCTTGAGATCACCAAAGTCTTCGCCGTCTTCTACCAAATTGCAGATGTGCTTCAGGCCATCGAGCACAAAGGTGGTCAGCATTAAGCACCCCCCGACGCGAGACAATCATGTTGTCGTCCAGCAGCAACAGGTGCTCTGTACGCCATTTGATAAGGCCTCAATCGTGATTAGCGCCTCAGTTTACGACCGACTCCGCAGCCCGATTGGACCTTTCGACCAGTTCACCTGCGGGCACATAACCCGGTATAACGGTCCCGTCCTCCAGCACGATGGTCGGCGTCCCACGAACCCCGACCAGTTCGGCGGCTTCCATATGGCGGCCAATCTGGGTTTGGCAGGTCTTGGTTTCAATGGCGATACCCATTTTTGCGTCTGTCATTGCCTGCTGCGGATTATCTGCACACCAGACGGAAACCAGCGTCTCAAACGATGGAGAGTTAACCCCAGCCCGCGGAAAACCCAGATAGCGCACTTTTACGCCTCCAGCGACCGTCTGGGCGATTTCCTGGTGCAGTTTGACACAGTACCCACAACTCGTATCGGTAAACACAGTGATTGTGCTTGCCACATCCTGAGGGGCAAAAACTACCATACCGGCTTCGTCCAGGTCTTCAATCACTTTACGCCGACCCGCACGGCGGGCATCTTCTGTCAAATTGAGGTTTTTGTCGATATCGATCAGATCCCCATACAGCAGATAACGCCCATCGGCCGACAGATAGACGACGCGCGTCCCAAAGATCGCCTGGTAGAAACCGGCAACCGGTGCCGGTTCGACCCGATCGGGTTCAGTGTCGGGCAACAGGCTGGCGGCAGCAGTCAGTACCTCAGGCGGTATGTCATCAGCCTCGGCGAGGGCGCAAAAACACATTGATAACACAAGCGTGTGTGTCAGAAATCGCATGAATTTTGGTTTAAGGAGCAGCAAAGGGATCATTAATTACGAAGTATAAAATGCAATAGTGTACTGAAAACCCTGGTGGATAGACCGCGCCAGTCAGCGACTGTCTCCAGAGAGCTTCTCAATGATGTAGCCGCCGGATTTTTCGTCGTGCTCAAGCTGCAGTAAGCCCCGGGATTCGGCTTCTTCCAGCAGGCTTCCAAAAGTCCTGAACCCATGGTAGCGCTCACTGAACCCGGGTTGCCGGCGTTTTAGGGTCTGTTTTACATGTGAGCCCCATACTTTCCCGCCGTCGCCACGTTCTTCGAACAGATCTTCCAGCGTCGATACCACCATATCGACCGCCTCCTGCTGGCGTTTATCACCCTCACTCATGGTTTTCTTCTTTGCACCGGTTCGGCTGCGGGTTTTCTTGCGAGCCGTTGTGGATACGTTGGGTCGTATCAGATCATCGTAGAAGATGAATTCATCACAGTTCGCCGTGAGTAGATCGGAGGTTGAGTTTTTGACCCCCAGTCCGACCACGTACT
>MPMA02002911.1_pt1 | contig 9999 bp, 2 predicted proteins | sample 1617361 | NCBI WGS metagenome assembly MPMA02 (sample SAMN05944807, study PRJNA350692) | marine metagenome | biome: marine; feature: ODZ; material: water; isolation source: 180 m water sample filtered on 0.2 um supor filter | place: Pacific Ocean | collected 2012-04-08 | depth 180m m | reverse complement strand
GGTGACGTGCCGGTTGTCAGTCCGAGATCTCCGTCACTGTGAACGCGAATGACTGGGAACCACGAATCCGCTCTTAGGATTCCTTAGGAGCGGATTCAATCCTAGGACTGGCACTGCGTCCTAGCATGCTAGGGTACGTAGCCAGTGAATTGCGAATGTAACTAGACAATTCCGAGTCACCTGTGCAGGGTGAAACTCAGCGTGCTACTCGCGTGTGAACCTGAGGACCTGACGATCCCGAGTTCAGCACTCCCCCTCGGCACGAAGTGGCGCCGAGGGATCATGCGTAAAAGCCAAAGCAACACGCGAGAGCAGAGATAAAAAGTAGACAGAAGAAAAGGGGGTTGGTCAGCCGTGACCCCAAGTCAACAGACTGGCCCAGTATCCCGACGTCCCCGTCGGGAGTGGTCATTCCCATGGAATGGTGTCGCTCCGTGCAACATCGCAGAAAACCAAAACAAAATCCTGGAAAATCCGGGGGATTCCTGTGAGCGACAGTTGCACGTCCCCTAAGGCACCCCTAGCATAGCGCAAGGTGCCACCCTTAATTTCGAAACGGTACAAACTCTGTGACCGGCCAACATCAGCGCCTATGCGCCCGGAAAATCCTCGAGTTGGCTAGCGATCACTTGAAACGCGATGTCCGGATCTTCGCTACGTAGAGCTATCCGATTTTCATCGCACCGTCATCATGCATTTCAGGCCGTGAATCTTTCCCGCCACGCTCGGTGTTGAAGCTCCTGCAGCTTCAGGATCGCGCCCAAGAAGTTCTCCCCTCGCTCGCAGGCTGTCGTCGTCCTCCGGGTCCTGGTCGTCCCGCGCGTCGCACGCCTGGGCCTTAGGGAACCTCTCCTCCAGGTCCTGGTGCATGTGCGGCAGCAGGCCTGGGCGCTGGGGAAGAGCCTCCACCACAGGCTCCCCCTCGAAGTCAACGGTGGGGAACTGGTGCCCGTCCCAGTCCATCAAGTTGACGCCAGCGGCCTCGAGCTGGAGCAGCTCTCCCTTGCTCGTCCCAGCGTCTGCGCGCACCTTGGGAGCCAGCTCCGCGCGGCCATCGCGATGACGGCAACCGAAGAGCTCCAGGAGGTTGTTGATGCGGTCCTGGCTCACCAAGTGCTTTGTGAACAGGTCCGCGGGATTGTCGTCTCCGCGAACCTTGTAGAGCTGCACACTCCCGTCTCTGACCCTTTGCTGAATCCAGAGACATTGGGTATCTATGTGGCGGAGGCGGCCCAAGCCCTGCCGTCCACAGATCCCAAGCGTCGCAGAGCTGTCCGTCCACACCCGGATCGGCACCTTGAGCCCGACGTCCGCGAGCAGCGCTTGGTAGCCGAGGCTCACTCCACTGGCCTTCACCACTCCGTAAAACTCAGCCTCCCCACTGCTCAGGGCAATGGAGGCTTGAGTTGAGGACCAGGACTTGATCAGATGCCGGCCGAGCATCAAGCAGCCACCCGAAGTACTTTTGCGAGTCTTCGGGCAGCCGGCCCAGTCTGTGTCAGAGTACGTGTCCACGCGGTCGACGTCCTGCCACGGGTAGTGAAAGACCATGCGCTTGTGCCCCGCCACGTAGCGCCCGAGCCGCTTCAGGGCATTCAGCGAGGCCTCCGTGGGGCTCGCCATCCAGCGGCAAACCTCCTTTGCGCTGAATTGCAGCTCTGGCCGGTCAGAGGCCAAGTAGTTAGCTCGAGCTACTACTGCCCTGTACGGCGTCGCCTTGTCTCGAGCCAGCGGCTGGTCCGCGTCGAGCTGGTCGCGTGTGAGCTTCACGCCAGGGGAAGCCGCAACCTTCACTCCGGGCCCGTCCAGCTTGAGGTCGCGCAGCAGCTTCTCTGCTTGTCTCGGGTCCGCCTCAATCTCCAGCCCGGCACTCGTCCAGCGCACCACACGGTTGAGCACCAGCGCCTCCTTGTGGTCGTCAGGGCCTGGCCCGATCCGGTGAGGCTCCTTGAGCTCGTAGCGCTTCTCCAATTCCTTGCGGAACCAGTCGAGGTTGACCTTGGAGCCGACTGTCGTCAGGTCATCTCCGTGCACCGAACACCTCAGGTCCCGCTCCCGGTTGTAGAAGACACACGCCGACGCATCGCCGCTCTCGAAGCCTAGCTCCTCCACGAGCCTGCCAGCGTACTCCGAGTGCCACCCGCTGGCAGCCTTTCTTGTCCCATACATGTGCTTCTTGAGCAGCCCCACCATGGTGCCAGAGTTTGGGTCCTCCGGCGGCAGCTCCACGTAGGTGGGATCGTCGGGGTCAGTCTCCGCACAGAAGTACGCGCGACTGATGTCCATAAAGGACACTTGCGTCCGGTGCTCGCTGCGTGGGTCGCGCACATGCGGCTTCGAGCCGCGGACGTTGGTCGCTGCCAGGGAGATGATGGTCCGTAGGCTCTCGAGGGGCGGCGTTGGAGCGAAGATCGGATCTTCACCCGCGCGGCGGATCTCGCGCGCCACAAGTCGAGACCTGTAGTTCAGAGCCTCATCATCCCCCTTGTTGGTGTCGATCCACCTCACAGTGATCGGGGCCTTGCCGGTCCTGGCCAGCGCCTCACTGCGAGGGCGCTTCTCCCACACCTGCTTTGCCTCGAAGTACTCAAGCTCGAGCTTCCTGGCAGCCCTCACCAGCTCAGTTCTCAGGGGCTGGCCCGTGACGGAGTCCCTGTAGCTGGCGTGCTCCTTCACCTGTACCGCGAAGACGCGCTCGGCCGCGACCGCGTCCTCCCCCTCCAACTGCTCGCCGGTGAGGTGGTCGAAGTACCTGACCGTGTCCTCCTCAAACTTTCCCTGGAGACCGAACATGCCAGCCTTGAGGGTCCCGTCGCGCATCAACTGGTCGCGGCAGCCCTCCAGGATGGCACGGCAGAGCTTGAAGGGGTAGACAGCCGCCTCGCGGGCCAGTCTGCCGCTGGCGGTGACATGCCGGCCTCCGCGACGCCGAGAGCACGCTCCCCCTCGACCCGTGCACCGCCGGCCGAGCTTCTTCAGGATCTCAGGCGAGTTGCTCATCCAGCGCGTCGGCTTCCGGATGGGATCTCCACACTGCGCGCCCTGGCCGTACTGGCACTGGTCACCCGTGACGGTCTGCACGCGCTCGTCGCGCAGCAAGTCTGCCAAGGCCGCTCGGCCCCAGGACGTGGCCTGGTCGGGGTTCTCATGGAGGAAGTACCTCCCGCCGTCCAGCTGCATCTTGTAGAGCTCAGCCACAAAGCGCAGGTGCACGTCGCCTGCCACTCGCCTTCGCTCTTCCTCACCCTCCGGCCATCCGTGCCGGATGGCGTTCAGCCTTTGCCAGGGGCAGTACGGCGTGCAAGAGGGACTGCCGACAAGGACCATCGGTTTCTCCTCCGCCACGCGCCGCCGGGCTCGCTCGCGCATGTCCGCCTTGGTGAAGTCCCATGCGCGACCGTCCGCGTCCGAGTTCGTGAGGTCTAGGGCGAATCCAGCTGTGAGGCCCAGGGCTGGCAGCATCTTCAGAGCTCGCGTGACACGAGGAGCACTGTAGATCTCGGCCACGAGGTTCCTGACGGCTCCAGCTCGCTCTCGGCGGTACTTGGACGCCGACCCGCCCAACTGCGCCACCAGCCTGAGGATCTCGACGTTGTCCCTCAACGCATCCTCCGCCAGCTCCGGCTCCGTGTCCAGCAGGTTCACGACCGGCGCAACATCCTTGTCCTCCGGCGTCACCACGAGGGCCTCGAGGTGCTCGACCTCCATCGGCTCAGCGCTGTCGTCCGCAGCTGGTCTCGGAGTCAGTGGAGCTTGCTCGCCTCCCGGCACGTCGAAGGGTGTGTCCTCCGCGTCGTCCTCCTCGATCCTGGGCATGTAGCCGACTCTGGCTTCAGGCGGCGGGGGAACTCCCAGAGGTCTGCCAAGATTTTGAGGGGCTGCCGCGACCACATTCTCCCCCTTGGAGCCAGCGCCTAGCACAGCTCCATCAGGTCCTTGATCTGCAGACCACTGGTCCAGCCTCTCCTTCGTGTGCCCAAGGCGCTCGCGGCCACGAGCAGTCTGCGCCAGGAGGTTCTCCATGCGAATCCGGCACGCCTGCGTGTGCTGCTGGTTCGCTGACTTCTTCCAACCATACCTCTGGGCCTTGGTGCACTTCGGGCAGTGCTCGGTCCACCCGAATCCACCCATGGCCGGGTCGAAGTCCGCTTGCCTAAGCTCGAGCTGCCTGGGTGCTCTGCGCCTGGGCTGCTGCTGCTGCTCATCGCTCGGCGCCTCGCGGTCCGAGAACGGCACGGCTCGTGCCCCACGGCCTCCGTGGACATCCTTCGGGGTGACAGCCACTTGCTCCAGCTGAGCAGCCTCCCACCTCTGGGACAGGGGCAGCCTGTGAATCGACCGGTACTCCTTCACAGCGCCGTCGACATAGACCACATACGAATGTCGCTGCCGACCGTAGCCCAGCACGAGGCCGTACTTGGAGCGCGCGTCCAAGGCGCCAGCAGCTTGCCGCTCAGGGCACTTGATCGGCAGATGCACCAGGACCAGCTCCCCGAATGGCACGAGCCGCTTCGCGAAGTCGCACTTCCGCACCCTCTGGTGGGCAGTTTTGCCGTCCTCGCCCTTCACGCGGATCGTGACGATGAAGGCCGCGTACTCGACCAGCCAATGCAGGATTGGGCTCTTGAGCGGAACCTCCCGGCTCAGCCTCTTCTCCAAGTCAAGCTTGTTCGTGCGCAGAATGCCAGTGAACTGCTTGACGGTCGCCTCGATCTGGCCGTTGCCGCTCGAGTCGTAGGTGTTGGGGTGCTCCTCCAAGACCTGCTCTAACTCCTCAACTTTGTACCGGGCCTCCGTGAGCGCGTGGGTCAAAAGCTTGAGGATCGCCGGCTCGTTGTCCGACCGGAGCGAGATGTGGGTCCAGCCGAGCCACGCCACATCCTTCATGAGCACGTCCACGGCATAGTGCTCCAGGTCAACCCCCTTCTGGGGTACTACATGGGCGAAGCACGCTTTGCCCTTCGAGTCATGGGCGACCAGAATGGTCAGCGCCACGGCCGCGCCACTCGCGACATCTTCTCTCTGCACCACGTTCCCCGCCTCGTCGAGGAACAGGTAGTCGAACGAGAAGACGCAAATCGCCTTGGCCTCCGTGCGCTTGCGATGCTGCTCGCCGCCTCCGCGCGCCCTGATGCACTCTGAGCACCAGGACCGATACGGGCAATGCCCGCAAGCTCGATGGTCCTCCACTTGGCTCACTGTGGGTTCTCCAGGGTCTGGGCTGACCTTGAACTGCGCGCCTTCATGGTCGCTCTGTTCCTCCGGCCACTGCTGCTCAGAGGCGTCCACGGCATCGTTGACATCGTCCGGGCCAAAGAGCTCATCCAGGCCAGCTGCATCCAGCTCTGCCTGCTCACCTTTGCCGTCTCCGATGTCCACCTCCGTGCTGAACGCCTGCTCCGTCAGACCCTGCTCAACCACACAGCACTTGCATGCCGCGCGGACCACCGAGCTCTCAGGTGGTTGCGGGCTTACGCACGTCGAGGAGCCTATTCGTGCGGCCGCGCAAAATCCGCCTCAGGCTTGAACTTGGGGTTGCGATACTTCATCATGGCGATGTACAAGCCACCCTTGCGGTGGAAGGTGGCCACCGTGTTGCCCTTGCTGTCAAGGACCAAGGCCTCCTCCTTCCGGCAAAGGACTGAGATCTCACCGCTCTTGGTCATCTGAGTCACCGAGAGCAGCGGCCGTGAGATCTTGGCGATCTGCATGGTCATGGCCATCTCCACCTCGCCCATCATCAGTGAGATGTTGGCCTGACCTTCATTCGGGATCAACTTGTTCCCGGCGCACTGGAAGTGTTGGCCCGCCTTGCTGCCAGGCGACTCCAGCACGAGGCAGCCAGGGAAGTCCACGCGATCCGCAGCATGGCACGTGGCGCCCGTGTCGAGCGTCATCTCAATCTCGATGAACTCGGGCTCGCCCAGCGCGTTGAGTTCCTCGACCACCTCCACGCCCCAGAAGTTGTTGAGCTCGGCATGGGCCACCGGCGCATCCCCCCTCCAGGATGGCACCAGTGGCGTCGTCGCCTCTGGCTTCTCCTTGCTGAGCTGGATCTCGCGGCGACGGGCTGCCCATCGCTGCTGGAGCCTCGCAGCGCCATCAGCCGGTGGGGCTGTCGGGGCTGGTGCCGCCTCGGTGCCACCACACGCCTCGTGGCAGCACTTGTCCGCACACTTCTCCGCTGCGCCACTGAACGCCTCCACGCACATCGGCCGTGCACGGCGTGCGCCTCTGGGTTTCGGCCTCGCTGCCTCGTCAGTGGGGACGCGCGACCGCCCCCCAGACCCATCACTCGGACTCTCACCCGGCTGACTTGCGGCAGTACTCAGCCGCTGACCGGGGAGTCCGCCGCCACTCGAGCCGTCGTGGCTGAGTGCGGCACCCGACTGACTTGCGGCAGTACTCAGCCGCTGATCGGGGAGTGATTTTGCCAGGGTCTGGCAGCGTCCTTGGCAGTTGGGGCACCTGCCAGTCCTCGCCTGCCCCACCCACTCGCACGTGCGGCAGCGCTCGAAGAACGCCTCCGGCCGCTCCGGCACGGGAGCTCTGCCGCGGCTCAGGCACTCCAGGGAGACGTCGCCGTCGCTCTCGTCCTCCTCTGGGCTGGGCGGCGCGTCGTTCACCTGCTCCTCCTCGTCGCTGCTGTCTTCGAGCTCGTTGGGGCAGATCTCCTCCGTCTCGGTCCTCTTCGCGTCCTCTGAAGCTGCCACGGCAGCTTCGGCCCTCTCGAGCTCTGCCAACTGGGCAAATACACCGCCCATGCAGTCCCCGAGGGTGCAGCCGCGAGGCTCGGGCCGCGGGGCCATAGCCTTGCTCATCGGAATCATGCGCTTGCGGTGCACAGGGATCTCGGCAGAATCCGCCACGCAGCCAAGCCAGACGCGCTTGGGGCCGTCAGCTGGCGGCTCCGTCATCGAGCTGAGGGGCTTGGCACGGCCCTTGTTGGGGCACCGGGACGCAATGTGTCCGGGCTCACCGCACTCGAAGCATAGGCGGTCCTTGGACATCACCTTCGCAGCCTTGCAGTCTTTCGCGGTGTGGCCCTTCGTCAGGCAGTTGGGGCACGTGATGTCGCGCGCGTCTCGCGGCGGGGCCGTCCTCGGCGGGCCCCTCCGCTGGCCCGGCAAGAACTTCTTGCGCACAAAGGCGCAGAGCTCGCCGTCAGACATCTCCTCCATGGCAGCGGTCTCCTCCTCGGTCATCTCATCCATGGCCGCCGCGAGTTCGCCGTCGAGCAGGTGTGCTCGGCCGCCGCCAGGCCTCGCCACATCGGCCTTGGTGAACCACTGCGTGCGCTCCTTGACCCACTTGCGCAGGACCTCGGGCCTGCCGTCGAACTTATCGAACTCCCAGAGCGCCTGGTCCCGCACCTTGATAGGGATGAGCCGCATGATCGCACCGACCTGCCGGTGCTTGGAGAGGCTCGTCCCGCCGGCCTCGATGTAGTTCCGGAGCGCCGCGTCCCACGCGACCAAGGCTCGATCGATGTCCCGAATCTCGTGGACCCTGTGGGGAGTCAGGACCTGGTCCTCGAGTGCCAGCAACTCTGATTGGGTCTTCTGGGTGATCTCCAAGTTGACAACTCTCCAGACTTCCAAGCCGTTTTCGATGGAGACGCTGTCGAAGAGGTCCCAAGCAGAGTCTGTGAGGTTGACATTTAGGAAGCCCCACAGGTGGTACGAGAGAGTCTCAGGGTCGTCACTGAGCATGGCCAAGGAGTCCGCGTGGTTAATAGCATCGGCCAGCCTCTGGCTGGTGATCTCCTCCGTCTGCAGCTCAGCCCAGCGGAGGAGGTTCTGCATGTTCGCGTTCTTGGAGTGGAGGTAGTAGGTCACCTTCTTCCTCCACAGCTCCGGCTTGTCCTTGCCGTTGAAGCGCGGCAGCTCGTCCCGGGCCGCCTTGGAGTCGAAGGGCGACTTCGACGACTTCTTGAGCTTGTGGTGGCCGTCGTCGCTGAAGATGTCGTGCTGCGCCGGCATGCCAGGACGGCCACCGCCGCCGCCGCCGCCGCCGCCGCCCGGTCCGTCTCCTCCACGACCTCCAGGCGCATTGAAGCGCCCTCCAGCGCCGAGGAACGGGGCCCTCGACTGGCTCGTCGCGTCCGAGGTCTGGTAGCCGCCTGCGCCGCTCGCGCCCACGCCTGGGGGCAGCTGCGGCGGTCCTCCGGCCTGACCCGTGCACCCTGGTGGGCACTGGCAGGCGCCCTTGCCGACCTCGATGATGGCGCTCTGGATCTGGTGGCAGAGGAGCTGCTCTCTCTCGGCCACCAATGCGGCCGTGGTCTGAGCGCTCTGCATCGCGGTCTGCATGACGAGGTCGTTGACGCGGAGCTCCGCGTCCGCCACGGCCTGCTGAGCGCCGCACAGGCCGCCGTTCAGCTCAGCGATCTCCCGGCCCATTCGCTCCACCCTGGATTTCAGTAGGATGAATTCAGGACCGCCAGTGCTCGGGAGTACTGATGAGCTGCTGGCGGCAGCAGCCGCCGGGGCCTGGGTCTCCAGCTGGAACATGAGGCCCTCCACCTTGACGAAGGTGGCCTCCACCACGGCCATCTTCGCCTCGAGCTCCTGGGAGAGGGCGTGGACGTCAATGTGCCGCTGCTCGACCAGCCGCACCAGCTTGGCGTCCTGCTCAATCTCCTTCGTCTCGAAGATGAGCCGCATCGCCTGGACCTCTTGCTTGAGCTCCTGGAAGTCGGAGCTGATCGCCGCCTGGTCCGCCTCCACCATCTCCACGGCGTCGTCCAGCTTGTTGGTGGCCGCCACCGTGAGGTTCAGCTTCGTCAAAGTGGCCCTCAGGCGGTTCTCCTGCTCCATGGCCGTGCCGCGCAGGATGCGGATCGCCTCTGAGTGCTCCTGGAGCATCACCGCATGCGCCTTGATGTCCGTGAGCTCCTTCGGCAAGCTCGCCAGGACCATCTCCTGCAGCCTCGCCGTGTCCGAGTCCGCAGAGACCTTCGGGTCTGGCGACAGCGCCGAAGCCGCCAACCGCTTCCGAGCGCCGGAGCGACTCTTGGCGCTCTCCCCTCCTCCAATAGCCACGGCACGACGTGTGCGCGTGGCCTCGGGTACCAGCGGGCGGGCAGTAGCCAACGCTCCGCTACCACGCTGAGCGTGGTACCCGGACCCCTCCAATGTAGCGTCAAGCGGAGTTGGGGGTGAATGAGCCACGCGAGACTCTGAGTCCGCGGGAGTCGGAGACTTCTCAATCGATGCTTGCATCATCACTGAACTGCTCGACAATGCTTTTGTTGTTCTTCTCCAATGGCGCAACGTGGTGACCAGCAAATGGCAATGCGGCTGGTACGCGAGGGAAAGCACGAACGCTTAAGACTTGAGCCAGGCACAATAGAAAGCATGTGCAGCTGGCTAGGTGACGTGCCGGTTGTCTGTCCGGGATCTCCGTCACTCTCTAGGTGCTACCTCTAGCCAAAATGGGTGGGGGCACTGTGTTCGTACGAACACAGTGCCCTCAGGAATGTCCCCACTAGAGATTCCTCGGACAGGAGCAATAAAATGACCAGTCTAGGATTCCTGGAATCCCTGAGGAAGTTAAGAAAAGTTTAGTGAGTAAACTCCGCAGCGACTCCTCACTGCTCCTCTAGGCTCCAGCAGCGGCACAACTAATCACTCCTCCTCCGAGAGGGCGACTAGCACGTGCTCGGCTTCCTGGTGTAGCCGCTGCTGTGGAAACCCGTCGGCGCGCTTGAGAGACGACTAGATCAGACATCCGGTACGCTCTCCTGGGCCTCGGCGATCAGCGGCTTCTTTCTCCGACCCTGAGCAGCAGTCTCCTGGCGGATTTCCCCGGAGAGCTCCAGGCCTCGCTGGAAGACGACGTCGTCGGAGTCGTCCTGGAGATCGCTGCCACAACTGGGTGCTTCTTGCGGCCGTGCAGGGGCGTCTCCCTGCGGATCTCCTCGGTGAGCTCGAGACCCTTCTGGTACACGGCGTCCTCAGTGTCTTTGACGAGGTCCTCCAACTGCTCGTCGTCCGG
>MPMA02206873.1_pt1 | contig 10005 bp, 10 predicted proteins | sample 1617361 | NCBI WGS metagenome assembly MPMA02 (sample SAMN05944807, study PRJNA350692) | marine metagenome | biome: marine; feature: ODZ; material: water; isolation source: 180 m water sample filtered on 0.2 um supor filter | place: Pacific Ocean | collected 2012-04-08 | depth 180m m | reverse complement strand
CTATTCCAAAACCTTCCAAGTTTTGAGTATGGCTCAAAGCACTATAATTCTCTGAAAGATATTTTATATCAACGTGTCCATTTTCTGCAGATACCTCCGTAAGAAAACAAAAAAATAAAATTGTTGTATAAATAGTAGTTTTTTTCATCATAAAACCTTTTTTAATTATTTCTGATTAATGGAAGACTAATTTCCCTATTCTATGGAGATGCAAATAAGAAGAAATACAGAAAAGTTTGTGGAGCAGATATGATATATACGCTATAATTCATACCGTATACATTATTTAGTTTGAGGTCAATAGGTAAAAATACTTACTACTGAAATGGTAAGAGTGTTGAGGTGTATGTTAAAAGAATGAGGGAGTTACTTGGAGGGGTGGTGAATCTAGTCTAAGCTTTTGAGGAAAGGCTCAAAGCATATCCCAAATTGTACCAGAGTATTAGGAGGGGAGAATATACTTAATCTACTCTTTTGTTTTCATCTGTGGGTCATCTGGGAAATGTGAAGGGTGAGATCGATGTCTACTGTATCTGACACTGGCAGACGATTAATATGTTCATGGCGGAAAAACTCTCTGGCCTCTCTTTCAACCTCATCAAGATATTCAGCTTCGTCAACTGGTTCAGCTGGGTCACCTGACAGTGAATTGAGATAGTGCCTATCTTGTTGAGTCGGTATTGACTCATGTTCTGATAATGAAACAGTCAATCTCATTTTTCTTCACCTATTTGAGGTGGAAAAGCTGTTATAATCAGACTATCAAGATAAACTTCCCATTGGTCATCGATCTGAAACACAAGAGTCCAGGTCAGTATTGTTAATTCATCAGCCTCATCCTCATTCTCACATTGGAAGGTAAACTCCTTCCTCTCTTCAATACAATCTCCCAGAACTGACCAATATTTTTTGAGTCTATCCTGTTTGATAATTTGGAAAGTGCTCATTCCCATATATGATTGTGATGTAGGACTGTCTGGTGGTGGTTCTAACTTATCCAGAGAAACTTCAGGTTTCTCATTAAATATCTTGACCCAATTTTGAATAGCTAGTGATGCAGTAGTCATTTTAACCTTTTTGATAAATGTAACTTGTGTGTAACCCTAATGTAACTTTAGTAAAAGTAACGCCTAATCGTTTGATACAGCTGGGCTAGAGCAATTTGTAACTTTGTAACTTCTAGAAGTAGTACTCTGCTGAATTTCGTTGTCTGAAGACAAAATCTTTCATGTCTGATATCCATTTCTATAAAAGAATAAATATTAAAGTTACAAAGTTACAATTATAAAGAAGCTAGTGTTACCAATGGATTGACCGTTACTTTAAGTGTAACTTTAGTGTAACTTTATAAGTTTTTTAAGGTTACATATCAGACAATGGTTTAACCTCAAAATGCCAAACTTTTTGAAGGCCATTTCCAAAAATCCGATGGTTTTTATATCCTTTAAAGTTGTCATGCCTCTTAAATTCTGCAGTTAGTTCTCTTGAGTTCCCTTTCGGCCATTCAATAGCTTTCATTGCCTCTCCTAGACGGATATATAGATTGTTATCCTTTCTTCTAACTGCATTACCGTCTGGAATACCTTCCAGCATCTCCAGAAACGCATCTGCATTCGGTGTTTCACTCCTAGCTGTTTCTATTTTTGTCTTACCCAGCTGGACCATATACTCTGCAAGTGATCTGACATCATCCTCTGTTTTCCATTCAATCAGAGAGTTCAGTAAAGCAAATCCGGTAAATGCTATTGCATGGTTTTCTGCAATTCTTCTTGCCCGAACACCTTTTTCCACAAATAAATCTGAAAATGATTGGGCTGTATTTACAATATCCACCTCAAAATACTTCCTGTTTTTCAAGATATGGTCTCCAAAAGCAGACAAGTTTTCAGGAGAGAATTCTGACAACTTTTGGAAGTGTTCAAAACTCTCATCTGTAATGTCTGTATCAGCAAACGGTATGCTCACTACTCTCTCCATTGCTGCTCTTGTCTTGAATTGTTCATGGTTCTGAACAAATGACAGAGTTGCATGAAAAGGGATCTCTATGGTTTCATTGTTGTTGGTTGTTGCTGCCCTGGTTTGTGCAGGGTTCCTGTTGTACATAGGTAGGAGATCATTAAAATCAAATCTGGTTGAACCCTCTTGTGCTTCCAGCATTGGGATAACCATACTGGAAAATTGTGACATTCGTCTTTTCTCTCCTTTTGAAGTGTTATCCTTAGTTGCAGGCAGACCCTCCATATCCAAGCCAAACAGTCGATTGAGGAGCAATACCAGAAAACTCTTTCCGGTACGGGGGTCGCCATAAAGTGAGAGAAACGGGAAAAATCGAAACTCTTCAAACACTACATGACTGAAGATTGATGCTACCCAAAACCCCAGAGCCAACAGACCTCTGTTACCGAATGCACCATAGAGATGGTCAAGTAATGTGGAATAATCTAATTCACCAATTTTAGGAATTGATGACTTTTCCAGAAATGGAGATAATTTTTGTTTATCAAAATATGCATCATTTCCAACCTCAAACCTTTTGCCGTCAGCATCATACAATCTGTGGGTGTAGACGAAACAATGTGATTTTGGATCATACCCAAATGCTATGAGTTGCCTGATTCTGGGTGGCTTTTTCTCAAATAAATATTCAATATATCGTTTTAGTTGATCCGGTTTTCCGTAAAACACCCCACGATAAGCAAGCATTTTTGTCCCGAAACTATCAGGCTTACCAAAACTCTCTGATTTCATTTCCAATAATGACAGCTTCCCGTCTCTTGGCTCCCACTTGAAACGATGACGAGCCTTTATTTCATATGGGATAGAATCATCGACAAGGTCATACAGCAGTGTCAGCTTCCCATTTAATAATCTGGTTGATACTGGGGAAAGAGGTCTTTTTTCTGTTTTGAAAGAGGCAAACCATGTCTCTCTACGAAATATTAAAAACCCTGAAAATAATCCATGCTTACTTGAGTATCTCTCAGAGTAAATTGTACGATACTCCTCAAAAGTACCCGACATATCCTCCATCAACAATTTTCCCCTCCATTCACACCATTCCCACTCTACATGCTCTGATAGTTTCATCTCATCACCAACATCTTGGAGCATGTCATTCCAATCCTTACCTACAGGTGGTAGTGATACTGAAACATTGCTTTCTTCAATAGAACAATGCTCTATTAAAAAGTTTCGATGTTTTGATGTAGCTTCCCGACCGGCTCTGTCATTATCAAAAGCAAGAACTATTTGTGCATGATCGGGTAGGCTCTGGTAAAATTTTTTTGGGATATGGCCTGAAGATAAACATGAAACTGACTGAACATCAGCCCCCTGTATCAGGGACAGTGAATCTAATACAGCTTCAGTAATGTAGATCGGTTGCTTGAAGCTTAGTTTCTGCTTCTTCCAAATTTTCCCACTATATTCTCCATAGTTACGGGTCTTGTCTTTTCCAGAGTAGTCAATCAAACGGTGGTTAATTGTGTCTTTATCAAGACGGAAACCTACGGACGGGTATTCTTTCCCGTCTACCATTATCTGCTTTTGTTCAAATTCCACATCATCTGGATTCAATCCACGAGATTTTAGATATGCTATTGCAGTGGCTCTTGGATTACTTTTAGTGGGTGGGTGTTTTTTATGAAAATCTTGAAAAAGATCCGGGACAATTATTCTTGCATCAATGTCAGTAGTTGATCCACATTTGTTTTTGCGATTGCAATACAATGCACTTGGTTTTGATGCATTAGCATATGCTTCCAGATTCCCACAGGAAGGACATTCAAGATTCTGGATATATTTTCCATTTAGTTTTCCTCCAGAAGAAATGAGATGATCACTTACTCTGTTATTTACTTCTTGCCAAAATGCCATAATTACTGCTTATTTTGGTGAATTGCCTGCACCAAAGTAGAATTACAGCTTGCATGATCAGCATAATAAACTGATAATGAATACTGAAACTTCTCTTGATGCTGTTTCAAATTAGGCCTCTGCTTTCCTCCTGGATTGCATGGGCCTTTTTGTTTTAAAGAGTGTTCTGTTCTTAAATCTGAATTTTGAAATTCCAATTTTTTTTTGGGGGAGTGGTGTGAACTATGTCATATGACACCCCCCGGTTAAAGAGGGCAGGGGGGGTATTCCACCCATAGCTGACTGAACTCAAACCCAAGTATGCCTATATGCTAAACGGAATGACGTTCATCAATCCTGTCTTCAACCCATTGATCGATTTCATCTTCAATCCAGGCAATAGCTCGACTGTCAAATATGCTTGGATCTTTTGGCGGTCCTCCTAACTTCAGAGATTTAGGGAATGTTCCTTCTTCCATTTTGCGATAGATTGAAGTCCTGCCATATCCAGTACGGCTTATGACCTCATTCAATCTAATAAAACTACGTTTTGGTTTTTCAGTAGCTTGTGCAAATTTATCCATATTTAATCTCCATAATTGGATAGCTTGATTTGCATTCAATTACTTTAGTCACAATCACCCCCTTAAATAGTTAGGGGGGAGTGGCAATAATCTTGTTCACCAGAAACGGCTTCAAATCCTCCCATTTCAATCTTCTCAAGTACCTCCTTCCGAATAAAAACCTTTCTTCCAATCCTTATAACGGGTAATTTACCCTGAAAAATCCATGCTCTCACCGTTGCTAGAGATACTGGAATCCTTTCTGGAACTAGCATTACTGGGATTAAAGTAGAATTCTTCAAATCTTCTAAGGTTCTTTTATTCTTTTTCATAGAAATCTCCATTTATTATTGAGGTATAACTTGACATATCTACTATTAGATATATTATCAATAGATGAATAGCGCTTTTTATGCATCTTTATCAACTATAACTAAGTGATATATCTACATCAAGATATATCTTATATATATATAAAAGTAGTAACTACGAGTTGAATTATGGCAAACGAAAATAACTGGGTAAAAATACTGATCAACAAGCTTGGACTACCATCAACAGCTGATTTTTGTCGGAAGACCGATCTAGGTCGTGGTTTGGTTGATAAGTTATCTGCTGGTGATAACCAGCCACGTTTTGACACATTAGTGAAAATTAAGGAAGCATTCCCAGAAGTGAATATGAATTGGCTGATTACTGGTAGGGGAGAAATTCTTAATGAAGTGCCTGATGACGGAGAAGTTGTGATTCTGGACTTGTATCGAAAACATATTAAGGTCAGAAATGATTCCCGTTTAACTATATCTCTTCTATCAAAAATATATTGGGTTGCACAGGAGCATGATGAGTGGGAAGAAATGAATATTAATTCCGAAGCTGTTGGATTAGAAGATTTTGAGCTTGCTGAATTTAGGGCAACGTTGTTACTCAAGCAACATCAAAGACGTTTTGTTTCTGAGGTGCTTCGAGGTACACCGGAAAAACCTAGAGGGCTGCTAGAGTCGGAGACACAAAAAGAAAAGTTGAAGAAACAGCTGGATCAAGTGAATGCAAGCATCCGGAGAATAATAAACCTGCTAGAACAAAAGGGGTAAGTATGGGTATTTTAATCGAATGTTCTGTTTGCAAATTAAGAGGTGGACTTAAGAGAAAGCTATGTAAATGTGGTCATAATGTCCAGAAGACTGGTTCTAAGAATTATTGGATTGATTACTACATTGACGGTAAACGTACTAGAGAACGTATAGGAAGAAGTAAACAAGCTGCTGAGAATCGTTTACGAGAAGTCCAGACGGCCAAAGCTGAAGGAAGGCACATAAATAAAAATAAGAATAATTCCATTACCTTAGGGCAATTAAGAGACTGGTATTTAGACTTATCTGAAATAAAGCAAAAAAGAAGTCTAAATGATATCAGGATATGTCTTAATAATTGTTTTGAAAGAATGGGCAATATCAGAGTCAGTCAGCTAAAACCAGCAAATATAGAATATTTTCGTCAACAACGTTTATCTGAAATATCATCAAAAATAGGCCGGCCAGTACAACCATCAACAATTAATAGAGATGTAGCTAACTTTCGTGCAATGCTAAATAAAGCGGTAGACTACTCTTTAATTGAATCAAATCCAATAGGTCGAATAAAACAACTTGAAGAAAATAATGTTCGTGAACGTATATTGAATCAGGAAGAGTTTGATTTGCTGCTTTATCATTGTCCTGAGCACCTAAAGGGGCCAGTTTTGTTAGGATATTACATACCTATGAGACAGGCGGAAATACTTAAACTTTCTTGGGATAAGTTAGATATAGAGAGGAAATATATTAGACTTGGCCAAGAGACAAAAAACAAGACTGGACGAGTAATACCGTTACATCCAAAAGTTTTAGATTACTTAAACAGCCAGCCTCATCCAATTCATGGAGGGTATATATTTGAAAAAATATGGTTTGATAGACATGCATTTGATAAAGCTGTTCAAAATGCAGGTATTGTTGATTTTAGATTTCATGATTTACGACATTGTGCAATCAATAATCTACGTCTCGCTGGGAATGATCACTATAGAATCAAAAAGGTATCTGGTCACAAAACTGATATTGCCTTCCAAAGATATAACTTAGTTACTGAAGAAGAGATGTTAGAGATGAAATGGTTGGATCTAAAGAAAGATGAACCGAGAACGATGGACACCTATATGGACACTAAGGCGTTATTGTGAAAAGTCTCATTCTCTATAATCCATTGGTAATGCTGGCGCACCAGATAGGACTTGAACCTATAACCTACTGATTAGAAGTCAGTTGCTCTATCCAGTTGAGCTACTGGTGCATTGGTGTGTATTATGAGACTCATCAAAAAATATTTAAGAGACAAAACATGTTATCTTCTATGCTCTCTTAGCTGACCCATTCAGGTTCTTTGCAAATCAATAAAAGCAGAAGCCCGTTCAAAGACTTCGTCTGATGAAAGACTAGTTGTGTCCAAAACCAAATCAAAGTTTGAGTGGTCATCAATATCAACTTGATATAGACTCATAAAGTTTTCATGCATAGTATCTCTTCTTTTTTGGCTGGAAACAATACTATCCTTGATATTCGTTGCTGTTTCAGTTGTTCTTCCACTGTCATCCAGAATTCTACGGGCCGCTTCTTCCAGGTCACAAATTAGGCAAATCCGGATTGAGTCAGGAACAAAGTGAAATCCTAAATGTGCGTCCAGCACAAAATCGTCATTTTCTTTACCAAATGTACGCTGTTCCTCATCCACCTGATGGTCAACTTCAGGGTGCACTGAAACATATTCAACGAGGAATTGAGTAATATCACTGTACCCATACTTTGCAGACAATTCACGCATAAAATCGCCGGTTCCTTTTGTGCTTAATCCGTAATGCTCCGAAAGTAGCTTTCGCAGGGTTGATTTTCCTGAACCAGGGCTTCCTGCAAGGGTTATTTTCATGTAAATACTATTCGATGTTCTGCAGTTGTTCTCTTACTTTTTCCAACTCGCTTTTTATTTCTACAGAAGACTGGCTAATTTCAGCGTGATTACTTTTGGAGGCAATCGTGTTTACTTCGCGATTTAATTCCTGCATCAGAAATTCTGCTTTTTTACCGACTTCACGTTGAGCCAATATATCATCCATGTGTTCCAAATGAGTGCGAAAGCGAACCACTTCTTCAGTTATATCAAGACGATCTGCAAACAAAGCAATTTCCTGTTCCAGACGTTCAGGATTTATTTTTGTGCCTTCTTGTAGTTGTGCAAGACGTTCCTGAAGCCGCTCACGGTAAAGTCCAGGTTCTTCTTGAGATAGTTCTTCGATTTTATTCACGATCTGCTCACACGAGACTAATCTTGTCTTTATATCGTCATGCATAGCCTGACCTTCACGCAGTTTCATCTCCTGCAGGCCTTCAATTGCCTTTGCAAGGGAATCTCGGATCACCTTTTCACATTCTTCCGGAGGCTCTCCGGATTTGTTTTCTTCAATGATATTTGTACTGGATAGATCCCGCGCCTCAACATTCACCTTCCGTCCCGACAATTCTTCAAATTCCCCCAGCAACTCATTAAATATTTTGGCACGTTCATGATTCAGTTTTAGTTTTTCATCTCCTTCACCTTTTTCCAATCTGATTGAACAATCGACTTTTCCACGTGTACAAGCCGCTTTAATCTGTTTTTTAAAATCTGCTTCTAATGTCTGAAAACCCAAAGGCAGTCTACAGCGTATATCCAGAAAACGTTGATTAACCGAACGTATTTCCACCTGGCATGACCAGCTTTCCCACTGTGCATCAGCAGAACCAAAACCTGTCATTGAAATCGCCATATAACTTTCTGTATCTTTTGTTTTAATAATTGGGTTGAAGCCAAATCACTGTTTGACAAAAATTCCTAATCCGGTTAATTTACAGTTGAACAATAAATTAATGAATGAAAGCAAATGACATTGATCAACACTCTTAATCACATCCTGCATCACTATTTTAGAGTGTTTTTGGACACATTCTCATCCAAATTACCTAAAGATATCCAAGCCTTCCGTAAAGATTGTGAATCACTGGTGGAACGTTACAATTCACTCTTAAAAGAAATTTCCTCTTACATGAAAGATCATAGTAAGCCGCAGGAGAATGATCCGGACAATTCTGAACTCAATTTGACTTACCACGATACTGACTCCTTTTACCTCATCTCAATCAAGGAAGATCTGGCAAACCTGACTGCCGACTGCAAACAATTGCTTGAAAAAGTAGTTGAGAATCCTCCTAATTCCCAACTACACAATGAAGCCATTGAGCAATATCTAAATCAACTTCACGAACTGAGTCAATACTCTGTGCAGATTGAAACTGCTCTTCATGAATATGAGAAAAACATCATGAAGATTGAGGAAGATATCTCGAATAACACATTGTGTAATTAACCAACAGATCCAACTGTTTCAAACTATTTTTGTTACATACATTATCAAAAATACTCAGGATATTTTTTCAAGTTCGTACGCACTTGCTGATTCCATAAATTTCTGGAAGCGTGATAAAACCTGCACCGGATCTTCAAGCAGTCCTTCTACAAGCATTGAATTCTCGTAAAGCTGTTCAACAGAATCTTCAAGAAACGGATGCTTCTTGTCTTTCTGGAGTATTTCTGAGAGATTCTGAATTATTGGATGGCTCATGTTAACTTCCATGTTGCGCTTTTCGCCCTGAAATTTCTGATCCATCATTTTCATCATCTTTTCCATTTGAGCCGTCATTCCGTCCTTTGGTGTTACCAGAGAGCAAGGACTGTCAACCAGACGTTTTGAGTCCGAAACTCCACTTACCCGGTCTTTCAGCTGTTTTTCGAAAAAAGCAATGATATCATTCTTTTCCTCTTTTGAGAGTGATGATTCCGGTGCTGAAATATCACTGTCATTAATTTCATCAATATCACCCTGAGAAATATTTTTTAGTGTTTTTCCGTCATATTCCCGCAAATCTGCAATCATGAAATCATCTATTTGATCCGTCATGAACAAAACCTCCAGACTTTGCTTACGGAAATATTCCAGGTTCGGATTGTGAAGAATTGCTTCTCGTGAACCTCCTGTTACATAAAAAATATCTTTTTGTTCTTCACGCATACGTCCTACATAATCCTTGAGAGTAACTTCCGGTGAGGAATCTTCGGAAACGGATGAGTTAAAACGCAGCAGGTCCATCAGCCGGTTTTTATTTTTAAAATCTGCAGAAACACCTTCTTTGATCAGTGTTCCGTATTGCTGCCAAAATTTGCCGTATTTTTCTACATTCTGTTCTGACAAAGACTGCAGTTCTTTCAATACACGTAAAGTTAAACTGTTTTTTATTTTTTCGATCAATGCGTTTTTCTGCACATTTTCCCGTGAGACATTCAGCGGAATATCTTCTGAATCAACCACACCCTGCACAAAACGTAAATAAGATGGGAATAAATGTGTGTTGCCTGACTGAATCAAAACTTTCTGTGCATAAAGAGCGACATCTTTGCTTTCACGCGCATACAGGACTTCGTTGCCGATTGACTCAGGAAAATACAACAGCGCATAATACTG
>MPMA02214314.1_pt1 | contig 10065 bp, 8 predicted proteins | sample 1617361 | NCBI WGS metagenome assembly MPMA02 (sample SAMN05944807, study PRJNA350692) | marine metagenome | biome: marine; feature: ODZ; material: water; isolation source: 180 m water sample filtered on 0.2 um supor filter | place: Pacific Ocean | collected 2012-04-08 | depth 180m m | reverse complement strand
CTTCATTTATAATTTCTGAAACTTCATTAGGCAATGTTCCGCCATTTGTATCACAAAGCACAATCCATTTCGCACCATTGTCGTATGCTGATTTAATACATGAAAGTGCATATTCTTTATTGTTTTTAAAACCATCAAAAAAATGTTCAGCATCAAACATAAATTCTTTTTTTTCTTTAACAAAAAGTTTTGCACTTTCAGAAATATTTTCTAAATTTTCTTCATTTGATGCTCCTAATGCTACATCAACATGAAAATCCCAAGATTTACCAACTAAACATACAGCTGGTGTATTACTATTTAGTATAGATGAAAGTCCTGGATCATTATCAGCGCTTCTGCCTGCTTTTTTAGTCATACCAAATGCCGTTAACACTGAATTATTTAATTTAATTTTTTTTTGAAAAAATTCTGTATCTGTTGGATTAGCACCTGGCCAGCCTCCTTCTATATAGTCCACACCTAAATCATCTAAAACTTTGACTATTTTAAATTTATCATCTATTGAAAAATCCACACCTTGGGTTTGTGCGCCATCTCTCAACGTTGTATCAAATATATATAATTTTTCTTTGCTCATTTAAATTTCCACAGGGTTTTATCATCTTTGTCTTCAATTAAAACTCCTTTGTCTAATAATTCATTTCTAATTTCATCTGCAGCTTTATAATCTTTGTTTTTTCTAGCATTGTTTCTTTCAGTAATTTTTTGTTTGATTTCATCTTCAGAAATCTTTGATTTACTTTGTTTAAATTGATCCCAGCTATTTTTACTTTCATTCAATAGTCCAATAAAATTACATGCTGAAACAAATATTTCTTTATCTTTTATTGAACCTTTTTGAGATTTTTCAAATAATTTATGAAGGTTAGCAATAAAACCTGGTGTATTTAAATCATCATATAATGGAGAAAGATACTCGTCAGGAATTAAAACTTGTTTTTTAATGTCAGTATAACTTTCATACCACTTGTTAATTGTTTTTTCACACTCAGATAAAAGCTTATCATTCCAATCTAAAGGCTGTTTGTAGTGCGCACTAATCAAAGCTAATCTTAATACTTGTCCATTTATTTTATTTTTAAAATCACCAATTTTTAAAATATTGCCCTGAGATTTTGACATTTTTTCACCTGAGATTGTTATAAATCCATTATGAACCCAATAATTTGCGAAAGTTTCATTTTCATTAGCACATCTAGATTGTGCAATTTCATTTTCATGATGTGGAAAAATTAAATCCATTCCTCCTCCATGAATATCAAATTTATCACCTAAAAATTTCTTAGACATAACTGAGCATTCAAGGTGCCAACCAGGTCTTCCTTTTCCCCATGGCGAATCCCATGATGGTTCGCTTTCTGTTGATGGTTTCCATAATACAAAATCAGCTGGATTTTTTTTATTTTCGGAAACCTCAACTCTTGCACCAGCAATTAATTCGTCTAAATTTTTGTTTGATAATTTTCCATAATCTTTAAATTTTTTTACTTCAAAATAAACATGATTATTAATTTCATAAGCAAATTTATTATTAATAAGCTTATTAATCATATCATTCATTAATGAAATGTTTTCAGTTGCCTTAGGTTCTTGTGTTGGAATCTCGCAGTTCAAATATTTACAATCTTCATGAAAAATATTTGTAATTTTTTTTGTAAGATCTCCTATTGAAATCTTTTTTTCTATTGATGAAGCTATTATTTTATCATCAATATCTGTAATATTTCTTACATAGCTAACTGAATTATTTCCGTATTTGCATTTTAAAACTTTGAACAAAATATCAAAGACAACTAAAGGTCTTGCATTTCCGATGTGTGGATTATCATAAACTGTGGGCCCACAAACATACATTCCAATTTTTTTTGAATTAATTGGTGTAAATTTATCCTTTTTGTTACCAAGGCTATTTGTTAAAAAAATATCTTTATTCATATCATTTAGGAATTTTACATACTGGAATTGATTGCATTTTGTGTAAATTCAATTTTCTTATTTTTTCATACTTTGATCTATTCTTTGAATTGAGATTTGACATTGCCTCTTCAACTTCCTGATATGTTAAGCCTAATTGACCAACATCAGTTCTACCATCATCCCATAGTCCATCAGTAGGTTGAGCAATAATTATTTCATCTAATATTCCAAGTTCTTTTCCCAATTCCCAAACTTCAGTTTTTGTACAATCTGCAATTGGTGAAATATCAACTCCGCCATCACCATATTTAGTATAAAAACCTACGCCAAAATCCTCAACTTTATTTCCTGTTCCTACTACAATTCCTTTATTTGCTGAAGCAATTTGATAAAGAGTTGTCATTCTTATTCTTGCTCTTGAGTTGGCTAATCCATGCTCACTACCAAAATCTGATAATTTTAATTGAAATAATTTAAAAACTTCATCAAGTTCTATTGTATGAGATTCAACATTTTTAAACTTGTCCTTTAACCATTTTTTGTGCTTTAAGCTCAAATCATGTTGTGATGCTATTTGTTTAATTGGCATTGACACAACAATAGTTTTTAAACCAGTCATTGCACATAAAGAACTTGTTACTGAAGAGTCAATTCCTCCAGATATACCAATCACTAATGATTGAGCTTTGACTGGCATTGAATTTACATAATTCAATATCCAATCTTTTATAAACACAATTTTTTTACTTACTTCCATAATTCAAATATACGTTAAAGGATTTCTTTTATAAATACTTAAGAAACCGCTCTAATTCCACTTCTTGCGTAAATGGAATTTTTTTTAATTTCATCAGAAATCAAAAATGACAGTTCTAAAGCTTGATTAGCATTTAATCTTGGGTCGCAATGCGTACGATATCTACTCGATAAGTCTTTATCAGAAATTTTTTGTGTACCTCCGGTGCATTCGGTAACATTTTGTCCAGTCATCTCTATATGTAATCCTCCAGCATAAGAACCTTCGCTTTGATGTACAGCAAAAACATTTTTAACTTCTTTTAAAACATGATTGAATGGTCTTGTTTTAAAACCTGTAGAAGATTTTACAGTGTTTCCATGCATGGGATCGCAAGACCAAATAACATTTAAACCTTCTTTTTTAATAGTTCTAACTAGTTTTGGTAAAAATTTTCCAACATTTTCATGACCGAATCTTGAAATTAAAGTTATTTTTCCTTTTTCATTTTTTGGATTTATCACATTGCAAATTTTAACTATTTCCTCTGGTTTTGATGTTGGCCCACACTTAATTCCTATTGGATTTTCAATTCCCCTGCAAAATTCAACATGGCCACCATTCAATTGTCTTGTTCTATCACCAATCCATACAAAGTGTGCAGATGTATCGTGATACTCTCCTGTGGTTGAATCAATTCTTGTCATGCTCTCCTCAAAAGGAAGTAATAAAGCTTCATGTGAAGTCCAAAAGTTAACAGTTTTTAATCTTCTGTTGAATTCAGAATTTATACCACATGCGTCCATAAAACCTAAAGCATCTGTAATTTTATCTTCTAGTTCTTTAAATTTTTTAGCTTGTGAACTTTTTTTGACATAACCTGAATTCCATAAATGAACTTTTTTTAAATCAGCAAATCCGCCATGACAAAAAGCTCTAATTAAATTTAAAGTGGAAGCTGCTTGTGAATAAGCTTTAAACAATCTTTTAGGATTCGGTTTTCTATCTTTTTCAGTAAATTCTATACCATTTATATTGTCACCAAGATAACTTGGCAGTTCTATGTCGCCTTTCTTCTCAGTTGGTGCACTTCTTGGTTTAGAAAATTGTCCTGCAATTCTTCCAAGTTTAACAACGGGTAAAGATGCTGAATAAGTTAAAACTAGTGACATTTGCAACATTACTTTAAAATAATCTCTAATATTATCTGGATTAAATTCAGCAAAACTTTCTGCACAGTCTCCTCCTTGCAACAAGAAAGCTTTTCCATCTACAACATCGGCAAGCTGTTGTTTTAAGTGTCTTGTTTCTCCAGCAAACACCAAAGGTGGAAAATTTTTTATTTTTCCAAGAACCATATTAAGTTCTTTTTCATTCCCATAACTTGGTATGTGTTTTACAGGATAGTTTCTCCAACTATTTGTTTTCCATTTTTTCATATTCAACCTAGGAGTGTTCTAGCAGAGTTTGTTGATTATTCAACAGTAACTGATTTGGCTAAATTTCTTGGCTTATCAATATCATATCCTTTTTTAAGGGCTGAATAATAAGCAAGCATTTGTAACGGAACTGTAATTAAAAAAGGTAATAAATCATCAGATGTATTTTCCACCTCAATTGTTTGCCAAATATTTTCTGAATAAACTTCATCTTTACTTTTATTAGTAATTAAAAGAACTTTTGCACCTCTTGCAATTACTTCCTGCATATTTGAAATAGTTTTTTTATAGTAATCATCTCTTGGGGCTAAAACTACCACTGGCATACCTTCTTCTATTAAAGCAAGAGGTCCGTGTTTCATTTCTCCTGCTGGATAACCTTCAGCATGAACATAAGCTAATTCTTTTAATTTTAATGCTCCTTCTAAAGCTATCGGAAAAGAATATCCTCTGCCTAAAAACATTGAACCTTTTGCTTCAATAAATGAATTGCATACTAATTGAATATCATTCTCGGTAGACAAAGTGCTTTTTAACAAGTTTGAGAGTGATTTTAAAGATTTAATTTTTTCTGAAAAAATATCATTTGAAATATCTTTTCTATTTTTTCCTAGTTTTAGACATAGCAAATATAGTACCAACATTTGTCCTATAAATGCTTTTGTTGATGCAACTCCAATTTCAGGTCCACAGTGTATTGGTAAAACAAATTTAGAGTCTCTAGCGATAGAACTTTCTACAATGTTTACTATTGAGCAAGTTTTCATATCATTTTTGTTACATAAATCTAATGCCGCATAAGTATCTGCTGTTTCACCTGATTGAGAAACGAATATATATAGAGCATTATCTTTAAACCTATTTTTTCGGTATCTAAATTCTGATGCAATATCAACAGAAACATCAAAATTAGTTAATTGTTCAAACCAATATTTTGCAATCAAGCATGAATGGTAAGCAGTCCCGCATCCAATTAAAACAATTGACGAAATATCCTTAGATTTCCATGGAAAATTAAAAATATTTATGTCGTTATTTTTTTTATCTATATATTCATTAATACAATTTTTTATTGTAGTAGGTTGTTCGTTAATTTCTTTTGCCATAAAATGTTTATATTCACCTTTATCATAATTGTTTTCACTTGATGAAAGCTCTAATATTTTTTTATTTATTTTGTTTCCTTTTTCATTAAAAAAATCAATATTATTTTTTTTTACAATACAAAATTCACCATCATTTAAATAAGAAACTTTATTTGTCATTGATTTTAAAGCGTATGAATCAGATCCTAAATAGTTTTCATTTGGTCCATATCCAACAGCAAGTGGAGAGCCTCTTCTTGCGCCAACAATTAAATCTGGTTGATCTTTAAAAATAATTCCTAAAGCAAAGCTCCCGTGCAATCTTTTAAGCATTTTGATTATTGAATTTTTAAGATCATTTTTTTTTAAGTATTCTGTAACTAAATGAGTAATTACCTCTGTATCAGTTTGAGATTTAAAAACATGGCCTTTTTTAATTAAGAGTTTTTTTAATAATGTTGAATTTTCAATAATTCCATTGTGTACAACAGAAACATTTTCAGAAGAGTGAGGATGTGCATTTAGAGTGTTGGGTATTCCATGTGTTGCCCATCTAACATGTCCAATACCAACATTTCCGACTAAATTAGATTTATTTAAATTTTTTTCTAAAACATCCACTCTCCCTTCACATTTAACCTCGTTAATATTTCCATTATGCAGTGTTGCAATTCCTGAGGAGTCATATCCTCTGTATTCAAGTTTTCTTAAAGAATTAACGATCATTGAAGTTACTGATTTAGTACTTGTAATACCAACTATTCCACACATTATTTTTTTCTCTTATAATTTTTAATTTCTACCTGAGAAGATCTTGTTAAAGCTAAAGATTTTTTTCTTACATTTTTTGTTATAACAGATCCTGCACCAACAATACAATTTTCATTAATAGTTAATGGAGCAACCAATGATGAATTTGAGCCTATAAAAGTTCCATCTTTAATTTTTGTTTTATTTTTTTTAACTCCGTCGTAGTTGCATGTAATTGTGCCTGCTCCAATATTAACTCTTTTTCCTAAATGAGAATCTCCCACGTAAGATAAATGATTTACTTTAGAATTTTTTCCAATTGTACTTTTTTTAACTTCTACAAAGTTACCAACTCTTGAGCCAGATTTTAAAACTGTTCCTGGTCTTAATCTTGCATAAGGACCAATGCTAACATTATTTTCTATTTTGGTATTTTCTAAATGTGAAAATGAATGAATTTTTACATTATTATAAATTTTTACTTTTTTTCCAAAAACAACATATGGTTCTATAGATACATTTTTTCCAATTTTAGTATCTTTTGAAAAAAAAACTGTGTCAGGAGCAATCATTTTTACTCCTTGTTTTATAAATTTTCTTCTTAAATTTTCTTGTAAATTTATTTGTTTCATTTATTAAAATCCTTTATAATTTAGTGAGCATGTTCTTTAATTCACAAATTATTTCTTAATAATACTTTTTTAAAATGACTCAAAAATTAACAATATTATTTGATCTTGACGGAACTTTGGCTGACACAGCGCCAGATCTTTTGGGTGCACACAACCACGTAATGAAAAAATTTGGTTATAATACAAAAAATATGGAGGAAATAAAAAGTTATCTTGGTCAAGGAGCAGCTGTAATGATTGGAAAATCAATATGGAGTTCAGCAAAAAATGAATTATCAAAAATTACTGATCAAAAAGTTAAAAATGAAATGACAAAGGAATTTCTTGATTTTTATGGAAAAAATACCGTTGTAAAAAGTAAACTCATAAATGGAGTTTATGAATTTTTAAAATGGGCAAAATCAAATAATATTCCAATGGGTGTTTGTACAAACAAACAAGAACATTTGGCTGTAGATTTTTTGAAAAAAATAAAAATTTACGATTTTTTTGAATATGTTGCTGGTGGAAATACTTTTGATTATTGCAAACCAGACCCAAGGCATCTAACTAATATGATTGAAATAATGAACGGAGATATAAAAAAAAGTATAATGATTGGAGATAGTGAAAATGATAGCGGAGCAGCAAGATCTGCTGGAATTCCTATGATACTTTTAGAAAATGGATATACTGAAAAAAATGTTAATGAAATTCCACATGATCATTTAATAAGAGATTTTGTTGGAATTGAAAAAATAATTCGTAAATATTTGAATTATTAATATTGATTATTGTCATTCCTGGTTGTATTAAAAAAACAATAAAAATTGGAAATAAATTGATAACTCATACTGTAAAAGTTTGTCCCTCAAAAATTAAATTAGCTAAAAAAAATCAACTTGCTTGGAAATTAGCTGAAATATCTAGTGACAATGCAAAGTTAAATAAAAAATCTATTGAAATGGTTATCAATAGAATTATTGATAATGCTTCAGTTGCAATTGCTTCCTTAAATAGAAAATCAGTAGTTTCTTCAAGAAAAATGGCATTAAGACATCCAAAAAAAAATGGTGCAACATTATTTGGAGTTAATTCAAAAAAAAAATTTGATTGTGAGTGGGCTGCTTGGGCTAATGGAACAGCAGTAAGAGAATTAGATTTTCATGATACTTTCTTGGCTGCAGATTACAGTCACCCTGGTGATAACATACCTCCACTTTTAGCTGTTGCTCAACAAAAGAGAAAAAACGGAATTGATTTATTAAGAGGAATAATTACCGCTTATGAAGTACAAGTGAATTTAGTTAAAGGAATTTGTTTACATAAACATAAAGTTGATCATATTGCTCATCTCGGACCAAGTGTAGCTGCGGGAATTGGTACAATGCTTAGATTAAATACAAAAATAATTTACCAAGCAATTCAACAATCACTTCATACAACAATTTCTACAAGACAATCGAGAAAAGGTGAAATTTCCAGTTGGAAAGCTTATGCACCTGCTCATGCTGGTAAACTTGCTATCGAAGCTGTTGACAGAGCAATGTGTGGTGAAGGAGCACCAAGCCCTATTTATGAAGGCGAAGATAGCGTAATTGCTCAAATTCTTGATGGTAAAAAAGCTACATATAAAGTTCCATTGCCAAAAAAAAATCAAGAAAAGAAAGCAATCTTAGAAACTTATACAAAAGAATATTCCGCAGAATATCAAGCACAAGCTCTTATCGATATAGCTAAAAAACTTAACAAAAAAATTCAAAACCTTAATCAAATCAAAAAAATTGATATTTATACAAGCCATCATACACACTATGTAATTGGAACAGGTGCGAACGATCCTCAAAAAATGGATCCTAAAGCAAGCAGAGAAACTCTAGATCATTCAATAATGTATATATTTGCTGTCGCTTTAGAAGATGCTAATTGGCATCATGTTAATTCATACAAAAAATCCAGAGCTAACAAAAAAAGCACAATTAAGATTTGGAAATCAATTAAAACACATGAAGATAAAAATTGGACTAAAAAATATCACGATCCCAACCCTAAAAATAAATCATTTGGTGCAAAAGTAGTTGTAACATTAAATAATAATAAAAAAATTATTGAACAATTAGATAAAGCTGATGCACACCCATATGGATCAAGACCATTCGTAAGAAAAAATTATATAAGTAAATTTTTAACATTAACAAAAAATATTATTTCTAAAAAAGAAAGCGATCGTTTTTTAAGAACTGTACAAAATTTAACTAAATTAAAGTCAGGTCAATTAAACAAACTTAATATAGAAATTAAAAGTTCTGATTTGAAAAAAAATAATAAAAAAGGAATTTTTTAGTGCATTTTGTTAAAAAAAAAGTAGAGGAAAAAAGAATTGAATTTGATAATAAATTAAAATCAAAAAAAATTTTAAGAGTTCCGGGAGCTTATAATCCTTTAACTGCAAAAGTAATTGAAGAAATTGGATATGATGCTGTTTATGTTTCTGGAGGAGTTATGTCTAATGATTTAGGGTATCCTGATATTGGCTTAACTACTTTAAAAGATGTAAGTAATAGAGCAAATCAAATAGCTAGAGTTACAAACTTACCAACAATTGTTGATATCGATACTGGATTTAAATCTTGCAAAGAAACTATTGAGATATTCGAAAAATTTGGAGTTACTGGAGTTCATATTGAAGATCAAGTTTCACAAAAAAGATGCGGACATCTAGATAACAAAGAACTCATCACTAAAGATGAAATGATAAAAAAAATTAAAGAATGTGTAAGTTCAAAAAAAGATAAAAATTTTAAAATAATTGCAAGATCAGATGCAAATAGCGTCGAAGGATTAGATAAAATGATTGATAGATGTAAAGCTTACGTTGATGCTGGAGCTGAAATAGTTTTTCCTGAAGCTCTTAAAGATGAAAAAGAATTTGAGAAAGTGAGAAATACTCTTAATTGTTATCTTTTAGCTAATATGACTGAGTTTGGAAAATCAAAATTATTAAATTATAAAGAATTAGAAAATATTGGGTACAATATTGTAATTTATCCAGTAACTACACAAAGATTAGCAATGAAAAGTGTGGAAGATGGACTCCGTGCCATTTTTGACGATGGACATCAAAATAATATTATTGATAATATGCAAACTAGAAAAAGATTATATGAATTGGTAGAATATGAAAAATATAATTCTTTGGATGAGAAAATTTATAATTTTAAAATAAATGGTCATGAATAATGTATGAAAAATGTAATTCCTAGGTGGTCACGAATAATGGGCAATGATAAACAAGAACATGATGTAAAAAAAGGTTTAATAGGAATTGTTGTTGATGAAACAACAATTTCTAAAGTAATGCCTGATATTAATTCATTAACTTACAGAGGTTACCCTGTTCAAGACCTTTGCGAAAGTTGTAGATTTGAAGAAGTTGCTTATCTTGTTTGGCATGGCAATCTTCCTAACACTCTAGAATTAAAAAAATTTGAATCTGAAGAAAGAGAAAACAGAAGAATCTCAAT
>MPMA02037995.1_pt1 | contig 10077 bp, 8 predicted proteins | sample 1617361 | NCBI WGS metagenome assembly MPMA02 (sample SAMN05944807, study PRJNA350692) | marine metagenome | biome: marine; feature: ODZ; material: water; isolation source: 180 m water sample filtered on 0.2 um supor filter | place: Pacific Ocean | collected 2012-04-08 | depth 180m m | reverse complement strand
CTCCAGACCAGCAAAATTCGGCTGAATACCAGCGGTTTAGCTCTCAAAGACACACTCACCCTGTACGTTCAGTGCCCACAAGACTCCCTATGCCCCGGGCAGATTCCGTACTATTTTCCTCCAGCCTGCTTCTCACTTTGAATAAACGGAATGCAAATCTGAATCAACTACTTTCCAACCAGCCCACAATGGTGCTTACTACAACAGATCAACCAGGTCACCGCACAAATTTTTGGGCCAAGGGTGTCGGTTCCCTATCAAGAGAAGACAGTGATGTCAGATACAGCAACAATAAGCCTTCAGCGTTTTCTGGCAGCAGCGTCTGATGAGTTCGCAGCAGGCACCAGCCCTGCTACCCGGCGTACGGCACAGATACTTCGCAGCTCGGGCATCACGATCGCTGATACACCGCGTGCCCCGATACACGGCAACGACGCAGCATGCTCTCCGCCTGACGAGATCAATATGCTGCTCGATAGAGAGCCTCAATCCGCCTGCCTGACAGCGGCTGCCAGTGTTTATCGCGAACTGGACTGGTACGAATCAACAAAGTCTCATACACCTTACGCCGAAATTATCGGCCCGACCAGTCTGATCCGAAGCCTCGAGCTTCGTTTTGGATTGTTCCTGCTGTATTCGAATATTGTCTATCCCGATCATCAGCACGCTGCCGATGAGGTCTACATCGTACTCGCCGGCACAGGCGAGTGGTCTCTCAACCGCGAGCCTTACCAGGATAAGATCGCAGGCACGATTATCGACATTCCGTCACTGACCGTTCACGCCATGCGTACAGCGCAAGAACCCACACTGATGTTGTTCTCCTGGACAGGCGTCGATATTTCCTTCGAGACCTACCAGTTCTGCTGACAATCCTGGCCACAGAGCACTGTGACGTTTTAGAGTACACCCCAAGGGAAAACGGAGCCTGGAGGAGGAATTTCCATGCAATCACATGCACGAGTCGTTGTTGTCGGTGGTGGCGCTGTTGGCGTAAACGTGCTGTACAGCCTCGCGAAGCGCGGCTGGACGGATGTCTGCCTACTCGAGCGTACCGAACTGACCGCAGGCTCGACCTGGCATGCGGCAGGACTCATTCCGATCTACTCGTTCTCCTACAAGGTTGGTCGTCTGATCAAGAAAACCATCGACATCTACGAGAACCTGGAAGCAGAGACCGGCCAGGGCATCGGCTGGCACAAGTGCGGACAGCTGCGCGTTGCCGAGAGTGCTGACCGGATGGACGAATATTTGAATTACGCATCGATTGCCGAGACTCAGGGTGTGCGGGCGGAGATTCTCACCCCCGAAGAGACCCTGGATCTGTGGCCACTGATGGAGCGCAGCCCCAAACTGCTGGGCGCAGTTTACAACCCCGACGATGGTCACATTGCACCGGCCGATGTCACCCAGGCGCTCGCCAAAGGCGCACGGCAACTGGGCGCGAGCATCTACCGCAACACCGAGGTGACGGCAATCGGGCAACTGCCATCGGGAGAGTGGAAAATCACCACCAGCCAGGGCGAGGTGATCTGTGAGCATGTGGTGACTGCGACCGGTAATTATGCCCAGCACACTGCCAGGATGTTGGGCCTGGAACTGCCCTGTTTTCCCGTGCTGCACCAGTACTGGGTCACGCAGAGCGTGCCGCAGGTTCGCCAACGCCAAGACCAGGGTCTGCCGGAATTACCCGTGCTGCGTAACGAGACCATTAACGGCTACGTCCGAGAGGAACGCGACGCCCTGATGTTCGGCCCCTACGAGCGACCGGAACGCCTGGAGCACTTTGCCCGGGACGAAGTGCCCAAGTGGTTCGGCGCCGACCTGCTGCCTGAGGACATGGATGCGGTCGAGGAGAACTGGGCAGCTGCAGTGGAACTGGTACCGGTACTCGGTGAGATCGGCATCCAGTCGAATGTTCGGGGTCCGATCTGTACGACTCCCGACAACCTGCCCCTGTGCGGCCCGGCCTGGGGTAAACACAACCTCTGGCTCGCCGAGGGGTTCTCAGCCGGCATCGTGATGGGCGCGGGAATCGCTCATGAGCTCGTTAACTGGATCATTGACGGGGAACCTCACATCGATCTGTCGGAAGTCGATTCACGCCGATTCGGTGCCTATGCCAACAAGGTCTATACCGGACTCAAGAACAAAGAGACATTTGGTCACAATTTTGGCATTCATTACCCGGGCTACGAATGGCCGGCCGCCCGACCGGCGAAGACCATGCCCTGCTACGATCGCCTGACGGCCGCCGGCGCCGCCTGGGGATCGGTCTACGGCTGGGAGATTCCGCTGTGGTTCGCACCCGAGGGGGTCGAACCTCGCGACGAGTGGAGCTACCGGGTGTTCAATTCCATGCCACACGTGGGCACCGAGTGCCGCGCCGTACGTGAAACAGCCGGCCTTTTCGAGATGACCCCAATGGCCAAATTCGAGGCGGGCGGGCCCGGCGCTGAGGAGTGGCTCGACCGCATTCTGGCCAATCGGATGCCGCGCAGGGTCGGCGGCACGGTGCTGGCACATCTTCTTACCTGTAAAGGCACCGTCCGTGCCGAGTTCACGGTGACCAGGCTTCAGAATGATTGTTTCTTCCTGGTCGGCACACCGCGCGGTGAACGACACGACTTTGACGTGCTGGAAAAAGCACTGCCAAACGATAGCAGTGTCAGCTTGCGCAACGTCACGTTTGAGCGCGGTGGGCTTACGCTGGTTGGTCCCAACGCCCGCAAGATACTGAGCAATCTTGTCGATGCCGACCTCTCCAACACCGCCTTCCCTTGGTTGACAACCCAGAATGTGACCGTCGGACTGGCCTCCGATGTGCGCATGATGCGTATCAACTATGAAGGCGAGCTGGGCTGGGAGCTGTATCACCCGATCAGCTACAACCTGCACCTGTTTGATGAGATTACCAGAGAAGGTGCTGCCCATGGCCTCAAACACTGCGGTTACCGGGCCATCGAGTCGCTGCGGCTGGAGAAGTCCTACCGGGCCATGTACCGGGATATGGATATCGAGCACACCGCACTGGAATCGGGACTCGACCGATTCATCAAGTTTGACAAGGACGACTTCACTGGCAAGGCGGCACTCGAAAAGCAAAAAGATGAAGGCCTCAGCCAGCGCATGATGACCCTGCAGATCGAGACCGTGGATGCCGACGCCTATATGAACGAAAGTATCTACAAGGATGGCAGACTGGTCGGCCGCGTCACATCCGGCGCCACATCGCATATGGTGGGCAACTGCCTGTCCATGGCCTACCTGGAGATCGACCAGGCCAACCCCGGCACGACCCTGGAGGTCCAGGTACTGGAGAACCGATGCCCGGCGACGGTGATCGCAGACTCGCCTTACGACCCGGACAACACCCGGCCACGATCATAGCCGCGGCCTGTCCTGTGGCGATCAAGGAAGAAAAACAGATCCGCAAAGGGGGGCGCTCGGCTCGCCGTGCAGCGCGGGTCAACGCGCCCATTGTTCACCATCCGCCGCTGGTGTCGAACGTTCCCGTATACGAAGTAGCAAATACCGAGGGTATTGAACAGATCCACGAACTGGCCATGCGGATCATCGAAACCATCGGTGTCGACTTCCGCGATGCCGAGTCGCTCGAGATCTGGAAAAGTACTGATGCCGAGATCGACGGTGAACGCGTGCGGATCGGCCGCAATACCCTGATGGCGTTAATCGCCCAGGCTCCGACCGAGTATGTGCATCACGCCCGCAACCCGGAACGGACGGTGACCGTTGGCGGCCGCTCGATGGTGGTGTCGCCCTCCTACGGCGCCCCGTTTATCTACGACCTTGAGGGGGTGCGTCGACCTGCCACGCTGGAGGATCTCAATAATCTTCAGAAACTCAACCATATGGCTGCCAGCGTACATATAGCCGGTGGGCCGGTGGTCGAACCGATGAACATTCCGGTACCGCACCGGCACCTGCACATGGCCTACAGCGGATTCAAATACTCCGACAAACCGATCGTCGGCAACGTCACGGCACGCGAACGCGCCGAGGATACGATCGAGATGTGTAAGATCGTCTTTGGCGAAGAGTTCGCCACCAACAACTGCTGTACGACATCGCTGATCAACGCCAACTCGCCTCTGGTGTGGGATGCGACGATGCTCGATGCGCTAAAAGTCTACGCGGCGAACAACCACGCCGTGATGTGCTCACCGTTCTCGATGGCCGCGGCCTCGACGCCCGCCAGCAACGTCGGGACCATCGCTGTGGTAACTGCCGAGGCGCTGATGGCAATCGCCTTCGCCCAGTTGGTACGGTCTGGCGCGCCAATGCTGTTCGGCGTGCCAGCCATGACGGTAGCGCTCAATTCGGGCGCGCCGGTGCACGGCAGTCCGGATTCGGCCATCGTCCAGTTTCTGGCGGGGCAGATGGCCCGGCATTACGGTGTGCCCCACCGGGCGATCGCCAACTGTGCGACGTCAAAGTCGGCCGACATGCAGGCAGCCTACGACTCCATGTGGGGGCTCTTCCCCTCTTTTCTGGCCGGCGCACAGTGGATCACGATGGCCGGCGGCATGATGGAAGGCACCCTTGGTGTGGGTTATGCCAAGACCGTGATCGATTTCGAACAACTCGATGCTTTCTATCATTTCTGCCAGGGATGTCGGTTTGACGATCTTGACGAGATCTTCGAAACGATCAAGGATGTGGGCCCTGGGGGACACTTCCTGGGTGCTGCCCATACCCGCAAGGCCGATCTTTTCATCTTTCCCTCCCAGAACAACGTCACCTACGAGCAGTGGGACGTTGAAGGGCGGCAAGACAGCGAACAGGTCGGCCTCGCCAAAGCAAAGCGCTGGCTGGCTCGATACGAAGAACCCGGCATCGATCCGGCCCTGGATCAGACACTGCTCGCTTTCATCGCAGAGCGAGAGGCCGTGATCTCGGCAGAACTGCGCTGAAACACGCCCGTCCGCTAATTTTTTCGGCACGTTCCGACGCCGATCAAGCCTGTTGCCACTCTGGCCCACACTAAACTAAGCCCAACGGATGCCCCCTGAGTGAAGACAGAGCGCATACCGCTGGTCGATCTCAATGGGGCGCTCGTAGCTGGTCCCAAGCGAGATGCCGCGGTAGAGAACATTGGCAAAGCCTGCCATGAGATCGGCTTCTTGATCATCACCGGTCACGAGATCCCACAGCCTGTACTGAGCAGTATTGAGGGCAACGCCCGGGAATTCTTCTCACTGCCGCACGAGGAGAAGATGCGCAGCACTTCGGTTTCAGGTTTTCGTGGTTACGCCCCAGCTAAACACGACGCCCTCGCATTGTCCCGCGATATCAAAACACCGCCTGATCTGTGTGAGTTTTTCGCTGCCAACCGGTTCGATGATCCGGAAGTGGCCCGCCAGGCGGGCCTGCGCAAAGGTCGAGAGTTATTCTTCTCCCCGAACACCTGGCCCTGCCGACCTGCCGGCTTCAGGACGGCATTCGAGGCCTACTACGCGGCAATGGAAAACCTGGCGAATGAATTGATGCGACTGATGGCGCTGGCACTGGGTCTTGACGAGTACTGGTTTGATGACAAGATTCGCGATCATGTCTCGAATCTCACGATCAATCACTATCCATCTCTGAATGGACCAACCGAACCAGACCAACTTAGACGCGGTGAGCATTCAGACTGGGGCAGCCTGACCATTCTCTACCACGATGGCGTAGCAGGTCTACAGGTCAAGTCTGCAAAAGGTGACTGGAAGGATGTGCCTGTCGTCCCTGACTCTTTCGTGATTAACCTGGGGGACCTGATGGCTGCCTGGACGAATGATCACTGGGTCTCCACCTTGCACCGGGTCGTCATTCCCCAAAGCAGTAGAGGAGACCGGCTTTCCATAGCATTCTTTCACCAGCCGGCCTACGACGCCCGAATCGAGTGCATACCGACATGCTCATCACTCGGCGATCCGCCCCGCCACAATCCCACAACGTCCGGGGAATGGATTCAATCCATGCTGAATAAAACAATTTACTGACAGCGCCCGGTATAGTGACTGGTGCGTGACTGATCCGCCATTCGAGACGCCTGTGGTTGAGCGTCTTGGAAATTCTCTGTTCAACGTCACAGGAGGATAATCTGTGGATTCTGACCTGAAAGCTGACGCCAGGGAACTGTTGATACGCTACGGCGGGGATGCGTTCCCAAACCTTTTTCGAACCGCAAAAGGCAGCATAGTCACCGACAGTGAAGGTCGCGAGATTCTGGACTTCACATCGGGACAGATGTGCGCAACCCTGGGCCACAACCACCCCGCGATCACTGCGGCGATCAGGCAGAGTTGTGATACCGCCCTGCACCTGTTCTCAGGAATGATTCCCGAACCGGTCGTCAAGCTTGCCAGGGCGCTTGCAGACTGGTTGCCCTCTCCATTACGTAAATCACTGTTTCTCAACACCGGTAGCGAATCCAACGAAGCGGCCCTGCGCCTGGCAAAACTTGCGACTGGTGGATACGAGGTCCTCGCTCTTGGCGGGTCCTGGCACGGCACGACCGGGGGCTCCGCCGCAGCGACATTTGCCAGCGATCGGCGTGGTTACGGCCCCAAAGTTCCAGGCAGTCATGTCATTCCGGAACCCAACGCCTACCGCTGTCCTATCGAACACTGTCGTGATGCCTGCGACATGTCCTGTCTGCGTGTCGGCCTGAAGATGTTTGACATGGCGAGTGACGGCGCACCGGCAGCGATCATCGCAGAGCCTGTGATCTCGGCAGGCGGTGTGATCGTACCGCCCGCCGGATATTTTGGCCGACTTCACGATGCCGCGCTGGACCGCGGCATGCTGCTGATTTTCGACGAGGCACAAACAGCGTTTGGCCGTGTGGGTGCCACCTGTTCGGCCATGAAACTTGGCGTCACACCTGACATCATGACGCTGTCCAAGACTCTTGGCGGCGGGCTTCCGCTTGCTGCGACGGTCACCAGCCCTGACATCGAAGAGCGGGCTCATGCTGCCGGTTTCACCTTCTATACCAGCCACGTCTCTGACCCTCTGCCCGCTTCGGTCGGCCTTGCTGTCCTCCAGACAATTCGGCAAGAAGATCTCGTCGCAAGGGCCGTAGAAATGGGTGATTACCTGACAGCCCAATTGCGTGAACTCCAGCAGCGCCATGAAGCCATCGGTGATGTCCGTGGCCAAGGGCTGCTGTTAGGCGTTGAGCTGGTTACGGACCGGGAAACGCGCCAACCGTTTCATGCGCTTGGCTCGCTAACCACACAGCGCTGCTTTGAACTGGGCCTGTCGATGAACATCCGCCGCCGCCCGGAACGCGGTGCCGTCTGGCGCATCGCTCCACCTCTGACTGTGACAACCAACGAAATCGACCGGGCGATCACAATCCTCGACCAGGCACTTCTTGACGGCATGGACAAGTTGTCCAGTAAGTCGAGTTAACCGTCACGGTCAGAACTGGTATGCGAGATGCCTGTGGTAGAACAAAATCCAAGGCAACCGGCCTGTCGGAGCCTGACACCTAAGCGGTAATGTGCCGCTGCCGGTAAACGATATACAACCCGCTGGCGATGATTAATCCGGTACCCGACAGTGTCCAGACATCTGGCACCTCACGCCACAGCAGAAAACCGAGTATTAGAGCCCAGATAATACCGCTGTATTTGTACAGCGATAACAGGCTGGCATCTCCATACCGCAGCCCGTCGGTCATCAGGTAAATTCCAAAGCCAAATCCCAAGCCAGCGGCTGCCAGCAATATCAAGTCTGTCCCGGACAAAGCCACCCATCCAAACGGTGCTGTTGCCAGCCCAGTCAGCATGACAGCCATAGTGGAATAAAACAGCAGCGACTCGGATGTCTCACGGGCCAGTGCAGCGCGCACCACCAGTTCACGCACCCCGGAGAGCAATGCCACGATCAGTGGGCCCACTATGATCCACGAAAAAGCGTCACCGACTGGTTTCACGATCAGGCTCGCACCGGCAAACCCTACCAGGACAGCCGTCAAACGTCGCCAACCCACTCGTTCGTCCAGAAACCACGGGGCAAGCAGCGTCACGAAAAGCGGGTTGGTGAAGAAGATGATGGTCGCGATGGACAACGGCAGCAGCCGCAGGGAAAAAATGTAGAGAAAAAGTGGGCCAACCAGCAACAGTACGCACCAGAGTTGCACAGCGGTATCGTGAAACTTCAACGAGCGGATGCCGCCTGCCCGGCGAACCAGGAATGCGATCGGCACCAGGGCAAAAAGGCCGCGCACAAAGATCGCTTCACCAATCGGGTGATCGTCAATGATCAGCTTCATCATCGCATCGTTGAACGTGATGCAGCCAATACCAACGACTGTGAGAAAGATTCCCTTGAGTGGTCGAGATTCCCGTGCATCGACGAGTGGCTGCCGAGGTTCACTCATCTTTATGAGTCATTGCAAGCGTCCTCTGATTTCACGCTTGAGGACCTTACCGGAGGTGTTGCGGGGCAAGGCATCCGTGATGATCAGGTCCTTGGAAATCTTGAAGCTCGCGGAGTGTTCTCCACATTCGACTACCAATCGTTCAAGATCCATGACCATTCCTGGCTTAAGCACGACCACCTCGAGCCACTCGTGTGCCGTTAAGCCGAGCGCAACGATGGTACCCACACCCATACCTCGATTCCTGAGCCAATCCGCCAGGTGCAGCGAGCGATTCAGTGAATCAGAGTAGGTGATCCATGGACCGTCATGCATGATCACCTCAGCAGTCGGCCTGATTCGTGCGTGGAGACTTGGAAACCTGGCTAGATTGTGCATATAAAAGATGCCTAACGGAATTTTTCAAACTTTGGAGTCACCCTGGCAAACGACTTCACGGTCATCAATTTGGGTCCCTGTGTACAACAGAACCGTCTAAAATTGAATTCTCAGCGCTCCACGATATCCATATTAGAGAATCCGATTCTTTTCGCTTGTCCTGCCAAGAATAACTGTTGAGTGAGAAACTCTATCAATAGGCTGTGGGTTTCGTCGGTAAATTTGAAAAACCTGTGAAATATGCCATTAACATTATCAACTTTGGTGAGTGCGGAGATGCCCTGACGCTCGCTGGACTGGCCCGCAATGCCGAAACGGCCGGCTGGGACGGGTTCTTTGTCTGGGATCACATCGCCTGGGACGGCCGCACCATGCCCATGGTCGATCCCTGGATCGCTTTGACCGCCATTGCGACCAGCACCAGGCGCATCCGCATCGGCCTTATGGTAACGCCTCTACCCCGCCGAAGACCTTGGAAATTCGCCCGTGAAACCGTATCGCTGGATCATCTATCGGGTGGGCGACTGACAGTTGGTGTGGGCATCGGGAATGCCCAGGCTGAATTCAGAAACCTTGGCGAGGCGGCGGAACTCAAAACCCGAGGTAGTATGCTGGATGAAGGGCTTCAAGTGGTCAATGGGTTGTGGCACGGCGAACCATTCAGCTTTGAGGGAGAACATTACAAAGTCAAAGATACTCAATTGCTACCCGCCACGCTACAGCAACCCCGCATCCCCATCTGGGTTGCAGGCACATCGCCCAATAAAGCGCCTTTTCGACGGGCAGCCCACTGGGATGGAGTCTTTCCCATCCTGAGTGGCACCAGTTCTGGAACCTACCCAACACCCGCTCAGATTCGACAGATTATCGATTTTGTCCAGGGTCATCGGAAAAGCGATAGCCCGTTTGATGTCAGCGTACAGGGCACCACAAGGGGTGATGACCCAGAGCATGCCGCTGAGGTCGTTGCTAGCTACGCCCGAGCTGGCGTCACCTGGTGGCAGGAAGCGATTACCGAACGTCGTTCGGACCTGATTGCCGCCCCGGGGGACAGAACATCGTGGATAGAGGCTGTTCGCTGGCGCATCCAGCAGGGACCACCGTGTTATTGAATGTTTTCGCCCGAAATTAGAGAACTTCTTCATATGCTCCGACAAACACTGGGATCCCAAAGCAACGGTTGTAGAACATTACTGACTCTATCTCTCAGCGCCAGAGGCCTACCAAGGGCAAAACTCACTGGTGAGGAAGCAAAAGATGGATACCAGGAAATGTCAGTACTCAGGCACAATGGGTCAGACTCG
>MPMA02033015.1_pt1 | contig 10081 bp, 8 predicted proteins | sample 1617361 | NCBI WGS metagenome assembly MPMA02 (sample SAMN05944807, study PRJNA350692) | marine metagenome | biome: marine; feature: ODZ; material: water; isolation source: 180 m water sample filtered on 0.2 um supor filter | place: Pacific Ocean | collected 2012-04-08 | depth 180m m | reverse complement strand
TTTAAAAAAACTGTTGGAAAACAATTTCACCGTGTTATCCTTGTTTTTCAAATACAATGTTATTTGCGTCTCTTTTCCGGTTTGCAGACGGTCATTTACATGGAGGTCATAAGTTTCACCAGCATTTTTTAAAATCAGGCTTTTTCCGTCCCTAATCAACTTCACTGTTCCGGAATGCAGTTCCAGAGAATCCTGCGCGGCATACACTGTTGTTTCTAGGAAAAACAAGCCCATAAAAAGTATGAGTAATGATTTGAATGTCTTTTTAGCTAAAATCATTTTCATTTTTTGACTGAAAAAAGAACAATTTTTTTCTCTAAGTCCTCTGTGGTTCCGTGATTAAATTATTTCTCTTTGTTTTCGACTATTACAATTTCATTAAATCATAACAACTCAAAACATCCAGATATACTGCATTATAAGCTGATTTGCCTGGTAAGTTTTTGTAGCGTCATTTGAAGCCTGTTTTATTTGTTTCAAATCTCCACCCACTATTGTGGAGTTACTGAAAGCGTATTTACAATTAAGTGACATTTCATCTTTTTTATTCTGCAAAACCAGATTTGACGCTGCATCAGCATTTTTGTACTGCTGATTCATGTTTTGAAAATTAAATCCAAAAACCCACGGTGTCCATGAATACGACACACCTGCATCCAGCACTGTCGACTGAAAATCCTTGCTTGAATCCTTAAGAGCTGTCGACTTTGAATCCAAACGACCCTGAAAGCGAAATTCATCCCAGCGTAATTTTGCACCTAAAGATATCAGTGTCAAATTTCCGTCCTCCGAATCTGTTGTTACTTTGTTCTGACTATCAAGCTGTATTTTCAGAGATCCGGAAAATTGTCTGCCCCAGCTTTTTATTGCGGAAATAAAGAGAAACAGAGATCGTACATCTTCGCTGAATTCCCCAGCTTTGTAAGGATTCGACGGATTCGCCTCCTTGAGGCTGATCACGCTCTGACCCAAACCGCTGCTCAAATCAAGACTCAACAGGTTTTTATGCCTGTACTCCGTACCGAACAGCCTGAACAATACTTCTTCCGCTACCAGACTACGATTCTGATGCCGGTCAAATTTGAGCACAGCATTTATGGAAACCGCTGATTCATCATTTATTTCAAATGCATAAGCGCCTGATAACAACAAATCATTTTTCGCTGAACTTGTCTTTGTATTACCTTCCTGAACACTGAGAATATTGTCACTGTGCGTTTGCCCTACCATAATAACACCGTTCAAAGGCGGTGGGGCTTTACTCCTTTTCTCAGGAGGTTCATATGTTACAATAAATTCTTCTTCACGCTCGCCCGTTTTTGTCTGCACAAAAATAGTAAAAAGATTCTTTCCCTCTTTTAAAAAATATGGAACCTCATATTCCGCCCAATCCGCGTCCTTGCTCACCATTTGTGCGAAACCGTTAACTTTAACCACCAACAGCGGACTGAAAGCACTAACCTGAAAACGGAACCAACCCTCTGCCCTCCTTTCCTTTCCGGGAGAGGTGCGGAAAATCAGAATCTCTTGCGCCGAATCTGAACTTTCTTCGTTTTCATTCGTTTGCGCTTCCAGAGAAGTTCCCAAAAAAACCAAAATCCAGAGTAAAATCAGGGACCTTAAACACAAATTAAACATGGTCCCCTTAACCTGCTCTAGGATCAGGAAAAAATTTTCTGGTTCGTTCTTTTTTAACTGGACGGGTAAAAATCAGTTCCACCCTCCGGTTTGCTTTGCGTGCTTCACGCAGTTCTTTTCCGCTCTTAGCTTCACCTTCTTTGTCAAGATATGGCGATTTAGGTCGAGTATCAGCATATCCGGAAATAGCAATGCGTTCCGGATTAAAGCCTACATTTTCCATCATCAGTGTGGCGACATTTGTGGCCCGCATTGTACTCAGTTCCCAGTTATTTTTATATTTTGTTTTTTTTCTAATTGGTACATCATCAGTATGTCCATCCACCCTGATGGCGTCACCTTCAAGTTCATAACGATTTCTGATTTCATTCAGAAAATTGCTGAGTTGTGTAACAACTTCCGGAGAAATTTGCGCACCTCCGCTGTGAAACAGGAAACTAGACGGCAGCGAGAGAATACAACGTGATTTGCTAGCATTTAACTCAAACGAAGAAAAGGCTGCATTTTCACGCAGAAAACGGTTTATCCCACTACAATCCTTCATTTCCTGAGCGCCGATAATAGTATTGACCTGTTTGGAAATCTTGCCAATATCCGCATTTAAAACAGAATTATCTTCCATCTCGATGACCAATGTTCGGGTTGCATACAAAGGCACTTCATCCTGGATGACCTCTATTTCCACAGTCCCTTTTTCCGTGTAGGGATAGATCTCAATCGTTCCTCCATCCGGGAAGCGAAAATCCTTCCTCTCTTTGGCAGTTCCAGCAAACTTGAGTGGAATATCCGTTTTCACTCCACTGATAGGTGAAATATGCGCAGTGATGTTTGCAATACCTTTGTAAAGATCCCGACGTGGAATCTCAAAGGTTACTGTAGGGAGCGGTTCATCATCCTGGATGATAATGCTCCTTGTTACGAAGTTCCCGCGTTCCACATCTCCCCGCAGCTTCCCTATTTGCACTAAGATTTCTTCAGGCTCCTCATACAGTTTATCGTTTACCAAGCACAGAGGGAAATACGCCTCTTTTTTCCCTTTAGGGATTATTTCTATTTCCGCCCCTAAGACGTAATCAAATTCTTGAATCTCTTTCGGATTTTTCATTAATCCTTCGATTGTACACATTTCCGGGTCAACTGGGCCCCTCCTCGCGTTTCCTGCAAAAAATAAAGGAATTCTCAAATCCTCCTCTACTTTTTCATTGAGAATAATCCCCACTTTCATGACACTCGCAGACTCTAAGACCTCTCCTTTGGCTATGCTTTCAATCAGGATCTGGGTTTTGAACAGACTCGTTTGTTTTTGACCAATAAGTGTTTCCAGTTTTTCCGTAAACATCTCTTTCGTATCAAAATACGTCCCTTCCATTGACTTAAAACCTTTGACAATATTTTCCGGCAAGCGACCTGTCAAATTACTTATTGTCTGTTCACTGACAATAAAACCTGTTTTAAGATCCACTTGCGGTTTATTAAACAGCGACAGATATACAAAAAAACAAAACAATAGTGTAATTAAGTCTGCGAATGTCACCATCCACTTCGCTTCTTTACTTCTGGTCTTCTTTTCTCCAAACATGTTTTCTTCTTATACGATTCACTTTTTAGTACTTAGAGTTCCTGCCGACGTCCACAAGTTAAAACTAAGATCCTAGGACCATAACCCCTCATCCGTACTGATCATCAAATTCGTCCCGTTTATGAGGGAGAAAATTGTGGAGTTCCTGAAGAATTGTGTATGGTGCTTCACGGCGTGCTATGCGATTTACGCTTTCACGAATCATTTCCAGTAAAACAAGATTGGATTCTTTCAGCTGCTTACGTTTTGATGCAATAGGCAATAAAACCATGTTGGAGAAAATCACACCGTAAAGTGTGGTCAACATAGCAATGGACATGGCCTGCATAACTGAACGTATACTTCCGGTTTCCGCTAACATAAGGACCAATCCGACAATTGTTCCAACCATACCGAATGCAGGTGCGGCGGTACCCATAAAATCAAATATTTCAATTTCTTCATCCGCACGCTGTTCATACATAGCCACTTCTGCTTGTAATATTTGCGCCAGAGACTCTTCCTCAACTTGTTCCCGAACAATTAAGCCCTCTATCCAGCGGCGCATGAACGGATTTTCCAGGCTGCTGAGATCATCGTTGGTTATCCGTTTTCCGCTGTAACGCTTTTCCGCAATAATCTTGGATTGATCATAAATTTCCTGAGTTGCGGATTCAGCAACATCTGCTGCAAAAACCTTTGGAATGCTGCCAAAACTCCGTAAAGCCTTTTTGTATGGAAATGCAACAAAAGTAACCGAAATAGTGCCGCCAAAGACAATGAAAAGCGATTTCAGGTCAAAAAACCGTAAGATTTGAATAACGTACTTGTTTATTGACTCTGCATCACCAGTACTCTCAAGCCAGAGAGCTATATTAGAAAATTCAGCCGGCCATAGAATACCTGAAAGTATGAAAACCGAGCCGGCAATAAAGCCTATCAATGTACCTAATTTATCTGCACTTTGTTGTTTCATGACTCCTTTTTATCCCAAATTTTACCAAGTTCGATATGAACATGGCGCATGAAAACATTCCGATGAAGATTCCTGAGCTGTTCTATCCGTAATTTACCCTCTTCATCTTCCTCACGCTGTTTGTCATATTCCTGCAGTTGTTCCTGATAATATTTACGTGTTTCTTCAGTATATTCCTTCATGATTTTATCAGTTACTGAAGTATGAGAATCGAGTAGTAAGTACGGAACAGAAACTCGGGCTCCGGTACTTAATCGTGAACGTTCAAAACGCTCCATCACTCTTCCCACAAAAGCTTCATCTATGATTTCGCTGCTTTCTAAATCTTCAAAAGAAAGGCTTCGCTCCCGAATAAGTTCCATATCTTCGCTTGTATTATTAGCTAATTCAGGATTCTTCTTTTTAAGTTCATCAGTACTCCCTAGAATATCGTTCCATTCCTCTGCACTTATCTGACCGGAAAGTTCTCCAATACGCCCTAGACCATCAAAAGGCATGGGCAGCTTTTTAGCAGTCTCAGTTAGTTCATCTGCCAATTGCTGCAGTTCACTAGGAGAAACTCTTATATCCTTCATGGTCAATACAATCCCCAAGGAATCCTCTACTGGCAAGCCCTTGAGAATATTAGCCATCTCACTGGGGTCCATCTGACTAAAAACAATAGCCTGTTGATGGGGTTTAATTTCTTGCAGCAAATCAACACGAAGTTTTGGCGGCATCTTCCTGATGAACCCAAAATAATCAATTTTTTCTTCATCATCTCCAGCATCTCCCTCCTCATCAGGAAGATCCAGTTCCTCTTCTTCGGCCTCTTCTTCCGGTGCCATGGCCTCAATGGCCGTAGCAACTTTACCCAAGGTGCCCTGCAGCGGATGTTCTTTTTCCTCTTTCTCACGGGTGCTGCGGGAAACAAAGAAAAACAATGCCAGTGTCAGAAGTAGCAACACTCCGAGAGTTCCTATAATTACCCATTGCATTGGTGTGATCGCATCAGTGCCTTCCGGTTTATATTCCGGAATCAACTGATCAACTCCGAGCATTTCATAACCTGCAGGAAATTCTGCACTGATTTCTGCAGCCAGTTTTAATTTTTCCTGTGCCTCAACCGGTTCATCACGATTCAAATCCGACCTTGCATCTACAAGCAATTTTACGTATTCAACAAGTTTTGCGGAAAAATCAGGACGTTCAATCTGTAATTTTTCCAGCACGATCGACTGCTCAAAACGATCCTGTGAGTTGAGTTCAGCTATTTCTGAACGGATACGCGCTTCCACTTGATTCAAATTAATTGACTTGTTAACTGTTAAATTTATGATGCGATAATTTAAAAGTTCCTGTACTTCTTTATCTTCTGTCTTTATTTTGACTCCTGGAATCAGCTCACTGTCTTTTTTAACCGGGTTGTTATCGAGGACAGAATGCAATATCACTGATACATCAATATAATCCTCACGCAGAGTTTTTCTGAGTATTTTGTGGATAAGTTCCCTAATTTCAGGTTCAGGACGGCTGCGGTTAATTATTTCAGCATTTAATATATTGATATTAAATGATATTAATACAATAATGCATCCGCCAATACTCAATATATATTTGTTCAAAAGTCGAAAATTGTTCATGGACAAGATATTATTTAATTCTTAGTAAAAGTAAATTAACAAAAAAAGTAATAAACATGAAAATTTTGTTAATCAGAATAATTATACTACATTTAGCAAAAAGTCAAGAGAATCAAGGCTATTTATGCTAATTTTATGACTTAATTTTATTGACTTTTTTAGTTTTTGTTATCCAAATATTAACAGATTTTAGAAGACTTTTTAATAATCTCTGCTTTTGTATATCTTCAAAAAAGCTTCTCTACACGAAAGAGTCATTACTTTTTATGACTGCATTTCATCTTTTTTCAATATTTCGTTTAGATATACGTTGCAAAATGAGAGTAAGCGAGTTAGGCTGGGTTTGTTCGTATCTTGCAAGCATATATTTTATTAGAAGTTTATTCTAAAACCAGAAAAACTCAGAACATACTTAATAATAGCAGATGCTTAAATATTACATTATCAGCTTTGCACTTCTTTCCCTCGTTTTTTCAGGTTGCGGTTCCAAAAGCCCGGAGCCTCTGGATGAGGAAAAACTGGACTTGGAATATGTGAAGCAAATTGAGGAAGAGGAACGTAAACAGGAAGAAAAAGCGGCAGAATTATTAGCACAGGAAGCTGCTTTGAATGTTACTGAAGCAGAAGCCGCAGCAGAAACCGCAGCAGAGAACGCAAAAGAAACCGCAGCGGAAGCCGCAGTACAAGAAAAACTGTTGGCACAACCTGAACTGCAAACCCCGGAAACAAATCAAGCTGGGGCATTTAATGCGATTAAGGAAGCTGTATTTGAAATTCTTACAATTCCTGCAGATGAATCTCAAGAGGTTAAAGCAGAAAAACCAGTGGCAGTTCCTGAGCAGGAAGACAGTTCCCCCAGGTTTATGCCGACTTCCAGGTTAGCCCTTGTTTCTGCTCTCAAGTTAGTTTCATGCAAAAATGTGCCTGCAAAAATGGAAGATGCTCATCAGCGTCTGCTCAAAACAAAAGATTTAAACATTGCTGACAGGAGTCTACGTGACGAAATTAATGACCGTTTAATGCCTGTAGTTCACTTCGACTTTGATCAAATTAAAATAAAACCCGATTATCAAAAACTTTTACGACAGCAGAGTTCCTGTGTGATGAAGGCGCTGGAAGCACGAGGTGATATGATTGTGCAGATTGAAGGCCATGCAGATGAACGTGGTAGTGACGAGTACAACCTTGCTTTGGGGCATCGCCGGGCCAATGCGATTGCCAACTCAATCATGGCGTACCTTTCCGACTCAACACTTGTTCGCATCCTCAGTTATGGAGAAGAATTCCCGCTCGACAGAAATTCCGGTAAAAACGCCTGGGATAAAAACAGGAGAGTAGAATTCACTTTACTGCTCAAACCATAAACAAGTGAATGGATTTTTTGGCTCTACCATTCACTACAGATTTCAGTAGTATTGCCTTCAGTGTCCTTGCGGTACTTTTCGGCTGTTCTGTAGTTGTCTGGATCACGCTGTTTATCAAGTTTTTCAGCCTAATTCGGGTGAAATACCTCCAGTCGCGTGCCTTGAAGTATCTGGAAAGTACAAAACGCGTGGGTGAACTTCGCCTGCTCTTCAGTAAGATGCCGAAAAATCGACTCCAGGAAATGTTCACGCTGGGCGACCGTGAACTGAAACGGTTCCTAAAAGCTAATCCAGAATCAGATTACGATCACCGCAGAGAATTGATGGACAGGCTTGAGCGCATGCTTGAAGCCCGTATTTTGATGGCTGAGAAAGATTTAAACGCCGGTCAGGCTCTCCTTGCCACTATTGGTGTTACTTCACCGTTCATTGGTTTATTTGGTACAGTAATCGGAGTCATCAATACTTTCCTGAGTATTTCGGAACTAAATTCTGTTGAACTGTCTGTCATCAGCCCAGGCATTGCGGAGGCGCTTGTTGCGACTGCCGCAGGGCTTTTCGCCGCGATTCCAGCGACTTTAGGTTATAATTTATTTCGTGCAACTATCCGAGGTATGACTGAGACAATGGACTATTTCGCACTTCAACTGCTGCACCACCTCCAACAACGATTACTACTTAAAAAATGAGGAAATTTAGACATGCCCGTCGACTGCGTGGGGAATTGATGTCTGAAATCAACATCACACCTTTTGTTGATGTGTTGTTGGTACTCCTCGTTTCCTTTCTCATTTCTGCACCGTTGTTGACGCTCTCTCTTCCTATTCAACTACCGAAAGGCAAACTGGAAGCTCGTCTTCCGGATTACGATGAATCAATGCTGGCCGTTGTGAATAAAGAAATGCAGATTGCTATTCGTGATGAAGTTTACTCTCTCAAAAGCCTGTCAGTATCTTTGACAAAAAATCCAAAACTTTGGAAACAGAAACTGCCTGTATACGTACAAATGGATGAACAGGTGCCTTACGGCATATTGATGGAACTGATGCTGTTGTTTAAAAACGCGGGGTTCCAACAGGTCGGACTTGTTTTTAAAAAAGATTCCCAGTAAATTCTCACCTACCGGTAGAAAGTTAAAACAGCCTCCACCCTGATATACCCGATGAAAATAATGATGATTGCCGGAGAAGTTTCCGGAGATGTTCATGGAGCAGGTTTGATCCGTTGTTTAAGACGGAACAATGACAATATCGATTTTTTCGGTATCGGCGGTTTGAAGATGTTAAGAGAAAATTTTAGGCCGTATTACATGCTGGATACTTTGCAGACTCATGGTTTCGTTGAAGTTGTACGTCATCTTCCCCGGCTTTACCGTACACTCTGGAGAATGCGTGATGCGCTGGAAGAGGAACGTCCGGACGTATTGATCCTGATTGATTATCCTGGATTCAACCTCAAACTCGCAGCCTATGCAAAAGAAAAAGGGATTCCGGTAATATTTTTCAACAGTCCTCAAATCTGGGCCTGGCGAAAAGGCCGGTTGGAAACCATCAAACGGGTGGTGGACAAAATGATTGTGCTTTTTCCTTTTGAAGAAGAAATTTATCAGCAGGCAGGAGTTGATGTAAATTGGGTTGGACATCCGCTGCTGGATCAAATAAGCAATGAAAAAGACAACAAGACATTTCTCAAACAGTACGGACTGCAGAACGATCGACCGCTGCTCGCGATTGCACCAGGAAGCCGGCCGAGTGAAATGAGAAGACTTCTGCCTACTCTGTTGAAGAGCCTGCCGCATATTCAAGAGCAAGTCGGTGAGATCGGCTGCATTATGCCTGTTGCTGAATCACTTGACTTAAATGAAGTTAAAAAAATAATTGAATCCTCAATTGTTCCTGTCACTTTGATTCCGGAACAGTTTATTGAAACTATCCAGGCCTGTGATGCTGCTGTAGTTGCCTCTGGAACAGCGTCACTGCAGACCGGACTTGCATTGAAACCTTTTGCAATAGTTTATCAGGTTGCTCCGCTTACTTTCCGGATCGCACGTTATCTGGCGGATACAAAATTTATTGGACTAGTCAACATATTAGCAGAAAAAGAAATTGTCCCTGAATTATTACAAAATGACTTCACTGCCGAAAAAGTAGCGGAAACGGCTGCTCGACTCTTGCGTGATAAAGACTATCGTGAAAGAATAATCGGCGAATTAAAAAATACCCGCGCAAAACTCGGCGAACCTGGAGCATATGAAAAAGCTGCAGGGTGTATTGAAAAAACTCTCTTTAATTGCTGAAAACTTTAATACAGGAAACATAAAACGAAACCAGAAATATAATTATTCTATAAATCAATGAATAGCACCGATATTTCACTTGAAACAAAAAACATCGCTCATCGCCTGACTCAGACTTTGACGGCAGTAGAAGCCGTTAAACATCTGTTTGAAGGGCAAATGGGCATTGATCAGGCTGTTTTACGTAAGTTATTGAATGCCGCACTGCACCGTGGAGGAGATTTTGCCGATATCCACTTTGAGTACAGCACTCGAAATTCAGTGGTAATGGAAGACGGAATTATAAAGAATTCTGCTGTTGCTGTGGTCTCAGGAGTTGGCATTAGAGTAGTGCAGAATGATCAAACAGGATATGCCTACAGTGAAGATTTCGATTTGAAACCCATGTTGCACGCGGCACGAACTGCCGCGGCCATTGCTTCCAGCGGTGAAGTTTCACTGGCGGAAGGTTTCCGCTTTAACGAACTTGTACCAAAAAATTATTATCCTGTACTCGAAACAGTTACTGATCTGGAACTTGTCCAAAAAATTGAAATGGTCAAACGTACGGAAGCAGTTGCCAGAGACTACGATGAGAGAATAAATCGTGTAACAGTAGCCACGATGGATGCACTCAACCTGACACAG
>MPMA02140092.1_pt1 | contig 10089 bp, 12 predicted proteins | sample 1617361 | NCBI WGS metagenome assembly MPMA02 (sample SAMN05944807, study PRJNA350692) | marine metagenome | biome: marine; feature: ODZ; material: water; isolation source: 180 m water sample filtered on 0.2 um supor filter | place: Pacific Ocean | collected 2012-04-08 | depth 180m m | reverse complement strand
GAGTGGCGGAGTACCAGGGGTAACCGAGGTCCTGAAAAAGAATCCCGAAGGTTATCCCAAGGGGGAAATAACCAAACAAGACAGGGGAGGTAATACGAAATAAGCCAGACATCAGCATATTCTACATAAGAGTAGTTGTCACAAGTAACTCCGAATCATCACTTCTTCAGGGCAATCCGGGTTCGGTTGGAGTCGATATGCCAAATACCAGAAAAGGATAAAAGAGCAGGGTAATCCCTGACCCCGAACGGTCCCTTGTGAGGGATAGGAATTTGCTTTCAGCAGATGTGGCCCCCTGGGCCAAGGGTCCGTATCTTCAACACACAATCGTGTTTGACCACTCCAATAGTCAAATTTGTTTTGTTGAATATTCCAAGTAATTACCGATCAACTTCATCCAGAGAACAAGGTGAGGAGTACACCTCTACCCTTTCTTCGTCCGCCTGTCTCCTCATCATTTCCTTAATCTGGTCTTGGCGATCTTGGTCGATCTTGAATGCATCGCACATGATTTGATGTATTTCACACCTCACTACTACCCCAATAACACCGTCTTTGTCCTCAACTACCGCAACACCAAGGCAGCTATGTTTTTGAAAGACGCTCTGGTCTTCTCTCATCTCCGGGTGTTCCTCGATACATCGCGGACAGATCACCATGTCTAATACACTCATAATAATTCCTTCTTGTTGATATTAAAAACTGAAGACAGAGAGAAGGGAGTGATTTCATTGTACCAGCTATCGCGTACCAATTTCATGGTCTTTGGGGCACCCCAACTTGTCCCCACACTTCCAAGAAGAACGGCAAGGGTCAGGTTTTTCATCGGGATAGTTTGGAACGAAATATCTGGGATTGACAGTGTGAATGGGACTTGTCGTTGACGGGGGTGTCGGGGTCGTGAACAAAGTGAACAACGGCAGCATCAAAAATGGAAGTCCCGGCCTTTGAGCCCCACTCCCCGATCTGACCCTGGATCCGCTCGATTACCGGGGCGACCTCACTAACCGCAAGGAAACGCATCTGGCCGCCTCAGTGGAGGTATAGCAGGGGATCCACCTCGTAGACCTTCTTGATCAGCCTTGCCCAGGTACTGCGTGCAGCTTTGGTCTACAGGGCCTGAAATCTTCAGGTCCGTGGTATCATCCCGGAGCAAGTAGTGAGTAGCAGCCCTATAAATTCCGATCTGCCAGAGGCCAGTTTATGTCTATGACGTCGCGCGACCGGGTGTTGACAGTCCTTAATCACGAAGAGCCCGATCGGGTGCCCATCGTGATCGGAGTGAGCAACGCCACGGGTATCAAGATGCAGCCCTACCAGGGAATTAAACGCATTGCCGGGATCAATGCCCCGGACAAGTTCCTCTACCAATGGCCCGAACTTGGTACCGCCGAGGTTGACGAGGCCACCATGGCACGCCTGCATAGTGACGTGCGTGGGGTATTGGACCTTGAGCCCGTCGCAACCCGCCGACGCAATCAGAATCGAGCGCCGCACGATGACTGTATCGACTCCTGGGGCTCTGGCCAGGTCGAGGTGAATCCGGGTTACTGGTTCCCGGGCATACACCCACTGATCGACGCTACCACCATTGAGGAACTGGAGAATTACCCCCACTGGCCCGACATGAGCGATCCCAGCCGTGTAGCCCATGTCGCTGACGATGCCCGCCGACTGGCAGTGCAGAATGAATATGCGATCATGGCCACACCCTGGCTGCTGTTTCCGTTCGAGCGAGCCCACGCCATGCAGGGTATGGAGGCTTTTCTACTCAACATGGCCATGTATCCAGACTTTGCCAGGGCGTTGCTTGAGAAAATCGCCGGCTATTGCAAGACGCTGATGGGGCGATTCCTTGACGAACTGGGCGACAACGTCGACATCATCAAGATCGGCGATGACCTGGGCACCCAGGAGAGCCTGATGATCTCACCGCAAATGTACCGTGACTTGTTAATGCCCATTCATGCCGATTTCATCGATTTCATTAAAGCACGCACCTCAGCCAAGATCTTCTTTCACTCCTGTGGTGATGTTTTCCCGCTGATTGAGGACTTCATCGACATCGGGGTCGACATCCTGAACCCCATCCAAACCTCCAGTGGCAAAATGTCGAATCTTGCGGCACTCAAAAAACGCTTTGGCAGAAATATCGTTTTTTGCGGCGGTATCGACAGCCACCGTGTCTTACCCTATGGCAGCGTCGAGGAGGTACGTCAGGAGGTGCGCCGGGTGATCGACCTCCTCGGTTCCGGTGGCGGCACTATGATCGGAGCCGTGCACACCGTCATGAACGATGTGCCACCGGAGAATATTCTGGCCATGGTTGATGCGGTAGAAGAATTCGGTCGTTACCCACTGCGGCATTGACCGAGAGCCCGTTGGTTTACAGCCAGGCTAAAGGCTGATTGTTGCACGGTCAGGCGCAAGCTGCTTGAGTCCATCATGCTGTCCTGGATGGATCAACTCTTTTCTCTGTCAGAATCCGACAACGTCCATGAACGGGCTCAAGACCCGGCGCACTGGCACGTGGACGATGGCCGGCTTGCCCGAATCAAGCGCGGTGGTAATAGCCTGGGTGATCTCTGACACTGTCTCCGCCCGCATGCCAAAGCCGCCCAGCGAATGGGCAAAGGCTGGCCAGTCACGCTGGGGCAGTTCAGTCTCAAAACAGTTCCCATACTCGCGTTGCTGCGGGACAGCAATACACCCCCAACCCTGGTCGTCCATGATCACGACGATGACTGGCTGGCCGTAGCGTTCAGCGGTATCGAGTTCAATCCCATGATACGCAAAGCCACCGTCGCCAACCAGGATCACTACTGGGCGTTTCGGGTCGGCCGCTCGGGCACCGATACCATAGGGCACTTCGGCGCCAAGGGTGCCTCCCTGGCCGCCCTTGATGTAGCAGTTAGGGGCCCGCACCTGGATGCGCCCATCGGTCCAGAAATCGACGTTACCGGCACCACTCACGTAGACTGTTTCCGCCGGCATGGCGTCAACCACCGCATCGACCACTGTCACTGGATGAAGTGGTGCATCGGCGCCATCGTTGCCTGCTTGTCCCGCCCGATCAGCACGCCAGGCGGCGGCGGCATCCTTCGCCCATGCCCGGTCTATCTTCAGTGGCGCCAAGTCAAGCAGCAAATCAACAACCGGCCTGACGCCTGCCGGGGTGGCGATGTTGGAATGCCTGTTACGCCCCAGATATTCCACGTCGGGGTAACACTGAATAACCACAGCATCCTTGCTCACGGCCGCACCAAAATCCAGATCGGATTCCATGTGGTGGCCCAGAAGGAATACCAAGTCGGCCTCTTTGAACGTTTGCTGCAGCGACTTGTGGGCAAAAACGCAAGCCGGCCCCAGGCATAACTGGTGGCGCTCATCGACCAGGCCACGGGCATGGCGCAAAGAGGAAAAAGGCAGACCGTGGCGCTCGATGACTTGCTGCAAGTTGGCCGGGTTTAGACCCCAGGCTACCTCCCAGCGGGCCTCATCGCCGATCACCAGGATGGGGCGTTTGGCCTTGACCAGAGCGGTCTCAATTTCCTTTGCCGTCTCTGGCGAGAGACTGGCACTGCGGGCCACCACGCCCGTCGCCGGCGCCTGTGGTTCGACCGGGGCTGAGAGTACATCGATAGGGATCTCAAGAAAAACCGGGCCCGGGCGGCCGGCCCACATATGTCGCCAAGCCATTTCGATGTACTCCGGTATACGCTCGGTATGCAGTACGCGGGCCGAAAACTTGGTGACCGGTGTCATGATACGCACGTGCTTAGCTTGCATCTCAGCACCACGATCGAAGTCCTTGGTGTTGCCTTGGCCCCCGATGATAAGCAGGGGCGTGCCCGCCATCTGGGCCATGAAGGCAGTGGTCACCGAGTTGGTCACGGCGGGTCCAAGGGTGACCATGGCCACCCCGGGGATACCGGTGATGCGTGAAACAGCTTCGGCCATAAAGCCTGCGCCAGCCTCGTGTCGGGCGTGGACAATCGGCAGTTTTTTGCTCGCGGCCGCGTGATAGATGGAGTTGAGTGGACCGCCGGAAACCGAGAAGAGCTGTTTGACACCAAGGTTAATCAACGACTCGACGACCAGATCGCCGCCCTCATAACGATTATTCATCAGTTAACTCCTTGTAATTGAACGACACAAATAACTGGTTGATTACGCTGTTACCAAGTTGCTCCCCATCATCGATGGTAGTGGCACGCTAAGCCGCTAACTCTGCATGATTGTTGAATACGTGGTTTGAGGGTGGTTGACATGAATTGTCCCATAGCTGGGCCAACTGGCAGAGCTGCTAAGTAGGCTTTTCCCCAAGCGCTTAGATAAAGTGCCATGCCCTCTATTCCGATGTTTCTTAGGTTTGTCCGTGATTCAACGTGTGCAGCCCGCCCAGAATATCTGTTGTTTATTTTCTGTCAAGTCACCTCCAGTGGCTAATTCACCTCAGCTGAATTAGTCGTTTTTTTTGCTTTCCGTTTATTCATCCAGATGAACCACAGTATTACGGTGATTACAACCAGATAGGCGATAACTGCCCAGTAGGACACTGTAGCGAAGTAAATCAAACCAAACAGAAGAATGACTGGAATGGAGACCAAATGTTTTGGCAAAAGAAAAAACTTATTCACTTTTTTGATTTACTTCTTACTGATCTGTTGACAGTGACTTCTCTATTAGAACACAAAGAAACTCCCTGAGTGGCTGTATTACATCACTCCTGTTATCCATAATAGCCATTTCATCCCCTCAACCCTTCGGCATGGATATGGGGGGGTGAAAGGTGACCCGGTCACCGAAGGTTTGTACAAACAGGATATACCCAGGTTTGCCCCAGAGCAGCCTTCCCATAGGCCTCGTTCAACAATCCGAAGATTTAAATTGCAGCAATGAAGCAGAAAAAGGTCGCAGATCACTCTATTCCGCAACTTGCGAAAACAGCATATACCTCATCCAACGCATCTGGTGCGACTTCTTCAATGTGTTCGGCTATCACAAGCTCCTCAGGATTATCCCGATGCACGAGAAATATCTTCTTGACTGTCATCGGAAACAGATCCACTTTTTGAGTCAAGCATTCACTGGAGTTCTCCCATAACGATTTATCCAGGCGGTCAAGCAGTTTTCTGACTACGCCAAGAAAATCCTTGTCATATTGCGAGACGCAGGGGTGATCAGCAAGATCCAGGGTATGACACAGGCGCACTTGCTTTAGAAACTTCATCGAGATGTTTATCTCTCGTTCATCGATTTCTTTGGGGTCTGCCGCGTAGGCTTTTTGCACGGTATAAAACCCGTCTTTTCCTGAAATGCCTTTAAAGTAGGTGAATTCAGGCCTTCCGGTCATTGGACTCTTAGGGCAACGCAGAAACCAGACTGCGACTGGATAATTATTCTCTAAGCCCTCATGAAGTAACATGCCAGCATATCCAGGGCAATCTTCTTCCCAGTTTCGGGCAATTTCGTCAAAAAACCTCAGCGGATCGAAGTTGACCAGGTTGTATGCAACCGTCAGGGTAATCATCTGTGACCAATCCTGGACGGTCTCGCCTTTTGGGACCCACTCGTGAAGCTCCGAAATTTCGGTCGATTCTTCAAATTTTTTTTCGAATCCGGTTGGAATGTCCAGAGTCAATTGCTCTGATCCGCTCGCAGTAGCGGACATGGCCAAGAGAAAACAGGCCCCGGCGAGTGCTGGTTGCCATATATGCTTAGTCAAACAGTGCCCCTTTGGGATACGGCGCTGGAATGCATACCGTATTAGGGATAGGAATTTGCTTTTGGCAGACGTGAGGGATTGCACCTTCAATGGGACCCGAAACCCTGCCGTTGTCTGTTTCACATCACTCCTGTCATCCCTAACCGCCATTTCATCTCCTCATCTCTTCTGTTTTCAATCACCAACAAATCGAATCAGTTTAGTTAAGAAAAGTGCAACGGCAACGGCGACAGCTGGAATTCCGAGAATAAGCCAATATGCGAGCCAAAAACTTTTGTTTCTTTTTTGAACGGCACGCCCAACAAACACTCCGATAATGGAAAAAAGGCCGAAGCCGCCAATTGGAATTGCAACAAAAATCAATCCGAGCCATAAAATAAGTCCCCAAGCAGGATTTTCCAGCAGCTGGAGAGCTAAGAGCACCCACCCTAAAGCGAAAAAAATAAGGGGTACTGCAGTAGCAACAATAGAAACCCGCAATAGGACGGAACCATTCCTAGAATCCGAATTTTTTGATTTATTTTCCATAGTGAGAGCCTAGCTGCCATCGATCCGAAACGCGCCACAGGAACTTCAGCTTCTCATACCTCAGCCAACCAAGTTTCCCATAGTTTTGCCTAGCATCATGTAGTTGCAAGTTTCTGCCAGCCCCAACAGATTGAGCCAATGGCCACCAAAATGAGCACTTCCAATGCGAGAGGATTCGAAGGGATAGGAATTTGATTTTGGCAGAGGTGAGGGATTGCGCCATCAGCGGCCATCGAAACCCTGTCGTTGTCTGTTTCACATCACCCCTGTCATCCCTAACTGCCATTTCATCCCCTCATCCCTTCTGTTTTTTATCCACAACTCACAACTTGCCCTAATTGGCGACTTTTTTTCAAGCGGAGTTACCACCCAACAGCCACAGAACACCCCGCCTGGGATCAAACACTTGATTAAGCTAAAAATAAGCAATTTTTTATACACGGTGTTACTCAACGATTTTATTTCTTTTGTATTCTGTTTGAATTAGTTTCTCAAGTTCTCCAAAATCATATTTCAGCGTATTTGATGTAATCGAAAGTGGTGTTTCGTACATATTCATATTCGCTTTCATAAGTCTCGCCTGTATTCCGTTTTTTGCTTTTCCAATATATTTTTCGGGATTCACAATGTCAATCAGAAGAAATTTTGTTGACATAACTTGCTTCGTTCTGATATCCGAAATGTCATTCCATTCAATTAGTCCAATACTTGAAGCATTTGAGTTGTCTGTAATTCCGTTTGAGTCGATAATCAGTCCAACTTTTTTGTCAAATATTTTTTTAATTCCATAAACTCCAGCCGCTCCAAAAAACAGAATTCCAACAATTCCGCCAATTCGGATAATTTCAGGACTAGTAATTCTAAAAATATTAGGAATAAATCTTTCTGGATTAGTTGCAATCCAAATTCCGCCTGCAACAAATGCAATTGCTGCTAATAAAAGTAAAATTATTTTCGTTTTGCTTAATGGTATTTCAATTTTGTTATTCAATTTATCTGATTTTGAGTGAGTTCAAATGTTGGGTAACGGTCTCGGCTATGAGTAGTTGCGTGGGTTGAGGGATAGGAGTTTGCTTTTGGCAGATGTGAGGGATTGCACCCTACAATGGGCCCGAAACCCTGTCGTTGTCAGTTTCACATCACCCCTGCCATCCCTATCCGCCATTTCATCCCCTCATCCCTTCTGTTTTTTATCCACAACTCACAACTTGCCCTAAATGGCGGCTGTTTTCAAGCGGAGTTACCACACAGCAATGGAGTTCAGGGGATACCCAGATGCCTTAAGATGTAGATGTAATAACGTTGTATTCCTCCCTTGCGGCTGACCAGCCCTTTAAGTCCTCCGTGCAGCCAGTGGTTAATTCCGCAGGGTTAATGGCCTAATACACTAGGGGCTATTAACCCCGCTCTCCCACTTCTTGATCAACAACAATACCTTGTGGTGCTGGTGGGGCATTACTCCAATCCTCGAAAGGGAATGGTTTGTGCTCTGTATTAAAAACAAGAAACTGTGTAATTTCATAGAGATAAGTACTTAAACCTTGGCCAAATCGGCTCAAGGGTTGATTTGCCCCTTTATCCAACGCAACCAAAATGAACTGCACTACTGCCACAGCAAACACTATACCTTTGACCAATCCACTCACCACTAAAAAGAGCAGCATATACAGACCTCTGGACCAAATACTTTTTACTTCTTCTTTCTTTTCCACATTCATTAGCTCGTTCCTTTTTTTACCTCTTGTTTAAACTGATATGGGGAGCCATCTCAACCTTTTCAAGCCCCCTTGCCGAGCACCATTCTGATTATCACCAACCTTAGAGCAATACACTTTAAGACACTTAGTTTACTGGCAACTTCACCGTTACCACCGCCCCTTTGCCTAGTTCACTATGGATAATCAATTCGCCCCCATGGGCTTGAGCGATCACCCGGCAAAGATATAGACCCAACCCATAACCACCTGTCTCTCTTCGACGAGAAGCATCAGCCCGGTAAAAGGGTTCAGTCAAAAGGGGAATATGGACTGCATCAATACCACCGCCAAAGATTGGTTATCGTTGAATCAATATAAAGAGCAAAAAGCAACAAATCATCATCCTCAAACGAGAAGACTCCTGGAGCACTTACCCCAGGAGTCTGCCTCATTGATTGTCATTCCAGGCTTAATGGATGACAGGCACGAGGAACCCGCTGTATCATTTGATGGACATAAACCAAAAACAAGGTGATCGCCAGCTACGCGCAGGTCACGGGAGGAGTAAAAAAGTGAAACGAATTTTGTTGATGATGTGTGTACCGCTGTTTGCTGCCGGCCCTGCGTTTTCCCAGGTAGCGGTAGACGAGGCAAGCTGGACCGAGGATATGAGCTTCAAGAGCTGTGACGCAGACAACGTCTGCACGACGTACAAGAAGATCAAGCTCGACCGACAGCAAATCAAGGTCGGCGAACCGATCGGCATTACAAACCTTGAAACGGGTGAGCCGATCGCCATTACCAGCCAGGAGACGGGCGAGCTGATCGCCACCTTTACCGTGCAAAGCATCCAGTGGTCGCGCGAGGTAAAGATGTGCTGGCTCGGCGACACGGCGGAACAGTCAAAGAGCTATATCACCGTAAGCGGCTGCAAGAAGTAGGTTTACCGTGACGAGGTCACCCACGTAGTTTTCGAGCCGCTGGATTTCATCTCACGCGGGTCTGGTGGATTGTCTTCCAAGAAGAAGGGTAAGGGTCAGGCAGATGGTCGGTATATTTGTATACCCAGTGATCAGGTAACCAAACACAGAGTGGGTATGAAAGATGATGGATATCACGATTGAATGCATCATTTAAAAATATAGAAGGCGGAGTCGGTAAGACATACATATAAATTTTATCGAAAGCCAAATAATTCGCAAACAAGCGGCCAAACTAGCAATAGGTAACGATCCAGAATTTACACCGACTATCTGGTTGTAATCACCGTAATACTGTGGTTAGTCTGGATGAATAAACGGAAAGCGGAAGACGATAATGGAAGCTTGGGATGAGCATCTCCATTCCAAAAGCAATGGAAGCTACGTGATACTACTAAGAGAACATGGAGACAAGATTTGAAAACAACAGGCGAAAAACATCTGAAGGTGTATTTCAAAATGTCGAAATTCTGCAAGATCAAAGTAAGCCACTTATTTACCGGAATAAAGCTGGTCGCCCGATGCAAGAATCCAAACCCAAATTATGCTTGAAAGGCCACTGATGAGGGTCGTGGTTCTTGGCGCCTCTGGCGGCTGCGGCCACCAGTTGGTGAAGCAAGCGGTCGAGCGCGGCTACGAGGTCACTGCTGTCGTACGCTCAAGTAGCCGGCTAGACGTGCCCGACGGCGTGCGGATTGTGCGAGGCGAACTGCAGGATGTGGACACGCTGGATACGGCCTTCGAGGGTGCGGACGTGGTGTTCTCCGCCATCGGCCTGAATCTATCCGGCCTCTCTCCCTTTTCCACGGCCGAGGTGCCCGATCTACTCAGTCGATCTGCTCCGCTGATCGTCGCAGCCATGAAGCGTGCCGGCGTACCGCGACTGCTGGCCATCAGCGCTGGCGGAGTAGGCGACAGTGCGGCTCTGATGCCTTGGTTCTACAAGTGGATCGTCGCGATGACCTCCATGCGAAGGCTGTACCCCGAGCTCGAGGCCATGGAGTCAGTGTACGCCAGCAGCGACCTGGATGTCTGCTGTGTGCGTCCCACCTCGCTGACGGACGGACCGCGGACGGGGCGGGGTGTAGTCGCGACCCGCCTGGTGGGTCAGGCGAACATCTCTCGAGCAGACGTCGCCAATTGGATGTTAGACGCG
>MPMA02074600.1_pt1 | contig 10094 bp, 8 predicted proteins | sample 1617361 | NCBI WGS metagenome assembly MPMA02 (sample SAMN05944807, study PRJNA350692) | marine metagenome | biome: marine; feature: ODZ; material: water; isolation source: 180 m water sample filtered on 0.2 um supor filter | place: Pacific Ocean | collected 2012-04-08 | depth 180m m | reverse complement strand
TCCCGCGTCGTCGAGCGCAAGAAATACGGCCGTGCCAAGGCGCGCCGCAGCTTCCAGTTCTCCAAGCGTTAGGGGGACCGGGAAACAGCCAGCAAAAAGGGTCGCCGCGGCGGCCCTTTTTTTTTACTCTATGCCTAGCCCGCATTACCCGACCCCAACCCGTGAGGTTGATCATGTCCACCGCCAAACGCCTATTCATCTGCGGTATCGCCACCGAATCCCACGGCTTCAACAAAAAGCCGACGATCCTCGAGGACTTCACCGAACGTGGGCTTTTCTTTACCCACGAACACGAAGACCTCAGCCGCTTTCGTGAGGGCGACAACTATATCGGCGGGTATCTGGACGTGGCGGAGAGGGAAGGTTGGGAACTGGTAACCGGTGTCGCCGGCTTCGCCTACCCGGCCGGCCCGGTCGACGAGGCGACTTTCGAACACCTCAGGGGCCGGATCGAGAAACAACTTCGCGCCGAGGGCCCCTTCGACGGCATCTTGATGCCCATGCACGGCGGCATGGCCTGCGAACATCTGGACGACCCCGAGGGCGACCTGGTGGCCCGCATCCGCGAGATCGTCGGTAGCCAGGTGCCGATCGGCGTCACCCTCGATCTCCATTCCAACCTTTCGCCCCAGTTCGTCCGCGATTGCGACATCATTTGCGGCTTCCATACCGCCCCCCACATCGATGTGCGCAACACCTCGTTCCGCGTCGCCTCGCTCATGGCGCGGACCTTGCGGGGCGAGATAAAGCCCGAGTGCCACTCGATCCACCCGCCCCTGGTGACCGGCATCGACCACGGCCGCAGCACCGTGCCCCACGCCCCGCTTTTCGCCATGCTGGACCGGGCAAAGGAAATACAGGCTGATGATCCCCAGCTTCTGGACGCCAGCTTCATGGCCAGTTTTCCTTTCGCTGACCAACCCTGGACCGGCCCCTCGGCCGTGCTGGTGATGGATGGGCCGTCCGACAAGGTGAATGATTATCTGGATGAATTCGGGGCCGAGATCTGGCGCACCCGCGACGTCTTGACCATCACCATCGTCTCCATCGACGAGGCCCTGGACGTGGTGGATCGCACCTCGAACGAGCCCAAGCCCTTCCTGCTGGGGGATTTCAGCGACTGCCCCTATGCCGGTGCCTACGGCGACACCACGGCCTTTTTGGCCGCCATGATCGAACGCCAGGTCCCCAACGCCGTGTTCGCCCCCGTGTTCGATATCGAAACGGTCGAGCAAGTCCACGCGGCCGGTGTCGGCGCCGAGATCGACGTAGCGCTTGGCGGCAAGTCTGATCCCAGCATGGGTGGCGGGCCGCTCGAGGCCCGGGCCAAGGTGTTGGCTTTGTCGGACGGCAAGTTCATGCACAAGGGGCCCTTCCACCAGGGCCAGCCAGGTACGCTGGGCAAGAGCGCCATGCTGGATATCGGCGGTATCAACGTCATCGTTTGCTCGCTGCCCACCCAGATCCACGACCGCGAGCAACTGCGCCTCTTTGGCCTCGAGCCCGAAAGCATGAACCTGATCGTCAGCAAGGCCTTCAACCACATGCGGGCGGATTTGGAACCGATTAGCCGCGGTTTGCTTTATCCGGACGCCGGCGGCATCTTCAGTTTCGATTTCGCCCAGTTCCCCTGGGAGAAAATCCGCCGCCCGATATGGCCGCTCGATGATTTCGAAATCAGCCCGGCCGATATGGCTAGAAGTTGAGCGCGGGAGGTGAGTTCGGCCAGAGTGCCAGAGGCTTTGTAAGGGAAAAAGAATGTCCGAATTTGTTCGCACCAAGCGCTCGACCGTCGTCCGGGCGCCCAAGAAGGCCTGTTACAAGCGTGACGAGATCTACGCCATCCTCGACGAGGCCCTGATCAGCCAAGTGGGCTTCGTGGCTAACGGCCAGCCCTTCGTCACGCCGGTCAACCACTGGCGGGTGGGCGACAACCTCTATTTCCACGGCTCCAGCGCCGGCCGCCGCATCAGGATCATGGAGGCCGGCGCCGATCTCTGTGTCTCGGTGACGCTCTTGGACGGCCTGGTCTTTGCCCGCTCGGCCATGCACCACGGCATGAATTTTCGCTCGGCCATGATCTTCGGCCGGGCCCGCCTGGTCGAGGACGAGGCGGAAAAGCTGGCCGCCCTGAAAGCCTTGCTGGAACACCTGGCGCCCGGCCGCTGGGCCGAGGTGCGGCCGCCCAATGCCTCCGAGATGAAGATCACCAAGGTCCTGGTGATGTCGCTCGACGAGGCCTCGGCCAAGCTCCGCAGCGGCCCGCCGGCCGACGACGAGGAGGATTATGCCCTCGACGTCTGGGCCGGCGAGGTGCCGCTGCGCCAGGTGCGCGACGCCCCCATCAGCGACCCACGCCTGGCGGCCGGCGTCGAGGTACCCGGATACCTGCCCCAGGACGACACCTGACGCTAGCTCGCATTTCTCACCGGGTCATGGCCTGCGCGTCGCTGTGGCGTCGACAGGGTAGGAGCGCTGCGCCGCGCGATGTGGGACATCGGGCAAGCACAGCTATGCACCCTTTCGGCGCCACAGCGACGCCCGAAGGGTCGCCCCCAGCCGCGCGCCCGCTACGGAAAAGATCGAAGAGCGTAGTCCCGCTACGCTCATCGATCTTTTCCTTCCGGATCGCATCACCTGGGGGCGACGCAGGCCGTGACCCGGTGAGAAATGCGGGCTAAGCCGGCCCGCGACTCACTTTTCCGTCGGCGACCAGCCGTAAATACGCTCCAGAGTCCGGCCCATGAGATCCCCGCGCTCGGCCTCCGACAAGCGGTCGCTGAGGCGAAAGGCCTCCACCCCCTGCTCAAAGGTCAGCAGATTGACGGCCCGGGTCCAGTCGGTGCCCCACATGCAGCGATCGAATCCGAAGGTGTCGAAGATGCGGGCCAGCGGATCCCAGATATCGGGGTAGGGGAAGGGCTGGTGGGATAGCGTGCAGGCGCCGCTGATCTTGACGGCGACGTTATCCAATGGGGCCAATTCCAAAAGCCGGGGAAGGTCGGCAAATGGCTCCGCCGGGGCCGGCGGATGGAACGGTTGCTGGAGCCCCATGTGATCGATGATCAACATGGTCTGGGGGTGCTTGGCGGCAAGCTTTGCCACCTCTTGCACGCGGCCCCAGCAGAGCAGGTTGACCGGCAGCGAATGCTGCGCTGCGGTCTCGAGAACGCGGCTGACAGCCGGATCGTCGGGGTCGGTGGCGGCATCGGCATCCTTGGCAATCCCGGGAACCAGCATGATGCGGATCGCCACCGCGGCTTCCTTGGTGGCCCAGTCCGCTATGGTTTCGGCCACGGTGGGATCGCTGGGATCGACCGGCTTGACCAAGCCAAAGCGGCCGGGGTGAACCGCCTCGACCGAAACCGCGTAGCTGGCGTCGTAGCGGTACATGGTCCAGGCCGAGGTCAGCAGGGCGCCGTCGACACCCACGGCGTCCATCGCCGCCACCAGGTCATCGCCCGTTACCTCCGGGGGACCGGGGAGAACCGCGATCCAGGGCCGCCCCGGGTGATCCCGTTCATAGGCGTGGACTTGCGCGTCGATAATCGCCATTGATTCCATTCCTCCACCTGGTGGATAGGGAGTCCGCCCGTATTGTGCGGGAAATCAATTCCCCTGGCCCGCATTTTCCTGGCTCTCGAAAATCCCCGAAAGCGTTAATATCAATCGCCGCGATGTCGGCAAATATGGGAGGCCGGAGATGCTGGAGGGTTGCACGCCGTTTCCCGAGGCTTTTGCCGAGCGCTACCGGCGTCAGGGCTACTGGCTCGGCCTGACGTTGGGGCAGGGGCTGGACAAGGCCGTCGTCGAGTTCGCCGAGCGCGAGGCGCTGAGCCATGGCGCCGAGCGCTATACCTATGCCGAGCTGCGCGACACCGTCGATCGCCTGGCCTACCAGCTGGCCGGGCTGGGCCTCGCGCCTCGTGACCGGGTGGTGATGCAGCTTCCCAACATCCCCGAATTCGTTTTCGTCTTCTATGCCCTGCAAAAAATAGGCGTCATCCCGGTGATGGCGCTGAGGCCCCACCGGCACAACGAAATCCGCCATTTCCTGAGCCATTCAGGGGCCGTGGGCTACATCGGCCCCGACGCCATCGGCGATTTCGACTACCGAGAAATGGCAGCCGAGATGCAGGCCGAGAACGCCAACCTCGAACACGTTATCGTGGCCGGCGAGGCGGGCCCGGGCCAAATCTCGATCAAGGAGCTGCTGGACCGGCCCGTCGGCGACGATGTGGCCGAGCTGCTGACGGCCCGCCAGCCCGATCCCGGCGAAGTGGCGCTGATGCTGCTCTCGGGCGGCACCACGGCGCTGCCCAAGCTGATCCCGCGCACGCACGAGGATTATTTCTGCTACCTGCGGCTTTGTTGCAGCCGGGCCGAGATCAGTTCGCGCTCGGTCTATCTGGCACTTCTGCCCATGGGCCACAATTTCCCCCTGGGCTCGCCCGGCCTGCTGGGTACGCTGTGGACCGGCGGCCGCATGGTGCTGGCCCCGGACCTCGAGCCCGAGACCTTCTTTTCGCTGATCGAATCCGAAGGCGTGACCATCACCGCGGTGACGCCGCCGTTGGTCTCGGGCTGGCTAAGGTCGGAGGCCAGGGAAAAATATGATCTGCGATCATTCGAGGTGCTGCAATGCGGCGGCGCCCGGTTGCTGCCTGAACTCCGCCGCCAGGTCCGCGAGCTGCTGGGCTGTTTCTACCAGGAAGCCTATGGCACGGCCGAGGGCCTCGGCCATCTGGTGCCCTTCGGTGCCGCCGAGGAACAGGTACTGGAAAGTTCGGGCCTGCCCTTGGCCGCCGACGACGAGATCCGTGTGGTCGACGACGAGGGCAACGAGGTCCCGGAAGGCCAGAGCGGAGAGTTGCTGGGCCGCGGCCCCTACACCATCCACGGCTATTACAACAACGCCGAAGCCAACGCCGCCGCCTTCACGGCCGAGGGCTTCTACCGCATGGGCGACGTGGTCAAGCGCCTGGGCGCCTACGTCTACACCGAGGGGCGCAAGAAGGACCTGATCAACCGGGGCGGCGAAAAGATCAGCTGCGACGAAATCGAGGACCTGATTTTGGACAACCCCAAGATCGAAAACGTGGTCCTCGTCGCCATGCCCGACGAGGTCTACGGCGAAAAGGCCTGCGCCTTCGTGACCTTGCATGCCGGACAGGATTTGGATCTTGCGGAGCTGGTGGAATTCCTGATGACCAAGCAGATCGCCAAGTTCAAGCTGCCTGAACGCCTGGAGGTGGTTGATAGCTATCCCATGAGCCCGGTCGGTAAGATCCTGCGCAACGTGCTGCGCGACCGGATTGCCGATAAACTGGCGGCCGAGGGGAGCGGTGACGCTGGCGCCTGATGGGGGGATTCTGGGCGGCGGGTGCTGTCCTCGAGTTCCTGGGCCATCGCCAGGCCCAGCGAGATGGGCACGATGCCGCCCTGGATGCCGTTCGAGGAAAAGCGCTGGTAGTGCAGGTGCTGACTGCCGCCGCGGCCGGCGCAAGCGCCGGTCGACACTTGCCCATGATTTCCGCGATCAGGCCCACCAGATTGCCGCAATAGGCCAGGAAATGGCCGTGGCAGCGATGGTTGGAAAAGACGTAGTCGGCCGCCTCGAGGGCCCTGGCAACGGCAACGCCTACGAATTCCTGGCCCACCGCGGTATGCACGGTGCCGAACAGTTTTCCCTCTGCGAAGAGCTCCAGGAGACGGTGCTCGGCCTTGCGAATCAGAAACGCGGTTCGCACCTCGTCCGCGTAGGGTCCCGCCGCCGGGCCGTCGTGCGTTGATCGAGGGCGCTCCAATCTCGTATCTGTCATTGGTATTTCAGCAGGAATCTCTGGTTGGCCGGGGGCCGGACGCTAGCACAAAAGCTTTGCTCGAACCAACATCCCGGGGCCAATCCACCCGAGCGGCGGAGAGTTCACGATCAAAGCGCCGGCGCCGGCGTATCGACCGGTGCCAGTTCGCGATAGATCTCGATGGTCAGAGCGACCACCCGTTCGACGCTGAATTCGGTTTCCGCCAGGGCTCGCGCTTCGGCGCCCAGGCGCTGGCACAATGGCGGGTCCTCGATCAGGCGCCTGAGCGCCCCGGCCAGCGCCTTGCGGTCGCCCAGGGGAACCAGGATGCCGCTCAAGCCGTCGCGCACCGCCTCGCGGCAGCCCGGGGCGTCGTAGGTTACGATGGGCCGGCCCGAGGCCGCCGCTTCCAGCAGCGCCTTGGGTATGCCCTCGCCGTATTCCGAGGGCAGGCAGATCACCCGGGCGGCGGCAAAAACCGCAGACATGTCGTCGCGCCGGCCCCACCATTCGACCACGCCCTCCTGGTGCCATTCGCGAAGGCGGGCTTCCGGCACGGCCTGGGGATTGCTGGGATGGGTGTTGCCGACCAGGGCGAAGCGCGCCTCGACGCCGGCGTTCTTGAGGCCGCGGGCGACCTCTACGAAGGTGCCGATGCCCTTTTCCCAGATCATTCGGGCCGGCAGCACCACCAGTGCCGGTCCCTCGGCGAAGGGCGCGGCGGGAAACTCGTCTAGCGAGACCCCTGAGCCGCGGGTGAGCACCATTTGCTCGCGCGGTGCCACGCCGAAGCGCTCCAGCGCCAGGGCGTTGTCCGGGTTCTGGACGATGACCCGGGCATTGGGCCGCCGGCTGGACAATCGGTAGCCCCGCACCAGGGCCCAGCGAAACAGTCTCGCCCGCAGGCCCGAGTTGATGAAATGATGGCCCAGTCCGGGAAAGGCGTTGACCACCGCGGGAACGTTCAGGAGCCGCGCCGCCAGGCCGCCGTAAAGCACCGCCTTGGCCGAAATGTGATGCACGATGTCGGGCCTGAGGCGCCGATAGAGGGCAAGGAGCGCGGCGATGGTCGAGAGCTCCTTGAGCGGGTTGGTGCCACGCCGTGAGAGCGGAATGTCGTGGTAGGCGAGATCGAATTTTTCGAAATAAGAACGCGCCGCAAAGCCCTTCGGCGCCCACGCGTTCTCGTCGGGGGCGGCGATGTGAACCCGGTAGCCCGCCTGGCGGGCGGCGAGGGCGAGGGGCATGCGGTGCGAGACGAAAAAGTAGGGCTCGTTGACGACGAACAGCAAGACAGGGGTACGATCCATGGGCGGCCTCTCGAGAGGGGCGGAAATCCGGGAAAGGGCGATTTCCCGAGCCGGCGGTCGGAACCGGCGGAGGCGAGGCAAAAGAGTAACGGCATCGGGGCTCGGCCACCAGATGCCAAGGGCGCCTATCGATATCAAGCGATTTGTTGCAATCCACGGGCAATCCGATTAACTGCGACTAAGGAATTCAATAACGAACGGCAGCGGGCGGGGCCCCCTTCGCCTGGGCCGGCGCTGGAGAGGAAAAATCACCATGAAGACACGCATCACCGAACTTCTCGGCATCGAACACCCCATCGTTCAGGGCGGCATGCACTACGTCGGCTTCGCCGAACTGGCGGCCGCGGTTTCCAACGCCGGGGGCTTGGGCATCATCACGGCGCTGACCCAGAAGACGCCCGACGATCTGGCCAGCGAGATCGCGCGCTGCCGCGAGATGACCTCGAAACCCTTCGGCGTCAACGTCACCTTTCTGCCGGTCATCGACGCGCCTGATTATCCCGGCTACGTCCAGGCCATCATCGATGGCGGCGTGAAAGTCGTCGAGACGGCGGGCAACAACCCCCAGAAATGGATGCCCATGTTCAAGGAAAACGACATCAAGGTGGTCCACAAATGCACCTCGGTCCGCCATTCGCTGAAGGCCGAGGCGGTGGGCTGCGACGCCGTATCGGTGGACGGTTTCGAATGCGGCGGCCACCCGGGCGAGGACGACATTCCCAACATGATCCTGCTGCCCCGGGCGGCGGACGAACTGAAGATCCCCTTCATCGCCTCGGGCGGCATGGCCGATGCCCGTTCGCTGGTGGCGGCGCTGGCCATGGGCGCCGAGGGCATGAACATGGGCACGCGTTTCATCGCCACCAAGGAAGCGCCGGTGCACGACAAGGTGAAACAGGCGATTTTGGACGCCAGCGAGCTCGATACGCGCCTCGTCATGCGGCCCTTGCGCAACACCGAGCGCGTCTTGACTAATCCCACCGTCGAGCGCCTATTGGAGAAGGAGCGTGAGCTCGGCAAGGACATCCAATTCAAGGACGTCATGGCCGAGGTTGCCGGCGTCTACCCCCGGGTGATGATGGACGGCGAAACCGAATCCGGCGCCTGGTCGTGCGGCATGGTGGCCGGCCTGATCGACGATGTGCCGACCTGCCAGGAACTGATCGAGCGCATCATGAGCGAGGCCGAAGCCCTGATCCAAAAACGCCTGGAGGGTTTTTTGGGCTAACGCAGGCGCGGCGTGGGGCGGCTGGCGATGGCGACGCCGACGGTGGCGCAGGCCATGCCGACGAGCGCCAGCGGCGGCATGCCTTCGTCGAGCACCAGCCAGGCGATCAGGGCGGCCGTCGGCGGCACCATGAAAAAGAGTGCCGAGACCCGAGAGATCTCGCCGCGCCGCACCATGAGCAGCAGCAGCGTCACCGAGATCAGCGAGTTGGCGATGACCAGGTAGGCGAGCGATATCGCCAGCTCGCCCGTCCAGTTGACGCCAAACGACTCGGTCAACAAAGCCAGCGGCAGAATGGCCGCCAGGCCGACCGCGTACTGCACCAGATTGGAGGTCACGGGATGGTGCGGCCGGCCGAATTTCTTTTCGTAAAGCGTGCCGGCAGTGATGCCGGCTAGGGCTACGAAGGCGCAGACCAGTGCCAGCACCGAAGCCGCCGCGATTTCGGACCGTGCCACGATCACCAGGGCCGCACCCAGGAAACCGAAGCCGAAGCCGACCCAGCGCCAAACGCCAATCCTTTCGGCTGCCAGCCAGGGCGCCAGCACGGCCACCAGGACGGGCTGCAGCGAAAGGATCAAGGCCATGCCACCGGCCGAGATGCCGAGCTTCAAGGACCAATAGGAAAGCCCGAAATAAAGCGCCTGGATCAGCAGGCCAACGACCGCCAAATGGAGCCATTCGGCTCTCTTTTTGGGCAGCGGCGGCCGCAGCACCAGCGCCAGCGGCAGCAGCAGCGCCAGCACGATCATGTAGCGGATGGCAAGAAAGGTGATGGGCTCGGCGTGGGCCAAGCCCATCTTGGCGAAGGTGAAGCCGCCCGACCAGAAAAGCAGAAAGATGCCCGGCGCCAGCACCAGCCAGAGCGGCCTAGGGCCCGTTTTTTCCGGCTTACGCTCTGTCACCCCGTCAACCTCGAACTACGCTTGGCGCCGCCGGGGCTAGTCGATGTCCCGCGCTTGGCCCATCTTCTCGGGCATCAGCATGCGAACCCCGACGATGGCGTCGGCGACGGCGCCAACCCAGTAACTGGCCCTGAGGAAGGCAATCTTTCTTTTGTGCAGCCTAGCCACCCCTCACCACGCCCCACGCAACCACCCCGCAACTTCCCGAATGCACTCGTTCCCCTGCGGAATGACCTTGGTCAGCGAAACGAAAGCGTGGATCTGGCCCGGGAATTCCCGCTGGGTGACGTCGTTGCCGGCGGTCTTTAGCGCCTCGGCATACGCCTCACCCTCGTCGCGCAAGGGATCGAACCCGGCGGTCACGACGTAGGTTTTGGGCTGGGCGCTCAGGTCCGGCGCCAAGAGCGGCGAGAGGCGCAGGTCTTCGAGATCCTCGAAGCCGGCCAGGTAGGTCTCGCGGTACCACAGCATGCGGTCCAGGGGGATGATGTAGGCGTCTTCGAGCTCGCGGATCGAGGGCGTGTCCATGCGGGCGTCGGAGGCGGGGTAGATCAGCGCTTGCAGCGCCGGGCGCCCCTCGGGGGCGGTTTGCTGGCAGATGACGGCCGAGAGCGTGGCCCCGGCGCTGTCGCCGCTGACGCCGACGCGGGCCGGGTCGCCGCCGAGCTCGGTGGCGTGCTCACGCACCCAGCGGTAGGCCGCCAGGCCGTCCTCGACGGCGGCCGGGAAGGGGTGTTCGGGGGCTAACCGGTAATCCACCGCGATGACGATGCAGCCGGCCCACTTGGCCAGCTTGCCGGCGATGCCGTCGTGGGTCTCGAGGTCGCCCTGCACCCAGCCGCCGCCG
>MPMA02261983.1_pt1 | contig 10097 bp, 7 predicted proteins | sample 1617361 | NCBI WGS metagenome assembly MPMA02 (sample SAMN05944807, study PRJNA350692) | marine metagenome | biome: marine; feature: ODZ; material: water; isolation source: 180 m water sample filtered on 0.2 um supor filter | place: Pacific Ocean | collected 2012-04-08 | depth 180m m | reverse complement strand
GTGCCTCTGTGCCTCTGTGGTCAATCTACAAGGCTTTTCCACAGCCCAGCCGGTGCCGGGCATGACCGGAACGTCAACTACTCGATGTGTGCATCCCTTAGCCCCATTCGGGGGGCGGCTTAGCACTACCGATATCAAGTGTGGTTTTTGCTGCTTGGTTTTGGTGCAACGGGAGCGACCGCGACTCGCTGCCGTGAGCGACCTTTAGACTCCACTAAACGTACTTCACGTCGATGATCTCGTAGCCCTTGGAGCCGCCCGGCGTCGTTACCTCGATGGATTCGCCCTGGTCCTTGCCGATCAGGGCGCGGGCCAGCGGCGAGGTGATGGAGAGGCGGCCGGCCTTGATGTCGGCCTCGTCGGCGCCGACGATCTGGTAGGTCACTTCTTGATCCGTGTCCTCGTCGGCGATGCGCACGGTGGCGCCGAATTTGACGCCGTTGCCGGAAAGCTTGCTGACGTCGATGACCTCGGCCCGGCGCATCTTGTCCTCGATCTCCATGACCCGCGTCTCGACGAAGCTCTGGCGCTCCTTGGCGGCGTGAAACTCGGCGTTCTCGGAGATGTCGCCGTGCTCGCGCGCCACCTCGAGGGCCTTGATGATGGCCGGCCGCTCGACGGTCTTGAGGCGGCGCAATTCTTCCTGGAGGCTGTTGAATCCTCCCGAAGTCATGGGGACCTTTTCCATCGAAAGCACTTCCGCATTAGGCCCGGGAAAAACCGGCATATGGGCCGGTCCCCCCGCGGCGACCATCAAATCGAAAGCACAGGATAGGACTGCAATGGGGCGACTTCAAGGCCGCCCGATTGCAACGTGGCAATGGCCTGGGTGGCGGCACGCATTCCGGCCTCGGTGGTGAAGTAGGGAATGTGGTGGGTCAGCGCGGCGCGCCTCAGCGAGAAGCTGTCGGCCACCGCCTGGGCGCCTTCGGTGGTGTTGAAGACCAGATCGACGTCGCCGTTCTTGATGGCATCGACGATATGCGGCCGGCCCTCGAGCACTTTGTTGATGGCCTCGCACTCGAGGCCATGGCGGCGCAGCATCCGGGCCGTGCCGCGGGTGGCCAGGATGGTGAAGCCGAGTTGGCTGAGCCGGCCGGCGATCTCCACGGCATCGGCCTTGTCGCCGTCCTTGACCGAGACGAAGACGCAGCCGCTTTCGGGCAGATGGGTGCCGCCGGCGATTTGCGCCTTGGCGAAGGCCCGGTCGAAGCCCTTGTCGAGGCCCATGACCTCGCCGGTCGATTTCATTTCGGGGCCCAGGATGATGTCGACGCCGGGGAAGCGGGCGAAGGGGAAGACCGCCTCCTTGACCGCCACGTGGCCCTCGGCGCTGCCGGCCGCGACCTGGCCGGCCTCCTGGCCGAGGCCGAAATCGGCAAGCTTTTCGCCGACCATCAGCCGGGCCGCGATCTTGGCGATGGGCCGGCCCGTGGCCTTGGCCACGAAGGGCACGGTGCGGCTGGCCCGGGGGTTGACCTCAAGGATGAAGACGGTGCCGTCCTTGACCGCGAATTGCACGTTCATCAGCCCCACCACCTCCAGCCCCCGGGCCAGGGCCACGGTCTGCTGGCGGATGTCCTCGACCACCCGGGCCTCCAGGGTGTGGGGCGGCAGGGCGCAGGCCGAATCGCCGGAATGCACGCCGGCCTCTTCGATGTGTTCCATGATGCCGGCGATGAAGACGTCGCAGCCGTCGGCCAGGGCGTCGACGTCGACCTCGATGGCGTCGCTCAGATATTTGTCGACCAGCACGGGCGACTGCCCCGAGACCCGCACTGCCTCGGCCATGTAGCGGTCCAGCGAGGCGCTGTCGTAGACGATCTCCATGGCCCGGCCGCCGAGCACGTAAGAGGGCCGGATGAGCACCGGATAGCCGATCTCGTCGGCCGCCGCCCGGGCCTCGAATAGGCTTGAGGCGATGCCGTTGGGTGGCTGGCGGAGATCCAGCCCAGCCAGCAACTGCTGGAAACGTTCGCGGTCCTCGGCCAGGTCGATGGCGTCGGGCGAGGTGCCCAGGATGGGCACCCCGGCGGCTTCCAGCGCCGCCGCCAACTTGAGCGGCGTCTGGCCGCCGAACTGCACGATGACGCCGCAGAGCTCGCCGGCGGCGCTTTCGGCGCGCACGATCTCGAGCACGTCCTCGGCCGTCAGGGGCTCGAAGTAGAGCCGGTCCGAGGTGTCGTAGTCGGTCGACACGGTTTCGGGGTTGCAGTTGACCATGATGGTCTCGAAGCCGGCCTCGGCGATGGCATAGGCGGCATGGACGCAGCAATAGTCGAATTCGATGCCCTGGCCGATGCGGTTGGGGCCGCCGCCGAGCACGATGACCTTGCGGCGGTCGCTGGGCTGGGCCTCGCACTCGGCGCCCGCGGCACCCGCGGCGCCGGGTGCGCTTTCGTAGGCCGAATACATGTAGGGCGTACGGGCCTCGAACTCGGCGGCGCAGGTGTCGACGCGCTTGAACACCGGGCGTACGTCCAAGGCAACCCTCCGGGCCGCCACACGGGCTTCGTCGCTGCCGGTCAGGCTGGCCAGGCGGGCGTCTGAAAATCCCATCTCTTTCAGCGCCAGCAGGCCGGCGGCGTCGTCCGGCAGACCCGCCGCCGCCAGCCGCTGCTCGGCCTCGACGATGGCGCGGATCTGGGCGATGAACCAGGGGTCGTAGCGGCAGGCGGCCTGGATGTCGGCGTCAGAGAATCCCAGCCTGACGGCCTGGGCGATAACCAGCAGGCGGTCGGGCCGGGGCTCGGCCAGGGCGGCCCGCACGGCATCGCGGTCGCCGCCGTCAGCGCTTCCCGAGATGGTGATTTCGTCCAGGCCGCTGAGGCCGGTCTCCATCGAGCGCATGGCCTTTTGCAGCGATTCGGCAAAGCTGCGGCCGATCGACATGGCCTCGCCGACCGACTTCATCGAGGTATTGAGCAGCGCCTCGGTGCCGGGGAACTTCTCGAAGGTAAAGCGCGGCACCTTGGTCACCACGTAATCGATGGTGGGCTCGAACGAGGCCGGCGTGACGCCGGTGATGTCGTTCGAGAGCTCGTCCAGCGTGTAGCCCACGGCAGCCGGGCCGCCACCTTGGCGATGGGGAAGCCGGTGGCCTTGGAGGCCAAGGCGGACGAGCGCGAAACCCGCGGGTTCATCTCGATTACCACCAGCCGGCCGTTGGCCGGATCGACGGCGAACTGCACGTTGGAGCCGCCGGTCTCGATGCCGATCTCGCGCAGCACCGCGATCGAGGCGTTGCGCATGATCTGGTATTCCTTGTCGGTCAGCGTCAGCGCCGGCGCCACGGTCACCGAATCGCCGGTGTGCACGCCCATGGGGTCGACGTTCTCGATCGAGCAGACGATGATGCAGTTGTCGCGCCTATCGCGCACCACCTCCATCTCGTATTCCTTCCAGCCCAGTACGCTCTCTTCGATCAGCACCTCGTCGATGGGCGAGGCGTCGAGGCCGGCGGCCACCACGCGCTCGTATTCCTCGCGGTTGTAGGCGATGCCCGAGCCGGTGCCGCCCAAGGTGAACGAGGGCCGAATGATGGCCGGCAAGCCGACCTGGTCGAGGGCGGCGCGAGCCTCAATCAGGTTGTGGGCGATGGCGCTCTGCGGACACTCGAGGCCGATGTTGCTCATGGCCTGGCGAAACAGCTCGCGATCCTCGGCCTTGCGGATGGCCTCGCGGTCGGCACCTATCATCTGCACGCCATGGGCTTCCAGCACGCCCCGGTCGGCCAGCTCGACGGCCATGTTCAGTGCCGTCTGGCCGCCCATGGTGGGCAGCAGCGCATCGGGCTTCTCACGCTCGATAACGCGTTCGAGTATGTCGGGCGTGATGGGCTCGACGTAGGTGGCATGGGCCACGTCCGGGTCGGTCATGATGGTGGCCGGGTTGGAATTCACCAGCGCGATGCGATAGCCCTCGGCCTTCAGCGTCTGGCAGGCCTGGGTTCCGGAATAATCGAACTCGCAAGCCTGGCCGATGACGATGGGCCCGGCGCCGATTATCAGGATCGAGGATATGTCGGTGCGTTTAGGCATACGTTTTCCCGCCGCCAAGTGGGTGAACCACAGAGGCACAGAGGCACAGAGAAGAAGAGGAGGCGAGGCCGGGCATCAGAGCACCAATCGTTTGATTCCGTCTTTGAGGACGGCGCAATGGAAGTTCAGCAAAAGGCCCGTTCGCAGCCCGCTCAATTTCATGTAGCTCAGGAGTTGGGCGTCGTGCACAGGAGACAATCGTTCCACCGTTTTCAGCCCCACGACCAAAGCCTCGTCGACGACGAAATCCATCCGATAGGCGCCGCCGAGGGTGACTGATTTGTAGGTGATCGGCTGCGATACTTGGCGTCGGTAAGGAACCCCGTTCTCCTTGAATTCGAAGGCGAGGCATTCTTCATATACCGATTCGAGAAGGCCCGGCCCCAGGGCGCGGTGAATCTCGATCGCGAGCCCGATTACCCGCTGCGTTAGCGGATCACGGCGATCATCCCGGTCGCTGCGGGCGGTCTTTCTCTGTGCCTCTGTGCCTCTGTGGTCAATCACTTGAGATCGTTAGTCTCCATCATCCCGACAAACCTCTCGAACAGATAGTGGCTGTCCTGGGGGCCGGGGCTGGCTTCGGGGTGGTATTGCACCGAGAAGACGGGTTTGCCCTCGACCGTCAGGCCTTCCAGGGTGCCGTCGAAGAGCGAAACATGGCTCGCCGTGACGCCGGCCGGCAGCGTTTCGCCGTCGACCACGAAGCCGTGGTTCTGGCTGGTGATCTCGACCTTTTGCGTCGCCAGGTCCTGTACCGGGTGGTTGGCGCCGCGATGCCCCATGTGCATCTTTTTGGTTTTGGCGCCGAGCGCCAGGGCCAGCATCTGGTGGCCCAGGCAAATGCCGAAGAGTGGCAGGCCGGATTGCAGCAGCGCCTGAATCATCGGCACGGCGTAGATTCCCGTGGCGGCCGGATCGCCGGGGCCGTTGGAAAGAAAAACGCCGTCGGGGGAATGCCCGAGGATGTCCTCGGCGCTGGCGCTGGCCGGCACCACGGTGACGCGGCAGCCGGCTGCCGCCAGGCAGCGCAGAATGTTGTGCTTGGCCCCGAAATCGACCGCCACGACGTGGAAGCGCGGCTTCGAGAGCGTGCCAAAACCGGCGCCGAGCGCCCAGCGCGTGGTCTCCCAGGTGTAGCTCTGGGTGCAGCAAACCTCTTTCGCCAGGTCCATGCCCTCGAGGCCGGGCCAGGCTTGCGCCTCAGCCAACAAATCAGCCAACTCAATACCGCCCCTGGCGGCGGCGGCATGGCAAATCACGCCGTTGGGCGCGCCGCCGTCGCGGATGCGGCGTGTCAAACGCCGCGTATCGAGGCCCGAGATGCCCACCAGCTCGTGGCTTTTCAGCCAGGTATCGAGATGCTCCAGCGCGCGAAAATTGGCGGGCTCGGTGATGCTTGTCCGCAGCACCACGCCGCGCACCGCCGGCCTCAGGCTTTCCAGGTCTTCGGGGTTGGTGCCGACGTTGCCGATGTGGGGGAAGGTGAAGGTGATGATCTGGCCGGCATAGGAGGGATCGGTGAGGATCTCCTGGTAGCCGGTCATCGAAGTGTTGAAGCAGACCTCGCCGACGGCCCGGCCGGGGGCTCCCAAACCACTGCCCCAATGCGCGCTGCCGTCGTCGAGCAACAACACCGCATTCCCGGGCTGGCGGGTTGCGGCGGAGGAGGTGGGCTCGGCCATCGGCGGGGTAAGTGCTCGTTCGGTTACGGGCTCGGACGCTCAAGCCGGCCCCTGGACGGGCCTTTGTGCCGCAGGGGTAAACCTCTGGCAGCACTAGGCGCTACCCGAGGGGGCCGGCGGAACAGTCGAGCCGGGCGCGAACATAAGCAAATAGCGTGCCGCCGTCAAGCTTCGTCAGTTAAGAATTTTTCTTATAATTCAATATGTTAGCAAAATTTTTCGATTTGCCACCGGGATCGCCTTCGGCTAGTATCGTGCCCCGCCGACCACCTCTTGACGAGGGTTCATGCTGCGTCAGCACCTGAACGACGCGCTCAAAGCCGCTATGAAAGCTCAGGACAAGCGCCGGGTTTCGACCTTGCGGCTGATCCTGGCCGCGCTCAAGGATCGCGATATCGCCGCCCGCAGCGGCGACAACGGCGACGGCATCAGCGAGAGCGATATCCTCGGCATGCTGCAGACCATGATCCGCCAGCGCCGCGATTCGATCGAGCAGTTCAAGCAGGGCGGACGCAAGGACTTGGCCGACAAGGAGGCCGAGGAGATCGCCGTCATCCAGGACTTCCTGCCGGCCCAGCTCGACGAGGGCGAGGTCGGCGAGGCCTGCCGTCAGGTGGTGGCCGAGCTCGAGGCCGGCGGCCTCAAGGACATGGGCCGGGTGATGGGCGAGCTCAAATCGCGCTACACCGGCCGCATGGATTTCGCCAAGGCCTCGGCCGCGGTAAAGGAGTTGCTGAGCTAGCTGCCACGGGCAGGTTTTCGGGCGCCGCCACGGGCGGGTTTGCGGAGCGGCTGTTGGGGCGCAAGCGGTCCCGGGGGTTAAATGGTACAATTCTCCGATCATTTTCTCGATGAGGTGCGAGCCCGGGTGCCACTGGTCGACCTCATCGGCCGGCGCGTCAAGCTGCGCCGCCAGGGCCGCGAGCACGGCGGGCTCTGCCCCTTCCACAACGAAAAGACACCGTCCTTCACGGTCAGCGAGGACAAGGGGTTCTTCCACTGTTTCGGCTGCGGCGCCCATGGCTCGGTCTTCGATTTCGTCATGCGCACCGAAGGCCTGAGCTTTCCCGAGGCGGTCGAGCGCTTGGCCGCCGAGGCCGGCCTCGAGATGCCAACGGCCAGCCCGGAGGCGGCCGAACGCGAGCGCCAGGCGGCGACGCTTTACGATGTGCTGGAGGCGGCCGCGGGGTGGTTCGAAAACAAGCTCAATTCGTTGGCCGGCCAAAGTGCCCTGCAATATCTCCGCGATCGCGGCCTCGGCGACGAAACCATGGCGCGCTTTCGCCTGGGCTTCGCGCCCGACAGCCGCGAGGAATTGAAGCAAGCGCTGCAATCGCGAGGCTTTGCGGAAGACCTGGCGGTCATGGCCGGCCTGCTCAAGCAACCCGACGACGGCGGCTCGAGCTATGACGTCTTTCGCAACCGCATCATCTTTCCCATCGGCGACCGTCGGGGCCGCACCATCGCCTTCGGCGGCCGGGCGCTGGGCGAGCAGCGCGCCAAGTACCTCAATTCGCCGGAAACGCCGCTCTTCTCCAAGGGCCGGGTGCTCTACAACCTGGCCGGCGCCCGCCAGCCGGCGCGCGAGCGGGGCAGCGTGCTGGTGACCGAGGGCTACATGGACGTCATCGCGCTTTGCCAGGCCGGCCTGGGCCACACCGTGGCGCCCTTGGGCACGGCCTTGGGCGAGGACCAGCTCGGCCTGCTCTGGCGCCTGGCGGCGGAGCCTGTGCTTTGCCTGGATGGCGACGCGGCGGGCCGGGCGGCGGCCCAGCGCGCGGCCGATCGCGCGCTACCTTTGTTGCGCCCGGGCTATTCGCTGGGCTTTGCCTTCCTGCCCGAAGGCGAGGATCCCGACAGCCTGGTGCGCGGCCAAGGCGCCCAGGCCATCGAGCGCCTGGCGGCCGAGCCGGTGCCGCTGGCCGAGGTCTTGTGGCAGCATCTGGTGGCCGGCCGCCGCCTCGATACGCCGGAACGCCAGGCGGCGCTGCGCAAGGACGCCTACGCCCTGGTCGACCGGGTCGAGGACGCCACCGTGCGCGGCTACTATGGCGACTTCGTGGCGGCCAAGGTCGAGAAGCTCAGGCCCCAACGCGGCGGCGGCCGGAGCCGCCTCGGGCGCAAGAGCAAGCGCCAGGACCGCCCCCGCCGGGGGACGGCCGAACGGCCGCTGCCGCAGCGCTACGACCTGGGCGGTGACGATGCCGGCTCCAGCGAACGGCGCGAACGCGTGCTGGTGGCCACCCTGGTGGTCCATCCCGGCCTCTTTGGCCGCTTGGACGAGGATTTCGTGCAGCTCGAAATCGGCCACCCGGAGCTTGACAAAGTGCGCCGGGAAATCCTAGAAATCGCAGGCCGTGAGCCCGATCTTGACAGCAAGAGCCTGAGGCACCATCTCAGCATACGGGGCTTGGCGGCGATAACTGATCGGCTATGCGCGCCGGACCTTTGTTCGGTAGCGCCGTTTTTGCGCCAAGATGCCCCGCTCGACGAGGCCGAGGAGGGTTGGCGGCAAACCCTGGCGCTGCAACATCGGGCGGTTGGCATGGCGGCTGACGCGTTGGCCCAGGCCGCGGCTTTTGCCGCCGATCCGGGCCCCGAAAGCGAGGGACGCCTGCTGGCGACCAAGAGGCAAGAACACAGCGCCGCCGGGCTGGAGGCTGAACCCAGGCATCCGGCCCTGCCCGGCGACGCCGCCTGAGCGCGGCGGCGGCGGCGGCGGCGGCGCGGAGAGTTAATAGGAGGAACGATGGCGAGCAAAACGGCAACGACGGCTGAGGCCGAGGAAACCCGGGAAGAGACCCCCGACGGCCCGCTCATTGACGCCTCCAGCCAGGCCATCAAGAAGATGGTGGCCAAGGCCAAGGAGCGCGGCTACATCACCTATGACGAGATCAACTCGGTGCTGCCCCAGGACCAGGTCTCCAGCGAGCAGATCGAGGACACCATGTCCATGCTCTCGGAAATGGGCGTCAACGTCATCGAGAACGAAGAGGGCGAGGAGGCCAACCCCGAGGCCGCCACCAAGGACGAGGCCACGCCGCCCGCCACCACCGCCGCCGCCGCCGAGGCCCCGGAATACGAGCGCACCGACGATCCCGTGCGCATGTATCTGCGCGAGATGGGCTCGATCGAGCTCTTGTCGCGCCAGGGCGAAATTGCCATCGCCAAGCGCATCGAAGCCGGCCGCGAGGCCATGATCGGCGGCATCTGCGAGAGTCCGCTGACCATGCGCGCCATCGTCATGTGGCTCGACGACTTGGTCCAGGGGCGGGTGCTGCTGCGCGACGTCATCGACCTCGACGCCACCTATGGCGGCAGCCCGGAGAACAACACGGCGCCGGCCGGCCAACCGGGCCAACCGGGCCAGCCGGGTCAACCGGGTCGGCCGGGTCAGGCGCCGGCCCAGGAGGACAATCCCCAGGCCGCCAACGACGACGCCGGCGCCACCGGCGCCACCGGCACCGCCGCCACTGCCGGCACTGCCGGGGCCGACAAGTCCAACGGCCAAGGCCGGCCGGGGGGCGATGCCAGCACCGACGACGACGACAATGACGGCGACGAGGGTGCGCCCTCGCTGGCCGCCATGGAGGAGGCGCTGCGGCCCGAGGTGCTGGAGGCTTTCGAAAAGATCGCCAGCACCTACAAGAAGCTGCACCGCCTGCAGGATCTCAGGCTCAAGGGCATGATGGGCGGCGACGCGCTCTCGACCTCGCAGGAGCGGCGTTTCAACAAGCTGCGCCGCGAACTGGTCGAGCTGATGGGTGACGTGCGCCTCAACAACGCCCGCATCGCCCAGCTGGTGAACGAGGTCTACGACCTCAACCGCGAACTGGTGGGGCTGGAGGGGCGGCTCTTGCGCCTGGCCGAGAAGCACCGGGTGCCGCGCGAAAGCTTCGTCAAGCACTGGGTGGGCCGCGAGCTCGAGCCGCAGTGGCTGCGCCGCGTGCGCCGGCTCAAGGAAAAGGGCTGGGCCGAGTTCGCCAAGAAGGACGGCAGCGATATCCGCGAGCTGCGCGACGAGGTCATCGAGATCGCCACCGACGTGGGCCTCGACGTACAAGAATTCAAGCGCATCGTCTCCGTGGTGCAGAAGGGCGAGCGCCGGGCCAGCCAGGCCAAGAAGGAGATGGTCGAGGCCAACCTGCGCCTGGTCATCTCGATCGCCAAGAAATACACCAACCGCGGCCTGCAGTTCCTGGATCTGATCCAGGAAGGCAACATCGGCCTGATGAAGGCGGTCGACAAGTTCGAGTACCGCCGGGGCTACAAGTTCTCGACCTACGCCACCTGGTGGATCCGGCAGGCAATCACGCGCGCGATAGCTGACCAGGCCAAGACGATCCGCATCCCGGTGCACATGATCGAGACGATG
>MPMA02081678.1_pt1 | contig 10104 bp, 16 predicted proteins | sample 1617361 | NCBI WGS metagenome assembly MPMA02 (sample SAMN05944807, study PRJNA350692) | marine metagenome | biome: marine; feature: ODZ; material: water; isolation source: 180 m water sample filtered on 0.2 um supor filter | place: Pacific Ocean | collected 2012-04-08 | depth 180m m | reverse complement strand
TATTCGATGATGTAGAAGATTGGAACAAAATACAAAAACACTGTCGTATACTACAAAATTTTTATTTAAAATAAGGAACATACAATGAGCATCGAATTACCAACTTTATATCAACAATTTATTCATCTTTCAAGATATTCACGATATAGATATGCAGATACACGGCGCGAAACATGGGTAGAAACAGTTGATAGGTATTTCAATTTTTTCGAAGAACATTTATCTGAACAGTGCAATTTTAAAGTTTCTACACAAGCAAAAAATACATTAAGAAATGCAGTTTTAAATTTAGAAGTAATGCCTTCAATGCGTTGTCTTATGACAGCAGGCGAAGCATTGAAACGAGAAAATGTATCAGGTTATAATTGTTCGTATATTGCAATAGATTCTATACGAGCATTTGACGAAGTTCTTTATGTATTAATGAATGGCACAGGTGTGGGTTTTAGTGTAGAGCGTCAATTTGTAAATTTACTCCCTATTGTTAATGAAGAGTTTTTTGAAACAGATACAACTCTTATTATCTCAGATAGTAAATTGGGATGGGCCAAAGCATTACGTGAATTAATTCACCTATTGTATGCAGGACAAATTCCTCAGTGGGATTTAAGTAGGGTTAGACCTGCAGGCGCGCCTTTAAAAACATTTGGAGGTAGAGCATCGGGTCCACAACCATTAGAAGATTTATTTAGATTTACATCAGAAATTTTTCGTCAAGCTGCTGGTAGAAAATTAACATCATTAGAGTGTCATGACATTGTTTGTAAAATTGCTGAAATAGTAGTAGTGGGTGGTGTGAGGCGTTCTGCGTTAATTAGTTTATCTAATTTAAGTGATGATAGGATGCGTTTAGCAAAATCAGGACAATGGTGGGAACGGAATGTACAACGAGCACTTGCTAATAATTCTGCTTGTTATACTGAACGACCTGACATGGGTATTTTTATGGATGAATGGCAATCTCTTTATGAATCTAAGTCAGGCGAGCGTGGTATTTTTAATAGAGCAGCTGCAAAAGAACAAGCAGGAAAAAGTGGTAGGCGGGATCCTGATTATGACTTTGGTACTAATCCTTGTTCAGAAATAATTTTGAGATCGCGAGAATTTTGTAATTTATCAGAAGTTGTTATTCGTGAAAATGATACAGAAGAAACATTAAAAGAAAAAGTAAAGTTAGCGACTATGTTAGGTACATGGCAATCTACTTTAATTAATTTTAGGTACATAAGTAGAAAATGGACAGAAAGTTGTTATGAAGAACGGCTACTAGGTGTTTCATTAACAGGAATTATGGATTGTAAGTTAACAAACGGCAAAGGAAAAGGTTTAGAAAATTTATTACAGCAATTAAAGCAAGTATCTATAAACACAAATAAAGAAATGTCTAAACTATTAGGCATAAATCAATCAGCTGCTATTACTTGTGTTAAGCCTTCTGGAACAGTGTCACAATTAGTTGATAGTGCTTCTGGTATACATGCACGTCATAATCCTTATTATATTAGGACAATACGTGCAGATAAAAAAGATCCATTAGCAAAAATGATGTTAGAAGCAGGATTTCCTTGTGAACCAGATGTAACAAAACCTGAACATACATTAGTATTTTCTTTTCCTGTTAAAGGACCTCGCAATGGTGTATATAGAAAAGATATGTCTGCCATTGAACAATTAGAACTGTGGAAAATATATCAAGATAATTGGTGTGAGCATAAACCTTCTGTTACTGTATCTGTACAAGAGCACGAATGGATGAATGTGGGATCATGGGTTTATGAACATTTTGATCAAATGTCTGGTGTTTCTTTTTTACCAATGACGGAACATTCATACAGACAAGCACCTTATCAAGACTGTACAAAAGAAGAATATGATAAACTAATGGCCGATATGCCTAAAGATGTAAGTTGGGCAATGTTAAGTGAGTACGAAGAACAAGACATGACTACTGGGGCTCAAGAATTGGCCTGTTCAGCACCCACTGGATGCGAAATAATATAAATACTATCAACCAGGAGAGTAATATATGTGTCCAGCTTGTGTGATACCATGGTTTGTAGTAGCACTAGGTTTAACAGGAACAACGTTTGGCATGTGGCTTGCAGAGCATTCGTGGGTATTTTACACAGCAATAGCATTTAATTTGGCACTAATTGCCTGGGGCGGCTTAAAACTTAAAAAGTATTATGGTAAACATAAAGGATGTGATATCGAATAATGTTAACTGTATATACTTCACCACGGTGCCATCATTGCACCAATGTTAAAGAGTATTTACAAGAACTTGATATATCATATAAAGAAGTAGATATATCTGCAGATCAAGCATCAAAAGATTGGATACTAGAACAAGGACATAGAACAGTACCACAAATTTATCAGGGTAATACGTTGGTAGTAGAAAATGGTGCTACTTCTTTACTTCGGTTGACAAAAGACCAAATAGAAGATATAATAGATAATATCTAATAATGAAATATATAGACTATATTCGTTGGCGGATACAGTTACTAAAACACAAAAATATAACATTATTTCCTATAGAGAAAACAGTAAACAATAGGGAGAAAGGAAATGAAATATTAAAGAACACATCTAAGGAATAAATCACTTCCTTATGCTCGGTGAAAGCCAAAATAGATACCATACCAAGTAGATTTAAAATATAATATAGAATCGCCCGATGATGTTGTAATGACTAGGGCAATATAGAGAAATAAGATAGTTGTACAATACAATAATAAAAAATAGATTATTCTAAGTAGATTATTTAATAAAAGCTTGTTACGCCAGAAGAAACTAAACGTAAGGCGTATAATTTAAAGGGGAGCCATAAAGGCTCCCTTTTTTTACGATAAATAGTTAGGTTGAAAAGGAGAATAAAAATGTCATTACATGATGAAATTATTTCACAATTCGATTCATATATAAATGAATCAGCCAAATTCGAAGAAAAAGGCGTTAAAGCATCTGCGGCGAGAGCCCGCAAAGCACTAGGTGAACTAGGTAAATTAACTAAATCACGTAGAAAAGAAATACAAGAAAAAAAGAGTACGATGTAAATGTTAGTAGAAAAACGTAAGAAAAACGATGTTGTTGCGTTAAAACTTGTAAGTGGCGATGAAATACTCGCCCAATGGGTTGACGATGACGACAATACAATAACATTAAGAAAGCCGTTAGCATTAGCAATGGGACCAGAAGGTGTGGGATTAATACCTATGATGGTGTCATTAGATATTTCAGCAACTCCAAATGTTACATTAAACAAAGATAAAGTTGTTATGATTATATCGCCTAATAAAATGTTAGCAGATTCTTATGTTCAAGCAACAACCGGAATATCATTAGCAACACCTAGTTCTCAAAAAATAATTACATAGGAAACAATTATGTCGGGTAGACCAGTACATAGGATGGGAGATATTAACTCAGGAGGCGGAGCATTGACATTTATTCCTCAAGGAAGTGTTTATGCCAATGATCTTCTTGTATCTGTTGATGGGTCTCGAGGGACCGCGCATCCACCTTGTCCTTATGTTGTAATACATTGTGCTGGTGTCTGGCAAACAACAATGGGAAGGCATACTGTTTATGCTCATGATATTTCTGTTAATTGCGAAGGCGATCCAGATTCTTGCGGCCATATTAGAATAATGGGAAGTCCTAATGTTTTTGCAGAAGATATAAGTTATTAAAGGTATGGCTATCATAGATAGTACATAGGAGAAATTAATTAATGCCAGTAGGAAGTAAATCAGGTGGTGCAGTTTTTAGTAATTTACAAAAAATTAAATCATCACAAGATGCTCTCTTAAATAAGAAAATGCCCGATTTAAGTGGTGTTATTGCGGCTAGTGCTGACGGAAATTTACGTCTTGTTTGTAATGCACAACTACCCAAAACTCTTAAAGATATTATATGTGCTATTTTAGCAGGAGAACTTAAAAATCCATTTGAAGGCCAATTGCTTTGTTTAGAAATTGCTTTGGGTGATCTTATCGATACGCCGGGCATGCCTGAAAGCTTACAAGATCAATTAAAAGCAATCAAAGGTACAATTGCATCTTTATTAGATCATTTAGGTGTTAATAGTATAATAGGTAGAATGCAAAATGTTTTAAGTACATTAGCATTAATGCATTCAATGATTAATTTTTGTGACAATGATGTTACTGCGCCAAATATGGGAACAATACTAGATAATATTTTAGGTTCTTTATTTGGTCCAGGTGAAAATCATATAAATGCTTTAGGTAATATAGGTGATGTAAGTTTATGTTTAAATTCAGATGGTAGTTTTAATTTTAATGGATTAAGTAGCGGTCTTCTTAAAGACATTAGCGACGATTTGCCAAACATAATTGCAACCGGTGTTATATCTAGTGTAATTATGAATAACCTAAGTACATGGGATACAGATGTTAATGCAATGATGGTAACAGAAAATGCTGGTGATCCGGCATCAGCAACTGTTTGTGCCGCGGCAACTACAGCATCTAATCTTTATTCAGTACATAGTCAACTTAGAGATTATCCATTACCTAGCGGAAATAATCAATGGTCGGCAATTGCAAGTACTGGAATTATAGATAGTTTAGAACAACAAGCAATACATGAAACATTAGTTGTAGATAAAGTACCAGTAGAAGATGCAAGCGGTAATATTACCGATGTAGTTTTTTCTACCACTGAAACAGGAGTATATTCTGATTACACACCTTCTGGTGTTGCTGTTGGTACCGATATAGTTGATTTGGGCGGAATAGAATCTACAATGATTGCACCGGCCGCAGGAGGTTCCATAGGAGTTACAGGTGGCGCGGCCGCAGGAACAAATCCGGGCGGCGGGCCTGTACCAGGAGCATCGGGAGCAGGAGGAACTAGCACAACAGGCACAGTTCTTGTTAGTTCTAATTCAACCGAACTAGATTTATTTTTGCAAGACGTAGTTACATTAAATGGCATAGGTCTTATAAAGAAAGAAAACAATCAAGCAAAATTAGTTACTGTTGCCGGAGAAACTAATAAAATTACTATTGTTGAAACAGATCCAGGTGATCCAAATAAAACATTAACAATAGGATTACATCAAACATTTTTAGATTCATTGGCTACGCCGGCTACTACATTTACAGACTTAACAGATACACCAAGTACTATTACTGCAAGTAAATTTGTAAAAAGCAATGCTGGCGGTACAGCATTAGAATTTGTAGATGAAGCAGATCCTGTATTTTTAGCATCAGCGGCAGGAACTATAACAACAGCCAAAATTGCTAATTGGGATGAAGCACATGGTTGGGGTAATCATGCACTAGCAGGTTATTTAACTTCAACTGAAGATAACACTCATGCTAATATTGGTTCTGGTGCTAAAGTATATGATGAAACTAGTGGTAATGATATTAAACTTAGAACTTTGGTTGCAGGCGATGGTGTCCGAATAGAACAAAGAACACAAGATATTTTCATTAGTGGGGATGAATATTTACTTAAAAGCAGAGCATTGACAACAGACGCAGTTCCTGTTCAAATATTATGGGATACATCGCAAGATGGAGTTTATTCAGAAACTATTTCCCCTGCTTCTGAAGAATGTTGGTTCTTTACAGCAACATTTTTAGCAAGAAGAACAGGCGGAACTGTAGAACGTAACGCATTTAAATTAGAAGGTCTTGTAGATAATACATTAGGTACAGTAGGGTTAGTAGGACCAGCTGCAAAAACAGTTTATCAAAACAATGCTACACAATGGGATGTTTCGGTAGAAGTTTTACTTGATAAGTTGGTGTTTAAAGTATTTGGTGAGGCGCAGAAAGAAATTAACTGGACGATACATTTACGATATCAACCAGCAAGTGAAATTGTAAATTACGGATTAGATCCTTAATTAACGCAACCCACACGGTTCTTTTAATCTACTTTCAACGTATTTTAAATTATCTAATATAATCTTTTTTTCTTGTAGTAATTGTTTACCATATTTACTAAGGTTTTTATCATACGCCTTAATATATTTGATATCAGTTTCTACTAATTTTATTTGTTCTTTAATCTGTTCTTTCGATATCACCTAACTCTCCTAACTGTACAGTTAAAGGTTCTCCCTTTTTCATTGGACGAATTATATCTAAACATCTACACCAACAGTCTTCATATCGTAGTCCCCAGTCCCATCCGCCGGATAACATAACATCCCACAATTTACCATTTGGATCATCTGATTCAGTAAGAAATTCTCCCAACGGCGTTGTTATTATAGAACCTTCTTTACCTGGACCCGGCTTTTTACCTATACCAATATGGGGATGGGTAATAAATGCCGGCCCTACCATTCTTTTGTGCTGTATATCCTGAGCTGCACATAAGATCCAAGTTTTCGTGGGTATAGGACCTGGTTTTAATTCCACCTGCCTTATTGTTAAGTAAGAAGGCAATGCCACCTTTATTTCCCCCGATCCAAAATGTTATTATGTTCCTAGTACACATATTTAACTAAAGAAACGCATAGTGAGCGTTTTAGACGCTATATACGGGGGAATTATTAGGTACATCATAAGTAATATTGTATTGATGACGTACTGCAAGTAGAGGTTTTGGACGCCGGGGCAGTACCGGCCGCCTCCACCACATGGGGGCGAGATAGTTTCGACAGAGCAAGGAAAACAGTAAAGAGATACATAAAACTATTAAACGCAAATAATGACGTTTATGAGTATAAGTTAGCGGCTTAAGTCGCTAATCGGGGTTCGGGATAATCCTTGTTAACCAAAATCCCCTTTCTTTATGGCAAGATACTTTGGTTGACAAATCCTTCATATGATAGTACTATTAATATGTTATGAGAAGTCACGCATGTGAGGATGGCATTAAACGGATAACGGCCAAATTAATTGTACCCATGGATTTGGATGATATAGTACTCTATTCATTGAGTGCATTAGCATTTACTAATGCGGCCGCAGAATCTTTTAATCCTGTTAATTATTTAGAAACTCTTAATAAACGACAGGTATTTACATTAGCAAAAAATGAAGTAATTGATAGAGGGAAAGACGCACCCAGGTCACGAGTTAGAAGTGTATATAGTGAAAACGATATAAATCGTGCAACAGATATCATTAAAGAAATATTTCCTGAATTGAATAATGGCTTATAAATATCATAGTATAAATGACTTTATTAAAGTAGTAAGGGTAATGCATAGAAAGTCAATTACGTTGGAAGAAATTTTATATGATCCGGCAGGGGAAGAAGATAAAGAAGCACATCAACAAAGGATTAATTATCTAATAGATGATATACGAGCACACGCACAACAACTATTACATGGATAATACATGCTCCGGTCGTCTAATGGTTAGGACATCGCCCTTTCACGGCGACAATCTCGGTTCGATCCCGGGTCGGAGTACCACATAATATGTTAACACATAGAATTTATTATATAGATGAAGACACAGGACATGCAGATGTTATATTAACTGATCCTAAAAAATACATTGAACATATAAGTAACTCCGGAATAGAAGCAGTTATAATGGATCTAGAAGCAGACGAAGAATCTAAAACTATTACAGAACAAACAGTACAATTTTTTAGGGATATTCGTAATGCAATAAAAGATCCAAAAATTTCTATAGAAGAATTTCAAATGATCTGTAGAAATTTTGAATTGTTCATGATGGTTAATCCACTTGCAGTTGGACACGTATTTAATAATTCGGCATTGCCTTTGCAGGAGTTTACTGCTATAATGGATTTGATAGGAGAAAGACATGCCAACATACGAGTATAAATGTAAGAGAAAAAATTGTGGACACGAAGTAGAATGTATACAAAAAATGAGTGAAGATCCTTTAGTATATTGTCCACATTGTGGCAAAAAGTCTTTGAAAAAAATGGTATCTAAATCAACATTTGTTTTAAAAGGACAGGGTTGGACAAATAAAATTTCAAATGATTATGGATCATAATACACATTGATTATTGATTCAATTATGATCTTAAATAGTGTTGATGACATCAACGCTAGAAAAATATGCACTTCAAAGTAAGTTTATGAAAGCGGATAAAGTAATATTAACAGATGTAGACGGTGTTCTGTTAAATTGGGAATTTGCGTTTCATACCTGGATGGAAGAACATGGACAAATGGCGGCTGAAGGTCATGAATTCAAATATTGTGTAGGCAAACGTTTTGGTATAGATCTAACAGAAGGAAAAAGGTATATAAACTTTTTTAATGAAAGTGCCGCAATAGGATTCCTCCCTCCCCTCAGAGATGCAATGTACTATGTAAAAAAATTACATGAAGAACATGGTTATGTATTTCATGCAATTACCTCTTTAAGTAAAAATCAACACGCAATTAATTTAAGACAACGAAACTTATATAAATTATTTGGCGAAACAACATTTGAAAAAATTATATGCCTAGGAACAGGTGTAGACAAAGACGAAGAACTATTACCATATAAAGATTCAGGCTGTTGGTGGATAGAAGATAAAATTGCAAATGCAGAAACAGGAGCGAAATTAGGTCTCAACAGTATAATTATGGAACATGGTCATAATATGGATTATACAGGAGACATTCCTCTTGTTAAAAATTGGAAAGAAATATACAAGTTAGTTACTAAACCTAGCACGGATGGATGCCAGCTTCCATGAGGAGAATTTGGCATACAGATCTTAATCTTTGGACTACCGCTGGCGGGAGTTTGAAGATCTTAATCTTTGGACTACCAGGCAGTGGAAAAACTACACTAGCAAAACCATTTGCAGAATTAGTAGGTGGTGTGCATATCAATGCTGATGCAGTAAGAACAAGTTATAATGATTGGGACTTTAGTTTGTCTGGTCGTATTAGACAAGCACAACGTATGCGTCTTTTATCAGACGGTGTAGTCAACGCAGACAAAATTGCAGTTGCTGATTTCATATGCCCTACTGAAGAAGCACGAAAAGAATTTAATCCAGATTATTCGGTATGGATGGATACTATCAAAGAAGGACGGTTTGATGATACAAACCTCATGTTTGAAAAGCCAACTGAAGTAGACTGTATTTTTAGCCAATGGGTTGATGCCACACCTACACAGTTGCTATCTGTTGTAAAGTTATTGAATTGGTTTTATTTAGTGGATGGAAAAGTGTATAGGGACATATAATGAAGAAGAGACCTAATCACTGTGCCTATATAGATAAAGGTCTTAAATTAGATTTTCTTACTAATGAAAAAGACGAATTATTAACTAGTATTAGGCCGTGTTGTATAACACAACCTGATAAAATTTCTAAAGATCATACAAGACATATTCCTATTATAGATATAAAAGATGTCCTAACACATCCAACTAGAACGCATTTTCAACATTGGTTCAACAGTCGGAGTACATTACATCCTTCTTGTATAAGTTGTACAAAATTAGAAAAAGCAGAAATTATTAGTCCTAGATCTAAAATAAATGTTATAGAAACAGATAATACAGAATTTGACTTTTTACGATTAGATATTAATCTAAGTAATGCATGTAATTTGGCATGTGTATTTTGTAATAGTAAATCAAGTAGTCTTATAGAAACTTTAACGTCGAAATACAAAGAAAACGAATTACCTGAACATTGGAATTCGAAATTTTTCGGCCAGATCAAAAAAGTGTATAGGCAACCTAAAAATGAGGATATAGGTAATTTGTGTGCTGATATTTTAAAAACTTATAAAATCAAAAGTTTCAAAATTATAGGAGGAGAGCCGCTTTTAGCTGAAAACTGGAAACCCATTGAAAAAGTTTTAGATGATATCGATACTTCTAATTTAGAGTTTCAAATTACTACAAATGGTACAATCATGAATGACGAAATTATACGTCGGTTATCTAAAACTAAACATTCTGTAGTTAGAATTAGTTGTGATGGTATAGATAAAAATTATGAATTTTTACGTTGGCCTCATAAATGGAATAAAATGGACAAAAATTTAGATTTTATATTTGCACATAAAAGTAAAGTGATTAAGCCAGTAATTGTCTTGCTTGTAAATATATTTAATTTTGAATTTTTACCTAAAATAGAGGAGTATTATAAAAACAAAGGTTG
>MPMA02206325.1_pt1 | contig 10109 bp, 7 predicted proteins | sample 1617361 | NCBI WGS metagenome assembly MPMA02 (sample SAMN05944807, study PRJNA350692) | marine metagenome | biome: marine; feature: ODZ; material: water; isolation source: 180 m water sample filtered on 0.2 um supor filter | place: Pacific Ocean | collected 2012-04-08 | depth 180m m | reverse complement strand
GCCGCTGGATCGAACATGACACACTCGGCCCGTGGTGGCGAAACGACCTCGACCCCTACTTCCTCCACCAACTCTGCCCGGATCGCTTCGTCCGGGCTGTGTCCTGGTTCGACGCCGCCTGACGGGGCCAGTTCCCACAGGCTCGGCGAGTGCGAGGTCCAGGCGGCTCGCTTGCCAAAGAGTACCTTGTCTCCACAACAGGCCACACCCTTCACGCCGAGCGGACGGCATCCCACATCGAGATCACCCGCCTGCGCCGCATACCAGCGGTACGAACACTTGAAACCCTGAATCACGACGCCGCCGTATCCGTTGCGGTGGACACCGGCTACTTGGATGAGCCAACCGTCATAGAGCGCGGGGTTGATGTCTACTCGTTTCAGCCACTCCATCTCAGCCTCTGGGAGCAGGTGCGTATCCGGCGTCCAGATCCTTGTAGACATGGACACCACCGCCGGGCGGCGGAGTCGAATGACTCGTCCTTCTTCGCTCGAGTCGCTCAACCGAACTCGATGCCCTGAGCAAGCGGCAGATCATCGCCCCAGTTGATGGTGCAGGTTTGGCGCCGCATATAGGCCTTCCACGCGTCCGATCCGCTCTCGCGGCCACCGCCCGTGTCCTTCTCTCCTCCGAAGGCGCCACCAATCTCGGCACCGCTCGTGCCGATGTTGACGTTGGCGATGCCGCAGTCGGAGCCGGCTGCCGAAAGAAATCGCTCGGCCATTCGCACGGAGTCGGTGAAGATGGCGCTGGAGAGGCCCTGATCGACATCGTTCTGCAGGGCGATCGCCTCTTCGAGCGTGGCATACTCGAAGATGTACAAAATAGGCGCGAAGGTTTCCTCGCGGGTGATGTCTGGGGTCTGACCGACCGGCACACGGATGATCGTGGGCGTCACGAAGTGGCCTACATCGCCGGCAAAGCAATCTATGCCTTCCACCCCGCCATACAGCACTTCGCAGCCTTGAGCGACTGCTGACTCAATCGCGGACCGCATGGCGTCGACACTCCGTTGGTCGATCAGAGGACCGACGAGGGTTGACGAGTCGAGCGGATCGCCGATCGGAACCGTCTTGTAGGCCTTGACCATCCCGTCGACTACTGCATCCACGACACTGCTGTGGCAGAGTAGACGGCGGGTCGATGTACACCGCTGCCCTGCTGTGCCAACCGCGCCGAAAACCGTGCCGCGAATGACCAGATCGAGATCCGCAGATTCTGTGACGATGATGGCGTTGTTGCCACCGAGTTCGAGCAGGCTACGACCGAGCCGCTTGGCGACCTGTGTGCCGACGTGCCGCCCCATGCGACACGATCCGGTGGCACTGATGAGCGGCAAACGGCGGTCGGCAATCATCGTTTCGCCGACTTCCTCGTCGGTGCCGATGATGAGCATGAAAACGTCCTCGGCCTTGCCCTCGCTGGGCTGGAAGATGTCCTGATCCCGCATGACACGCTGCGCGACGTTGGTCATCGCAATTGCCGTCAGCGGTGTCGCCAGGCTCGGTTTCCAGATCATGGTGTTCCCGCAGACGGCGGCAAGCATGGCATTCCAGGCCCAGACGGCGACGGGGAAGTTGAAGGCGGTGATGATGCCGATCGTTCCGAGAGGATGCCACTGCTCGTACATGCGGTGCTGTGGACGCTCAGAGGGCATGGTCAATCCATAAAGTTGGCGGGAGAGTCCAACTGCGAAGTCGGCGATGTCGATGCACTCGATGACCTCGCCAATACCCTCTGGCAGAATCTTGCCCATTTCCATCGTGACAAGGCGGCCGAGTTCGTCTTCCTGTTCGCGGAAGGCGTTGCCGATACGACGGACCAGTTCGCCTCTTTTTGGCGCAGGCAGCATCCTCCACTCGCGGTGGACGAGTTGGGCTCGCTGCACGATCTCCTCGTACTCGGCCTTGGATTGCAGACGAACGGCCCCGAGGGAGTCGCCAGTTGCCGGATTGAAGGAGATGATCCGCCCTTCACCCGGAGCCGTGTCATCAAGCAACAACGGATGGGCGCACAGTTCGGTCACGATATCGGTAGTAGTGCTCATTCCGGAATTGTAGGGGGCGCAGCTTCGCCGCGGGAGAGCCCCGCCCCTACACTCCCCCCATGCCAATGAGCCGAGATGACATCGCCCGCCGCGCCGCCCTGGAGTTGAGGGACGGCTTCTACGTCAACCTGGGAATCGGGATGCCGACGCTTGTCGCCAACCATGTCCCCGAAGACATGACCGTATGGCTGCAATCAGAAAACGGACTGCTGGGCATGGGGGCTTTCCCCACCGAGGATGCCATTGACGCCGATCTCATCAATGCCGGCAAGCAGACGGTGACGGCCGTCCCGGGGGCGAGTTACTTCTCGAGCCACGCTTCCTTTGAGATGATCCGGGGCGGACACATCGACTTGGCGATTCTGGGCGCCATGGAACTTGGACAGGAAGGCGACATCGCCAACTGGATGATTCCCGGCAAACTCGTCAAGGGCATGGGCGGCGCGATGGATCTGGTTGCAGGCGTGAAACGGGTCGTCGTGATGATGGATCACTGCAACAAACGCGGCGAGCCCAAACTGCTCCCCAAATGCACACTTCCCCTCACCGGGGTGGCCTGCATCGACATGGTGATCACCGATCTGTGCGTACTCGAGATGGACCCGGACAAACGCCGATTCGTCCTCACCGAACTCGCGCCGGAGGTCACGATCGATGAGGTGCTCAAGAAGACCGCTGCCGAAATCCTCGTCGGCGAAGGTGTCTGAACACTCGTCATACGAGAAGAAACCATGAACAAACACCCCCGCCGAAGCGGGGGTGGCTGGGAACATCGGGGCGAGAGTGAAGGTCAGATGTCCTTGGTGCGATGCTGCATCTGAGCTTTGAGCCGCGCGAGGATCGACGAGTGCATCTGGCTGACGCGGGATTCGCTCAGATCGAGAGTGATACCGATCTCCTTCATGGTCATTTCCTCGTAGTAGTAGAGGATGACAATGAGCCGTTCGGCGCGGGAGAGACCACGGGTGAGCAGGTACTTCAAGTCATCCCGCTGCAACTTGCTGATCGGGCTCTCCTGACGGCGATCGCGGACAACGTCCATTTCGGTCACGTCGCGGCTCGAATCGGTCTCGTACCACTTGCGGTTCAGAGACACCATGCCAACCGGCTGTGAGTCGCGTTTGATCTTGGCGAATTCGCCCTGACTGACATCGAGATGGGTGGTGACTTCTTCTTCGGTAGCTGGACGGCCTGAGGCCATCTCGAGATTCTTGCGAGCCCGTTCCATCTTCGCGGTCCGTGAGCGGACGAGCCTCGGTACCCAGTCCATCGCCCGGAGCTCATCGAAGATGGCCCCGCGGATCCGCTGAGTACAGTAAGTTTCGAACTTGACGCCACGGTCGAGATCGAAGGCTGCGATAGCGTCCATGAGTCCAAAGACACCCGAGGACATCAGGTCCTCGACCATGACCTCAGAGGGAAGCCTCGCGTGCAGTCGATCTGCGGTGTAGCGCACCAGACGAAGGTAATGCTCAACCAGAATATTGCGGGTTTCCTCGCACGGATCATCGCGGTAGGAAGTCCACACGTCCATGATCTGGCGACCGTCCGACGTCGTGTCGGATAGCCCGCGTCTGTTCGATGAAGGTTTCGTCGCGGTCGCGACTCCACCATTTGTGTCAACCGTTTCGGTTTTCGGCATTGGGTCTACTCCTTGACCGCTGCGCCGCTGATGTGAACACGATGACGAACCGTCGTGTTCCGTCACATCGCCCTTCCGTGAGCTGGCCTGTGACGTGCCAACACCATACAAGTATTGGAGCATGTCAACAAGCAAGGCGGATGACGCGTGTGTGTATCGGTCGATCGGAGTGGTCTCTGGTGTCGTCACAAACAAGCCAATCCAGAGAAGACGATTCGGCTTTCACCCGTGCCAGTGATGCGTCGATGAAAGACGCACATTGTGTTCCCAAAGTCCGGTCACACCGATCATTCCAGCGGTGCAGGGGTACTCCTCGCCTCAAACGACCATCGCTTGAGCGGACCACGCCATGAGCGAAGCCTCGTTGCCTCCTTGCTCGACTGACCTCAGCAAACGGCACCAACCCGAGAGGAGGCATGGAGTTATCGGATTCTCGCGGCAGAAATTGCGCTTTGGCGAAACGACAGTCGCCCCCCCACAACGACGGCGAAAGAGCCAGTCCCCCGATAGGATGTCCACCATGACACGATCCAACTGGTTCCTGGGGCGTTTCTTGGCTGCTGGGGCCGCCTTTCTGGCCCTTCTTGGCTCTGGAGAGGCTCTCGGGCAGGATGTCTATCGCCTTGGCGATGATGATGAATGGACTCTGGAGGCAGCTCCTGCCCCCGGAACGCCCGCCGCTCAGTTGGCCCGCGCCCGCACACTGCTGGCGGAAGGACGCTCAGATCGAGCCCTGAACATGGTGAACCGCTGGATGCAGCGACACCCACACTCGCCTCTGGCACCCGAGGCCTACCTGATTCGCGGCGAGTCGCTGGTCGGCGTTGGAGATGAGTACGAAGCACTCTACGACTTCGAATTCCTCGTCCGCAAGTACCCGGACAGTGAAGTGTTCTCGCTGGCACTGGAGCAGGAATTCCGCATCGCAGTCAAGTACGCCGAAGGCATGCGACGCAAAATGTTCGGGCTCCGAATCATTGATGCGACCGACGAAGCCGAAGAGTTGCTCATTCGCATCCAGGAACGCCTCCCGGGAAGTGGGCTCGCCGAGCAGGCGGGGCTGCAACTGGCTGCATTGTACTTTCGCGACCGTCGCATGGGACTTGCAGCGGATGCGTATGCGATCTTCATCGATCGCTACCCGCGGTCCACCGAGGTTCCGTTTGCCCGAAGGCGACTGATCTATTCCAACATCGCCACCTTCAAGGGCCCCCAGTTTGACATCGTCGGACTGCTCGAAGCGAAGGCTGAGTTGGAGCAACTTGCCCTACGGCGACCCGCCGAGGCCGAGCGAATTGGCGGCGGGGCGCTCATTCAACGTATCGAGGAATCAGAGTCGGTCAAGATGCTCACCACCGCAAAGTGGTACTTCAATGAGGGCGACCCAATCGCGGCTGAGTACACGATCCGCAAACTCGTGCAGCGGTTCCCGCAGTCCGCCGCGTGTATTCGAGCACTACGTGAAATCGGGCCGATCCTGCAGCAGTTGCCCGAAGCCACTCTTGCCTCGGCGCCGGACTACGCGATGCTTCGGTCCACGCTCGCGGAATCCAGCCCTGCAACCATGGAGTCCACGCCATGAGGTGGGGATGGGTCACGCTAGGTAGCCTGATGCTCGTCACCGGCTGCGAGACCGATCCCTCCAAGGGCTGGGTCCTCGGCACAACGTACAGCACCGACATCAAGACCATCGCCATCCCGGTCGTCCAGAATGACACCTTTGACCGGGAAGTCGGCTACCTGCTGACCAACGCGCTGATCCGCGAGGTCGAAACACGCACACCGTGGCGGGTGACCGGCGAAACCGTCGCCGACACGCTCCTGGACGTCACGATCACCGACGTCAAACTGCGAGCCCTGTCTCAGTCGCGGCTGACCAAACTTGATCAGGAAGTGGCCGTTCAATTGACCGTTGACTGGAACTGGGAGCGGATGGATGACAGCAGCACGATCGCCGGATGGGAGGGCATGGGAACGGCCGGAATGTTCTTTCCATCCAATCCCCTCGGGGAGCCGATCGAACTAGGGCGGCTCCAATCCGTAGAACTCATGGCCCGCGCCATCGTCGATCGCATGGCGGAATCCTGGTAAAGCCGGCACACCTCCGCCGAGGGGAATAAGATGAGTTGCCATGCCTGAGAACGACCAGACACCCACACCGCCCGATCAGAAGCCCCCCCAGGGCAAGTCGGCTCCTCCCAAAGGTGGCGGTCGCGGTCTGATGAGCTGGGTTTTCATTCTGGGATTGATGATCGTGCTGTTCGCCGTCATGCAGAGGTCGTCGCCCGGACGCGAAATCGGCAGCAGAACCCACTTTTTCCAGCTCATCGACCCGGCAAACGGCCATCTGGTTGAGACCACGGCGGGCAAACCAGCGCCTGTTGTCGTCGAGAGTGACCGAATCACCGCAACGCTCAAGCCCGGAACACCAGGCGACAATCCAGGAACTGAGCCGGCGATGGTCTGGTACGGGATCGACGGCAGCAATCGCCACGTCACCCTTGAGCGGCTCGACAAGATGGGCGTGGACTTCACAACCGATACGACCCAAAGCATCTGGGTGCAGTTACTCCTGACGATCGGCCCATTCCTGATTCTGCTGCTGCTGATCTGGTTCCTCATCGCTCGCTCGATGCGAGGTGCTGGCGGCGGCCCGGGCGGCATGCTCGGCAGTTTCGGCAAATCGCGTCATCGCATTTCGACCAAAGAAGCGTCGAAAGTCAGGTTCACCGATGTGGCGGGCATCGACGAGGCAAAGGAAGAGGTACTTGAGATCGTCGAATTCCTCAAGAACCCAAAGCGGTTCCAGCGGCTCGGTGGTCGCATTCCGCGGGGCGTCCTGCTTGTCGGCCCTCCCGGATGCGGTAAGACGCTGCTGGCCAGGGCGATTGCCGGCGAGGCTGACTGCCCATTCTTCTCGATTTCCGGTTCGGACTTCGTGGAGATGTTCGTCGGCGTAGGCGCCAGTCGCGTGCGAGACCTCTTCAAGCAGGCGAAGGAGAACTCACCCTGCATCATCTTCCTCGACGAGGTCGACGCCGTCGGACGCCGACGAGGCAGCGGTTTCAGTTCCGGAGGTCATGACGAACGGGAACAGACGCTCAATGCGATCCTCGTAGAGATGGATGGATTTGATGCGACCGATCAGGTCATCGTCATCGCTGCAACCAATCGATCGGATGTTCTTGACCCTGCTTTGACACGCCCCGGCCGCTTTGATCGGCAGGTGCCCGTATCGCTGCCCGATGTCGAGGGGCGACTAAAGATTCTCGAGGTGCACGCAGACGCCATCAAACTTGCTCCAGACGTCGACATGAAACGAGTAGCCCGTGGCACACCGATGTTTTCGGGCGCTGATCTCGCGGCGCTCATCAACGAAGCGGCCATCATCGCCACACTTGAGGACAAGGACTCGGTTGATCAACTGGACTTCGAAGAAGCCCGCGACAAGATCAAATTCGGTCGCGCGAGGCACAGTCGCAAGGTCGAGGAAGAGGAACGCGCCGCGACTGCCTATCACGAAGCAGGACATACTGCCGTGCAGGCGCTCTTGGAGCATGCCGATCCGGTCCATAAGGTGACGATCATTCCGCGTGGACAGGCAATGGGCGCCACCTTCAGTTTGCCCGAAAAGGATCGGTATGGCTACGGCCGCAAGTTCATCGAAGCGACTCTGCGTGTCTTGTGTGCGGGCCGGATCGCCGAGCAGCGGCAAACCAATGATGTCTCCTCCGGCGCGGCGATGGACATCCAGATGGCCACCGCCTACGCCAAACACATGGTCCTCGAATGGGGCATGTCGAGCCGACTCGGATTCGTCCGCTATACATCTGACGATTCAAATGAGAGTCTGCTCCCGGACAAGGAGTACTCTCCCGAGACCGCCCGCATCATCGATGAAGAGGTCAAACACATCATCGACGCAGCGTTCGCCGATGCGGAACGCATGGTCTCAGAACACTGGAATACCGTGACAGCCATTGCCGAAGCGTTGCTGAAGTATGAAACGCTGCAAGCGAGTGAAGTCGAGACACTCATGAGTGGTGGTGCCATCGACAGACCGACCGTGACAGATCTGCTTGATGCTGAATCCGAACCGACCTCTCCTCCACCGACTACCGCATCGCCCACAGATCGACACACACCCGGAGATGCCGATGACGGCATGCTGCCCACTCCCGCCTGAAACCGGAACTGACCTGTGAGCAGAACACGCCGCGATGATCTTCCACACGAGCAGATTGCCGCAGTTGATCTGGGGTCGAACTCCTTTCACCTGATTGTCGCCCACCGCAGTGTTGATCGCCTGCACGTGCTTGATCGCATCAGAGAGCGTGTGGCGCTCGCGGCAGGCCTCGGCAAGGATGGAACACTGGATGACTCGGCCCGCCGACGCGCCATCGACTGCCTGCAACGAATCGCCGAACGCCTCAGGAGCATTCCGCCCTGCAATATCCGCGTCGTCGGAACCAATACATTCAGGAAGATCCGGGACGGCGGCGCTTTTCTCCGTGAAGCAGAGGCTGCCATGGGCCATCCCATCGAGGTACTCGGCGGTGCTGAAGAAGCACGGCTTGTGTACCTCGGTGTGCGATACGATGTCGGCAGTTCAGGACAGCCGATGCTCGCCGTAGACATCGGCGGAGGCAGTACGGAACTCGCCCTCGGAGAGGGCCCCTCGCCAAGCGTCACTGAAAGCGTGCAGGCCGGCTGTGTCACTTGGACCGCACGGTATTTCGAAGATGGCACGATCACGCACAAGCGGCTGAAGGCCGCCATTCTTGCGGCCCAACTGGAACTTGAACCGGTCATGCACCGCTTCGTTGGGCGGAACAATCTCCAAGTCATCGCTTCCTCCGGCACGCCGCTTGCGATCGAAGAGATCGGCACGGAATCCGGGTGGACTGGAGGCGGTATCGATCGTGCCCTGCTGGATCGAATACAAAATGCTGTGATCAAGGCGGGGCACGCCGATGCGATCGACCTGCCCGGGCTCTCGAACTCACGGCGACCAGTGCTCGCAGGAGGGCTGGCAATTCTGCGGGCCGTATTCGAGGCAATTGGAACGGATTTGATGCGAACGAGCCGCTGCTCGCTGCGTGAGGGCGTGCTTGTGGACATGCTTGGACGGATCGCCGGCGACGACCGACGTGAGCGGTCCGTTCAGGATCTCGCCGATCACACCAGAATCGATCACGCGCAGTCCGAGCGTGTTGCCACCACTGCCAACCAGCTCTTCGCTGCCGTCGCCCAAGGCTGGAAGCTGAACGATCAGGCCCGGGAATTTCTGCGGTGGGGCGCAATCCTCCATGAAGTCGGCCTCACCATCAGCCATACCGACTACCACCGGCATGGAGCCTACATCGTCGGCCATGCAGACCTCCCCGGCTTCTCCCGCACGGACCAAGAGAAACTGGCCGCCATCATTCGCCTGCACCGCAAGCGAATCTCCAACAACCGGATTCCCAATCACGACCCCGCTACGAGAGACATGATCCGTGATGTCGCCCTGCTGTTGCGACTCTCAGTCCAACTGCATCGTTCGCGAACTGATGGCGGACTGTCCCAGTTGCAGCCCGAAGCGATTCGGAATGGGCTGCGACTCCATCTGAATCATCAAGAAGTTCAGGCCAATCCGCTCACGATGGGGGATCTGCACGTGGAATCCCGACACTGGGAACGCATGGGAAGAGTTCTTGATCTCTCCGTGAATCGTGCTCAGCAGTCTGTGCCGTAAACACTCAAGAGCTGCAGAAGATCATCAATGTCGACAACTCCACTGCCATCAAGGTCTTCTGGACAGTCCCCACATGCCACGCCGTAGACACCGAGCAATTGCAGAAGATCGTCCACGCCGATTGTGCCATCGCCATCAAGATCTCCAATGCAACCCTGATCGCAGGTGACCTCGTCGCAGCTGACCCAGCCCATCCACTGGCCATCGGGATTGGCCTTGCAGTCCTCCTGGACTATTTCCTGACACACAAAACCGCCTGATCCGTCGGGTAGACAGCAAGCACCAATGGCAAGGCAGTCCGCCTCATCGCAGTTCATGCCCTCATACCACGTGTAGTCGGGATCCCACTTTTCTCCGCATTCCTCCTCCGTCATATCTTCATCGCACATGAAGTTCATGAAGCAGCAGGCGCCCGTCGGAGCCACATTGCAGTTGACCTCATCACAACTGACCCAGCCCATCCACTGGCCATCGGGATTGGCCTTGCAGTCCTCCTGGACTATTTCCTGACACACAAAACCGCCTGATCCGTCGGGCAGACAGCAGGCACCAATGGCAAGGCAATCCGCCTCATCGCAGTTCATGCCCTCATACCACGTGTAGTCGGGATCCCACTTTTCTCCGCATTCCTCCTCCGTCATATCTTCATCGCACATGAAGTTCATGAAGCAGCAGGCGCCCGT
>MPMA02037247.1_pt1 | contig 10132 bp, 9 predicted proteins | sample 1617361 | NCBI WGS metagenome assembly MPMA02 (sample SAMN05944807, study PRJNA350692) | marine metagenome | biome: marine; feature: ODZ; material: water; isolation source: 180 m water sample filtered on 0.2 um supor filter | place: Pacific Ocean | collected 2012-04-08 | depth 180m m | reverse complement strand
CGGATAAGCTCTACTTCAGTGTGCTATCTAAACAGCTGCTGCGCTTCGCCGTGCGCTTGATGCCGCTCTTCGGACAGGATCCACGTGCCTTCGGGCGTAACGGGGACATCGACCTATTGAGGGTCGCAATGGAGGCTTTCCCGATCCACGCTCGCATCGACGTGCGTACCGCCTCCGCGCGGAAGTGGCGCGCTGCGGCCTGCCACCGGAGTCAGGGGGGGGCACACAGAAGGGGGTTGCTGCAATGGGTCCTTCAACGGTCTGTGCGTGTAGAGACGTTTATGCGCGCGTTTCCTCCACCCTCACCCGGACTAAGAGAAAAGGACTTGTTCAGTGGCATCTCAGAGACCATTCCACATAGACACCTTGACAGCGAGCGTTGCTCATAGAGAGAGATTAAGTGTGGGCGACTGGAGTTTTGTTTTGTGACGGCCACAACATGTGATGCTGAACTGCTACTGGTGATTCAACAGGCAGAAATAGAAAGTCGGCGCTTCATAAACGTGACACCGCCCCCTCCTTTCTATGCTGTCATGACTGCTCAGCTAGAAAGACACGTCGTGCGGTCCCGACGGGGGTCGGCCTCTCGCGGTCGTACTACATGGAATTCAGGCCGCCAGGCTTTCATTTGACGCCCACATGTAGCCCAAGAGCGCGGTTGTGAGGGACGCGTCATCTCGCGCAACGAACGGGGGGATGAGTGCTTAGGTGACACCCCCCTGCCCTTCACAGGCAATGGATTGTACGCGGTAGCGTACAAATAGCGGCTAAGAGCGCCACTTTGTGTAGGTTACGGCACCTCGGCGCGGCCCTCAATCACGTCCGGCGTAAGCCAGTCTCCATTTTAATTCGGATTGCTACGCCGTGCGCCGACCGGAAGGCAGCCGAGCGTTCGGCCGGAGACCACTCTTGCCATGCTAAGATTGTAATCGCAGATTGTGAGGGTTTACGGACGAATGTCACGAGGTTATGCCACAAATGCGGGCACCGCGACATTCGGCCAATTCCGTGCCGGCTACGCCGCTAGACCCTGCCAGATGTGATACGCCAGGCTGCGGGTTTCCTCGGCGCGGTAGGTGACGAGCCGGGACACCAGTTCGTCCAGGTCGACTTCGCTGGCGGGTCGGTCCGGACCTTCGTTGCAGGCGAAGTCCTTCGCGCCCAGTTTGCCATTCATGCGCGAGACTTTGCAGCCGCCACACATAGCCGAGCCATCCAGCATGGTTGGGTTCAGGCTCACGATGGTGGAGGTATCATTGACCAGGAGCAATTTGGAGGTCTCGCGCATCATGATCGCCGGGCCGACCACGACCGCAAACTCCGCCTCGCTTGTCCCCAAGCACTTCTGGCGCAACACGTCCGTCACGAATCCCTTCATGCCCAACGAGCCGTCATCGGTTGAAAGGGAAATCTTCGCCTCGGGCAGCAGTGCATGCAGACGGTCAAGCCAGAAGAACAGATCGCGGTTGCGCGAGCCGTAAACGACATGTACGTCGTTTCCAATTTCCACGTGCGCGCGCATGATGGGATAGAGGGCAGCCAGACCCACACCGCCGGCGACCATCAGCACAGTGCCGTCAAACTTCTCCACCTCCGACGGCTTCCCAAGCGGACCGGAGACGGCGAACAAGCTTTCACCGGCGCGTAGGTGCTCCAGATCTGCTGTACCCTTGCCAACGACTTGGTACACGAGCGTGATCTCCCCGCGCCCGCGGTCCCAGTCTGCGACCGTCAGGGGGATGCGCTCGGAGGATGCGTCTACCATCGCCAACACGAACTGACCCGCCTGGCAGTAGCGCGAGACCGCGGGCGCTTGCACTACCATTTCGTACACATCACACGCCAGAAGCCCGTTGCTGCGCACCACATACGGTTTGCTGCACAGGTCCACCAGTACCGTCGAGCGCTCAAGATTGTCCGGGACGGGCGGTTTTTCTCGCAGCGCGCGGTCCAGCGCCTGCGCGGCGCGTTTACCGGCGCCCATCGCCAGGATTACTGTCGCCGCGCCAGTGACCGCGTCACCTCCGGCGTACGTGAAGGGCAGCGTGGTCTCGCCGGTCTCCTCATCCCTGAGGTGAATCGTGCCCCAGCGCGTGCCCTGCAGCCCCTCTGTGGTCTCGAGGATGATCGGATTGGGCGTCGTGCCCAGGGCAGTGATGACGGTGTCGGCAGGGACTTCGAACTCCGAGCCTTTGATGGGCACGGGCCGCCGCCGGCCAGAGCTATCCGGCTCGCCCAATTCCATGCGCACACAGCGCAGCGCGCGAACTTCCCCCTCATCGTTCCCCACCATCTGGACGGGATTAGTCAGAAGCTGCAGGTCGATGCCCTCCGCGATAGCGTTTTCGACTTCCTCCTCGCGGGCGGGCATCTCCTTGCGCGAGCGCCGATACATGATGGTCACCTTCCCTGCGCCGAGGCGCCCGGCCCAGCGCGCGGCGTCGATCGCCGTGAACCCGCCGCCGACCACGACCACGTGCTGGCCTACTTTGACCGGAGTGTCTGTGTCGGCCTCGTAGGCCCTCATCAGGTTGATACGCACCAAGAATTCGTTCGCCGAGCAGACGTGTTTCAAGTGCTCGCCTGGCGTGTGCATCAGGCGCGGCAGCCCCGCCCCAGTGCCGATGAAGACGGCCGAGAATCCCTCTTCGAATAACTCGTCAATGGTGATGGAGCGGCCAATGGTCACATTGTGCACGAAGCGGATGCCGAGCGTGTGGGCGATGCCGAGTTCGCGTTGCAGCACACGCGCCGGCAACCGGAACACCGGGATCCCGTAAGCCAGCACGCCGCCGGGCACGTGAAGCGCCTCGAAAATCGTGACGTGGTATCCCAGAACAGCCAGATCGATGGCGACGGTGAGTCCGGCCGGCCCGGAGCCGATCACCGCGATGTGGTGCCGGGCGTTGCCGCTGTTTGCGTTCCTGTCGCGCAGCGCTTCAACATGCTCGATCACGGCCTCCGGGTGGTTCTCCCAGACGTAGTCGGCGACGAAGCGCTCGAGACGCCCGATCTCGACCGGCTCGTCTTTGATGGTCAGGCTGCAGCTGAGTTGGCACTGGTCTTCCTGCGGGCAGACGCGCCCGGTGATGGCGGGCAGGCTGTCGCTTTCCATCAGTTTGAGCCAGGCCTCGAAAATCTTGCCTTCTTTCACGAGTTTGATAAAAGCGGGAATGTCGATCAGGACCGGACATCCGCCCAGCGTCTCTTCTGTGAACTGGAGCTTGCCGGTCGAGCACGGCATCCCGAAGCATTCCAGACAGCGATCGGCTCTGTGAAAGGTTTCCAAATACGACAGGCCGAGATTGACCTCGCGCGTGCTCAGGGCGGAATCCAGCGCTGGCAGTTCCCTGGCCGACTCGCCGCGCTTGCCGTTTATTCCGTGGAGCTGCGTCAGCATCGGCCAGTCGGTTTCCTGTCGCACGCGTTGCGCGAAGCGGTCCAGGTTTCGGTACACTTCCAGCAGAGCCGGCTTGGGCAGCCCTTCCAGGGAGTCGGTGCGCAAGTGCTCGACAAACTGCGGGTACGTGTCAGTCATAGTCCCGATCTCTTCACCTTGACGACATTCGCGTGGTCACTCGCGTGCGGGCGATGCGCTTGTCGGCTCCGCAGCCTCCGGAGTGGCCAGGCCAAAGAATTGGGCAAAGTTGTGCCAGCCCGAATCGGTTCTGCCCTGGAACTCCTGCAGCAAATGCTGACCGCTGTCGCGGAACATGTGCGTGAAGCGCCCCTGCTCAGAGGCGTAGGCACCGATCTCCGCGCGCCCGCTCTCATCGTCAAAGAAGATCCTCGGTACGTTGTTGATGGTGAAGTAACGGCGGCGGTTGCGTGCATCGGTCTCAACCTCGAAGGAATAGAAAGCAGCTGTATCCACCGCCTGCCGGCTCAGAGCGATGGCATGCCTCGCTTCAAAGGACCAGCCCGGCGGGCAGGGCGCCAGGATGCGCATGTAGGCCGCGCCCGGAATCATTAGCGCCTTGCGCACTTTGATGATGAGATCCTCTGCATCGTCAGGCGAGGCCGTGGCGACGTAGGGGATGTTGTGCGCAAGGGCGATGGAGATGATGTCTTTGGCGTTGGTCTGTTTGCCCTTGACCATACTCCCGACCGGGGCCGTCGTCGTGTTCGCCCCCCAGGGCGTGGAACTGCAGCGCTGTTTGCCGGTATTCATGTAGGCTTCGTTATCGTAGGTCACGACGAGCGAATCCTGGTTGCGTTCCCACAACCCGGATAGCGCCTGCAGGCCGATGTCGAAACTGCCGCCATCCCCGGCGAAGCCGATGACCTTGTGCGGTGTGCGGAGCCGACGGGTGCGCTGGAGCGCCCGCGCACCGGACTCCAAGCCCGCCACCACGGCTCCGATGTTCTCAAACGCCGAATGGAAATATGGGAAGCGCCAGATGTTGTTGGGATAAGAGGCCGTTGTTACCGTCATGCAGCCCGTCGCGCCCGCAAAGACCATCTTGAAGTACACACCCTCTTCTATGAGGCGCTCTCGCACGGAGGCGACCCGTTTCACGATCGCTGGCGTCAGCCCCGCACGCGCCAGATCGTGTGGGGCAGGGCGACCATCGTTCAAGAGAACTTTCATCACTTCCGGCCGCTCAAGCTCAGCCGCGGCCATGATGCCCTCCTGGTGCAGTGCTTTCTTCAGGAAAGCCGCGCGCATTTGCCCCGCCTTGGCGACCAGGTTGAACACCACCGGGGCAGCGCAGCCGGTGCAGGTAGAAAGGCCGGGGGCTAAGCTGCCGCGGAGCTCGCGATAATCAGCGGCCTTGGTGTCAATCTCCGGCACCTCGCATCCCAGCAGGACGCTCTCGCGGTTGTACGTCCCGATACGCTGGTTGCGGAAAACCTGCATGTCCAGGTAGCTTCCAACACGGACATAGTTGCCGGCCTTTGCGCTGTCAACAGTGCTGCGGGGGGTCAATATGCACTCTCCTTTATCTGGTAGTCCCTACGTCGGCGCACTGCCGCCATTCTCGCCACGCCACTCGTAGTAAGCGCGGGCAGCGGCGCGTTTGTTGGCTTCGACGACGCTATGGTTGAACGGTAGCTTCTCGATGTCTTGCAGCAAATGGTGGATGTCAAGGATGTCGCGCCGGATGGCCAACAGGGCGGCCAGCATAGCTACGCCCGCCCTTCTGCCATCGCCGATCTCCTCCTGGGCGATGTGATACGCATCCACGCTATATATCTCGCGACCCTTGATGCCGAATTCGCACCGGAATTCTCCCGGGGGACGCGGCGAATTGATGAGAATGACGCCGTCCTCGTGCAAGCCCTTGATGGCCTCCTCGCTGAAAAGACCCGCGTTGACGAAGACGTCGATGTCCGCAAAGAGGATCGGCGAGCGCTCATTAATCACATCCGAACCGATGCGGACGAAGCCCTGCGTTGGGGCGCCGCTCCGTTCTGCGCCGTAGACCGAAAAACCCTGCGCGTGCCTGCCACCCGTCTCGACTACGGCGGAGGCTAGCATCTTGCTGGCCGTCTTGATGCCCTCACCTCCGCGCGCAAACAGGCGGATGTCGACGCTGCGCTCCGCCACCGGCTGGTAGTACTCAGGCCGCACCTGTTCGAGTGCGAGCAAAGCGTCCTCGCGACCGTCTCGCACGTCCAGGTGATAGACCGTGCGCTGCGCGTCGCCGGGCGGCTGCGTGCGGGTTACTTCGAGAATATTGAGCGCCCTGCCAATGTTATCCATCTGCACGAGGCGCCCGCCCAGCCCGAAGATGAAGTTGACCGCTGTTGGCCGCTGAGTGTCGGGCAGATCGTATAGGCTCTGCTTGATTTCCGCCGTCAACGGTCCCACGCGCGAACCGAGCACTGGCGCACGCTCCATCACGCCCACAGCTGCTTTGCCCTTCAACACTTCCCGTACCTTCATGACTGGGAAGGGCCGGAAGACCTTGATGGTCAGCAGGCCGGCCTTCACGCCCCGGGCGCGCATGTCGCTGATCTTGTCATACATCGTGCCGGAGGCGGAACCCAGTACCACGAGCACCACCTCGGCATCATCGAGATGGAACGCTTCGATTTGGTTCAGTTTTACGCCGGTCAGAGCCGCCAGTTCGACGCTGACCTCCTCGAACAGGCTCTCGGCAGCGCGCATGCCGTCCATCTGGCTTTCCTTGATCTCCGCGTAATAATCGGAGCCGGCAATGCCAGGATAGGCAACGACGACCTCTTCGTCAGTGGCGAGCGGGTATTTCGGTTCCCACGTGCCGACGAAGTTTTTCACGCTCTCGTCGGGCAGCACTTCGAGCCGTTCGGTGATATGGCTCAGTTCAAAGCCGTCGATGTTGACCATCACCGGCAGATCACACGCCTCCGACCAACGCGGAGCCAACAGATGAAAGTAGTAGGCCTCCTGCGCAGTGGTGGCGAAAACCTGCAGCCAGCCGGTGTCGCGTTGCGCCATGATCGTGCTATGGTCGCACAGGATGTTGAGTGGTCCGCCAATGGAGCGGTTCACCACGGCGATAACGCCCGGAAGGCGGCTGCCGGAGTAGTAGTGCAGGATTTCGTGCATCAGCGCCAACCCCGCTGAAGAGGTGGCGGTAAACACCCGCGCGCCCGCGGCGGCTGCGGCCTGTATGGCGGATATCGCACTATGCTCTGATTCGACGGCGACGAAATCAGTCTTGATCTTTCCATCTGCCACGGCGCTGGCGATCTCATGCGCCAGTTCTGTGGAAGGTGTAATCGGAAACGCGGCTACGGTGTCAAATTCAATCTGCTGCACAGCATACGCGACGGCCTCGTTGCCCGTCATGGCCTTCACCGTGCCACTCCCCTTGCTGCTGCCATGTTGGGACTGCAGCTTTGCTAGTAGGGCGACTCCAGTGTCAGACATACTCTTTCCGCATCCCTCCTCCGCTTCGGTCTATACTTCTGCGCCCGTGTTTATGGCGATGATATCTTCGGGGCAGTACTGATAACACAACCCGCAGAGGACACAGCGATTGGCGTCGGCGACGACAACTTCGTCGACACGCCATTCCCCGGTGAAGTTGTTCGAATCGTGACCGTTGGACACGATCAGGCCGCCGTGATGGGGAAGCTCTTGCCAGGTTAGCGGACGGTGAGGATCGAAACCGTGGGTACGAGCCGCGGGCTCCGCTTCGAAGGATTGAATGGCCTCGCGCAAGCTGCCTGTTTCCTGCACCAGCCACAGGCTCGCAGTGGGACACTCCTCCGTGCAGATGCCGCAGCCCTTGCAGTAGCGCAGGTCGATGGTGATGTTAATATCGTTCAGAGTGCCCCGCGAAACCATCACACCCTGCTCGAAGGTCAGGTTCGCGCTGTTGCCGTCGAGGCCATACGCCTCCCGGTTCTCGTTCTCAAATGATTTGAACACACGCGAGTCCGTGGATTCACGCCCATGCATGATCTGGCAACCTCATAAAGTTATAAGAAAAAAGCGAATGAACGCCCCTTTTTACATAATCGCGTGTTAAAGTTGAAGTAGAAGCGGGCCACTCGCCAACCCGACAACCGCACTACGTCGCCCAATAATACGATAGTGACGGGCTCCTTCCTTCCCCGCTTACGGGGATTATCAATCACCTTATTAGGGGATACTTGAAGGGACACCCCTGAAAAGTTGTGGGGTTTTCAGGGGGTTTGTCAAGCATGGTGACGATTAGTTGAGCTGAGTTCGGTATTTTAGGCCTAGCTCCCGCACCGTGTCGCACAGGATCCTGATTAGGAAGTTTCTAGGGGCTGTTTAGTCATCTACCAACAACCGATCCCAGTGGGTCGGTCATCGTCGTCACCGAGGCCGATCTATACGCGGGTTGGTTTAATGCTAGTTATTGTCCACCCCAGAAAGCATGTCTTTTATTCCACCAACAGAACTCAATACACCAGTAGCTTCATAAGGTAAATAGACCACTTTGTTGTTCTGGCCGGAAACCATTTCTTTTCGTCTTCCATCTTGGTCACTCATGACTACCTCAACTATACACCCGCCCCAGCGAGTCAGCAAGCATCCGCTGTTCTAGTTGCTCCCATCCCCCCACCGGAATGTGAAGGGGTCATATAGTAGTAATTAACAACAGACAAGTGAACGCGCAGGGTTCAATGTTCCCGCAGTAAAGGCGTTATTGCCCTCGCGTGCACCAACGCAGGACTTCATGCAGATTTTGAGAGTGGCTACAGATGAGGAACGAAAGAAATTGCTAGGCTCGACTATCGACATCGCCTACATACTAGAAGGCTCCATCAAGGCCATCAAGCCCAAGTCAAGCATGTACATCCTGCTGCATGCGACTATAGGTCGTGATTAGCCCGATAAGAGCCCTCTTGAAGCACGACTGCGGTCCCGACGGGTGTCGGGACCGCCTGACCGATAAGGCCCTCGTAGTCACCTGGCTCCATCCTCACTATCCACACCAGCCCGCCTATGCGTAACTTGACTTAGCGTAGCCTCGCCTCATCCGTGCGGCAGCTGGCACGCTACCCAGTTGGACTGTCGATCCCCCTAGCCTACTCCGCCACGTGACAGTCAGACCCAACTGACATCTGACCCGCTTCCATTTGGAGCGGGTTTTTCGTTTTGAACAGGCGATGCTTGCTGACCCGCTGGGGTAGGTGTATAGTTGAGCCAACTACAGCCATGGAGAGATAACCATGAACAAAGGAGAGGTGCTTGCCGTAATTTTGCGGCGTAATCAAAACGCTATCGAAGGGGCTGTTGAGGGCTTATCCCACGCGGAGAGCTTGTTGCAGTTGCCCGGTGAAAGCAATTGCATGAACTGGGTGCTCGGCCATATAGCCACGTTCCGTGATGGAATGCTAGCTGACATCCGCCAACCAGAATACATGACAGAAGCTGAGGCGAAGCTGTATGATGCAGGCTCCAAACCAATTACTGTTGAAAGCAAATCAGTTGATTTCGAACGGCTAGTGGAGCTACAAACGCAAACCTACGACGCAATCAGCAGATGGCTAGAGAGCAACCCGGCAGGATTTGAGAGAGAGTCCAGACAGGACGGCCCTATTAGGAAGGGTTATTTGGGATACTGGGAGACGGTGATTGAGCACTTTGCCCAAAATATGGGGCACGAATCTATCCACGCCGGCGAACTTAGCGCCCTTCGCGAACTCGCTCTAGTGAGTTTGAGCGGGCGCCAGATATAGGTCACTGGGAGCGGGTGTATAGTTAAAGTGGTCATGTACGCATTCAGTAGTCAAGAGGAGATCAACCATGAGCACAACAGAGCCACCGTCCCGTGAGCACCGTAGTGGCATTCTTGAGAGGGAGGTAACGAAGTATGTCAGGCGGGGCTATCGTGTAATCAGCCGTACCGATACCACAGTGCAGCTGGCAAGGCCGGAGAAATTTGGGGCAAGTGGTTACATGGCGAAGAAAGACAGAGCGGTACATTTGGAGATCAACAAACTGAGACGCATCAAGCGAACGTAGAGAGACAAAGCAACGCTCAAGTTATGCTCGCTGACCCGCTCTCCATGGAAGCGGGTTTTTCTTTTTGGACAGGCCATGCTTGCTGACTCGCTGGGGGCGAGTGTATAGTAGGGGCGTCGCTATGAGTAGGTGGCGACCTTTGTATCACTGATCGTGTGGATAAAAGAAACATAACTAAAGGAGTGAACCCATGTATGGAACGATATTCAACTTGAGAGTAAAGGATGGCCATGAGCGCGATTTGCTTGAGACTGTGGATCAACGAAATGCAGAGATTAAGGGGGCGGTTGCCTAGTTTCTAATGAAGCCAGATGATAAGAACGCTGATCTAGTTGGAGTGGCCGTATTTGAAAGCAAGGAGGCTTATGTTGCTAATGCAAACGACCCAGAACAACATGAGGCATTTACAAAGATGATGGAACATCTAGAGGCCGAACCAAGCTGGACAGATGGAGAATATATCAGAGCGGATATCAGAGCGGAATAGTAAGAATATCGGCATGGGCAAACTGACTGACCCGCTGGGAGCGGGTGAATAGTTGGAGCATGGACTGACCATGCAACAGTGAGTGATTTTACCTAGATGGCAAGCATGTCTATCCGCGCCAACCTGTCTCCCTCGCATCTCTTCCCGCAGGCCTGGCAAACCTTCAAGCGCCGCCCCTGGATCTGTATCGGAATGTGGATCGTCTATGTGAT
>MPMA02252036.1_pt1 | contig 10149 bp, 10 predicted proteins | sample 1617361 | NCBI WGS metagenome assembly MPMA02 (sample SAMN05944807, study PRJNA350692) | marine metagenome | biome: marine; feature: ODZ; material: water; isolation source: 180 m water sample filtered on 0.2 um supor filter | place: Pacific Ocean | collected 2012-04-08 | depth 180m m | reverse complement strand
CATAATCAAGATCTAACTTCTCACCAAGATGCCACAGATAAAGCCATCTGATCTGTGAAGATTTAAAGTCTAGCGAGACTGTCTTGTTGTTGTTTATCTTAATGTGTTTTCTTTGAATAGAACTTAAAGTTGTCCAATATGGATAACACCTGCCTCCGTAGATTAAACTTTTAGAATTATCGTAGTCTCGGTATTGCCTTCTCAAAGGCATTGGTTCTATATGGATTCTTCCATCTTCAAACACAGCTTGGATCTTCTGCTTCATCATGTAATCAGAATAGAGTTTCATATCTGCTTCAGCCATTGTTGTGTAGGAATCATCTTCAAAATCTAGGAACTGTTCGTTGCTTCTAATACCTTCTCTTGCACTTGTGTAGGGCTTGAGCCTCAAGTGCGTGGTTTCTTTGAGGTAGATAGTCTTATGTTTGATACCAAGCAACTTGGCTAACTTAATTGCATCATCCATTATCCAGAACTCTGAAGTGTAACCAACATCTTCAGCATCAGGTTCAGGTGCTTTTCCCCATCTATTCTTTTTAGGATCGTTACCAATAAAACGATGATTACCAAGAGCATCAATAACATCTTTAAGAGGTCTAGCCGTAATCTGATTAGGATTGATCTTAACTGAGGGATATTTGGAGTGAGATCTGGAATAGAGAATTGGGTATTTGCTGTATTGATATTTAACACAATTACAAAGCACTACCTCTAATGCTCTGACTCTTTTATCAGTATTGGCTACAGCCTTTGCCAAGTCACCTAAATCCTGACGAACAAGAGCCACCTTTACGGATGCTCTTTGAAGAGGTTCTTGTTTGGAAAATGATAGTTCTAAATGCATAGAACTAGTTTACATAACTGTCTGTCTATAGAGACTTTTTCTTTCTTTAGATTAGAAGAAGAAGATATATATATTTATAGAGAGTTATAGAATTTGTAAAGTTGTGAAGTTAAAGACAGCCGCCTTTTAGTTATTCTTTGTTATGATTATTTATTGTTAAAACAACCGTAGATTAAATCTTAGGAGAAACACCAAATGCCAGAAATGACATTACTTGGATGGTTTCATACCATCATAGGAGTTGGAGCAGTATTAAGTGGTCTCTATACCATATTTAAATATAAGATGATTTCTTTAGAGGAGTTCATTGGAAGACTCTATTTGCTTTTAACATTAATTGTAGCCGTTTCTGCTTTAGGGATTTACAACCAAGGAGGGTTTGGCATTGGTCATATACTTGCTGTGCTTACATTAGTTGCTCTTCTAGGCGGTGTAATCATGGAAAAAGGAAAACTCTTTGGATCTTTCTCTAAATATTTTCAGGCGCTTGGTTACACCAGCACACTTTTGTTTCATATGATTCCTGCCATTTCTGATTTTCTCTTAAGATTGCCAGTTGGAGATCCTTTTGTTGATTCTTTTGAAGATCCTTTGTTGGTGAATTTCCAGTTAAGCTTTTTACTAATTTATCTTGTTGGAATTATTACTCAATTTCTCTGGTTAAAAAAGCAAACAAATCCTGTCAGCTAAACCACAAATTGTTGATGGTTAAAATCTAGTACAATTGATCAATGACAGATAAAAATAAAAAAGTGTGGGAAGTAACCCATAATAATTCCATCGTTAGGGTCGAGAACTGGTGGTCAATAGTTGGTGGAAGGAATGGTGAAGTAAGTCTCTACGTAGATGATAAGTTGCTAGACAATTCAACTGAAAGTATTGTTCACCCAAACAAGCCGACCTTAATAGCGTCCAAAGTTTCAGATGATATTGAAACCATTGAAGTTTACGTGACAGGGCTTTTTACAGTAAAGGTTTCAATTCTGATAAATGGAGAGAATGTGCATACTGATAAGTTAAATTTCTTTGAGAAAATATTGACCAAGCTGCTAAAGAGATAACAACTCAGTCAAATACCCCAAACTGTTAATACTCGTGGTGGATGGTTTGGTTTTATTGAATAAAATACTCCTAGAGATTTTTGACTAATAATTTCTTAAGTTTAGTTGCGCTCCAACCATGAGAGCGATCCAAAAAATGAATAGGGATTCCCAATTCCATCCCTGTAAATTTTTTCTCTTTATAATCATCCCCCAAAAATCTGATATCTATTTTTTTATCTTGCAAGATTTTAAATAAATCAAGCTCAGTTTTGTAAGTGATAATTTCATCTATTTGCCTAAGGGATGAAAGTATTAATTTTCTTTCTTCTATGTTTAGAATTGGTTTAAGTTTTTCACTTCTTTCAACAGATGGATCTTCATGGAGCAGCAATAGAAAGTGATCACAATGTCTCTTGCATTCATTAAATAGGAAAATATAGCCAGGATGAAGAACATCAAAATTACCTGCTATTACCCCAATAATTTTTTCGTGCTTCATCTTCATTAGTTGGGTTATATTAATTGATGAAAAATGTTTTTAAGTCAACTCTTTTAAAATAGCTCTAACAGGAGCTCCATCACAATCTACCAATTTAAGTGGTAAACAGATAAGTTCATACTCACCCGAATCTACTTTAGAGAGGTTTAGCCCTTCTAATATTGCTATTTGATTACCAAGCAGTTGATGATGAACTTTATGTTCACTTACGCCATAAGACTCTATGGAAAGATAATCTATTCCAATCAACTTAATACCAGACTTTACAAGATATTCTGCAGCTGCAGAAAACTGGCTAATTAATAGGATTGTCAGGATAAATAATTTCTTCATACTCTATAGCTTAACAAATCTGTCAAGACTAAAAAATGACTGAGATCAAACCTTGTCAGTTACACCTAATAAATAGTTAAAATCTACCACATCTGTAAGTCATTGATATATAAAGTAATATTTATATTTAAGGTGTCTAAAACTTGCAATCTTTTTCAATAGGTGATGTCTACCTCACTTTATGCACCAGGAAGGTGTTTTTATTACCATCTTATAAAGTTGTTTTACTCATTAGCTCTTCAAACATTCGATATTGCTCAAACTTTATTCTTGGATTTGTATGCAGATAAATCTCTGTTGTTGTGATCGATGCATGACCTGCTAAATCTTTAACACAGTGTAGAGACATACCCGCTTCCAAAGCCTTACTACAGAAATTATGTCTAAGAGAATGTAAAGTTATATCCTTATCAAGTCCTGCTTTATCTCTGGCAGTATTAAATGAGTTATCCACTTTCTTAAATGGAAAGATTCTTTTCTCTTTATGTTTCTTTTGGATTAGAAACTTATCAATTCCAAAGTCTTTATAATTTAAATCACTACTATAATTAGGGTCTAACATTGCCTTCTTTGTTTCCTTATTCATTCCTTGTATCTTACTGAGCATTTCTAATGCAAAGGTCTTGGATTCTTTTATTCCTTCGTAGAAGAAATAATAAATAAAGAGTTCTTGAAGTAATTCTTTACTGATTGGCACTAACCTTGTTTGACCTGTCTTAGTTGTATCTCCTCTAATCTGGAAAGCATATTCAGATAAACCTGCAGTTAATATATCATCCGCATCAACATCTTCTTTAGACTCTATAAGATCTTCCAAATCTTTCAAATAGTGTCCTTTATTAACTATATCTCCCCATTGAAGTCGTAATATTTCTCCTTTTCTTAAACCACACCAAAGAGCAATATCAATAACTAGACCAATATGTTTCTTCTGTTTTGCTTGCCTAGTGTTTAGTCCTTCAAAGGAATGTGCAGAGTCTCTCAATGCTTTCACTTCCCAATCATCTAGGACTCGTCTTTCTTTACCTCTATCTTCTGGAAACTTTTGAACCTTTATAGGAAGGTTAATGTATTCCATCTCGAATGCTTGAGTTAAAACTCCACTAATATCACTAAGTTCTCTGTTAATTGTTGAATGTTTAACTCCTTCTTTAAGTCTGGCATTTTTATATCTGTTAATGTCTACCTTGTTTATTTTTGCCAGTTTAACCTTACCAAGTTTGGGAAGTATGGTAGCTATCATTGAGTTCATTCTAGCCACGTGAGTTTTCCTGTGTCCTATAGACCATTCTTGAAAATCGTTAGAGAACACAAATTCCTCAAAGGTCATCTTAGATTCTTCATGTTTGCCCATGTACATATCAGCAAACATATCTAGTTTCTTCTTCTTAGCGTTCCTTAATGTAAGTTCTGGATGTGTGCCTAAGTATTCAAGATTTCTTCTAATGTAGGCGTAATAGGTAATTGAACCTGCTGGTGTAATCATTACAACAAGATTATCTTCCTGCTTTTTATAGTTCTTATCAGTAGGTTTAAGGTTATTTATTGTCGCTTGAGTCCAAGCCATGATGATATATAGTATCTCATTACTGCATTATTACTGCAATTATATCTCATATCCTATGGTATTCGTGTTAATATTTGACTCTACAAGTCAATGAAATTAAGGTTTTGAAGTATATGGATTTAGAAGGTTGTCCTTTAGCAGGGGAGCGCTTTCAGCCACTCAGCCACCTCTCCTAAATAAGACTAAAACTCCAGGTTTTTGATCCAATCTTTGGCTAGATCGAAGGATTTTAATAAATTTTCTGTATCTGAGCCACCTGCATTTGCAAAATTAGCTCGACCTCCTCCTTTGCCACCAAGTACTTTTGACATTTCATTTGCCAAAATATTAGCTTGAACTTTTTCTACCAAGTCCTCGGTTACACCGATTGCGACTCTAACTTTACCTTTGGAACTCTTACTAGCCAGAATAATCACTCCTGAACCTATATCTTGTTTAATTTGGTCGATTGCAGAACGCATAACCGAAGGTTCAGTATCTTCTGCCAATTCTTTAATGAGCAAAGATATGCTGTTGATTGTTTCGATTTCATTTGCTGTATCTCCAGACGGCTGACGAATGATTTGAGCCTTCAAATCCTTAATTTCAAGATTCATTTGTCGATTGTTATTCACTAAAGTTTGAACTTTTTTCTCTATTCCATCCCGTCCGGTTTGCAACATGTCAGCAAGTTTCTCAACCAAGTATTCTGTTTCTTCAGCCCATTTCAATGCTTCATCTCCTGTTATAGCTTCAATTCTCCTAGTTCCTGAGGCAATACTCGACTCTGAAATAATCTTAAAAAATCCAATTTCTCCAGTGTTTTTAACATGCGTTCCACCACAAAGTTCTTTGGAGAATAATTCAACATTGACCACTCTAACTTCTTCACCATACTTTTCCCCAAACAAAGCCAAAGCACCTGATTCTAAGGCTTCATCATGTTTCATAATACTTGTTTCAACATCAATATTCTTCTCTATTTTTTTATTCACCAATTCTTCAATCTGTCTTAATTCCTCTGTTGTTAATGCCTGATCGTGAGAGAAATCTAAACGAAGTCTTTTGTCTCCAACCGCAGAACCCCGTTGAGCAACATGATCACCTAAGACATTGATTAAGGCAGAATGCAATAAGTGAGCACTGGTATGATTTAAAGTAATTGCCTGGCGTCTGATCGGATTAATTGTTGCTTTGACTTTATCGTTTAATGCCATAGTTCCATTAGTGACTGTGCCCAAATGAACCAAAGCATCTCCTGAAGATTGGGTATCTAATACTTGAAATGCACCCGTCTTGGATTGAATGGTCCCAACATCACCAACCTGACCGCCGCTCTCAGCATAGAAGGCAGTTTCTTCAAGGATAACCTGACCGGTTTCCCCTTTGGCTATTTGGTTGATCAACTGATCTTTAATAATGCCAGTTACCTTTGTGTCATTTTCATGTTGATCATACCCTAGGAAACTCGTTTCCAGACCATGATCGACTTCCTTCACTTGCTGTCGAGAAAATTGGCTTGCGGTTCTAGCCATTTCCTTCTGTCTATCCATTGCTTTATCAAAGCCTTTTTGATCTATTTTAAGTTGCTTCACTCTGGCAATATCAGAAGTCAGATCTACAGGAAATCCATAAGTGTCATAAAGTTTAAAAACAAATTCTCCAGAGAGAATATCCCCGGAAAGGCTATCTATCTCTGTCTCCAGCAACCTCATACCCTGCGCCAAGGTAGCTGAAAAACGCTCCTCCTCTGTGAGGATAATTCGTTTTATGTATTCACTTTTCTGAGCCAGGTCAGGATAAGCTTCACCCATTTCTTTGACTAAAGGATCTATGACCTCATGAAAAAATGGTTCCTCGACTCCCAGTTCATATCCATGGCGTAGAGCCCTTCTGATAATCCTTCTCAAAACATAGCCTCGACCTTCTCTGCCAGGACTCACGCCATCCAATATTAGGAAAGCTGCTGCCCGAATATGATCTGAAATGACTCGATAGTGATTATTGCTGCCGGTATCACCAATGAGGGAGGAGACTGCTTTAATAACATTTTTAAAAAGATCAATCTCGTAGTTGCTTTGTACCCCTTGCATCACGGCTGCAATCCTTTCAAGACCCATGCCTGTATCCACTGATGGTTTCGGCAGCTGAGTTAACTGGCCATCTTCTGCTCGTTCAAATTGCATAAAAACAAGATTCCATATTTCAACAAATCGATCTCCTTCTTCGGATTCAGAACCTGGTGGCCCACCCTCTATATGAGGTCCATGATCATAAAAAATTTCGGTACACGGACCGCAAGGTCCCGTTTGCCCCATGGACCAAAAATTAGAGGCTTCTCCCATTCGCACCAACCGATCTGGATTGACTTTAATTTGATCCAACCAAATAGCAGCAGCCTCATCATCATCCTTGAAAACACTAACCCATAAACGGTCTGGGTCAATGTTGAGTTCTTCTGTAATAAACTCCCATGCAAAATGAATAGCTTCTTCTTTGAAGTAATCTCCAAAACTAAAATTGCCTAACATTTCGAAAAACGTATGGTGCCTATCTGTATAGCCGACGTTATCCAAATCATTATGCTTACCTCCAGCTCTGAGACATCTTTGAACCGAGACCGCTCGTTGTGATTGCCTTTGCTCGTTTCCTAAAAAAACATCTTTAAATTGAACCATTCCAGCATTGGTAAACAGCAATGTTTGATCATTTGAAGGGATCAATGATGAACCTGAAACTTTTTCATGTTCCCTTGATTCAAAAAAATTTAAAAACAATTCTCTGATTTCATTCGTTTTCATTGCTTTATTCATCATCAACGTTGGCTACAAAGGGGCTGATTGCTTTGATTACCTGCAAATTTGTAAATCCTCTATTACTTAAAAAACGCATCAATTTTAACTTTTTATCATAATCAACTTGTTTGGCTGTACCCAGTTTTTTCTTCAATACATCTGTGGCGATTTGAATCCATTCATGATCATCAACTTCAAGCAGAAAGCGTTGAATGACATCACCACTGACACCTCTTTGCTGAAGTTCTGATTCTATCCTTAATGGACCTTTGCCTTTTCTCAAAGAGAAAGTGAGAAAGGATTCTGTAAATCTCGAGTCATCTAAAAGATGGTCATCTACCAGTCGATGAAGCTCCTGATTAATCGCATCTTCGTTAAAATTTTTTTGTAATAATTTTGTTTTTAATTCAAAAAATGAATGTTCCCTTCTAGCCAGTAGATCCATGGCTTTTTTACGAATTGATACGTTTTCTGAGTGATCCTCAGTCAAAATGAAATGATTCTATGAGTTTACTCTTCTTTAGATTCTTCATCAGACTCTGAATTCCGATCGGGTAGAAGAATGTTCCTAATTTTAGTGTTTAAGTCCTCCGAGATCGCTTTATTGTCCAATAAAAATTGCCTCACATTCTCTTTTCCCTGGCCAATTCTCTCAGTTTGATAACTATACCATGCACCCGATTTTTCTATTAGTTCATGTTCCACACCGATATCAATAATCTCCCCTTCCCTGGAAATTCCATGACCGTAAATAATTTCAAACTCTGCGATCTTAAACGGAGGTGAAACCTTATTTTTAACTACTTTCACCCGAGTTTGATTACCCACAATTTCGTCGCCTTTCTTAATGGCGCCGATCCTTCTAATATCTAACCGGACTGATGAGTAGAATTTGAGTGCCAGCCCACCTGTTGTGGTTTCAGGATTGCCAAACATAACACCGATCTTCATGCGAATTTGATTCACAAATATGATCATCGTATTGGACTTCTGTATATTTGCAGTCAGCTTTCTGAGTGCCTGTGACATCAATCTTGCCTGTAGACCAACGTGACTAGCACCCATATCTCCTTCAATTTCTGCTCGAGGAGTCAAAGCGGCAACCGAGTCAATGACAATTACATCTATTGCTCCTGAGTTGACCAACATATCGGTAATTTCAAGTGCTTGTTCACCCGTGTCAGGCTGAGAAAGAAGAAGCTCTTTTGTATTGACACCTATTTTTTCGGCATACACCGGATCCAAGGCATGTTCTGCATCGATGAATGCAGCTGTACCACCTGTTTTCTGACACTCTGCTACAACTTGAAGAGTTAAAGTTGTTTTACCTGAAGACTCAGGTCCATAGATCTCAACAACCCGTCCTCTGGGAAGTCCACCTATACCTAATGCATGATCAAGACCGATTGAACCAGTTGATATTGATTCAATAGCCAGGTCCACATGGTCTTCACCGAGCTTCATTAAAGAGCCTTTGCCAAATTGTTTCTCAATTTGACTAACTACTGAGTCCAGGGCTTTATTTCGATTTTTTGGATTCATGTTTTGTTACCAAACATTTATGGTTGTATTGCCTTAAATGAGTATTCTAGTAAAAATTATATCCTTTTAGATAATTTAATTCTTAATTGATTTGACTCTTTCTGATGAACCATCAGAGTTGTCAGAAAATACCAATCCAGAGAGGTCAGTTAATCTTTGAATGATGCCATTTTAATTTATATTGATCTCATCGCAGCCGCCTTTGCTCGGCAGATCAATATCCTTCATAAGCTTATTGAGCTCGGATTGTGAGCTGGTTTCTGCTGCTTTTAAAATGAGTTTAGGTGAAAGAGCTGGGGTAAATAAATTAATAAAATTAACCAAATAATTTCTCAATAACATACCTCTTCTAAAACCAAACCAAGTAGTGCACTGTGGGAAAAGATTTTCACCACTGGTTATAGCAAACACTTCATGATCCTCGCAATGGTATGCCATGCCGGCTATTACACCTACTCCCATACCCATATTGACGTACGTTTTGATAATATCTGCATCTCTTGCCGAGAACACAATATTTGGTTTCAATCCGATATTCTCAAAAGTTTCACTAAACGATGTGTCCGGCTCCACGCTAAATGCATATGTCACCAGTGGTTCTTTTGCCAAACGATTAATAGTTAAACGTTTAAAATCTTTTGTTATGGGATGATCCAGTGGAGCAATGATGGCATGGTACCAATTGTAAGCTGGTAATAATACAAGTTCTCTTTGTAACTCCAACAAATCCGTAGCGATAGCAATATCCACTTCACTAGTCTGGACCATTTCTTGAATTTGGTTGGCAGAACCAAGCTTTAATTCTAATTTAACCTTTGGGTAATCAAGTTTGAAGGTTTTGATAACATCGGGTAGAACATAGCGTGCTTGTGAATGGGTAGTGGCAATAGTCAACACCCCTTCATCAACTGATGACAATTGTTGACCAAGCAATCCAATATTACTGACATCTTGTAGAATTTTTCTTGCATAAAAAACAACTTCATCACCAAAGGGAGTAAGATCAGTCAGCTTTTTACCTTTGCGCACAAAAATGGTTGCCAATAACTCTTCTTCAAGCAGTTTGAGTTGTTTGCTTATTCCAGGTTGACTGGTATTCAAATTTTCTGCAGCCAGACTGATATTCAGCCTATTATCGACAACTGCAATCAAGTATTTCAATTGAGTCAGGGTCATGATTGATCCATGTAAAAGAAATTATTTATAATAAAAAAAGTGGTTTTTCTATTCCAATATCAAGTTGGATTAAAAAAGATTTAAGAGATTGGAGTGAGGAATTATTAAATAAAAAGATATTAGAAAAACATAATTTATTAAATTATAAATATGTAAAATCAATCAAAGATGAACATTTTTCAAATATTAAAAATAATGAACATAAACTATGGTCAATAATACAATTCAATAGCTGGTATGAAAATTTATAAATGAGAGAAAAAGATATTCTGTATTTGTCTTTTGATGGTTTAACTGATCCATTAGGTTCTTCACAAATATTACCTTTAACAATGAATCTTTCTTTATTTAATAAAGTTAGTATTTTATCT
>MPMA02140185.1_pt1 | contig 10169 bp, 10 predicted proteins | sample 1617361 | NCBI WGS metagenome assembly MPMA02 (sample SAMN05944807, study PRJNA350692) | marine metagenome | biome: marine; feature: ODZ; material: water; isolation source: 180 m water sample filtered on 0.2 um supor filter | place: Pacific Ocean | collected 2012-04-08 | depth 180m m | reverse complement strand
TGCCATTTCGTTATGAAAAATATTACATAGAAAATATTGTAAGGGCGCGTTTGTTGTTGGAAAAGCTATAGACATTGAACATAAAATTTCCTATTAGATCTTACTTATGAGTGATAACGATAATACAGTGAAGGTTGATCCGGATATCGAAACTATCTGTTGCGATGGAGGACAAGATGAGTTAGGACATCCCGCAGTTTATTACACCTTTGATCAATCTAATAAGATTATCTGTAGTTACTGTAGTAAAACGTATATCAGAAATAAAAACAAACAGAGTTAGATATGTATAAAGAATCTTGGGGTTTAAAAAGAATTTGTCCAATGTGCAGCAAGCAATACTATGATCTTGGAAGAACCGAGTTGGAGTGCCCTGAATGTGGCAGGGAAATTGAAGTGACCACGATGTCAAAACCGCGAAGAGGGCGAAAACCTGGTAGTACAAATTCTTCCCCTTTAACTAATCCCGTTCCTGCTAAGCCAAAAGAAAAAGAAAATGACTTAAATATTGAAAATATAGATTTAGAATCCAATGAAGAAGTTGTAGAAGATGATGCTGTTTTAATTGAAGAAGAAATAGATGTTGACCCAGCCATTGATGTGGGAATAAAACAAAAAGAAGACAAAGAAGAATATTAAATCATTAATTTTATTATAACATTACACTAAAAATACTTATGTATGACGTCCGTACTTCTTAAAACTTGGGCTTTGTTTTTTGGTTTTGCCATAATATCAACGGCGCATGGATTACAAGGAACGCTTTTGGGCATTCGTGCAATTGTTGAGGGTTTTAGTTTTGTTTCAACCGGTTTTGTTGTCGCTGGATATTATGTAGGCTTTCTTGCTGGTTCGATTCTCATACCAACCTTGCTTCAGCGCGTCGGACACATTCGTGTTTTCGCGGCTCTGGCATCTCTTGCCTCCATAGCTATTTTGTTGCATTCGGTCTTTCTTGAACCCATCTCTTGGTTTTTTATTCGTATTTTAACAGGCATTAGTTTGTCTGGCATCTATGTCATCATGGAAAGCTGGCTTAATGACAAATCAACAAATAAAACACGTGGTAAAATTTTATCTATTTATATGATAGTTACTTTTTCATTTGTAGGTTTAGGTCAGTTATTATTAAATCTCAGTGATCCAGCGAAGGTTGATCTTTTTATTCTAGTATCCATTCTTTTATCTTTTTCATTATTGCCAATTCTTTTATCAATTACAGATGCGCCGAACTTCGATAACCCAAAGCGACTTACATTGAAAGAATTGTATATTCTTACTCCTCTTGGGTTTGTAGGAGCATTTTTTATAGGTCTCGCGCATAGTGCAATATTTGGATACGGAGCCGTTTACGCTATCGCGAAAGGATTCAGCACTTTTGAAATTTCTATTTTTATGATTATTGTCAGTACTTTTGGCGCCATATTACAATGGCCGATTGGTTATTTGTCTGACCGCATAGATCGTCGTATAATTCTTGTTGGCGTTACTTTAATAGCATCTTGTTTGTCTATATTCATTGTTGCTTCCTCGTATTTATCTCTTATCATATTTTTTATAATCTTGGCTTTTTATGCAGGAATGAGCCTGCCGATGTATTCATTGGCTGTTGCTCATACAAATGACTTTTTGCAACCTGATGAAATAGTTGCTGCAAGTTCTTCAATGGCCATATTAGTTGGAATAGGTGCAATTTTAGGACCAATTATAGCTTCATTTTTTATGAAAGGCATCGGGCCTGATGGTTTTTTTGCATACCTATTTATTGTTCATCTTCTATTTGGTTTGTTTGGTCTTTACAGAATGGGTAAAAGAGCAAAACCTGCGGATATTGAATCTCAATATGTTCCTCTTCCTCGCAATATTTCTGCTGTCGGAATGGAACTTAATCCTAAGGTGGAGTCAACCGAGGAATAAGTTATTTTCTTATTATTTTATAATAAAAGCGCCAAAGCAATAAAAGAAGAATTATTCCTAAATAAATCAGCGGTTCCGTTTTATCGGCTTTTGTTAATAAATAAAAATGAAGTGTTGCCAAAGGCGCGATGATATAGATGAGATAATGGATTTTTTTCCAGATTTTAAATGTTACTTTTTTTACCATTGCGTTTGTGGAAGTAAGCACCAACGGCAAAAAAAGAATAAAATTGATAAATCCAAAAGTTATAAAAGGTCTTTTGACAATGTCTTTTATGACGAATTTCCAGTTAAAAAAATGATCTAGAACAATGTAGGTTAAGAAATGACATACAACATAATAAAAGGCCATCAAACCTATCATGCGTCTTATATTTTGAAGCGAGCGCAAAAATTTATATTGAGATAAAGATGAAATTATCAGTGTTACAATTATTAAACGAAGTGCCATTTGTCCCAATTCATCCATTAATTTTTCAATAGGATTAATGCCTAAATTACTCTGAATAAACATAATGCCCCAAAGCATACTTGGTGAAAGTAATAGTAAAAATATTATTGGCTTTGATCGTTTAACAATCTTCGTTGATAAAATCATATAACTTAATAATATTTCGTTAAATCCATATCCTTATATAAATGCGATACTTCCTCTTCATATCCATTAAACATCAATGTAGGCCTGCGAAAAAATTCCCCAATGCGTCTTTCTGTGGCTTGCGTCCATCGCGGATGATCAACACTTGGATTAACGTTAGAATAAAAACCATATTCCCGTGGATTGTCCAATGGCCAAGTGGTTTGGGGCTCACTATCAACAAAACGGATTGTTGCAATAGACTTAATTGATTTAAAGCCATATTTCCAAGGCACAACAAGTCTTAGAGGAGCGCCATTTTGATTCAGTAAATCATGACCATATAGTCCGGTTGATAAAATAGTAAGTGGGTGCACTGCTTCATCCATACGAAGACCTTCAACATACGGCCATTGTAAAATATTACGACGCTGACCAGGCATTTCTTCAGGACGATAAACTGTTTCAAATTGAACATATTTCGCATTCGAGAAAGGTTGAACTTTATTTATTAATAGCTGTAAGGGAAATCCCTGCCAAGGAATAACCATTGACCATGCTTCAACGCAGCGTAGCCTGTAGATACGATCTTCAATTGTAATATTTTTAAGTAAATCCTCTAAATCAATTACTCCTGGCTTTTGCACTAATCCATCAATATTTATGCTCCAGGGACGTGACTTAAAATGTCCAGAGTTAGAAGATGGATCAGATTTTTCTACTCCAAATTCATAAAAATTATTATATGTTGTGATTTCTTCATAAGTATTAAGAAAGTCGTTTTGACTTAACTGATCACTGTATTGACTATCTTGCTGCTCATGCATCGCATATGAATCTGAAGATAAAGTGGCGACAATTGATGTTGCAATGGAAGATTGAATGAATTGACGTCTAGTTAAATATTTTTTGTAAGGCGTGATTTCTGATCCAAAAAATTTCATAAAATGCTTAATAATATTGTAATATATATTTGTAGTTTTAGTATATTATTGTTTGTTTAAAATATGTAAAAGAGTGCTAGAATATCATAAAAATGCTATCAAATAAATTTCTCATACTGTCAATCCTAGGCATTTTATTAATAAGCCCAGGTGTTACTCAGGCAGAAAAGATGCACGGCCTGGCGATGCATGGCGTTCCAAAATATGATAAAAATTTTACTCATTTGTCCTATGTAAATCCTAGCGCGCCAAAGGGTGGAACTTTACGTTTTGGTTCTTATGGATCGTTTGATAATCTTAATCGTGTTGCTTTTAAGGGCTCTAAAGCCTCTGGTCTAGGATACATCAATGACACCCTGATGCGGCGTGTTTGGGATGAGGCATTTACGCTCTACGGTTTAATAGCAGAATACATTGAAATGCCTGAAGATCGCTCTTCAATTACTTTTTTTATTAATCCTGATGCACGCTTTCACGATGGCAGCACCATTACACGTGATGATGTTTTATTTAGTCTTCACACCTTCCAAACTAAGGGCACCCCCAATCAAAAGAAAACTTATGGCAAAGTGGTTGAAACTCAAATGATCGGAGATAATGGCATTAAGATGATTTTTATTGATAATGAAGATAAGGAATTGCCCTTAATTGTTGCTGGTTTTTTACCTATCATTCCAAAAAAATATTATGAAGCGATTGATGTAACAAAAACTTTTCTTGATATTCCTCTGGGAAGCGGCCCTTATGCAATTGCAGAAGTCGATCCTGGACGAAAAATTATTTATAAAAGGGTTGAGAATTACTGGGCTAAGGATCTGCCTGTTAATAAAGGTTTATATAATTTTGATTATTTAACATATGATTATTACAAAGATTCTAACGTTCTGTTGGAAGCATTTAAAGTCGGTGATTATGATTACCGCCGCGAATACAATGCGCAGCGTTGGCAAACAAACTATGATTTTCCCGCGGTAGACAGAGGAGATGTAATCTTGCATGAAATGAAAAATGATCGGCCAACGGGTATGAACGCTTTAGCTATGAATTCCCGAAGGGAGATTTTTAGCAATCCTCGTGTGAGGGAGGCACTGAGTTATGCCTACGACCATGAATGGATCAATAAGGTTCTCTATGACAATGCTTATACACGAACAGACAGTTATTTTGACAATTCGCCTCTTGCTTCATCTGGATTGCCGTCAAAAGAAGAATTAGAATTACTTAATCCTTGGAAAGATCAACTGTCAGAAGAAATATTTACTAAAACCTATAAACCGCCAATTTCTGATGGGTCCGGCATGCCAAGAGATAATCTGCGTGTTGCAAAAAAAATATTGGAGGAAGAGGGGTGGAAAATCGAAAATGGAAAGTTGATGAGTGAAGGAAAGGAGTTTGTTTTCGAATTTTTAATTGTCAGTCCTTCCGTAGAGCGCCTTGCCCTCGCTTTTCAAAAGACTTTGGAAACTCTTGGAATAACAATGAGTGTCCGCACGGTAGATTCATCCCAATATCAGGCGCGTATGCTTGATTATGATTTTGATATGATAAAAAATTCATGGCGGGTAAGTTTGAGTCCGGGGAATGAACAACAGTTTTATTGGGGATCTGATGTTGGAAAAAAAGAAGGCAGTAAAAATTATGCAGGAGTTGATAGTCCTGTTGTTGATCTTCTGATTGAAAAACTTATCGGCGCTAAGACGCGAGATGAATTAACGACAACAATTCATGCTTTGGACCGTGTTTTATTATGGGGACATTATGTCATACCTTTGTATCACAGCGCGATTGACCGCATAGCTTACTGGAATTTTTTAGAATATCCTGATAACATTCCTCTTTACGGCATTGTCATTGAGTCATGGTGGGCTAACTTAGAAAAACGACAACAATTAAAAAAACAATAATTTTGCATGAGCCACACACAGGCTAATCTTCTTTTATTATTAGCATCGTTGATTTGGGGAACTGCTTTTGTAGCCCAAGCAACGGGAATGGGGCATATTGGTCCATTCACTTTCAGTTTCGCACGAACATCTTTGGGTTTTTTAGTGGTATTACCTCTTGCGTTAATTTTTGAAACAAAAAAAATAAATAAAATTATTTTCCAAAAAAACTTACTTGTCATAGCCCTGTCTACGGGTTTTATTTTTTTTATAGGAATGAATTTACAACAATATGCTTTATTAAAATCACAGGTGGCTAATGCTTCTTTTTTAACCACCCTTTATGTCCCAATCGTAGCAATCATCTCAAGGTTTATATTTAAGACTTACTTGTATTGGGTCATATGGATCGCAGTTCTTTTGTGTGTTTTTGGATCCTATTTATTAACTTTTAATCAAACACTTGAAATACAAAAATCAGACGGATTATTATTTCTATCAGGCGTTTCTTTTGCTTTTCACATAATTCTCATTGATGTTTTCATGAAGCGTTTTAACAGTCCTTTTAGTTTTGCTTGCATTCAATATATGGTTGTTCTGGTTTTATCATTGATTGTAGCAGTGAGTTTTGAGAATGTTTCTTTTGCAACTATGCAACTAGAATGGTTTGAAATTATATATTGCGGAATAATGTCAACGGGCGTTGCTTACACTATTCAAATAGTAGCACAAGGAAAAGCAAACCCGGCACCAGCGGCAATTATTTTATCTATGGAATCAGTGTTTGCTGCTATTGCGGGGTGGATTATTATGAATCAATATCTTGATAGTTACAAGTTGGTTGGATGCTCATGCATTTTGCTGGGAGTAATTTTAGTTCAGTTAATTCCATTATATGTTAAAAGACAAAAAAATTTATAGTGAAAAACAGCTATACTACATTCGCATTATAAAATAATGAATTCACGTCTTGATGTCATTGGAATCGGAAATGCAATGGTTGATGCGATTATTTCCTCTAATCAGGAGGAAATTGAAAAAAACAACTTAAACCGCAACTCCATGAATCTCATTGATGAAGAATTAAAAAATAAACTTCATTCAAATTACCCCATTAAGGAGATGGTGGGAGGGGGCTCGCTTGGCAACTCCATGTTTGGAATCACCTCATTTGGAGGCAGTGGGAGCTTTATCGGCAAGATTAAAGAAGATGAAGTAGGTGTTTTTCTTCAAAAAGATATGGTTCGAGAAGGTTTAAAATTTCCTCTGGGATTCACGTCGCCCGATGTGTCGACAGGATGCTGCACAATTTTTGTAGAACAAGATGGCGCCAGAACAATGTGCACTTTTCTAGGGGCCGGAACGCTCGTTGGGCCAGAAGACATCAAAGAGGAAGATATAAAAAATCATCAAATTGCTTATTTAGAGGGATATTTATGGGATAACAACAAAGCCAAACAAGCAATGAGAAAAATGGTCAATATTTGTAAGGCAGACAAGCAAAAAACTGCATTTACCCTGTCTGATCCATTCTGCGTTGATCGTCATCGTGATTCTTTTAAACGGCTTATCAATGATGATATCGACATTCTTTTTGCTAATCAGGATGAAATTTGTTCAATGATCAAAACAAAAAATTTAGATGATGGAATTGCCTATGCTAAATCACTTAACATTATAACAGTGATAACTCTTGGTGAAAAGGGGTCCATCATTGTTGATAAAGATAGTGTGATAGAAATTGAAGGAAAGCCAGTTGATAAAGTTATAGACACAACAGGGGCTGGTGATTTGTATGCTTCGGGTTTTCTTTATGGCCTGTCTCGTCAAAAAGATTTGGTTGAGTGCGGAAGATTGGCTTCTATCGCGGCTTCCGAAATAATTTCACACTTTGGAGCGCGTCCTCAAGTGCAATTATCTTCATTGATTTAAAATCTTATTTAATAATTTCTCTTTTGTTGCCTGATTGCAAAAAGCAGATTGAATTGCATTTTTTGTTAATGACATTAATTCATCATTGGACAAACCCAAACCAGCCATAACCTCATATTCTCCAGCAACAGACGCGTTAAAAAAAGGAGGGTCATCAGAATTAACCGTGATTTTGACATTTTGATCAAATAATTTCTTTACAGGATGCTCTTCATAATTTTCATAAATTTTTGTGGCAATGTTGCTTGTGGGACACGTTTCTAAAACTATGTCCAAGTCTTTTATCAATTCAACAAGAGAGGAATCCTCAATGGAGCGGACACCGTGGCCTAAACGTGTTGGGTGCAATAAGGATATCGCGTCATGGATTTTTTCAGGACCGTCCCACTCTCCTGCATGAACGGTAATTGGAAATTCAGCTTCCTTCAGCATGTCGAATGTCTTAGTAAAAAGTTTGGGTGGAAAATGTAATTCATCGCCCGCGAGACCAAAACCGACTAAGTCCGGATGGGGATTTTCTAAAACCTCTTTTGCAGTCGCATGCACTGATTCAGGGCCCAAATGGCGAATGCCATTCATAATGTATTTTGAAACAATGCCATAATCTTTTTCCGCTTGTTTTGCCCCCTCTGCCACTCCCTCTAAAAAAGAATGGTATGTCATACCTTTTTGTTTCGCGTGTGTTGATGAAACCATCGCTTCCACATACAGAACATTTGTTAAAGCGCATTCTTTCAGATAGGCGTAAGTTAGTTCCCTGTAATCTTCCGGTGTATGAATGACAGATGTAATGATGTCATATTTCTTGATAAAATCATAAAAATCATCCCAAGAATATGCATATTCGCCTTCAAATAAATCCTCTGTGATTTCTACATTATTACGATCTGCAAATTTACGACACAATTCTGGAGAAATTGTTGCCTCCAAATGAACATGAATTTCTGCTTTAGGAATTTGTTTTATTGAGTTCATGCATTTTTTTTTATATTGTATTCTAAATGGCACATTTTTCTAATTTATCCAGAAGAAAGTTTGTGTGGGGAATGACGTGCACCTGCGGCACGTTGTTTTTGCCTTCTTGTGCTGACGTGGCAATGTCGGATCGCAAACAATTTAATATTCTGAGCGATGATTTTTTATATTCAAAAACTTTTCCCGCCTATGAAAATTTTAAGTCACAAACTAAATTAATAACTGGCACATCAGAATATGATAATATTGTAAAAATTGGATACGATATTCGTGATGCCATAAATGTTTATTACGCAAATCAAGGAGTTGAAGATCCAACAAAAAATTTTCAGTGGGAATTCGTTTTAGTGGATGATGATCAGACCAAAAATGCATGGTGTATGCCGGGAGGAAAAATTGCTTTTTACTCAGGAATATTACCCATAGCAAAAAATGATGATGGCATTGCCTCCATTATGGGTCATGAAATAGCTCATGCAGTAGCTAGACATTCTGCTGAACGCGCAAGTCGTTCCATACTCATGGATGCTGGCACTTATGCACTTCAACGTTTTGTCTTGGGAACAAGTTTGACTGGCTATTCAAGAGACTTGTACAATCAGCTGAGACAATTGGGACTGGAACTGCCTTTCAGTCGCAGTCAGGAATCTGAAGCTGATTATTTGGGCTTAATCTTTATGAGTCTGGCTGGTTATGACACAGAGGAATCTTACAAGGTGTGGGAGCGTATGAAGGAGGACATGGGTGGCAAAAGTCCGGCGGAATTTTGGAGCACTCATCCTTCACCTGACAATAGAATTCAAAAGTTAAAAGGATGGGTGCCGGAGGTAAATTCAAAATACCCCCCGGTGAAAACTTAACACTAAATTTAAAACGATTCTAAAATTCTTTTTTTATAAAAATCAATTCAGGTATGTTAAATCATAATGAAAATTAATTGATGTTCTTTGTTCTTATTTTCAATATAACTGAGTTACATAAATGCTAGCGGTTAAAATAAAAAATTTGGACTATTCAATAAATAATTATCCCGTATTGAAAGATGTCACTATTGATCTTGAAAAAGATAACATTGCTTGTGTTTTAGGTCCTTCTGGATGCGGAAAAACAACGTTGTTAAAATTAATCGCCGGATTGGAAAACATACAAAAAGGGGAAATATTTATTAATGAAAGACTGGTAAGTTCTTCTTCAAAGCACGTTAAAACGGAAAAAAGAAACATTGGTTTTTTATTTCAAGAATTTGCTTTATTCCCGCACTTAAACGTTCAGGAAAATTTAAAATTTGCCATAAAAAACAAAGCAAAAGCAAAAGAAGATATTAATGAAATCATTGAGCTAATTAAATTACCTCATGCGTTAAAGAAATTTCCTCATGAATTAAGCGGTGGTGAACAGCAGCGTGTCGCGCTTGCAAGGGCCATCATCTCAAGACCTGATCTATTGTTGCTGGACGAGCCTTTCTCCAATCTGGATTTAAGTTTAAAGGAAGAGATAAGGGATGACACCTTGCATTTGCTAGAAAAATTTGCCACTTCAGTCATAGTCGTCACGCACGATCCGTTCGAAGCCATGTTTATTTCAAACAAGATATATATTATGGAAAAAAGTGGTACGATCATTCAATCTGGCTCTCCAAATGAATTATATAAAAATCCTGTCTCTCCCTACGTCGTTGAATTTTTCGGAGAAACGAACAGGTTTTCCGGCGTGGTAAAAAATTCTCAAATTAAGACCGCTCTTGGAAACATCCCTGTAAGAAACATTCCTGAATCAGAGAAAGTCATTATTCACATTCGCCCTCAAGGCATACATTTAATTAAAGAAAAAACTCCGGTAAACGGAATTAAGGGGACCGTGATGGCTTCAAAACTGATGGGTTCATACAGCTTTGTCCACCTGTCTGTTCTGAATGAAAACAACGATGTCGTTCATATACAC
>MPMA02033436.1_pt1 | contig 10172 bp, 7 predicted proteins | sample 1617361 | NCBI WGS metagenome assembly MPMA02 (sample SAMN05944807, study PRJNA350692) | marine metagenome | biome: marine; feature: ODZ; material: water; isolation source: 180 m water sample filtered on 0.2 um supor filter | place: Pacific Ocean | collected 2012-04-08 | depth 180m m | reverse complement strand
CTTCATGGCGCGTTCCAAGGCCCCCACCCGATTGAGGATTTCCTCCGCTTCGGTCATCAGGTAGTGGGCCTCGGGCACGGGATACAGGCGCCCGCTCCGGCGTTCGAATAATTTGTAACCGATGTCGTTTTCCAGTCCCGCGATGCAGGCACTGACAGCCGGCTGGGTGCGACCCAAGTTGCTTGCGGCCTTGGTCAGGGAATCGGCCAGCATGACCTCGCGAAAGACTTCCAGGTGCCAAAGGTTCATCATCCAGGCCTTGTTCTTGTAAAGAAATACTATAAACCAAATCTATTGATATACAAAAAATTATTGATTGCTTTTATGGAATAGATGGCCCCATGATATGGTTGCAGAAATTGGGGTGGGTCTGGTTGATGAGACCAAATTATTCTTGCAATATTCCCGCTCCATCTACCCGTTCTCGGTCTTCGGCAGCTTGCCTGTCTGGGCAAGGTTAGTGACCGGGGTGGACGGAAAAAAATTCGCAACAGGTGTTCACGGAGAGGAAGACACGATGAAGTTCCACACAAAATTTGCGCTGGCGGCGATTGCCGGCATGGTTGCCCTGGGCGGTATGGCCGAGGCGCAGGAAATGAAGTTCTGGCGCATCGGCACCGGCGGTGCCGGCGGCACCTACTTTCCCATCGGCGGCTTGATCGCCAATGCCATCTCGAGCCCTCCGGGTTCGCGCTCGTGCGACAAGGGCGGCACCTGCGGCGTGCCCGGCTTGGTCGCCATCGCCGTTTCGACCAACGCTTCCGTGGCCAATATGAATGCCATTCATGCCGGTCAGCTCGATGCCGGTCTGGCCGGGGCCCAGAGCGTCACGCAGGGTTATGAAGGCACCGGCAAGTTCGTCGGCAACAAAAAGGACAGGGTTCGGGTCATCGCCAACCTTTATCCCGAAGACATGCATCTGGTGCTGCCCAAGGGTGTCCAACTCAAGAGCCTCAAGGACCTCAACGGCAAGCGCGTCGGCGTGGCCGCTGCCGGTTCCGGCACCCAGGTTTCGGTGCGCATGATCCTCAAGCACTACGGCATCAAGGCCAATGAACATGAACTGAACCTGGGCCAGAGCGTCCAGCGCATGGCTGACGGCCAGGTCGATGCCTTCTTCTACGCCGGCGGCACGCCTTTTGCCGCACTCATCCAGTTGGGCTCGACGAAGGGCTTCAACCTCTACAAGTTCTCGGAGGCCGAGCGTAAAGCGATCAACGGCATCATTCCTTACTATGTCGATTCGATGATCCCGGCCGGCACTTACGAGAACATCACCACCGACACCCCGACCATCGCGGTCAACGGCCAGCTCGTCACCAACGTCAATCAGCCCACCGATCTGGTCTATGGCATCACCAAGGCGCTGTGGAGCAAGAAGACCCGCGGTCTGCTGGACAAGGGCCATGCCAAGGGCAAGGCCATTCGCCTCGAAACCGCGCTCAAAGGTGTGCTGATTCCGCTGCACCCGGGAGCCGAGAAATTCTACAAAGAAAAAGGCATGATCAAATAACCATCCTTGTGCCTCACCGGAGGCGCGACCACTAGCCGTGCCTCCGGTGCCAAGGGTGATTTAGTAGGGGGCGAGTCCGACTTTTTTATCCAATTCGATCCGACGCGGTGTCAAAACCGCGGGACGGGAGGCGGGTGTGGCTGAATTCGACTTAAAAAAAGCCGAAGAGCTGGAAGAAAAATATGATTCCGGCCTGCTCACCCGGGCCCTTGGCCCCTGGGTTTTGAAATTCTCTTTAGCCTTTTCCATTCTTTTCGCCGCCTATCACTACATTACCGCGGGCATCGGCGTGCCGGTCGACTACTGGCATATGGGAGCCCACATGTCGGGGGTTATCATCCTGGTGTTCATCGGCTTTCCGATGATCAAGGGGGACAACGCCTGGCGCTTGCATCCCAACACCTGGTGGCGCTACGCCAATGTGCCGTTGTGGGACTGGTTGCTGATCATTGCCGGCGTCTCCTCATCGCTTTATATCGGCATTACCTGGTACGAGATCGATTTCGAGCTCCTGGGGAAACGCTTCTTCCTGCCCGAACAGGTCATCCGTCAGGGCGACCCCTACACCATCGACGTGGTCTTCGGAACAGTGCTGATCGTCGTGTTGTTGGAGGCCGTGCGGCGGACGCTGGGCGTCGTTGTGCCCTTTATCATCATTGCCTTCACGATGTTCGCGGTGTTCGGAATGTACATGCCGCTGCAGATCCTCAAGCATCCGGGCATCAATTGGGCCCAGTACATCAACAACATGTACTTTCCCGCCGAAGGCATCTACGGCATCACGTTGTGGATCGTTTCCACCGTGGTCTTCCATTTTGTGCTGTTCGGCGTCTTGGCCCAGCGCATGGGCCTGGGCCAGTTCTTTGTCGACATGGCGACAGTGATCGCCGGCCGCTATACCGGCGGTCTAGCCAAAGTCAGCGTGGTCTCATCGGCCTTCTTCGGGACGATTTCCGGCTCCTCGATCGCCAATACCGTTTCCACCGGCTCGCTGACCATTCCCAACATGAAGCGCATGGGGTATCCCGGCCACCTGGCCGGCGGCGTCGAAGCGGCGGCCAGCGCCGGTGGCCAGATCACGCCGCCGATCATGGGGGCCGCTGCCTTCATCATGGCGGAATTCCTGGAGGTTCCCTACACCACCATCGTTATTGCCGCTGCCGTTCCGGCGGCCATGCACTACATCGGCGTCCTGTGCATTGTTCACTTCCAGGCCAAGCGCCTGGGCCTCAAGGGAGTGCCGGAAGACGAAATACCGAAGCTTTTTACCGTCATCAAGAAGGGCTGGCCGACGGCCTTGCCGCTGGTCGTCCTGGTCTACGTGCTGTTCTCCGGTTACTCGCCTCATATGGCGGCGTTCTGGGGTATCACCACGGCTCTGGCCGTGGGATTCCTCAATCCGATGCACCGGATTGCCTTTCGTGACGTCATCGACGCTTGCATCACCGGCGTCAAATATGCCCTGGCGGTGGGAGCCGTCTGTGCCGCCATCGGCATCGTCGTCGGCGTCGTCAATTCGACCGGCCTTGGCTTCCGCCTCGGTTTCATGGTCGCCAACGGTTCCCTGACAATCGCCGAGAACATTCTCTGGCTGGTTTCCTGGGTTCCCTTGCTGGAAATTCCGCTCGATGGCATGACGCTTTTTGTCTCGCTGGTCCTGATCGCCATCACCTGCATCATGATGGGGGCCGGTCTGCCGACAACGGCGCTTTACATCATGCTGGCCACGGTGGCACAGCCGGCGCTGGCCAACCTGGGCATTCCGCCCTTGGCGTCGCACCTCTTTGTGCTCTACTACGGGGTCATTTCGGAAATCACACCGCCGGTCTGCGCCTCGGCCTATGCAGCGGCGGGTATCGCCGGCGCCAACCCGTTCAAAACCGGCGTCTCCGCCTTCACGCTGGGCATCGGCAAGTTGCTGGTGCCGATGGTATTTGTCTATTCGCCGGCCATGCTGATCGTTCTGGAAGACTATTTCACCTGGAGCGCTTTCCTTGGCACGACCCTCAGTTGCGCTGTTGGCGTGGCCATGATGGCGACGGCGGTCAGCGCCTATTTCATCGCCCATATGCCGACGCCGTTCAGATTGCTAATCGCCATTGCCGCCCTCTTTATGGTGGCGCCTGGCACGACCAGCGACATGTACGCCCTGGTACTGGCTTTGCCGGTTCTGGTCCAGCAGGTCAGGGCGCGGCGGCGCGAGCGCGAGCTTGTGCCCTCCGAGGCTTGAACCAAGACCGTGTCTCATTCCGCCGGACGCGCCACCATCGTGGGCAGCGGCATCGTCGGCATCTGCGCGGCATTGTCGTTGCTGGAGAAAGGCTTCGCGGTCGAGATAATCGACCGCGACAAACCGGCCGAAGGGGCCAGCCACGGCAATGCCGGGGTGATTTCGCCCTGGACCTGTGTGCCCCAGTCGCTGCCCGGGTTGTGGGCCAGCATCCCCAAATGGCTGCTTGATGCTGAAGGCCCGGCCTCCATCCGTTGGGGCTACCTGCTGCCGCTTTTGCCTTGGGCCCTGAGGTTCCTGCGAGCCGGCAAGGCCCATCGCTTGCAGGCCATCAGCGACGCCATGCATGTTCTCAATCGGCCCAATGTGGATCTCTATCGCCACCATCTCAAGGGTACCGGGGCCGAGCATCTGCTCAGCCCCTCGACATACGTGCACGTCTATCGCAATCCCGCCGAGGCCGATCTGGACAGCCTGGTTTGGCGCATGCGCCAGGATCGCGGCGTCCCCCTGCAATTGCTCGATGCGGGCGAGTTGCACGAAATCGAGCCGGCCCTGGCCGACGACTGCAGGGCCGCCGTTTTGATCAAGGACCAGGCCCGCGCCACCGACCCGGGCGCGCTCGGCAAAGCCTTGGCCGAGAAAGCCCTGTCGATGGGCGCCACCTTTCGCCAAACCTCGGTCGCCACTATCAGCTCCAGGCCCGGTGATCGCTGGACCTTGCACACCGACATCGGGGAATTGAACGCCGAAAAGCTGGTTATTGCCGCCGGCGCCTGGTCGGCCCGCCTGTTGGCACCACTTGGCATCAGGCTGCCGCTCGAGGCCGAGCGCGGCTACCATCTGGTGTTTCGCGATTGCAACGTTACCCTCAACAATTCGGTCATGGACACTGATCGAAAATTTGTCGTCAGCTCCATGCTTGCCGGTCTGCGCTGCGCCGGGACGGCCGAGTTCGCCGGTCTCGACGCGGCCCCCGATTATCGCCGGGCCACGGTATTCGAGCGTCTGGTCAAGCGGCTGATCCCCAAGATCGAAATCAACGAAACAGTGGAATGGATGGGAAGCCGGCCGTCGTTTCCCGACAGCCTGCCCGTTATCGGACAGGTGCCGGGACCGGCCAATCTGTTCGCCGCCTTCGGCCACAGTCACTATGGCCTGGGCATGGCACCCCATACGGGCCGGATTGTCGCCGCCTTGCTGGCCGGAGAACCGGCCGCTGTCGATCTCGGGCCCTATCGGATCGACCGGTTCCATTGAGCGCCTCGTTTGAAGCCGTTGTCGTCGGCGGTGGCCTGCTCGGTTCGGCCATTGGTTACGGCCTGGCGCGGCTGGGGCTCAAGTGTGCAATCCTCGACGAGGGGGACGACGCACTGCGGGCGGCGCGGGGGAATTTCGGCCTGGTCTGGGTGCAAAGCAAAGGCGTCGGCAAGCCGGTCTATGCCGATTGGACCATGCAGTCGGCCCGGCTGTGGCCGGAATTTGCCGAGGAACTGACGGCCCGGACCAACCTCGATCTTTCCTACAGCGCGCCGGGCGGTATCGATATCTGCCTCAGTGACGAGGAACTGCGTGACCGGGCCGAGAAATTGGCAGTCCTCTGCGGCCATCAAAAGGGCGGCTTCCAGTATCAGATGCTCGACCGCCAGGACCTTCTCGAGCGCCTGCCGAAACTGGGGACGGAAGTGGTCGGCGGCTCCTTCAGTCCCCACGATGGACATGTCAGCCCGCTCTACCTGATGCGCGCTATGCAGCGATCATTCAAGGACGCCGGCGGAGAAATCCGCCCGGCAGCGCGCCTCGAAGCCATAACGCGGAACGGAGATGGGTTTTCATGTCGCACGGCGCAGGGAACAATGACCGCCTCGCGGGTCGTCCTGGCGGCCGGCCTTGGCAACCGGGATCTGGCGCCGCTGGTCGGACTGGCCCAGCCCGTGCACCCGGTCAAGGGGCAGGTATTGGTAACCCAGCGGATGGCGCCTTTTCTCGACCTGCCTACGACGCGCATTCGCCAGACCGGCGAAGGCTCGGTGCTGCTTGGCGATTCCCACGAGGACGCCGGCTTCGACGTGCGCAGCACCCCCGGCATCATGCAAAAAATAGCCCAGCGGGCGCGGCGCACCTTTCCCGACTTGGCGAAATCCCGGATAGTCAGGACCTGGGGCGCGCTCAGAGTGATGACACCGGACGGCTTGCCGATCTACGACCAGTCCCAGACCATGCCCGGGGCCTTCGCGGCGGCCTGCCACAGTGGTGTCACCCTGGCCGCCGCCCACGCCTCGACCTTGGCCAAATACGTGGCCGAGGGCAGGCTGGGCGACGAACTTGCGGGCCTGAGCGCGGGAAGATTCGATGTTTAGACGATTGAAAGGCGACGCCGCGCTTTCCGCCACGTTGTTCTTCGAGGGACAGCCTGTTGCGATCGGCGATGGTGACAGCGTGGCCGCGGCATTGCTGGCGGCAGGCATTGTCAGCTTTCGCCAGACACCAGTGCTGGACAGCCCGCGCGGGCCGTTCTGCCTGATGGGGGCCTGCTTCGATTGCCTGATGGAAATCGACGGCCAGCCCGACCGGCAGGCCTGCCAGGTCGATGCACTTGACGGAATGGTGGTGCGCCGCCAAATCGGTGCCGGCAATCATGACCACTGATGCAATCGACGTCATCGTAATCGGTGCCGGCCCGGCCGGAATGGCGGCGGCGACCACGGCTGCCAAGGGCGGCGCCAAGGTCCTTGTGCTGGACGACCAGCGCACATTTGGCGGGCAAATTTACCGCAATGTCGCGCTAGCCGGCACCGCCGAGGCCGCGTTTCTGGGTGATGACTACATGGCCGGCCAATCCGTGATTCGTGAATTCTGTCGGCAGGATCTGGAATTTCGTGCCAAGGCCACGGTCTGGCAGGTCACCGAAGAACGCCAGGTGGGGTATTCGGTGGATGGCTCGGCCCGTATGACCACGGCGCCCTGGCTGGTCCTGGCCAGTGGCGCCTTGGAGCGCCCCTGCCCCGTTCCCGGCTGGACGCTGCCCGGCGTAATGATGGCGGGAGCGGCCCAGACGCTGCTCAAGTCATCGGGGTTGGCCGCCGAGGGGGCGGTATTCGCGGGCAGTGGTCCGCTGCTCTATCTGGTTGCCCACCAGTACCTGAAGGCCGGGGTCAAGATCGCCGCCCTTGTCGATATCACGCCCAAGTCCAATCGCGTGGGCGCCCTGCCCCACCTGCTCCAGGCCTTGCGCCGCTGGGACTTGTTGGCCAAGGGCCGGCGGTGGATTTCCGAGATCGCCAACTCCGGCACGCCGATCATAACCGGGGTCGAGGAAATCAAGGTCCTGGGTGACGACGCCGCCATGGGACTGGCCTTTCGCAAAGGCGTCGGTGAGTGGCACGAGATATCAAGCCCGCACGTCTTTCTCCATCTCGGGGTCTCGCCAAACGTCAATCTTTCCCTGTCGGCCGGCCTGGCCCACAACTGGGACGAGGGTCAGCTTTGTTGGCGGCCAAAGGTCGATGAATGGGGTGTTTCTTCACTGCCGGGCATCGCCGTGGCCGGTGACAGCGCCGGCATCGGCGGCGGATTGGCGGCCCAGGCCGGAGGCGAGATCGCGGCCTTGGGGATATTGGCCGCCTTGGGTCTGATTGACGCCGGGGCTCGTGACACCCTGGCCCGCGAAGCCCGGAAAACCTTGGCCCGTGAACAAGCCATCCGTCCCTTCCTCGACAGTTGGTTCCGGCCTGGCGCCGAGCTGCGGTTGCCCCGCGATGACGACACGATTGTCTGTCGCTGCGAGGAATTGACGCTTGGGGACATTCGTGCCGTCGTCGATATCGGCCTGGTCGGCCCCAACCAACTGAAAAGCTTCAGCCGTGCCGGCATGGGCCCCTGCCAGGGCCGCTTTTGCGGCCTGACGGTGCAGGAACTGATAGCCCGGCAAACCGGGCAGAAACCTGCCGATGTCGGCTATTTCCGGCTGCGTCCGCCGATCAAGCCGTTGCTGCTCGAGGAATTGGCCAATCTGCAAACGGATGGGTCGATAGGAGATGACAGGGACTACAGGGACTAGAGTCGCCGATTTTATTGTTGTCGGCGGCGGTATTCAGGGCTGTTCGGCGGCGCTCCATCTGGCGCGCCGGGGCGGCTCGGTAATCGTGCTCGAGAAAGACCGCGTCGCCAGGCACGCCTCGGGCGTTAACGCCGGCGGCGTCCGGCGGCTGGGTCGTGACTATCCGGAAGTGCCGATTGCCCAGGCCGCCTGGTCCTATTGGCAAGACATGCCGGCTCTGGTCAACGACGACTGCGGCTTTCGGGCCACACGCCATCTCAAGGTGGCCCGTAGCGAGAACGATCTCAAGGCGGCCCGGCGGCGGGTAGCTGACCTAAAGGCACTGGGTTTTAGCCACGAAGAGGTCATCGACCGAGACACTTTGCGGGAATTCCTGCCTGCGGCTGCCGCCCATTGCAGCGGCGCCCTGCACGTCGCGGGAGACGGTGCGGCGCTGCCCTTTCGCACCACTCAGGTCTTCAAGCGCCGGGCCCAAAAACTCGGGGCCAGGTTTTTCGAAAACACACCTGTAAGCGACCTTCGGCACAGTGCCGGAACCTGGCGTGCCCAAACGCCTGGGAGAGCATTCGAGGCCCCGACAGTCGTCAACGCGGCCGGCGCCTGGGCCGGCAGACTGGCCGAAATCGTGGGTGACCGGGTGCCGCTGGCGGCCCATGCGCCGATGCTCGTCATCACCAACCGGCTGCCGGCGTTCGTACTGCCGGTGGTCGGAGCCTTCGGAGAACCTCTGTCCTTCAAGCAATTCGACAACGGCACGGTTCTGATCGGCGGGGGGGTGCGCGGAGAAGCCTATCCCGAAAACAATCGCACGGTGCTGGACATGCCCGCCCTGACCCAGATGCTAGGCACGGCGCTGGATATTTTTTCCATCATGCAAAAAGCCCATATCGTGCGCGCCTGGGTCGGCATCGAAGCCTATACGCCGGACGACCTGCCGGTGATCGGCAAAGGCGGCAACGAGGGCATCGTGCACGCTTTCGGTTTTTCAGCCCACGGCTTCCAGTTGGCCCCGGCCGTCGGCGCCATCGCTGCGGACCTGGCTACCGGCAGTGAGCCGACTTTGCCGATCGAGGCTTTCAAGGTCTCGCGGTTCAAATAAATCCGCCGGTTACGCCGCGAATGTCCCGAACCAACAAAGGAAACTACCCTCTCTCGCAGGTCCAACGATGAGGCGTGTCCGCACAGGAAGATCCCTTGGGGGCTGCCGGGTCGACGCCTCCTCAATCGCACCCAGACGTTGAGAAATATTTGTTTGCTCAACATCAATCAAGATAAAGTTAACGTTACACCAACTTTAAGATACAACATTCTCAAGTAAGGGATTTATTGCCATCGCCATAGACGAAAGGTTGGTAATTTCACCGCTGATCGGCCCGTAAACGGAAGACTGTCCGGGACGGAGGCAAGTAATGAAGGTTTTGGTCTGCTGGTGTCCGCCCCCTCAAAACCGCCCGTCGTAGGCGCGCTTGGCGATGGGACAGGCGATGACGGTAAAGGTCTGGCGGTCCAGAGCCGCCTCGACCTCGGTTGCCAGGTCGGCGCGGTTGCCTGCCGTCACGCCGGCACCGCCCAAAGCCTGGGCGATGGCCGGAAAATCGCTGCCGCCGAAGGCCACGCCTAATTCGGCGCGTTGCAGGGCGCGTTGTTTGAGTTCGATCAACGCCAGCATTTCATCGACAAAGACGGTTCCCACGACGGCCAAACCCAGATCCCGGACAGTGGCCAATTCACCCAGCACCATTTCCAGGCCGGCATCACCGGTAAAGGCAATTATCGGACGTTCCGGTTCGGCCAGCTTATAGCCCATGTCCAGCGGCAAGGCGCAGCCCATGGTGCCGAAGGCCGTCGATTGCAGCAATTGGCGCGGCCCCGGGCTTCGCCACATCTGGTTCAGCAATATCCGATGGGCGCCGGTGTCGGCCGTAGCCACGCCGTTGGCCGGCAGCACTGTGTGCAGCGTATCGATCACCGCCGCCAGCCCCCAGGGCTCGTCGGCCGGAAAAGCCTGGCCCAGCGCCCGGACCAGGGCCAACGGCTCGCCGCCAGGCCAAATGGTGCGGGGTTTGGTCCCGGCCGTCAGCGCCGCCAGTCCGGCCGCCACGTCGCCGACGAAGCTGTGGCCGGCCAGGTGGACGTAGTGGTTGTTGGCAAGGGCCGTGAATTCGATCACGGCCTGGTTTTCGGCCCAGGGGCCGCACCATCCCGTACGCATCTCGACGGGATCGTAGCCGGCCAGGATGACCAGGCTGACATTGTGCCGTTGGAAGACTTCCAGGATGGCTGCGTCGAGGTCCTCTGGATCGGGGTGTGTCTTGCCGCTGAGGTGGTAGGCTGGGATGTCCTTGCGTCGCGCCCTCGCCAGCGCGTTG
>MPMA02023103.1_pt1 | contig 10188 bp, 9 predicted proteins | sample 1617361 | NCBI WGS metagenome assembly MPMA02 (sample SAMN05944807, study PRJNA350692) | marine metagenome | biome: marine; feature: ODZ; material: water; isolation source: 180 m water sample filtered on 0.2 um supor filter | place: Pacific Ocean | collected 2012-04-08 | depth 180m m | reverse complement strand
TGTCTAAGTGCTCTTGTTTTGAAATTGTTTGTATTGTTGAGAAGATATAATCGCCATTTAAATCTTGTTGCGATCCTGAAAAAACACCAAATTCAATAGATTCCCCTGCATTTAGGATGGGAATGCAGATCTTGCAAGAAAAACCATTGAAATTCCTATTCACCCTTTATGGCCGTGAACAGGAAACGCCAGTGGCTTCAGGGAATTTGAGCGAGGACAAAAAAACCGACCTGAGACAGCTTGGGCTGCAAATGGCCAATACTTTCATTAAAAACTCTTTGGGCTTCAAAGGGATTGCCGAAAGTCAGATTGCCTATACCTCGCAAAAGAAAAACGGGCGAAAAAACATCATGCTTTCCAGTTATGACGGAACCAACCAGCAGCGTTTTTCCTACAATCTTGGTTCCAACAACCACGCCAGCTGGGCCTTCGACAATCAGAATCTACTCTACACGACCTTTACCCGTTCCAATGTTCAGATCGCTATCCAGCCTTCAAAGAGACTTCGTGCTAGCATCCTCTCTTTTCCGGATGGAACCCAGCCCCAGGGCGGAAGCTGGTCTCCCAGAGGTGATTCGATCTTGATCACTCTGATGACCAAGGGAAATTCTGACATCTATAGCTACCAGTTAAAAAACCGGAAATTGGAACGGATCCTGGCATGGAAAAGCCTGGAAACCTCCCCATCCTGGTCTAAAGATGCCTCTTCCATCGTGTTTGTGTCTGATAGTGTGAGGTTTCAGCAACCGCAGATTTATATCCACGACACAACAAAAAATAAAACGCGGAGAATAACATTCCGAGGAAAATACAACAGTTCCCCGCGTTGGTCTCCCGATGGGACCCAGATCCTCTATGAAGGAAAGCGGAAGGGATATTTTCAGATTTTCAAATACACCCTTTCCACCAACCGCCATCTTCAACTGACCTTCGGACGTTTCAACAGTGAAAAACCGGACTGGTCTCCTAATGGGAAGCAGATTGTTTTTTCTTCAAAACGGAACGGTCTTTCGAAATTGTTTCTGACTTCCGTTCATGGCGGAAGGATGATCCGGCTTACCACCACTCCTAAATCCGTTGTCGAAACCAATCCGGTTTGGAGTAAGTAATGATCATGGTTTCGAGCCGCTGGTTCCTTGTCTTTTCCCTTTTCCTGATTATAACCTCGTCTTTTTCCCAACTTTCTGGAAGCGAATTGGATGAACTTCGTGAAAGTCTCCAGCGTCAAGATGCACGGATCCGGAGGATGCAGAGCCTGATTGCAGAGCAAAATGCCAGACAGGACGGGATTGAACAAACACAGCCACCTCTTGACCTCATCGAATCACTCTATGAGGATCTGAATCGGATGCAAGAGGAACTTCAGAACCTATGGCCGAGGCTGGTAGCCATGGAAGAACAAATGGAACGTCAATGGGCTGAGGCCCTTGAAGCACATAAAGATGACCTGAAACTCGGAATGCTGGCCCTGATGGCAGGAAATCCGGATTCTGCAGCAGAATGGTTTAAACCCTTTTTGACAGATGATTCCCAGCCTCAACTTAGAAGCAATTTGCTGATGGCTCTTGCAAATTCATACCTGGAACAAGGGTTTGCGGAGCAGGCGGCCTCCTATTATGGGACCGTAATAGGGCAACCTGACAGAGGACGGCATTACCCTCTGGCATTGTTTTCCCTTGGAAGGGCATTCGAGATGCTTGGTGAGAAAAACAAACGGGATGTCGTCTGGAGGGAACTGGCTGAAAATTTTTCAGAACATCCACTGACCCGTCAGGCACAGTTGTCGCAAAAGCCTAAACTGGATGATCAAATCCTGGATGATTCCATTGATAACCCATCGGTGACCAAAAAATCAGACGAACCAAGCGTGATTGCAAACTGAAAATGGGTTCTGAAAAAACATCTGTTCGAGTGATTCCGGTGACTCATGCCAGACCATGGCTTGAAGAGAAACTAAGGAATCTCGAATTAAAATTGGCAGGGGTTCAAGATTTTGGAGAGGTCTCTCATGAAGAAGGATTCCGAGAAAGGATTCTGGTTTTGGCAAAGCATCGTGATGAATACACGAGCCAACTCCAAATGCTGTATCAGGAATTCGGAGAGCTTTTTCGGGATTATGCAGGTTATGAAAATCCTCCGGTACTCGAGGAGCATCCCGTTTTTGAAAAAATCAAAAAAACTGCCTGGATTCCAGCCACCGAAGACCAGTACCTGCTCGGAAGCTTGGATTTGGAAGGAGAAGGTAACAGCAGAATACGCGATTGGTGTAATCAATTGGATCTGCTGGAAAAGAATGTGATTGGCATGAATGATGTCATTCATGAATTTTACCAGGAGCGGAATCAGCGTAACCAGGGGATTGAAATGGACCAGTTGGAACTGGTACTTGAACAGCAGAAAGTCCTCATACAGGAATCCCTCAAATTACAGCAGGAGAATCAGAAACAAATCAAACGTGACCAGCGCCTGTTGATGCAGCAGAAAAAAACACTTGCTTCCAAACAGGTTAATCTCAAAAAGAAAGAGGAGGAACTACAGTCGAACCGTCAAAAGCTTGCAGAGGATCAGGCCTTACTGATGGCTCGTGAAGAAAGCCTCCAGCTCGGACAAACCCAACTTGAACAGAACCAAGGTCTGCTAATCGATGCTGCTGAGTTAATACGCAGCCAGGCTCAGCTTATGTCGGAAGAAGTCTCACGACTTGAAAAATTCAATCAGGAAACAAACCAGGAAGCACCTGATGAGGCTGAACTTCTACAAACTAAGACCAAGCAGGATTTAGGTGTCCTGCTCAGCAATCATCAAGATCTCCTCAGGCAGCAAAAGGAACTTCTGGAAGGAATAGAAAACGCAGGAGACCGGTTGGACCAAGACAAGAACTGGATAAAAAGCCTACTCAAAGGTTTGCTCGATCAGCAGGAAAAATTCCAGCATACCGAAGACCAAATGCGTGAACGTGAAAAGGAATCCATCATCCGCAAGGAGACTGACCTTCAGAATGAACGGGGCTGGATCAAGGTTGAAAAAGCTAAACTTCGACAGTCGGAAATTCAAAAGGAAGAACACGAAACAACAGTCTCGGATCCTCTTTTCTGAAGTTCTCTCTTATTTCAACGTCATTTTTTAGCTGAATCCCTCCGAAACACCCATGAAACCTCAAAGACTGGTGCTTAAAATCGGCACCAATGTCCTTCAGCGTCCTAATGGCAAACTGGATTACAATCAAATCAGTGAATTCACTGCACTGGTGGCCGAAATTCGATCTCGCCATCATGAGGTCCTAATCATCAGCTCAGGGGCAGTGGGAGCAGGCCGGGAATTTTGTCAGTTAGATACTGCCGAGAATCCTCTGATCCAGAAACAAATTCTGGCATCGGTTGGGCAGGCGAGGCTTATGCAGATCTATACTGATTTTCTCCGGGAACATCATCACACTGCTGCGCAGGTACTGCTCACTCGAGCAGATTTTGGCAACCGGGCCTCATATCTCAACATTCGCAACACCTTGACCCATCTGATCAAGGCCGGGATTGTACCCATCGTCAATGAAAATGATGTTGTGGCAACGGAAGAACTGACGCTGAATTTTGGTGACAATGACTGGCTGGCAGTCTATGTTGCGGCCTTGGTTGATGCGAACCGTTTGTTTTATCTGACCATTGCCCCAGGGCTTTTGAAATCTGCATCAAAAAAAGGGCCAGGGGAGGTCATTCCAGAAGTTCGTGAACTGAACCAGGAAGTGCTGGATCATTGTTTCCCTGACAAAAGTATTGGGGGGCGGGGAGGTATGGAAAGCAAAGCACGGGCAGCTGGACTTGCCATGAATTTTGGAATCGACTGCTACATTCTTGACGGCAAAGATCCGACTTCGGTGCTCGAAATCCTTTCAGGGAAGAAGCGAGGAACCCATTTCATCGCCAGCAAAAAGAAACCGGCCAGCTACCAGAAATGGCTTGCTGCTGGAGCCTTGAGCCAGGGACGTTTGAAGATTGACTCAGGTGCTGAAGAAGCCCTGACTCTTCATAAGAAGAGCCTTTTGATCCAGGGTATCATCGAGGTGGAAGGCGATTTTGAAAACAGGGACATGGTTGAACTCTGTAATGACAAAGGTGAACGAATCGGTGTTGGACGATGCCGCATTTCTTCGGAAGAACTCAGAAAGATCTTAGGGCAACAGAAACTACCGAATGCTGAAAAACTGCGTAATCACAAACCCGTGGTACATCGTGACCACCTGTGTCTGGAGTAGCATATGACCGTCAGTTCCTCACCGCATAATCCCAGCAATAGTGTGGTTGTCCGGCTTCGTCTCTTCAACGAAGTCGGAGTGCTCAATCGTGTGACCCATAAGATTTCAGAGTTGGGTGGAAATATAGGGGCGATTGATATCGTCCGTCCAGAACCCAATGCACTCATCCGTGACATAACCATCTACACCCACAATCCGGAACATGGGGAAAAACTGGTTGAGGCACTGAAGGAAATTCAAGATGTAGAATACATCAATTTCTCGGACCGTACATTTCTGGCCCACCTTCAAGGTAAGATCGAAATCCAGAACCGACTGCCGTTAAACACCAGGGACGATCTTTCGATTGCCTATACCCCCGGAGTCGCCAGGGTCTGCACGGCCATCCACAAAAACTCCGAAGATGCATACAAACTGACCATCAAAGGAAACACCGTGGCTGTTGTCACTGATGGAACTGCCGTGCTTGGGCTGGGCGACATAGGCCCTAAAGCTGCGATGCCAGTGATGGAAGGAAAAGCAATGCTTTTCAAACAGTTTGCAGATATCGATGCCTGGCCAATCTGTCTCGACACCAAGGATTCAGACGAGATTGTTTCCATTGTCAAAGCACTTGCACCAGGTTTTGGTGGAATCAATTTAGAAGACATTTCTGCTCCTCGCTGTTTTGAGATTGAAAACCGGCTTCGCCAGGAACTGGATATACCTGTCTTTCATGACGATCAGCACGGAACGGCCGTGGTTACCACAGCAGCCTTGATCAATGCCCTTAAAGTGGTCGGCAAAAAGCCGAAGGATATCAAAGTTGTTGTTTCTGGTGCAGGCGCTGCAGGAACTGCCTGTTCGAAAATGATCCTGCACCTTGGAGTACAAAACCTCATCGGTTGCGACAGCAAAGGGGCAATTCATAAGGGCCGGAGCGATCTCAATTCGAGTAAACACTGGTTTGCAGAAAACACCAATTCCAACTTTGAGAAGGGAACCTTGAAAGAAGTAATCCGCGGTGCCGATGTTTTCGTTGGGGTTTCCGCTCCTAACATCTTGGATGCGGACGATATCAGAAACATGGGAAAAGATGCCATCGTCTTTGCCATGGCCAATCCCGACCCGGAGATCCTTCCAGAGGAAGCAAGACCCATTGCCGCTGTGGTTGCCACCGGCCGTAGTGATTATCCTAACCAGATCAACAACGTTCTCTGCTTTCCAGGTATTTTTCGAGGAGCCCTGGACTGCCGGGCGAAAGCAATCACAGAAGAAATGAAACTCGCAGCCTCACATGCTATTGCTGAATCTCTCGATGAAGAACACCTGAATCCGGATTACATCATTCCAACGGTTTTTGATAAAAGCGTGACCCCCAAAATTGCTGAAGCGATTGCTGAATGTCATGCCAAAAACCACTGAAAAGCAGAAATTTGAGAAACGCCCCTCCGAATATCCCAAGATCCGAGGAAACCCCTTTGATCAATTATTAAACCATCGAAATAGATAAGGACTTAATGCTTGGGCGACTTAAGGAAAAAGGGTACTTGGCACTGGATGGTGCAATGGGCTCGAATCTTTTTCAGTTAGGATTGATCTCGGGAGATTCACCCGAATCCTGGAATCTGGAGCACCCGGACCGGGTGAAAAAGGTACACCAGGCATTTGTCCAATCCGGTTCCGATGTCATTCTAACCAACACTTTTGGTGGAAACCGTCATCGGTTGAAACTTCATCAACTAGAAAACCAGGTCATCGAATTGAACCGTGCCGCAGTCAAACTTGCCCGAGAATGTGCAGGAGATTCAGTGATGGTCGCAGGTTCGATCGGTCCCACTGGAGAAATCATTGAGCCACTGGGGAGTCTTTCCGTTAAGGATGCCGAAGCTGCATTTCGGGAACAGACCTCCGGTCTTGCAGAAGGCGGCGCAGATCTGTTGTGGATTGAGACGATGTCGGATCTCAATGAACTACAGGCAGCCTGCAATGCTGCTGCATCGACAGGGCTTCCTTTTGCAGCGACCATGTCCTTCGACACGGCAGGAAGCACCATGATGGGTGTCTCTCCAACCCAATTCGTTCAGTTCATGCAAAACTTCCCAGCCTCTGCTTATGGTGCCAACTGCGGAGTTGGACCTGACCAATTGCTGCAGACCATCGGTGAGATGAAGCAGGCAGGTGGAAAACATTTGATCGCCAAGGGAAACTGCGGTATTCCAGTATTTCAGGAGGGAGAGATCCGCTATACGGGCACGGAAGAAGTCATGGCCAATTATGCCAGAGAGGTCAGGAATCTCGGAGCTGAATTAATCGGAGGCTGTTGCGGTACCACAGGTCTCCACCTGCATGCGATGTGTGCGGAACTCGAAACCCATCCCTACCAACCGACCACACTGGAGCAGAAGACCCGACCTCCATCCAATCCTAAAAGCAAATCGAGGCGCCGAAGAAGAAATTCCAGTTCCTGAGACTGTAAAGCTCTATCTCGAACCATGATGACCGAAGAGAATCCTTATCAAAGCGGTATTGCATACACCGATGGTTCTTTCTGTCCAATTGAGGAAGCAAGGATCCCAATTCTGGACTGGGGATTTTTGAGGTCTGATGCCAATCAGGATACCGTATCGGTATGGAACGGAATGTTTTTTCGACTTGAAGATCATCTGGACCGCTTCCAACGCAATAATGAAAAACTACGATTTAAAATTCCCCTAAGTCGTGATGAAATACGCACGGTGTTGATCGATTTGGTCCAAAATAGCAGCTTCCAGAATGCATACGTGCAGATGCTCATGACCCGTGGAAGACCTCCCATCGGAGTCAGAGATCTTCGGATGTGTGAAAATCGATTCCACGCTTTTTGCCTTCCCTACATCTGGCTTGCTCCTGAGGAGGTGCGTCATCGTGGACTGCATGCTCACATCAGCCCTATCCAGCGTATTTCTTCGCATTCGGTTGATCCGACCATCAAACATTATCACTGGCTTGATTTTCAGATGGGACTTTTCGAGGCATACGACTCGGGTGCGGAAACGGTAATCCTCACGGATTCGGAAGGAAATATTACAGAAGGACCGGGGTTCAATGTTTTCATGGTTGAAAAAAATAGTCTTTTTACACCTGCCTCTGGGGTGTTGGAAGGTATGACACGACGTACCGTTTTTGAACTTTGTGAATTGGAAGGCATCAGAAGTGTAGAAACTTCAATCTCCCCGGAAAGACTCCATTCTGCTGAGGAAGTCTTTCTCAGCAGTACTGCAGGAGGACTGATTCCTGTGACACAACTCGATGGACTTTCCATCGGTTCAGGAAAACCAGGTGAGACCACCCTCCTACTCAATCAATCCTACTGGAAACGACGCCTTGAGGGATGGCATGCGACCAAAATTCATGACGAGGAACCCTAATGAAAAGGGCTGGTCTTTTTTTGACCTAAATTTTCAAACAAGGAGTGAGAAAAGGTTGAATCCTCAGGGAATAAACACTGAAAATCATTCAAGATCCCATTCCAAATCCAAAAAAATCAAACAAAGTTTGGTCTTTTCAAACGTCAATTTTCTTTCTTGCCCTGTGTAAGAAGCATGCTAAGTTATGCCAACAGCGAGTAGGTGCTGTCTCTTCAGTAAACCTGAATAGAAAGGAGGTGATCAATGGTTTCTTCAAAACATGTTCACTGTCCTTCAGTGTCATTCTGATAAGGACATGAAAAGGTTCACCTCCTCTGTTTCAGAGGAGGTTTTCCTGTTTTTGGGGCCTTCCACGTCATCCATTCTTTTCCTGGTTTTCATCCAAACCAAAATAATCACCTGCGGTTCCCTCAAAGTTAACGTGAGAACACTGATCCACTTCACCTGGATGAGGATTAATATTGATCACCGTCGAGTTTGAATCGCGTGCCTCCTGGGCAAGCCAGACCGGCGTGTGGATCACTCCGGCGGTTCCTATGACAAGTAGAATGTCACAATCCCTGCAGGCCTGAATCGATTGCGGAAGCGGATAATCGTCATAACTTTCTCCAATGAAACAGACATTGGGACGCCACCCCTTAAGTTCTTCTTCTGGAGGAGGAGTTTCCACCCACGATTCAGGAAGAGGACGAAGTTCCCTGTTATTCAGGTTCCGCATTTCCCGGATACTGCCGTGGATTTCCAAAACCTTGAAACTTCCTGCCTTGCGATGCAGACCTGAGACATTCTGGGTTATCAGTCCAAGGAACTTTTCCCCGAGATTCTGCTCCATTTCTGCCAACCGGTGATGGGAAGCCGCTGGCGGAGTATCATGGTAACTGACAAAGCGTTGGAGATACCAGCGCCACTGACGGAAGGGTTCTTCTTCCATGGCTTCCACCGAAGCCAGATAAGTTGTTTCACGGTCTTCGTAATACCCCTTTTCCCCACGGAAAGTGGGTAGCCCCGCTTCTGCGTCGATTCCAGAACCAGTGATCACAGCCAGTTTTTTGTTCGCTTCAATCAGGCTGGAAGGATGATATTCCTGCGGCAGTTGGTCTTTCATTGTGGGAGGATTGGATTGGTTGGTTGGGTCTGTGAATCCCTCTAAAATGGAATCAAAGTAAATTTTTTCTACAGATCAAACAAAGAACCATCATATCATCAAAATTTCATCGCAGAGAATTAAATAGCTATGAGTTTATTCATCAATTTAATGACTTCACTTTCACTAATCATCTAAGGGAAGATCTGGTCCGATCAAAGAGATTAAACCCAAATCGATTTCAAAAACCACTTTCTGTAATTCCAAAACATGCCCATTGCACTAGTCCAAGGAAGCATTGCCGTACAATATGTCCACCTGCTCCATAAAAATCTGCCAAAACACTGGGATATTCTGAGTTGGGACCCGGAAGAAGATTCCAAAGACGATTTTCTGGAAAAATCAAAAAAAGCGGATGCCATCATAGGTGGCCGCATTCCACTTGAAAAATGGCCCCGGCTACCTAAATTGAATCTGTTTCAGATCCCCTGGGCAGGATTCGATTTCTGTTCCCCGAAGACGATGCCTATGAGCATCCCAGTCTGCAACTGTTATGAGCATGAAAGCACAATGGCGGAATACGTGATGCTGGCGATGCTTGAATGGCAAATCCATCTCGGTCAGATGGATCAACGTTTTCGTGAGCAAGGTTGGGGAGGACGTCAAGTCGGAAAAGGACTCTACCATGGAGAAATCCGAGGAAAAACAGTCGGCATTCTTGGCTATGGTCATATTGGCAAGGAAATCGCCTTAAGAGCCTCCGCCTTCGGTATGCGTGTGCTGGGAATCCGAAGAAGTAAACAACCTACTCCGGAGATGCTGGAATGGCTTGGAACTTCAGAGCGACTTCCGGAAATGCTTCAGGAATCGGATTTTGTTGTTGTCTGCTGCGATCTCAATCCACAAACCGAAGGCATCCTTGCAAAAGAAGAACTGGAGTCAATGAAAAATGAGGGAGTTCTTATCAATGTTGCTCGAGGAAGGGTCGTAGACGAGGAAGCCCTTTACGAGGCTTTGCTTGAAAAAAAGATTGGAGGTGCTGTCATTGATGTCTGGTACCAATATATAGGAGCAGACAAAAAAGAAATCTGGCCTTCAAATTTTCCGTTTCAGGATTTGGACAACGTCATCCTCAGTGCCCACGAAAGTGCCTGGACCCGGGAACAGATTGAACGACGCTGGCAGTTTATCGCACAAAACCTGGAACGCGTGGAACAAAACCTTCCTCCTGAAAACCTGGTATTTATTGGAGAACAACCTATGGACGACTGAATTTCTTAAAAAGATCTTTCAGGCGTGTAAAAGGGTAGTGGCCGGATAAATGATGAGGAAACGGTGAGTGAAACGATTTTTGTGGGATACAGGACTGTTCCCAAATTTTTATGAATGGAAATCCGTCAAATCAATGAACTTCCGCAAACGTTCAAATGGATCTTTAAACAACCTGGATTGAAAAAGTGACAAGG
>MPMA02067356.1_pt1 | contig 10211 bp, 9 predicted proteins | sample 1617361 | NCBI WGS metagenome assembly MPMA02 (sample SAMN05944807, study PRJNA350692) | marine metagenome | biome: marine; feature: ODZ; material: water; isolation source: 180 m water sample filtered on 0.2 um supor filter | place: Pacific Ocean | collected 2012-04-08 | depth 180m m | reverse complement strand
CGCCGCTCAACTCCACCTCGGCTTGCCGCAGCTTCGTGATGATTTGCTCGGTGCTGAACCGCTTCCTTGGCATCCTGCCTCCTGGTCGTGACGCCCGACTTCTACCGCTCGGGCTGGCACGGTCTCAGGGGGTCAGGTCACAACCGCTCGACAGACTACTGGCCGATGGCGCCTTCCCGTCGGCGCGGGTCGTGGCCTACGGACGACAGATTGCCGCCGGGCTCGCGCATGCCCACGGTCGAGGATTCCTCCACCGTGATCTGAAGGCCGCGAATATCGTGGTCACTGAAAACGAGGTGGTCAAGATCCTCGGTTTCTGTGTGGCCCGTCGGTACGTGCAGCCGGAGGCAGAGACGGCCAGGCTCTCAGGGTCCTTCCTCGACGAGCCCGGCACCGTTGCGGGAACGCTGGCCTACATGGCGCCCGAGGCGCTGCGTGGCTAACCAGCTGGTGTCGAGGCCGACGTGTGGTCGCTGGGGGTCGTCCTCTACGAGATGACCACAGGGCGCCCGCCGTTTGCCGGTGAATCTGGTTTCGATCTGACGTCGGCTATCTTGCGCGACGAGCCGCCTGTGCCCACCACCGAGGCGCCCCACCGTCTGTGGGCGCTGATTCTGCGTTGTCTCGCGAAGCGGCCCGAGCTGCGCGTGTCGTCCGCGCGCGACGCGCTGGAAGCGCTCGACGGCATCGAGTGAGCCTGCATTTGACATCTCTTCGGCCTCGGCCCTAATCGCGACTGCGTTGGAGGCTGCGCTACCGGCCGTTCCCGACGGCGCGCTCGTCGGCGCGAGACCCGGCCAGCATGTTGGCCAGACCGTAGTTCCCCTCGTGACAGGCGAACTCGTAGATGGGCCCGTCGGTTCGCGCCATCGGGAGCGAGCCGCTCCAGGGTCGCGTCCACGTCTTCAGATCGGTGACCGTGAACTCGTAGTCGAGCGTGTCGCGTTCAGTGCGGGTGAACCGCTCAACCACATGCACGGCATCGCTCATATCCCCACGGGACAGCGAGTGCTCCGGACGGTTCCACCGCCTGATGAACGGTTGCCGCAGGTTGGTGGTCTCGACCACCAGCGTGTCCCCGTCCCAACGGCCACGGGAGCTCCCGGCCCACTGCCGAACATGCGGCGCCAGATGAGGCCGTCCGTCCAGTGGAATGACGCGCACATCATGAATGTGTTCCTGAAGGATGATGACGAACTCACGGTTCTGGAAGATTTGATAGTTGTTGTTGTAGCCGGTCGGGAACGACGGGATGCCGCGATACCAGAGGCACCGTTCGCTCAGCCCCATTTCCTCCGGCCCGTTGGCGGGGACCCGCCCGTCCTTCGCATCGGCGAGACGCCGGTACTCCGGCGACGTGATCCGAGCGAGCGCCTCCGGGGTCAGATTCGGCAATCGACCGTTGCGCGGATCCACGATCAGCGACGTGCGCCTGGTCGGCACCACCCTCGTGCCCTGTTCCGTCCAGTAGCTGTTATAGGCCCCGACGTTCCCGCCGACTGGAAGCGGCTCGGTGCGCACCTCGCTGGGCGCGTTCTCTCGTTTGATTCCCTCCGCCGCACGCTGCTCGAGGGCGGCCGCCTCTTCCGCGCTCAGAAACTCCTGGTCGGCGAGATTCGCCGGACGCTCCAGCGGCGTGATGGTGAAATTGTTCCAGATACCCTGCAGGTCCGGATCGCCCCAGGGCGTCAGGAGGGGTCCCGCTGCATCCGATGCCGCGGTCTGGGTCTGGGCACTGGCGAGTGGCGACGCCAGGACGACCAGCGCAAGGACCGCCACAACGAGACCCGGATTGGCGAGAAATCGATAGGGCATCTCGAACCTCATTGGATGCCTGCGCCTGGCGGCGCCACACACAGCGCCCCGTGGCGGGTACCCTGACCAGAGAGGCCGGGTGGCCTGAAAACGACTCATTATACCGAGGTAGGCCCAACTTCGACTGACGTTTCGGTCGTGTCCGATCCCAACTAGTTTCGCAAGTGCTCGTCACTATCTGTATATACAGTTGCTATTTATCTTTCTTTGTCATAAATGGTCTGTTGTTGAACTAAGTTGTCGATCTTTTGAAGACCACGCTCGTCAGCCGGCACACGGGGAGACTGAACCATGTCCCAACAGTTCGTATGGCGCGTGCACTTGCGCCAGGATGTCCTCGATGAAGCAACAGCCGAGCTCCGCGCTCTGCCCCACAGGGTGCTGCGGCGGGCCGTCGAACGACCGTTCATGAAGCAGGTCACGGGCCGCGACCAGAAACGCTACGATCTGACGCTCAACGCCGACCGCGTGTCGCCCGATTCAGAGGATCTCGAGGTCACTGTGAGCCTGAAGCAGGGGTGGTTCGGCAAGACGATTACCAGCAACTTCCTGGTAGACCACCAGGCCTCGGACAAGGCGGCGTGAACGCCTCCGGCGGATCAGACGTCCACATCAGGCGTTAAGGCACCGGCGCAAACGGCACGGCCGGCTCACGCACACCGGGGTGCCCCGCCTCGATCCGCTGCCGCGAGACGAGCGCAGCGGCATCGAGCGCCAACTGCTCGTCGGCGCGTCCGGCGTGGAGCAGGTTCACCATGGCGTGGTTGCCCTCGTGACAGGCGTACTCGAAGAGGGTGACGTCGCTGGCGGAGCGGTGCATCGGAATTGCGGCCGTATAGGGCTGCGCGAATGTCTTTGGGTCTTCCACGGAAATCCGGTAATCGATGGTGTTGCCGCCACTGAGCGTGAAACGCTCGACCACCCGAAGGGTCTCGCCCGACCCGCGCTGTCCGGTCGGCGTGACGTGCGACGGCTGATAGTCGCCGCCGTCGAGTTGATCGTTGAAGTGCATCGTCTCGACGATCAGGGTGTCGCCCTCCCAATAACCGCGCGCATCGCCAAGCCACTGGCGGATGTCGTCCGAGGCGTGCGGTCGCCCGTCGAGCGGCACAATCCGCGCTTCGTGGATCATCTCCATCATGATCACGAAGTGGTCCGGTGTCTGAAAAATCTGGTAGTTGGCATTGTAGAGGGTCGGTATCATTGCGGTCGGCAGGGTCCGCGAGATACACCGTTCCCAGGTGTTCCGGTCGAGCCAGGAATCGCCCTCGCCGCGTCCGGCCCGGGCGTTCTCCCGGTCAATCAGGCGCTGCACTCCCTGCTCGGTCATCCGCATGCGGCCATCCGGCGGGTCGACGATCAGCGACTCGCGTGCGAGTCGTCCGCCCTGCTCCAACCAGCCCGCGCCGGTACCGCCAGTGGCCTCGATGACCGCCCGCTGCGCACGTCGACTCTGAGCCTGCTCTTCCGAGGTCAGCCGCTCGAGCGGTGTGGTCGTCGAGTTGTTCCACAACCCCTGGAAATCCGGCGGTCCCCACGGCGTGCGTGGCACCTCCGACACATCCGCCTCGGCCGTCTTCGGCACCCACTGCCCGAAGGCCGGCGTAGCCGAGGCCAGCGCCATGGCACACAGCGCGTAGACAACGACAGGCGTGCCTCTTCTCATCCGATACCTCCGTGTTGATTCTGTGGCGCAGGCCTTCAGGCCTGCGAGGCAAGGCTGAAGCCTTGCCCCACGACTGCTAGGGGCTGCCCGGCACCGGCACGAACGGCACTGCCGGTTCGCGCACACCAGGGTGACCGGCGTTTTTTCGCTGTTCCGAGACCAGCCGCGCCAGCTCGAGCGCCTGCTGCTCGTCGGCGCGCCCGGCATGCAGCAGATTTACCATGCCGTAGTTCCCCTCATGACAGGCGTACTCGAACAAGGTCACATCGCTGGCCGACCGGTCCATCGGGATGGCCGCCGTGTAGGGCCGCGCGTAGGTCTGCGGGTCCTCCACCGTGAACCGGTAATCGATGGTGTCTGCGTCGAGCAGCGTGAAGCGCTCGACCAGCCGCAGGGTAGCGCCGCCACCCCGGTGGCCGGTCTGGATGATGTGCGACGGCTGATAGTCGCCGCCATCCAGCTTGTCGTTGAAGTGGACCGTCTCGACCACCAGGGTGTCGCCCTCCCAGTGTCCACGCGAGTCGCCGAGCCACTGCCGAATCCGGTCGGACGCGTGTGGTCCCCCGTCGAGCGGAATGATCCGTGCCTCGTGAATCATCTCCATCACCAGCACGACGTGGTCCGGCGTCTGGAAGATCTGGTAGTTCGCGTTGTAAAGGTTCGGAATCATCGCGACCGGCAACGTGCGCGAGATGCACCGTTCCCAACTGTTCCGGTCGAGCCACGAATCGGACTCTCCGCGTCCGGCGCGGGCATTCTCGCGTTCGATCAGGCGCTCGATCGCCTGTGGGGTCATCGAGATCCGCCCGTCAGACGGGTCGACGATCAGCGACGGTCGATCGAGCGGGCCCCGCACTTCCGGATAGGCGGCACCGGTGCCACGGGTTGCCTCGATGACCGGCCGCTGCGCGGCCCGGCCTTGTGCCCGCTCTTCATCGGTCAGGTGTTCGAGGGTGGTCGTGGTGGAGTTGTTCCAGAGACCCTGCAGATCCGGGTGGCCCCACGGCGTCCTGGGGGTAGCCGACACGTCCGACCTGGCCGACTGCGCGTGACCCGTAGCGACGGTGAACGTGCATGTCAGCATCGCAATGACGCAACAACCCACGGTAATCCCTCTCAGACACATATGCCTCTCCTCCGACAACGTGGAGCCGAACCGATACGAGGACCGTGCTATTTGGCGACGGCGGACCGCTCCTCGGCGCGCGCCCCACCGAGGATCCCCGGCATCGCGTAGTTCCCCTCGTGGCAGGCGTACTCGAATATCGCCTCCTGGCTCTGGTCGAGCAGCAGCTCGACGGTCCAGGGACTAGTCCAGATATCGGGATCGGTCAGGGTAATTTCCTGCCGCAGAACGTCGGGTGCGACCCGCGTGAAGCGCTCGACGAGCACCAGATCTTCAGATCCCCCGCTGTAGCGGCTCTTCGGGTCGTAGTTCCGTGTTTCGACCACCAACGTATCGCCCTCCCAGCGCCCGCGCGCATTGCCGATCCACTGGGGGACCTTCTCGTCGAGATGCGGTCGCCCGTCGAGCGGAATCGTGCGAACGATGTGCCCCATCTCCTGGATGATGGTCACTTGATCCGGCGTCTGGAAGAGCTGGAAGTAACTGTTGTAGCCTGACCCCATGCTGGGTGAGGCGAAGTGAAGACAGCGGTCTCCGAGCCCGCGAGACTCGGGACCATCGGAGGGCCCACCGCGCGTGGCGGCCGCCTCCCGAGCGCGAGTCTGCGCCGCGTCCGTCTGCGACGGTCGTCGCCCATTCGGTGGGTCGATGATGAGTGACGTGCGGTTGTCGAGCTGCCGGTCGACGAGCCAGAACGCGTTGTAGTTGCCAGTCTCGGCGTCGAAGTCTTGGAACGTGGAGTTCCCCAGCGCCTGTTGAATCAGCCGGTCCCCCAGCAGGTCGCCGGCCTGCTCAGAATTGCGGAACGCGGCGATCTGGCTCGTCAGCTCGGCCAGCTCCTCGTCGGTCAGCGAGGCCTTGTCGCCAAACTGCTCCGGCCGCTGCATCGGGGTGGCCCGGTTGTTGGCCCAGATGCCCTGCAGGTCCGGCTTGCCGGCAGCCGTTCTTGGCGGCGTCCAACCATCAGGTGCGGTTGCTTGCGCCACCGCCGTACCCGGCACCAGCGACACGAGCACCATCGCCAGCAGCGGCATCATCCAGCGTCCACCTGTCATCTGTTCCCCCTTTTTCGGATCCCTGCCACAAGTCTCACTCGTGCATGATCGCCCACGACGCGCGTTGACGCAACCGCCCAGCACCCGGCCACCCGCCCAGCTGTGTCTGGATCTCGCGCCACGATAGGCAATTGGCTCACCCGTGCCGCTTGTAATGGAGCTGCTTGCACTCGGGACACAGGCCGTGACTGAACTGTGACCCGGTGTGGCCGGAGATGTAAGCCTGCATCGGTGTCTTCGTCCCCTGGGAAACCGATATCGCAGTATACCTGCCACTCGCCAACTTGAAGCTGATCGTCGTCAGTCGCCAGACAAACGCCTGCGCACTATACTCTCGGTGACGCCGGGCAACGCACCATGAGCGTGATACCTCGCTGGACGACGCGGCTTGCGGTTGGCACGGTAGTAGCCGTGCTGCTCGCGTCGGTCGGTTTCGCACAGGTACGCTGGAACGGCTACCGGCGAAACCGGATGCCACCACGGTTTCGCACCGCGGGGCAGCGCGACAACGGCTTCACCTTTTGCCGGCTGATGTACACGAGCATCCGCCGCGAGTCGGCCGGACGGGGATGGCGGACCGACTATCCAGCCGCCGACGTCAACTTCATGATCCGCCTCTCGGAGATGACATCGACAAAAGTCGACTTCGGCGACGGGGGACGCCCGAACCACTGGGTAGTGGAGATCACCGACCCCGAGCTCTTCAGCTGTCCGTTCGTGATGACCTCAGACGTCGGCACCATGGGGCTCAATGGCGAGGAAGTGGCACGGCTGCGCGACTATCTGGTGAAGGGTGGGTTCCTTTGGGTCGACGACTTCTGGGGCACGCCAGCCTGGGACCAGTGGGCGTCGGAGATCGGCCGGGTGTTACCGCCGTCGGAGTATCCCATCATCGACCTGCCGCTCAACCACCCGTTGTTCCGGGCGATGTTCCCCGTCCTGGAAGTGCCCCAGATTGCCAACATCGGCTTCTGGCGACGCTCCGGTGGGTCGTCGACATCAGAACGCGGCTACGACAGCGACACGGCGCACTTCCGGGCGATTACCGACCAGGACGACCGGATCATGGTCGCCATGACCCACAACACCGACATTCAGGACGCCTGGGAGCGGGAGGGCGAAGACCCGCGCTTCTTCGAACGATTCGCGCCCGACGGCTATTCGCTCGGGGTCAACGTCGTGCTATATGCGATGAGCCACTAGGTTTCCCGACGATGCGCCCGTCTGGACGGCGTTGCTCCTCAGTCACAACCCGCCTGGCTGCTCCCTCGTCTCGCCTTGCCAGACGAACGCCTCGTCAGGAGACTGCTTTTGTTGTCCCTCAGCAAGCTGCTAGTCTGCGGGTCCGGCGCACGCACCACAGCAGCTACCCCTCGACGGGCTGCGACGAGGTGGCCTTCTTGTCTTTGTATTCGGGCCACGGGATCCACCCGGCGCGGGTCTGGAACCCCCAGGGGCGGACGCGCGGACCGCGCAGGACGGTGGTCACCGGCTTGCGGGCCGAATCGATTTCGACCCGGTGCAGCCAATGCGCCGGTCGACCGCGAATGGCGAAAGGCGAATGCCACCGCCGCACGATGCCGTCATTCGGACCCCGCGTGTGCTCCCAGTACCCCCCCTGCAGGATGAACGTGAGAAACGCCCACGGATGGTCGTGCAGGCAGTCGTCGTCGCTGGCGTGGAACCAGTGGATGTATATCCCGAACCACCGACAAGACACGACGCGAAGCCGCCGCAGATACAGCTGGCCTTCGTGCCGGTTGATCGCCTCCCACCGCCAGATCTGGAGCCGCCCTGTGCTCATCGACTGATTGGCGCAGACCTGAGACGCTTCATCGTCTGGTCCCAGAGACATCGGTCCTAAAACTGTAGAGCGTCTTGCCGGCGGTGACATAGAGCGTCCGCAGGTCCGCGCCGCCGAACGCGGCATTCGTGATGGTGTCTTCCGGAATCGGGATGTGCTCGAGCAGTTCGCCCGCGGGCGAGAAGACGTGGATCCCGGCGACGGTGTCGAGGGTCTCGCTCGTCCCGCGACGCCGGTTCAGCCCGGCGGCGACATAGAGGTTGCCCTCGCCGTCGATCGTCATCCCGTCGCCGCTCCGGCCGGGATAGAAGTCGTGGAACACCCGCATGTTGCTGACGGTCCCCTCGGCGCTGAGATCGTAGGCGCGAATCAGGCGCGGTCCACCCTCGCTCTGCTCGGTCTCGATGACATACAGCGTCCGGTCGTCGGGCGAGATGACGATCCCGTTGGGTCGCATTACCTCGGGCTCGGTCAGAATGCGTGCGACCGTGCCATCCGGGTCGATGCGATAGACCCCGTGCACGCCGGTCTGCTCCGGCCGCGGATTCGGGCCGGGCCGGTCGGTGAAGTAGATGCGCCCCTGCCCGTCGAAGCTCAGATCGTTCGGCGAGTGCAGCTGCTTTCCCTCGATCGCGTCGGCGATGACCTCGATCTCGCCCGTCTCCATGTCGGTACGGGTGACGCGCGGCAGAACGGTGTCTCCGTCCCCGCTCTCGCAGGCGAGTAAGCGCCACTCGGTGTCGAAGATCAGCCCGTTGGCGCGATAGCTGGGCTGGCGAAAGGTCGAGAGCTGCCCATCGGTGGTCAGCCGCATGATGCGGTTGTTGCCCAGATCGGTGAAATAGACCGTGCCGTCCTCGGCGACCGTGGGCCCCTCAGTGAACGCCACGGTGGTGGCCACTGTCACCTCTCTCGAAGGAGCGACCGGCGCGACGACCGGTTCGGCCGACGGCGCCGGTCCCTCAGACGCGCAGGCAGCAAGCAGCACACATGCCCCGACCATGGCGACTCCCGTCAGTTCGGCGCGCGGCATGCTGCCTCCTCCATCCTGGATCATCGAGTCAGACGACGGCGAAGCCCTCCGGCTCCTCCTGCCTCCTGACTCCTGACTCCTTCGGGAACTCCGCTCACTCTGGCAAGGCGAACGCGACCATCTGCGGCGGCCGTCCGCCAATGGCCACGGCAAAATATTGGCGCCCGTCCACCATGTAGGTCATCGGGGTGCCGATGGCGCCGGTCGGCAAGTCCACCGACCCGAGCTCTTCGCCGGTTTCTTTGGACCGCGCGACCAGCCGGGGGCCGCCGTTGCTACTCCCGGCCGACAGGGCGGAAACCAGCAGTGTCTTCGTCAACACCGGTCCCCCCACACCGTCGCCCCCAAGCGGCGGCAGGTTCAAGTCGCGCAGCAGCGGGTGGTTCCGATACCGGTCGCCATTGCCGAGCGGCACCATCCACTCGTGCTCGCCCGTGTTCATGTCGATCGCCGTCATCCGCGAGTAGGGCGGCTTGAGCAGCGGCAGCCCCTGCGGCATCAGCGCCCCGCTCCGGGACGGCCCGAGCCCGCGCCCAGCCAGCCGGTCCGCCTCCGGCGCGCCGTGCGTGTAGGCCACCGTGGCGCCCAAGGTCGGGTCCGGCTCGTACAAGCTGATGACGACCGCGTTGTTGCGCGACGGTACGTAGAGCATGCCGGTCTCCGGGTCGATGGCGGCGCCGGCCCAGGTTGCGGCGCCCCCGTCCGGTGGCCGCATCAGGGTGCCCTGCCAGCCGCCTTCGACTGGTCGTGAGGTCGGCGTGAACAGCGGCCCAAGCCGGAAGGGCTTGACCGCCTCGATCGCCATCTCACGAATCTCCGGGGTGAAGTCCACCAAGTCGTCGATCGTGACACCCTGATACTCGAACGGGGCCGGCTTGGTTGGAAACGGTTGTGTCGGCGAGACCCACTCGCCCGGCATGTTGGTGTCGGTCGGCACCGGCCGCTCCTCGATCGGCCAGATCGGGTCGCCAGTCACCCGGTCGAACGCATAGACGAAGCCCTGCTTGCTCACCTGGACCAGCGCCTTGATGTCGCGCCCATCGACCGTGAGGTCCACCAGATTCGAATGAGTCGGGAAGTCGTAGTCCCACAACCCGTGGTGCACCGCCTGGAAGTGCCAGACCCGTGCCCCGGTCTCCACATCGACCGCGATGATCGTCTCCGAGTAGAGGTTGTCTCCGGGGCGGTCGGCACCGTAGTAGTCGTTTGTGGCGGTCCCGGTTGGCAGATAGACGTGACCCAGCTCGTTGTCGCCGCTCAGCATCGACCAGACGTTCGCGTTCCCCGAGTAGCGCCACGAGTCGTTCAGCCAGGTGTCGGCCCCGAACTCGTCGGCGCTATTGGGCACCGTATGGAAGTCCCACGAGTGCTCGCCCGTCTTCACATCCCACGCCCGCACCCATCCCGGCACCGCTTCCTTGGTGATACGGCGGTCGGCCACCTGCGAGCCGTGGATGACCTTGTCGCGGACGACGATGGGCGGTGAGTGAATGCCGTAGAGCAGCGCGTTCAGGTAGTCGCGCTCCTCCCGGTTGGCACGAGGCAGCCCGACCATGGCATCGACCATGCCGCTGCCGTCCGGTCCGAAGTCGGCGCAGGGCTGTCCGGTCTTGGCATTCACGCACACAAGGTGACCCGCGCCGGTGCCCCAGAAGATCCGCTCGTCCCCCTCCCCGTCGGTCCAGTAGGCGACCCCGCGCTGGCGGAAGGTG
>MPMA02008066.1_pt1 | contig 10211 bp, 21 predicted proteins | sample 1617361 | NCBI WGS metagenome assembly MPMA02 (sample SAMN05944807, study PRJNA350692) | marine metagenome | biome: marine; feature: ODZ; material: water; isolation source: 180 m water sample filtered on 0.2 um supor filter | place: Pacific Ocean | collected 2012-04-08 | depth 180m m | reverse complement strand
TGGTGGTAAATCTAAATTCATAGCAACATCAGTATTTTCAGATAACCAATAAAAAATTTTATCGCGATATTTTAAATCCCATTTCAAAGCTCCAGAAGCAAACTGAAATCCTCCTGAATCTCCCATTACAAGATTATCATCTGTCAATCCCATTTTATTCTTATAATCTTGAACTGACATATGTGCTCCCGCTGTTATCAAAATTTCTTTATGCTGAAACTCTTTAGGAAACTCTTCGGTATAAAATCTAATTGTCATACCATTTCTGAACTGATGATTCTTTACAAAATTGGAACCCATTTCTCCTGCTGAAAATGAAGGAAAATAAATAAAATTAGTCATTATCTAAACCACCTTTGTATTGATTCCTGAAAGTCTCTGACTACCATAGGAGGTTCAAACTCATTATAAATTATTTCTGATACCATGTTGCAAGCTTCATCAAATGTATTGTACAAATATTCTTCAATATAAAGTTCTGGATAAACTAATCTATTTGGAAGTATTGGTACACAACCCAAATAAACTGCTTCTTGAACACTATACCCAAAATTTTCTTGAAGAGCAAAACTCACAACAACTTTTGCTTTAGCCAATAAATCATAATATTCTTCTTTAGAAAAATTATGTTCAAGTGTATTAATAAACCTAATATGATTGTCTCCAATCTTATCTCTCATTTGTTTAAATAACCAAGGTTGTTTCTCATCAACGTTTCTACCTGAAAATATTACTATGTTTTCTTTTTCAACCTTTTTAACTTTATCAAGATTTTCTGTATCTAACGGAAATCCAGTTGGAACTAATTTATCTGGTTGTATAATTCTTTTCTTAACAATATCATCTTTTATGAAATCACTACCACAATATATTTCATCAGCTATATCAAATAAATTATCCTCAAAATTTTTAGCCCATCGTTCCATATCTCTTACAAAATCAGTATCAGTAAAACTACCTGCATGAATAAGACCTCTCAACCTAACATTTTTCTTCGCAAAATAATTCATATAAGCTATACTTTCAGGTAAACCTGGATGCCATAAATCAGAACTCCAAACAATATCACCTGTATCAATTACATCTTCACGATATAATCTAGCTACTTCTGCTATTTGAGCAGCTTTAAATCTAATTGTAAACTCTGCATCAAGAAAACTCCCTGCTTTCATTTTCTGAGGACTTGGTATATCAGGATATATTCTAATATACTCTTTTCCTGAATTTTCTAGATATTTTAATATATCTCTATCCATATGAACTGTATATCTACTTTCTATATGCTCTAATGGTAAATAAATTATTTTACTCATATATTTCTGCTCCGTTTTCATTATCTTCATAGACTGCACAATAACTTAAATCAAATTCTTGTAATAGTTCTTTGGCTAACATCTCACAAGATTTATTTTTGAAATTACATAAATCATACGTTTCATCATAGTATTTTGTTTCAAGATATTTTTTTACTTTTCTTTTAAACACAATAAACTCTACATCTCTATCATCGTGGAATACTTGTTTCTTAACCTCAATATGAAATATATGTCTATGAGGTGATTCAAGATAAACCATTGTAGGTTCATATTTACTTGCCTCTGACCACCAATGTAATCCTTCAACTTGTAATTTACACATTATATTTGTTTTCATTTTAAATAATCTTGTATTTCTTCTGAATCAGTTGTTTCCCAAGGGTAGACTATCCATTTATCTTCTTTATATAAAACTGAATAATCTGGTTTTACACTTGCTTGTTCATGTTCGTGTATTGTAACAAAATATGCATTTTTACATACTTCTAAAGTTGAATGATGTTTCATTGTTTTTCCCGTATCTACTATATCATCTATTATAATAAAATTTTCACCATACATACCCTCAAGTGTTTCTAAATAAGGAATACCTAACTTATGACTTAACATTACAGATAGTAAAGTACCACCTCTTGGTATACCATATACACCTTTAAAATCTTTATCTGTATTTTTTAAATGAAATGCTATATCAGTAACACACTCATCTATTAAATCCCAACTTACAAATTCTTTCATTTTAAACTACTTATAAAGTTATAAAATTCTTTTCTAGCATGACTTTTATAGTTCATAAACTCACCACTTAATTTTGCAGTCTTCATAATGGAATCATGCTTTATTCCTCTTACACAAGTACACATATGTTTCGCCTCAATCGTTACTGCAACACCAATATTCTGAGTACAAACTTCATTAATATGTTCATGTATTTGCATTGTTAAATTTTCTTGTATTTGAGGTCTACGTGCATAAAACTCTACGATACGATTTAATTTACTAAGTCCAATCACTTTACCTTCTGGTGTAGGTAAATAAGCTACATGAGCATAACCAATAAAAGGTAAATGATGATGTGAACAAAATGAATTTAATTTTATATTACCTTCAAAAACCATACCATCATATCCATCAACATTATCAAACGCTGTAATCTTTGGTGATTTACTATAAACACCTTCAGCTAAATCATTGACAAAAGCTTTTGCTACTCTCATAGGTGTATCTGAAGAGTTTGGATCATTTTTCCAATCAAAACCAAGAGAAGTCATATAACGACCATAGTGTTCTGCTGCTTCTTTTATCATTTTTTCTTTTTCTTGTTCAGTTAAAGGACGATTTCCATTTGCGTACTTTAATTTACTCATCTTTACTCCATTGCTTATAACCAAAAACATTCATACCAATTACGAATGCACTTATTGCTATTTGAGGGGGTGCATCTATTAAATAAGCATATATCAAGAATGCAACATTACCTAATCCCCAAATTATAAAACAAGTTTTTATTTTTTTAGCGTTGAAATAATAACCAGCAACAATTGCTGCAGTACCTATCCAACCTATCCAATCATACCCCACGAATATCTCCATAAGCTATAATATGTAATCTATCTGTAAAATTATAACCTTCTTTAACACACAATTCCATCAACCATTTTCGTCTTTCATTTAATTGTTTGGGTTCTAATCCTTCAGGCATTAAATATACTTTTTTATTAGGAACATCTAATATTTTTTGTAACTCTTTAACTTCATTTAAATCTTGTTCATTTGATATAACTGGTTTAACTTGATAATCTGAATGTAAATCAATTAACTTTATCATCGCTTCATAATTACAACGCCATTTCTCATGTTTCTTTTTATCTTTTTCTGTAACTTCTCTATCAAGATATGGCATCATCGTACCTGGTACTGGTGTTGAGTTTGATAACTTTGGTGAAAGAGAAATTAAATCTGCTTTAGTTCCTACTGCTTCACTACCTTCAGTTTCTATTGTTATATAATGTTTATACATTTTTGCTATTTTACACAACTCAACTAACATACCTCTATGTAATGTAGGGCCGCCACCAGTTATCATCGTATGTTTTATATGTTTGTTTTCTATATAAAACTTATGAATATCTTCATAACCATATTTACCTTTTTCAGGGCCCCACGAACTATATGGTGTATCACAAAACGAATTACTGAATTGACATCTTAATTTACAACCTGTTACTCGTACCAAAATATGAGGTACTCCTATTAGTTTTCCTTCACCTTGTAAACAAGTATAAACTTCATTTATAGGAAGAATCACTTTAGAGTTTTCTATCATCGTACTCCACTATGCCTTTTTCCTTAGCATAATTTTTAATATGTTCATAATTTCTTTTATAAAAATTTTCTTTTTCAATATCTGGAATAGATTCTGAATAAACATCCGTATAACAATTAGGTGTTTCATTTAATCTAATATGATGAATTTCTAATCCATCATAAGCTTCAAAAAGAATTTGTTGAGCTAAGAATATTTCACGAGCTACATTTTCTACTGATGGATTACAATAATCCTTACCATTTAAACTCATCTCATATAATTTAGTTTCAATATCTATTAGAGTATTAATAAGTACCGTATCATGTGGATTAACAATAAATCCATGATCCATCATATCATCTATCCATTGAACACCAACTCGTTTTATTTCTTTGAAATCAATTATATAACCAATCTCGTGCATATCTTGAAAAGAGTAAGTTAATTTAATATGATACCGATGACCATGTGCATTGAAACACTTGAACCTTTCGTTCATTACTCTATGTCCAGCATCAAAACCATACTCTCGTGTGATTGTCTGCATCTATAACCTCATTTTATTTGTATTTTTCAATGTCTTAATATACGACATTTTTTCTCATTTGTCAAGTATTATTTTTCTATTTATGAACTACTCTTAACCAATAAATCAGTTTTCATTATCTCTGCTTTTTCATACTTATATGGTTTAACATCTGTAGATTCTAGAATATCTATACGATTTACAAATCGTTTATTCATAACATCACGAACTTGATACACCCCATCTTTATGGTCTGTACCTTTCAGTAATACAAAGTCTCCGAAATCTAGCCATCCTCCCCAACGTTTCAAAAGGTTTCTACTTACCGCTATAAATTTGTACTTGGACGCTTGTTGTGTCCTAATCCGCGTTCCATCTGCGAGAATGTTCGGTGTAGAATCGGTTTGATAACGAACAGGTTGATACATAGTTACGGTCACGTGCATTCCCTCTGTTTCATATTCATCCAACCTTTCTGATAGTCTTTTATTTTCATCTACCAGAGATTGTAGTTGGATATTCTTATCGTTTAAGAATTTAGTTGATACTATACCATTAGCATACGTTATCAGTACAATAGCCAATGGTATCAAATATTTATTCATTTTCATTTATTATTATATCCTTTTATATAAATATCAGTTAACGGTTCAAAAATACATTTTTTTTGTGGAGCTGTCGGGAGTCGAACCCGAGTCCAGTCTATCTTCTTCAAAGAGTCGTTACAGCTTAGTTGATTTCAAATCGGTAGAAATCAACAAACCACCATGTCCTCATTTACACAGATGAGTTTAACTGACAAGGTTTAATGCCTCCTTGTGTTGGCGATCACACTAGTTTATTTTATGACCGAGTACTAGATAAACTCAGTACCTTACGCGTAAGCGTAAGATGGTTGGGAATCTGAAACAGGTTCAACGAAATTGTCAAATCCCATTTCTGAATTGGCTAAGTGCCAATCTATTTCCAACCCTTGTAGCGATAATTCGCCATTTTGGTTTTGTGAGTCTTTTTTCACGAGTCTACTCAAACTCTGCTGCACTCTATTGTCGAATAACATCTGTCGATACCATTCAGCCCCATTCTTCTTCACTTTGATATTCATCAAAGTCGTCTATTAGAACTCTGATAGATTCTATACAATCTTCTACCATATCCCAATCTACTGAATCTTTTGCTTCTTCTAATTTATGAAGTACTTCTTCTAAATCCACTATCAACTCCTTCTTTTAATATTCTAATTGTTTCTTCTATACTCACGATAACTAATAGTGATATCGTAACCATAAAAGCAATAAGAGTTATTAATATTAAATTTGTCAACTCTCCTATTAAATATAATAAATTTATTTTTTTCATTTCGTATTAAGTAAATGTGGTTTTCCTTCGATATTTCCAGCTCGTGTAACTTGAACTAACTCTACTTTAGAATGAAACTCAGAAATATCGTTAGCCCCAACGTAACTGAAAGAACTACGAATTCCCTCTTGTATATCTTGAATAATTCGTTTGACTTTGCCTTTGTATGGAATAACTGTGTGGTTTCCTTCGACATTCTTATTACTTCCTCTTGATTTTTTAGAGTCCAACGATGCTGAACCTCTATACTTTTTAAATAACTGTTCGTTAGGCCATTCACCTACCTTTTCAATTTCTCCTGGACTTTCTTTAGTACCTGATAACAGGGAACCCAACATAACCGAATCAGCCCCACAAGCAAGTCCCTTACACACATCACCAATATTACGGATACCACCATCAGCGATAATAGGGACATCATAACTATCTGCAATGGCAACACAATCAAGAAGAGCAGTAACTTGAGGGATTCCCACACCAGTCCTAATGCGCGTTTCACACAATGACCCGTTTCCAATTCCGACTCTAATCGTGTCTGCTCCTTTTTCACATAAGTATTCACTCGCTTCTCCTGTCGCAACCGATCCCGCAATGATTTCGACTTTTGATAATCTGGTTTTAATTTCTTCAATTGCATCTCCTACTAGTTTATGATGTCCGTGTGCTACATCTATAAGTAGAACATTACATCCATTCTTAACTAATTCTTCTGCCCTTTCTAAATAGTCTCCTGTAACTCCAACTGCCGCACATAAAGGTTTTTTACTCCACCTCTCATCCATCTCTAATCTATCTTTAACCATATCAAGATAATCTTGTATATCTGTACCATCATCATCTACATAATCTGGATATCCATTTATCTTAACATAGTGATCGTATGCTTCATCTAATGTTTGTGGTGAATCAATATCTTTATCTATTTTAAAATAACTTTCAAACTCTTTATGTAAGTTTTTCATCATACGAGATTGTTCTTCAATAGTATTAAATCTATGTATAACACCGACACCACCCCACTCCATCATTTCATATGCCATTTCATATTCTGTTACGGTGTCCATTGGCGAAGAAACAATCGGGATAGTTATTTCCGTGTTCTTTGTGAACCGAGTTATGAGGTCTATATCATTTCTTGATAAGACTTCACTATAAGCGGGTCTGATGTTTACATCATCGTATGTTAAAACTCTTTTCATTTATTTATTTTATCCATTTCTTCTGTAACTTCTTGTATAAGAAAAGGACATACACCACATTTTGAATCATGTTCCCAACATTGCCAATGCGTCATTGGTAAGTCATAACAATCATCATCAAAATCCTCACATATATGATCTGGTACTGATTTGTAATCTATAGATGTTCTTGTCTTACCTTTTACCCAACCATAACTTGACATAAATCCTTTCATAACTGATAAATTATTTGTATCTATTTTCATTTAATATCTTTCTTACTTTCATAATTGCTTTACCTAATAAATTTTCACCCTGCCAGTTAGATTCATCTAAAACTCTATCATCATAATAAATCAAACCAATACCCCATATAGTATCTTCAGGACTTGCCTCTACAATCGTTTTATCTCCAGTAGATAATAATAGTTCTTTTAATATTTCATCTTGAGTAAACTTTAAATAGTTTGCATTAACAACAATATCAAACTTATGTTTATCCCAAATATATTGATCATACTTCCTAACTGATCTTCCCAATCCTTTTTGTATTGATGGATGATACTCAGACATAATCAAATTATAAACTTCTCCATCATTAAACAGTTTTGCCTTTTTAGCCATCATATATTGTTCACAACAATTATATGTAATATCTTCTTCCACTATAGTAGACGAGTGCCATTGAGAAAATATACCATCCAAAAAATAGATATGAGTATCTGTAATTCTTTCACCTATCATATCATTTGTATCTATTTTCAAGTTATCGGGCCTCCAATATAGATTTCCCATTTACCACTATCTATAAGTGGTTTTGCTTTTTTGTATTTTAAATCTTTTGTTTCTTTACCATTAGTAATCATAACAATTTCATTTCTTCCATACTTCTTTGATACTCTATGTGGTTTTGGTTTATTTTCTCTATCCATAATGGTTAGTCCATTCAAATGGTCTATCTCGTGTTGGACACATACAGCCTCTAACAATCTCTGTTCGTTATCGTATTTTCTTTCTTCGGATTCCCAAGTTCCTTTACCTTCTGATTTTGGCAATTCATTTCCACTAAAATACCAACCAGCTTCTTCTTGTTCGCTTTGTATTATTACATTTCTGTATCGTTTTGTGTGAACGCCTTTCTTTGGAAATGATAAACAACCTTCATAATAACCTATTTCATCCCATTGTTTTGTAATAACGGGATTGATTAAGATAAGGGGCTCCCTAACATTAACCACAGCAACCCTAGCATCAATACCAACCTGATTAGCTGCCAACCCAATACCATCCTTCCTTTCGGAGAGGATATTAAATAAATCTTTTGCAATAGATAGTCCTTCTTCAACTGAAACCGCTTTTAATTTCTTCTGAATAATAGGGTTATATTCTTTAATGCAATTTATAACCTTTTTCATACTATAATATACAAAAAATATTTGATAATGTCAAGCAATAATTTTTATAATATGTTTTGGAATAGTATAGAGTTTGCCCATATCTGATTGAACTCTATAATAATCTTCCATCTCCGACTCGATTATAACCTTTTCATTACGGTGAAGTGCTCCATCAGCACTATAAAAATCTTTTATTAATATTGCTTTTTTCTTCATTTGTAAAACGATGCTGATGATGGAAAATGACCATTATAAGATAAGTAACAATTGGGACACAACAATCGAATATTGTCTAAACTCGTATCATTATGATCTCCATTGATGTAATCAATTAATAAAGCTACATTGTTTTTTTCAATAACAATTTCATTATACCCGCAAGAACTACATTCTTCTTCTGTCCAGCCATCACCAACAAGTCTTTTCTTTAAATAACTTCTTGTTAATTTAACTTTTCTTTCTAATGATAATAATTCATCTAACGGTTTTCTATATTTACCATAACCTTTTTTGATACCAAAACCGGCTTGATTTAGATGTTGGTCCCACAGACCATACATTTTAGCATACTTACGATAAGTTAAATAATGAACACCTAACCATCGAGAAGCAGCCGCGTTTGATTTAGTAACGGCTTGTGAATCTTCAATCATCTTCTTTGTTATTGGTCGATGTCTGCCAGGAATTTTAATTGGTTTTTCAAAATTACGACTTGACATATACTTTATCATTAGAATTAAATTGTACTTCAACTTGTTCTTTTAAATCAAATGCAAAGTTATCACCTGATTTGCGATAAATCTTATTCGCATTATCAGGTAACAATCTAAATAATTCACCAGGATTTATTTCAGAAAAATAATCCTCTTCAAATTCGCTACCAATAGATGGTGGATCATATCGGTCTTGTGCTGGATCATTAGCCATTTTTAATCTCCTACAATTTCAGATGATTCAAGTTGTTTTAGTTTATCTGCAATATATGAAAAATTTTCAGATACACTTTCATATGGGTTTACTTCTTTGTATGTAATTTTCACAGCAACTTTCTTTTCAAATAAAGTGGTGTTTAATTTGTCATACATATCATCCAAAGCATTTCTGATGTTTTTTAATTCATCAACTACATTATTACTTATTTTCATGTTTTTCTCCAAACTCTAATATTAACTGTTTAGTATCCTTTTCTTTTAATTCATCTGGCATACCATCAAATTTAGAAATATGTTTTAATAAAAAACTCGACACATTTAAATGCAATCTTTCCAACTCATCAAATGCTAATTTCCTATTAAAAAACTTCTCTTCATTATCAATTATTGTGGTCATCAGATTAGAAATATATAGACCTAATTTATCCATTATAACTCCTATTACACTTATAAATATAACTATTTTTCACAAACGATTAATTCTTTTTCATACGTATTTAATGATTTAATATGCAATTTAAATATTTCCAATTCCATCTCTCCTGCCTCACCACTTTCTTCAAGTATCTCTGATAAGTTTACTAATATCTGAAAATTCTGGGATGTTAGAAGATTACAATCGAACTTGACAACCACATTATTTTTCGGCTTAATATGTTGTGAATGAATCTTCTTACTCAAATCAAACTGGGTATTTGGTTGTTCTTCTTTAATATATTGATTAACACCATAGCCTTTATGACCAACCCAATCGCCATAAATATCATTACACCACGGCTCTAATTCTTTTAACATTTCAGTACTGCAATTCTCCACGACAAATCCTACATCATATTTCGGTGGGATTATAGGATACATCAATTCATCATGTCGTACCATATGTCCCCATTTGCGGATGAAATTACGGGTGCTACGGAGGTTTTGTGCTAACCATTCACTCGACTCCCTACCTTTCATAAACACTTGTCCCGCAGGATTTCGAAGTGCTCCGTCCTTAAATCTTGAACCACGACAAGTCATATGATAGACTAATCCTTTCCAAGTCTGTTTTAACTCATAGCCAGCCAACACAAACCGATTGAATATATCACTATCTTCTTTACTTTGTGGAGCGTATAATGGGTCGTGGCCACCTATAGCCAAGAAGTCATCTTTGTATATAGCCCACGGTGCGAATATACCTTTAGAAGTTTAG
>MPMA02072728.1_pt1 | contig 10216 bp, 6 predicted proteins | sample 1617361 | NCBI WGS metagenome assembly MPMA02 (sample SAMN05944807, study PRJNA350692) | marine metagenome | biome: marine; feature: ODZ; material: water; isolation source: 180 m water sample filtered on 0.2 um supor filter | place: Pacific Ocean | collected 2012-04-08 | depth 180m m | reverse complement strand
TTCGTTGTAATAACCGTATGGCCGAGTTCCTCGAGTAGCAATGCAATCAGACGCAGGTTTGATTCATTGTCATCCACAACAAGGAAATGATACTTACCGTCGGGGATATCTTTGTCAGTCAAAATCGCCTGAACGAGTTCGCCGTGATCAAGGGGATCTCTCAATTGGTGCCAGTTTGGATTGGTGTAAAGAGTTGTGTTCTTCAGCAACAGTACCCGAGTCCATTTCTCCAGGCCGGCGGTGATGCCTGCAATGTCATCATGTTGATCAAAGCAAACAACACAGATATCTGCATTTGAGTCATCACTGATCTCGATACCAAGATTAAGCAGTCTGCTCTGTACGCTTCGTTGCTGAATATAGTCAGCGGATGCTACATAGGCGGTCATGCCGGATGTGTTGTTCATTGACGGGATTAAAGTACCACTAACAGGAATTGAGACATGGGTATCTCCTGTCTTTGTATTCAGATGTCGACCCAGTTCATTAAGCCTTTCATGGTGCTGGTTCGTTGATCTCTGTTCGAGCGGAGACAGGCTGAATATCAGGTGGGTTCTGTCTACAAAGCTGACCTGGAGGACAAGTTGATGTTGGGATTCACGGTTCTCATCGACAAGGTGAATCAGAATAAAGTTAAACAGGAAAGCCTTTATCAATTCAGGTTTCCCTTCAAATTTCAAACGACAACTTTCGTCGAAAATGGGTAACAAAGTAGAGTTCTTTGCTATCAGAAGTGGATAAATTGATGCGATGGCATCATCTACTAACTGGTGAACATCGAAGTGAGTAATATTGTCGAGAGCATAGTTGAACTCTTGAAATTCTCTTGTCAGAAAAACCAGCTCTTTTGCTACTTTCTCTATCTTTGTGAGTATCGAAGATTGCTGAGCGTTAAATGTGCTGTTTTGAGGTAGCAGGTTAATATAGCCAATGAAGGAAGTGAGTGGTTCCCTGGACAGTTGAATCAAGGCTTTAAGGTGAGTCAGTTCGGCAGATCGCTTGGTTTCAAGGTCCTTGAGGGCGTTTTGAGATATGTGATGGTCAGCCTTCAACTGCTCAAGACTTTCCTGCAGTTGGCCAATCGTTTTATTGGCAGCAGTTAGTTGTTCCTGGAAACTCCCGCTAACATCATCTCTTTTCTGCTGTAAAGTTAAAACCAGATTCTGAATAGGCGTACCATCTTCAAACCAACTGGGGTCATACATGAAATCTGGTTCTTCCAATTGCTGATTAAGACGGATTACCGGGTCGATAAAGTTCTGACGAATACGCCGATGTAAAATAGCCATGGTAATTGTAATGGCACAGAGTGCCAGGAAGGCGATGACAAAGGAACTTACTGCCCTGTACTCGATTACGAACCACATCAGGAACACGCCTGTTACGAGCACCGGCAAAATTGTCAGGATAAAAAGCACTCTTTCATTTCTTGACATTTTTTATTGTGTTTTTACCTTGCTATTTATTGTGGGTTTAACCTGAGTTCACCAAACTCAGGCATCTGCCCGACATATACCCCAAGTGAATTTAGTTAGATGAAGCTGATATTATATGAAGCGAGACGATTCTCCTATTATTGCAGCCCTTGGAAACCTACAGACATAATACTTGAAGATTTCATGACTGATTTCCCGACCATTGAATCCTGTATCGGTGAAACGCCGCTGGTACAGTTACAGCGATTACCTGGTGAAACCAGCAATACAATTCTGGTGAAACTAGAAGGTAATAATCCGGCAGGCTCAGTTAAGGATCGTCCTGCCATTAGCATGATTAGCTGTGCTGAAGAGAGGGGAGATATAAAACCCGGCGATATTCTTATAGAAGCCACAAGTGGCAATACTGGCATTGCACTGGCAATGGCAGCGGCTATCAAAGGGTATCGCATGATCTTGATTATGCCCAGTCATATGAGTGACGAAAGAAAAACAGCCATGACAGCCTACGGCGCTGAGTTAATTTCTGTGACCGAGGAAGAAGGTATGGAAGGTGCCAGAGATCTGGCACTTAAGATGCAGGCTCAGGGGCAGGGGATAGTACTTGATCAGTTTGCAAACCAGGACAATCCCCTAGCACACTATACCGGCACTGGCCCGGAAATCATGCGCCAAACCAAGGGCAGAATTACTCATTTCGTGAGTTCGATGGGAACGACCGGTACGATTATGGGTGTGGCGAAGTACTTCAGAGAAGTCAAACCAGAAGTTGAAATCATTGGATTGCAGCCGGTTGAAGGGTCTGCGATACCTGGCATAAGACGCTGGCCTGAAGCCTACCTACCCGACATCTATGATAAGCAGCAGGTTGATTCAATCATTGATATGGAACAGCGTCTGGCGGAAGAAACCATGAGAGAATTGGCAAGAGTAGAAGGCATATTCTGCGGTGTATCATCCGGTGGTGCAGTTGCCGGTGCCCTGCAACTGAGCAAGCAAGTTGAGAAAGCGGTAATCGTTGCCGTTATTTGTGATCGTGGTGATAGATATTTATCAACCGGGGTCTTTGCTGAAGACTGATACGCTGAATCTACGTCATCAAAAAAAAATGAAAAAATCCTTTGAGCCCGTCGAGGTAAATATCATCGATTTGCATGTCGATGGTTACGGGACGACCAGCGACTTGCAACTGTGCGTGTATGGGGCGTTACCAGGTGAGCGAGTGGTCGCACTTCCGTTTACCAGAATGAAGAGGAAGACATTTGCCAAGACTATTGACGTGCAGAATGCGTCGAAGGATCGAGTTCGACCGCCCTGTTCTGCTGCAGATTATTGTGGTGGTTGCAGCCTTCAGCATTTGAGCACGGATGCCCAGATAGTATTCAAGCAGCAGCAACTCGTGGATGCTCTCGGCGAGACAGAACCAGACACATACTTTTCTCCCCTTACCGGCCCTGTTGGAGATTATCGTTCCAAAGCAAGGCTTGGGGTGAAGTATGTTGATAAGAAAGAAAGGGTGCTTGTGGGTTTTAGAGAAAAGCTAAAGCCATTTATTGCAGACGTGTCACATTGCTACGTACTCCGCAAACCGGTTTCAGATTTAATACCGGAGCTCGCTGATCTGGTGGCGGACTTGGTAAATCCTCGCAGTATTCCTCAGATCGAGGTAGCAGTGTCAGATACTGAAACAGCTTTGGTGTTCAGGCACCTTGAAGACCTGAGCAAAAGCGATCTTGAAGCCCTAAGACAATTTGGAGACAAACACCATACAAATATCTACCTGCAGTCAGGTAATGCGGCAAGTACCTACAGGATATTCCCAGAGGTTGGTAATGATCTCCTGGTGTACCACCTGTCTGATTTTGACCTGGAATTTGAGTTTCATCCACTGGATTTCACCCAGATCAATCATGTCATCAATCGAAAGATGGTAAACCGGGCAGTTGAATTACTCGAACTGACTGGATCGGATTATGTACTGGATGCCTTTTGTGGCATTGGGAATTTCAGCCTCCCAATTGCGCGTATTGCAAGGAATGTTATCGGTATTGAAGCATCTGGCACCAGCGTGCACCGTGCGATGATGAATAGTAGACAAAATGGCATAAATAACTGTGTTTTTATTGCAGAAGATCTATTCGCTGAAAGCCTTACGATTCCTGCGTTACAGGATGTTAACAAGGTGCTGCTGGACCCTCCGCGAAGTGGCGCATTAGGGCTATGCAAAACACTTGCAAGCAACAAGGTTGAAAGGGTAGTGTACGTGTCCTGCAACCCGGCAACCCTGGCAAGAGACGCTGCTGTTCTGGTTGCAGAGGGGTATCAATTCGAAGGTGCAGGAGTGATAGATATGTTTCCCCACACGACGCATGTTGAATCAATCGCCTGTTTTTCCCAATTGTTTAGTTAGTTATCTATGGTAAAGGTCAGAGAAGAGCAACCACTGCATTTTGATGGCAGTATCAACCTCGAATTGTGGTTGTGCAAGCTGGGTGAAAGAAATTCTGAATTGAATTTGGCCCGTTGTCAGAAGGCGTGCGAACTGTCTCAGCAAGCGGAGGAAAAGGCGGTTGCGACCGGCAGTGTCTGGGCGATTGGTCAGAGCAGCTTCAAAACGGGTCTTGATATGGCCGACATCCTTTCTGAACTCTATATGGATGAAGATGGTCTGGTGGCGGCAATCGTCTATCGCGCAGTTCGCGAAAATCAGATTACTCTGAACCACGTTAAAAAAACCTTTGGACAGAATGTTGCTGGCCTGGTCCAGGGTGTCCTGCGGATGGCTGCAATCAGCAACGTTGAATTGAGTTCCAATAAAGCTCTGCTAGGTGAAAGATCAGATCAGTTGGAACAGGCGCGCAGGATGTTAGTGGCGCTGGTTGACGACGTTAGAGTTGCGCTGATTAAGCTGGCAGAAAGAACCTGCGCTATTCGAAATATCGCAAAGAAAGCACCCGAGAAAAGGTTGAAACTGGCCAGAGAAGTATTCGCTATATATGCACCTTTGGCACATCGCCTTGGCATTGGTCACCTTAAATGGGAACTGGAAGATATTGCATTCAGATACCTGGAGCCTGTTGCGTACAAACACATTGCTCAGTTGTTAGATGGAAAGAGAACGGATCGACAGGCGTACGTCGAACGGGTCATCGAAACTTTAAAACAGAAATTCGATTTGTTGCAGATTGAAGCGGAAGTGGAAGGACGAGCAAAACACATCTACAGCATCTGGCGGAAGATGCGTAATAAAGGCATCAGCTTTACCGAAGTCTATGACGTAAGAGCGGTGCGTATACTTGTACCCGAGGCCAACGAGTGCTATCGAGCATTGGGGGTAGTGCATAACTTGTGGCGAAATGTTCCTCACGAATTCGATGACTATATTGCCACGCCAAAAGAAAATGGTTATCGCTCGCTGCATACAGCTGTGATTGGCCCTGAAGGTAAAGCGCTCGAGATTCAAATACGAACTCATGATATGCACGAAGAAGCAGAGTGGGGAGTTTGTTCTCATTGGCAGTACAAGACGCCGGAAGATTCGAAAGAATCTGGTGAACCAAAAGCATATGAAGAGCGGATTTCGTGGCTTAGGCAGATTCTGGATTGGCATGAGGAAGTTGGTGATGTTTCAGGGCTGGCAAAGGACCTGCTGGATGAGGTGAGTTTAGATCGGATATACGTCTCTACGCCAGATGGCCATGTAATCGATATGATGCCAGGTTCTACACCGGTTGATTTTGCTTATCGAGTGCATACGGAAGTAGGTCATAAGTGTCAGGGTGCTAAGGTAAATGGTCGAGTCGTTCCCCTCAACAGCCCACTCAGGTCTGGTGATCAGGTAGAAGTCATTGTCAGTGAAGATGCTGAACCAAGGCGCGAATGGCTGCATGAGCATCTTGGCTATGTCTCAACCTCCAGGGCGAGAGTAAAGATACAGAGTTGGTTTGGGAATAGAACCAAGAGAAAAAACATTGAAGAAGGTAAGAAATCTCTGCTGAGTGAGTTGAATCATCTTGGCATTGAGCAGGTTCCGGGCGAGGAATTGCTCAAGGCCGTCGACTATGATAAGGAAGATGACCTGTTCGCTGCGATTGGCAGTGGTGGTATCAATGCCCTTGATGTGATTGAGGCGGCAGCAGGAATTCTTGAACTGGATGGTACAGAGCACCAACTCAATCTTGGTTTCAGGGATGCGAAAAAGCCTGGTGGGAGCTTATTAGTCACAGGCCTTGGAGAATTTGAACATCTCATTTCTGAGTGCTGTACGCCTGTCCCAGGGGACTCTATCGTAGGTGTTATAGATGATGAGAATACCGTGCATGTTCACCGTCAGGACTGTGTCCAGGCTCTTCGTGCGGACACATATGGACGCCTGATTCGTCTTGATTGGCAAAAAGATGTGCAACACACTTTTCCGGTTAATGTCGATATTGATGGTTATGATCGAGCGGGACTGCTTCACGATATTACCGGTGTGTTTTTTGACGAACAAATCAATGTGATTGCAATGAGTTCACTATCGGATAGGCAAAGTAGTAGCGTTTCGCTGACAATGGTGATGGAAGTGAGTAGTTTAAATGAGCTTCTGCGCACATTAGAGAAAATTGAAAAAGTACCTAACGTCATTACTGCACGCCGAGCCGTTTCCAGTTAATCTAATTCGGTGATTTCTATTACTTTAGGAGCTACTTCTTGAATATCATTCTTTTAGGTGCACCAGGGGTCGGTAAAGGAACTCAGGCGCAATACATTACTGATAAATACGTGATTCCTCAGATCTCAACGGGTGACATGTTAAGAGAGGCTATTAAATCCGGCAGCGAACTGGGCGCTCGGGTTAAGGATGTGATGGGAAAAGGAGACCTCGTAACCGATGACATCATTATTGACCTGGTGAAAGAGAGAATTGTACAACCAGACTGTGAAAATGGCTTTCTGTTTGATGGGTTTCCCAGAACTATTCCACAGGCACAGGCGCTGGTTGATGCAAACGTCAGTATTAATAAGGTTATCGAGATCAAAGTTCCGGATGATGAAATTATCGGTCGATTGAGTGGTCGACGTGTACATGTTGAGTCAGGTCGTATCTACCATGTGACCTACAACCCTCCAAAAATTGAAGGAAAGGACGATGAAACCGGTGAAGATCTGATCCAACGGGATGATGATAAAGAGAATACGATTGTTGAAAGGCTAAGAGTTTATCGCAAACAAACGGAACCGTTGGTGAACTTCTATCAAAGTCTTGCAAACAAATCTGATAGTGCGTTGACATATGATGCAATAGATGGAACCGGTGATGCTGAAGAAATAAAAAATAGAATTACGGCTGTCCTGGGAACGTAAAGCTATCATTTTTGTAGCACGATTATTGTTGGTTCGTGAAAAAGAACCGTAAAAGATTTAACTGATGCAAATAAAACCATGAAAAAGATAACCTTTTTGTGAAAAATAGTTAGCAATATGAAATTATTTTTTCTAAACTTCATCTCGTAACTGCAACTGTATGCATTATTCTTCAATGTGTTTTACACAACTGCCGGGGAGATGTGATATAGCTGCTAACGAAACTGCTGTACTGAGGTTCTAACTTCCAAACGAAAGATAGGAGTGTAAAAGTGGTTGCAAAAAAGAAAGCCAAGAAAAAAGTTGCTAAGAGAAAAGTAGCCAAGAGAAAGCCAGCTGCTAAGAGAAAGGCAGCCAAGAAAAAAGTTGCTAAGAGAAAAGTAGCTAAGAGAAAGCCAGCTGCTAAGAGAAAGCCAGCCAAGAAAAAAGCGGCCAAGAAAAAAGTAGCCAAGAGAAAGCCAGCTAAGAAAAAAGCGGCTAAGAGAAAGGCAGCCAAGAAAAAAGTAGCCAAGAGAAAGCCAGCCAAGAAAAAAGCGGCTAAGAAAAAGGCAGCCAAGAAAAAAACGGCTAAGAAAAAAGTAGCCAAGAGAAAGCCAGCGGCTAAGAGAAAGGCAACCAAGAAAAAAACTGCCAGGAAAAGGAAGTAACGCAGAAAGACTGCAAAAAGCCCTCATTTGAGGGCTTTTTTGTGGTTTTACGACCTCAGGTAAGATCTTGAGGTGAGTTGACATTCCTAAATGCACCTTGCTCATCTGCAAGGAGGGCAGTGGTTCCGCCGAGTTTTTCCAGCCAACCCCGCACGGATCGATTCTCTGATCTAAGAGAGTCCCCAATTGAATTGATACAATCAGTCCTGACCAGAGAAATGAGTGGTTCGAGCATTCCATCAACTGATGCTGTTACTGCCAGACTGCCGTTGAGTGAGTCATACAGCCGCCTGACAACGTCCGTGGGGATGTATGGCATGTCACAAGGCACAATAAAAACGAGAGGTGTAGTTACCTCTGATTTGGCACTTAGAACACCAGTTAAAGGACCAGGTGAGTCAGGTAAGACATCAGTCACAACCGGGAAGCCAAATTCCTCATACTGCTTGATGTTTCGATTACAGCTAATGACGATCTGGTCAACTTGTGCCTCAATCCTTTCAAGTACATGCTGAATTAAGGGTTTGCCTTCGAGCAGAATCAGTCCTTTGTCCTGATAACTCATCCGTTGTCCCCGGCCACCGGACAATATGATTGCACAGATGGAATCTGGCTGATTTACTTTACTACCTGATCTAGTCATCGGATAGGTGTTATTTCTTGACCATTACTTCAAGTCCAAAATTTACTGACATGTATTCGTTTTGTATTCGTTTTAAGATAGGTTTTATTGTAACCCTCTTTTGCCTTACATGAGTGCCTCACCGTTTGACTAATAACACACCGTTTGAGTTGCTGACCACGAATAGTGAACTTGCGAAGATAATTCCGCAATTTACAGTGCGTGACTCGCAGATTGAAATGACGAAGTTAGTGACTGCTGTATTCGATAGTGGGCGCAATGGCATTGTTGAGGCAGGTACTGGGACTGGAAAAACGTTCGCCTATCTACTCCCTGCGATGGCCTCAAAAAAGAAGACCATTGTTTCCACGGGTACGAAGAATCTTCAGGACCAGTTGTTCTACCAGGATATACCGGTTGCTAACAAAGAGTTTCGACGCAAAGTTGCGTTACTCAAGGGTCGTGCAAATTACTTGTGCCCGGATCGTCTTAACAAGAATTTACAGACTGTTGACAGATATGCAACGCAGTCGGTCTTAAATGATTTAACCCGGATAAATGACTGGTCCAGACAGACTAAAACCGGAGATCTTACGGAGTTGCTGGATACAGGGCAAAACAGCGTTGTGACGTCTATGGTAACCAGTACGGTAGATAACTGTCTTGGGACGGAGTGCGATTACTATACTGATTGTCCAGTTTACCGTGCCAGGGCTTATGCTCACGAAGCAGATCTCATTGTGGTCAACCATCACCTGCTAATCGCAGATATCGCGTTGAAAGAAGAGTTAGTGGCACAGCTGTTACCTGAAGTTGAGTTGGTTATTGTCGATGAGGCTCACCAGCTACCTGATGTTGCCCGGCATTTTTTTGGTGAACGCGTTAGCACAGGACAACTTCTGGAATTGGTACGGGATATACAAAGAGAAGCACTCTTGATGGGCAGTGATGATGGTGAGCTTCTGGATTTGACCCGGCGAATAGAACAGGTTGTAGATGATCTTTCTGGTGTATGTCATGACATTGTTTTACCTTTAGACCGATTGATGCACGAAAACAAATTTCAGGTGGCTCTTGAGAACACTGATATTGCATTTGGGAGTTTGATAAGCCACCTTAAACACTCAGCAGACAGAAGTACCGGTTTAAGTAACTGCTATTCACGAGCGACGCGATTGGTAGATCTGTTTGCTTTGTTAACCGAACCTGATGTCAGTGAACAGGGCCATGCACATTGGCTGGAACGGCAGCTTTATTCCAATGATCGTCTGGGTTTCACGATTTATCTGTCACCAGTGAATATCGCTGGGGAATTGCGAAAAGTGATAAGCGATCCTGTCAGAAACTGGTTATTTGTTTCTGCAACGCTAACTATCGCTGGCCAGTTTGACCATATAAGAACGTCGCTGGGTATAGATGATGGTGTCGAGGCAAAATTTGACTCTCCTTTTGACTTTCATGAGCAGGTACGTGGTTATGTACCTGCAGACCTGCCGCTTCCAGGTAGCGATCTGCATACAAGAAAATTACTCGAAATGGTGTTGCCGATTGTTCGAGCCACGACAGGGCGCACTTTCTTCCTGTTTACGAGCCATCGAGCCCTTAATTTGACAGCGGAGCTGTTGAAGCATGAATACGACATCACATTTCTCAAACAAGGTACGATGCCGAAGAAAGTTCTGCTGGAGAAGTTCAGAGAATTACCTCGTTGTGTTTTGCTGGCGACCGTGAGTTTCTGGGAGGGAGTGGATGTTAGTGGTGCTGATTTACGGTGTCTGGTGATCGATAAACTACCGTTTTCCAGTCCAGATAATCCGATGGTTCAGGCACAACTCCGTGCCATCGAGCTGGCTGGAGGGAATGGTTTTGAAGAATTTTCAATTCCTGAGGCAGCAATCTCGCTAAAACAGGGATTTGGACGTTTGATTCGCCAGGAATCGGACCGGGGACTGTTCGTCCTGGGGGACACGAGAATTATCAAACGACATTACGGGAAAAAGTTACTGAAAAGCCTGCCTGAGATGATTTTCCTAAAGCAGCATGATGAAGTGATCGACTACATCGAGTCTTTGAATGAGCCTTCAGCGGTTCTTAATAATGAGCCTTCAGCGGTTGTTAATAAAGAGCCTTCAGCGGTTCTTCATAAAGAGCCTTCAGCGGTTGTT
>MPMA02120516.1_pt1 | contig 10222 bp, 4 predicted proteins | sample 1617361 | NCBI WGS metagenome assembly MPMA02 (sample SAMN05944807, study PRJNA350692) | marine metagenome | biome: marine; feature: ODZ; material: water; isolation source: 180 m water sample filtered on 0.2 um supor filter | place: Pacific Ocean | collected 2012-04-08 | depth 180m m | reverse complement strand
TTGGCTTTGATCTCGATGCCGGACTCAAGCATGTCCACATTGCCGTCTTCGTCCGGCACAAGGAAGATGTCGGCACTGCCACCGCCGAAGAGTTGGCGGAAGAGTCCCTTCGGACCGGCAAAATGTTCGCGGATACTCGCGAAGGTTTCTTCAAATCGGGTGCGGCTGGCGACTTCCAACTCGGCGATGAGCGTTTCCAGTTGTTCGCGGGCCAGATCGATGTCGGCGACTTGTTTGATCAGGCCTTCGTTCCTCGCTTCGAGATGCTGCTCTTCGTCGATCGCATCAATGTTGACGTTTCCGAGTTCCTTGATGGATGCCTTGAGTTCGTTGACCTCAGCCTGCGCGGCGTCTCGGTCCATGAGCGTTTCGGTATCGCGAGGCAGATCCTTCCACAGAGGGAACTCGACGGAGAGGTCGATGCCGAGTTCCTCAAGTGTTCGTTCCTCGAGGTTCTCTCGCTTGATCTCCGCTTCCCGCCGGCTGAGTTCCAACGCGTTGTGGTCGCGATCGAGAATGCCGGTTTGTGACCGGGCGGCTTTGACATTTTCGGCGGTTTGCGATGCGGCCACCTTGGCCGCCTCGACCTGTGTTTCCGAAGCCACCATGCGATCGTGGGTGCCGTGGGCGGCCCGCTGGCTTGCAGCGAGCTGATTGGTCGCGGTTTCGATGGCTGCTTCGTATTGGTCCAGTTGGGCGGTGCGTCGGCCGATGTGTTCGCTCAGTGTGTTGCGACGTGCGGATTGTTCTTCCGCTGCAGTTTCGACGTGGCGTCGTTCACGCTGCGAGGCTTGGTGCTGTTCGGCAAGACGGCCGGATTCGATGCGGACTGCGGCGAGCGTCTCCTGTGATTCCTGCTGAGTGGCGCGAGCGGCATCCGCAACCTCTTCGAGTTGGTCGATCCCGGACTCGGCCCGTTCCAACTCACCAGCGAGTGCCTGCATCTCTCTGGCAAACGCATCCTGCTGCGATGTCAGATCGGCTCGTTTGATCAGCAGATCACGGCGTTCATCCTCGAGTTCGGTTCGCTGGTGGTGCAGCCTGTTCAGGTCGTTGGCAATGCCCTGCAATCCGTATTCGAGATCGACAACCTGATTACTTGCCTGCTGCAGGGCATCGGCCGCATCGCGGCGACGTTGGTCGGCGGCAGAACTGGCATGTTTGAGACCCTGCAGATCTCGTTCAAGTCCAGCGATGCGAGTGTCGTGTTCACAGACAGAGGACTCCAGGTCCTCCATCTCCATACGTCGTGATATCCACCCTCCGGCGGCGGGCTTTCCGATTCGGATCCGCCCGTCAGGTTCGATGATCTCGCCAGTTCGGGCGGCCAATCGCCAGTCCCGCATCGAACCGCGGGCAAGCAGCAGGGCCTGCTCAAAGGTGGGAACCACCGCTGTGCGGCCGAGCAACCGCTCGGCGATGCCCTGAGCTTCCGGGCGGGTGCTGATGAGATCGAGGGCATGGCGAACATCATCTAGGCCTGGTGGCAAGGGAGTCCGCCAGTGGGTGTCACCCTCGTGCTGTCCAATGGCAACGACCAGGCCGAGTTCCTGCTCGCGGCACCACTTGGCAAGAAGGCTCGCGGCTGCTTGATCCGCAGTCATGACGACTTCGACATCGCGTCCGAGCACGGTTTCGATCAGCGTGGCCCATTCGCGGTCCGTGTGGATGGCGTCACCCAGTACACCGAGGACGTGCTCAGGATGTTCATCGAGTGCTCGCTTGACATCGTCGCCGAGCCCTTCGTGGGCGTGCTGCATTTCTTCCAGCAGATGCAGGCGGGAGCCCGCTGCGGCGCGATCATGCCGCACGTCGGCGAGGGCATCCGAGATGGCGTCGTGTCGTTGGCCCAGGTTGGCGGCATCATCATCGTGGCGGCGCAGGTCGTGTTCGGCCGCATCGATCTTGGTTCGGGCGGTTTCCAGCGATGCAGTATGTGAAGCACGCTTCGATTCGGCCTTCTCGATGTCCGCGGCCATGGCGGCGACGCGAGGTTCACCCTTTTGAATCTGTTCATCGGCCGCGCGGAGCCGCTCATCCGTCGCGCTGCGATTGGACTGGGCGGTTGCATGCTGCTCGGCAATGGTGTCTCTGGTCGACCTCGCTTCTCGCAGTCTGGCTGCAGTGGCCTCGACATCGCGGCCGGCTTCAGAGGCGTGGTCGGTCAGTGAGGCGATTCTGGTCTCGGTGGCGGCCAGTTGCACCCCTACGGTTTCGACTTCGTCGGCATACCGTTGCAAGTCATCGGCGAGTTCAGCGGCGCGGACATCGATGGCATGCAATTCGTGGCGGTCCGATTTGATCTGTTCGCTGGCCTCGCCCCGCTGCCGCGTCGTGAAGTCAATTTGCTGCTGGGCACGGCCTGCTGCCGATGTGTGCTCGGCATGTTGTTTGGAAAGAAGATGTCGGTGCTCTTCAGCTTCGTGCCGCTGGATGTCGGATTCCTGCTGCGCGGCCTCCAGTTCAAGAACGTTTGTTTCCAGTTCGCTCCGCTGGCGTGCCAGATCGGAGAGCCGGCTGGTCAGGCCGATGAGCCGATCCTGTAATTCGTCGAATTGGTCGAAGACGAGTTCGCGGCGAAGGGTTCGGTAGCGACCGTCGAGTTCCTGGAATGTGCGGGCTTTCTTTGCTTGACCACGCACCATTCGCAGTCGTCGTTCGGTGCCCTCAAGCTGCTCGCGAATGCGTACGAGATTAACTTCGGTTCGCTCGAGCTTCCGCTGCGACTCAACGCGTCGAAGTTTGAACTTCGAAACGCCTGCCGCTTCCTCCAGAATGGTGCGCCGCTCGATGGGGCTGGCCTGCAGCACGGAGGCGACCCGTCCCTGTTCGATGATGCAGTAGGCAGCGTTCCCGATGCCGGTGTCGAGGAACAGGTCTTTGACGTCTTTGAGCCGGACCTTGCGGTCGTTGATGAGATACTCGCTGCGGCCGTCGCGGTACAGCCGTCGTCCCACTTGCACCTGATCAGTATCCATGGCGAGCCCGCGTCGGCCCTGCGCGATGGTTGCCTTGTGATCGACGATTGGATTCTCGAAAGTCAGGGTGACCGAGGCCATGCCAAGCGGCTTGCGGCCGGCCGAGCCGGCGAAGATGACATCGAGCATGGCCCCGCCCCGTAGGCTCTTGGCCGAGCGTTCGCCAAGCACCCACTTCACCGCATCGACGACGTTGGACTTCCCGCAGCCATTTGGTCCGACAATGCCCACCTTGGGCTCGTCAAAGCGGAACTCAACGGTATCTGCGAATGACTTGAATCCAGAGACGGTGACGTTGCTCAGACGCATCGTGTGGGTGGACCTCCATGTCCGGCCTCCGTCCCTCTTGGACGGCGTGTTGAAGGGCATGCCAGCGAGCACCCGTCGCCAGCAGACCCCACTATATGTCGACTTGATGCCCGGTAGAACGCCAAGAAGCGGGTTTTTCGACTTTGGAGAGCCTTCTCTGGAATCACTCGGGGCGGGGCTGATAGTCGGTCATCGTGGCTGAGCGGCGAAGTTCGGCCATAACACGGTCCTGCTGGGCCTTGAAATCGGCGGCGACGTACTCCCGCCGCCACAGGGCATGCAGGACGCCGACGACCTCGCTGTAGGTGAGATCGAGGCCAGGCGAGGGGTCTTCGACCGTTGGATCGTGGGCGAGCAGCAAGGTCAATTCATGCAGGGTTGGCTTCACACGGTTGATCTCAGGCCGCCCCATTGGCGAGGCTCGGTAGAAGATCTCGATCCGGTCCTCATCCTCGGCTTCTCGCATCAGGAGGCTGTTGTCCCACAGCCCCAGCGTCAGCGGCCGCAAAATCTCGACCACATTGCCGAGGAGCACGATGCGAGGCCGCTGGATCTGCGTGACGTAGATTGCGTTATAGGCTGAGGGAACCTCATGCAGTTCGAATTTGCCCGGAATCGATATTCGTCGCACGATCGGCGAGCGGAGTTTCTCAAGGGCTTCATAGGCTCGCAGGCGAACTTCGATGTTTTCGTCGTTGAGCAGATCCCGCAGGGCTTCTTCGGAGCGTGGGTCTGTCGGAAGTTTGGCCAGCAGGGTGGTCGCTTCGAGCCGCTCGGCGAGGCTGCCTTCTTGGGCCATTTGCCGCAGTGAGACTGCAGCAATCGGGTCGGCCAGTTCTGCGCCGGCTCTGAGGGCGGCCAGCCTGGGAAGGGCCTCGGGGTAGTCGTACATTTTCCGCACCATGGGCAACGCTTGGGGACCAAGGGCCACCCATCGCCAGTAGGCATGGGCGGCGTCAGACGGATCACGTTGCAGGGCTCGGCGGGTCGTGTTGGCGATGCGATCTGTGTCGACCTGCCGCAAACTCACGTGTTGCATGATGCGCACGAACGAGTCCGGGTCATCCCGCATGGAAGGTGGAACCGTCAGTTCGAGCACGGCGTCGCTGACACCTCGCGCGGTCGTCGCCGTCTGCCCTCGCTCGATTGGGAATCGGCGGTTGATCGCATCCTGAATGACCCGTGTTCGTGAGTGGCTCGGATTGATCAGTCGAAGTTTCAGTGGCATGTCCTCAAGGACCTGCCCACCGTTGAGGATGCGACCATTGAGGGTATTGATGTCTCCGGTGGCAACGTCTTCGCTTTCGATGAAGGGGTTGAGAAAGATCGGCCCGGCAGCCTGCCCAAGCCGTTTGGCTTGACGGCTTCCAGTCAGCAGCGGTCCGGGGCTGAGATCGGTCGTGTACAGTCGGCCCCCTTCGAGGCTGGTGGTTCCAGTCCGTGGATCTGCGTAGACCCGCACATCAAACGTGGTGCCGGGCATGACTTCAGGCAGCCGGCCGTTGGCGCTCGGTGGGGTTCGTGTTCGACCGACCGCTCCTGGTGGCACGGTGCCCTCAACGATGACGATGGCGGTATTAGGTGATTCGAGCATGTCCTCCGGGGAGACGTCTCCAAACCCGATTTGCTCGCTTCCGATGCCCTGACGAGCCATGATCTGGAGCATGTAGCCTCGGACATCTGGTGGGATATCACTCGAGCCGGTTTCGTCGAGTCCGACCACGAGTCCATATCCACGGATCTTGATTGGTTTGTGGGTCGGGCTGCTGCTGTTGTCCCATCCGAGGATGACCGTTTCCGCGCCGACTGTGCCCCGGAGGATGCTCGCGACCTGCATGCCCTCGAGTTCCTTGATCGAGGAGGAGGCTTTCGGTCGAGGCCGCGCCCGCTCAACCTGATTGCATCCGTGCAGAATCAAGCCGGTGAGTGCCAGCGTGATTAGATTGGTCCATTTCGCATTCGGCATGGGGAATGCGAGAGTCTACCCGGTTCTCCTCATCCCTTGATGGCCTTCAGTCCACGTGCGTCAGGCTGCTTGCGGCCGGACCCGGGCTTCATGATCCTGCTGCCAGCGTACGGCATCCAGGCGTTGTGGGAAGCGTGCAAGGATGATGGGGACGGGGGTTCGCGTACACACGGCCCAGGAATTGCCGATTTGAAGAAGCATGGTGGCTTTTTCGCTGGTCGAGGACGGGCTCTGGTAAGAATGCATCTGATCACTCCTGAGTGGTGAGTGCTGGAGGGCGATGGGCGGTCCCGATGACCGTTTCCGAAGAGGAGGCCCTGTGTCCCCGTCTATTGGGAAAAGGAGCGTCCTGTGTGAGGCCTTTCGGCAAATCGGGGCAGGATGATGCTTGTGGGGTCCCTCGCAAGCCGATGCCGGGGGTGTTATCGGCCTTTGTGACGCCTGCCAGAGAGCCGGGCAGCGGTCTCGGCGAGCCACTGCTCATCGGGCATGGCCCAGGGCCTGAATTTCTCGATGGAGCCGATGTCATCCAGATGGAGCAGGGCCCGATTGCCCCCGAGATCCGCGGCTGCGGTCGTATCGATCAATTGGGCCGAATCATTGGAGCTCATTTGGAAGAGCACCTTGAGGTCGAACTCTCGTTGATTCGCTCGGCTCAGACAGCGGTTGAGGTTGTTCAGTCCGTCGAACCAGAGCAGGGAATGGATACCGACAAGAGGGCCGTCTCGCAGGATGTCTGCGAACTGCTTGTCGGGTCGCATAGCGGATTCTTCTGGCGAGAATGAGAAATCGTCCTCGGCAAATCGAAGTGGGGCAATGCGGTGAGCCTGTAGACCGAGGAGCAGAATCGTTGCACGGTTGGTGTGGTCACCGTCGCTGCGGGAGGCGAGGATGTCCGCGAGTATCTGCATTTCGTTCTCGATGTTCTTGGTTGTGACACGGGTTACCTGATGCGGCAGATCTTCGCCAAAGGAAGCGATCCGTCCTGCGAATAAGGCATCTGAGGGCGTGCCGTCAAAGATCCAGACCATGAGGCCATGCTGATCGGGCGATGTGGTCGGGGGAAGTGTCGCGGCGGCTTGAAGCAGTGCGGCAGTCAGCAGCGCATTGCCCGATTCTGGGTGCTGTCCGACGAACAGTATGTTGCAGCTTGTTCGGTTACGCAGTGGCAGCATGGTCTGTGGCGTGACGGCGATCGGATCTCCCATGGTGATGTCGAGCGGGGCAGAGGCGGGCCAGCGGGTTGCGGCCACCATGGTTTCGATGTTCTGGTCCGTGTGAAGCAGCGAAGGAATGTTGCCTTTGAAGACAAACTGATCTCGCTTGGCATCTGGGAATCGATCGGCGTCGAGAGTGGCTACCGCATCGAGGGCGTCATCCCGCTGGGAGTCATCGAGCCAAACTACTTGGAAGGGGGAATTGCCTTCGATCTTTCCGCCGGCATCGTTGTAGATGGCCTCACCGGGTCGTCGCAGCAGCCTTGCAGCGGGATTTTCGTCGCTGAGAATGAGATATGAATCGGCTTCGGCGCACTGGAGGGCGATGCGGACGCCCATCTGCCCCAGTGTGCTTCTGGCTAGCGAGAACGCGCCATCGAGCGTCTGCGAGCCCATCAGGACGTGGATGCCGAATGCGCGGCCCTGCCTGACCAATCGGTCTAGGAGCAGTCCCGCCTCTTGGGCGAGCGCGTCATCATCAACGAAGAACTCTTGAAATTCGTCGACGATCAGCAGCACGCGGGGCATTGGGTCATCGCGGTGCGATCGCCAGCCAGCCACATCTTGGACACCAGCTTCGCGGAACAGATCGCCTCGTCGGCGGAGTTCCTCATCGAGTCGCCGTAGCACACTCAGCCCAAACTCCCGATCACTCTCGATGGCGATGACGCGGGCGTGGGGGAGTGTGTGCGCGGCATAGGTCTGGAATTCAACGCCCTTCTTGAAGTCGATGAGATGCAGTTCAAGTTCATCTGGCGAGTACCACAACGCCATGTTCGTGATGAGGACATGCAGCAAGGTCGACTTGCCTGAGCCGGTCCGGCCGGCGACAAGTGCGTGCTGAGTTGTACCTCGGCCGAGCCTGAGTTCCTGAAACCTGTTGGCGCCGCTCTGTCCGAGTGTCACCCGCAACTCATCGGTGGAGGAGCGGGTCCATTGCTCCGCTTCGGTTGGCGTGATGAGTTCAAATGGCACTTCGACCCGGTGGGTATCAGATGCGACCTCGCCAACACGCTGAACGATGGTGGTCAAGGTCGAGTCGTCCGGTGGGTGGTCCGGGATGAACTCAAAATCACCGAGTGGCGGTTCGGTGATACGCCAGCCGTTGTCGCCTTTGCCCAACCGAACCCGATTCGAGTTCCAGTCGAGTTCCTGGAGGAGCGGAGGTGTTTTCTTGGTGGTATCGATCAACATGCAGGCGAACACGCCGCAGCGAGGGCCGCTGGTCAGAATACTCGCGATTCGCTTGACGGCATTGTCTGTAATGCCCTGTGGGAAGTCCGTCAGTACCAACAGATGGTAGGGCTCTTCGATCTGTCCCGCTGCCTTGTTGTAGGCTTCGAGCGATTCATATTCATTGCGGAGATAGGCCTGAATGACCGTTTCCATATGTTCCGTGATGTCGTTGAGTTTGCTCTCCAGATGCATCGGTTCGGTCAGGACGCGTTTAAGAACAGGAGTCTCATCACTATCAGCCAGATGCATGAAGCCGGCGAAATTCTGCCCGAGTCCGATCGGATCGTAGAGCGTCAGGTGAACTTGTCCGGCAGGAATGGTTGTCAGGACGCGTGCAAGTTGCGCCTGCATGATGGCAATGCCTTCGGCGTGTGATTGCTCATTCGTCTCGATGACCAGCGAGCCGCGTCCTTGAAAGTCGATGACAGCGGGAAGTTCGAGAACCGCAGGTCCTGTCCACGCTAAACGGGGATCCTCCGGGAGCCCTGAGGGTAATTCGTTCAGGCCGCATCGCAATCGCCCGATTCCGATGTTTCCTGCGAAGGTTTCGGGGAGCGAATGTGACGCCCAGTTTGCATCCCACGATGGCCAGTGTGGAGCGAGACCGTTCTGGAGCTCGGCGATATGTTTCAAATCGGCCTGAATCTGATCCTGATCTCGTGCCCATCCATCAATCACGTCGGACCACTCAGCAGCGTGTGCTTCAGTTGCAGCAGTGATTGCCGTTTCAGTCGAGGCTTGTAGTGAGCGGTGCGCATCTTCTGCATGGGCGGTGGATGCGGAAACGGAACCCTCTCGGTCAGCCACGGCTTCCTGCTCGGCTTTCGCTCTGCGAGATCTGGCTTCAGAGAGGGTTTCGCTGTAATGGACTTCCAGCGACTCCAACTTCCGCTGAGTACGGGGGGCTGCGGACTCGATACGTTCGGCCAGTTGCTCACGAGTAGATTTCCGTTTGCTGTCTCTGAACTGTCGCGATTTGGACACAATTTGAGCATGGTTGGAACTGGTGATACGAAATCGACGCTCAGCCAGCGCGACCCCTTTGGCGGCAAGCCGCTCTGCGGCCGATAGGAGCCAGCGGCGTTTTCTGCGAGCTCTGATTCGCATGCCAACAAGGATGATCAGGCCAATGACGCCCCCAACGGAGATGGAAAGCACCATTCGCTCCGTCAGGATGCCGATCGCGATGCCAGCCGCCAATGGAATGCCTCCTCCTATGAACTGATTGAAATGCCGCATAAATCGCTGCCGTGTAGTTCCCTTTACACGCGTTACACACTTGTCAGCACGGTCGAGAAAGCGATCGACGTTCTCTACAGATGACCGCTCTGGGGATGGTTTCGGATCGGGGGCAGTGTGTGGTGCTTCCGCTTTCACGCCAAGTGCGCGACGCAAGGTGCTCACTTGCTCAAGCAGATTGGTTTCTCGCCACTGGGCTTCTTCCAGGTGCTTGGTGGTTCGCGCAAGTTCCTGCTGCACAACGTCGACGCTCATCTCATAGTCTGAATCAGTGTCCCACGTCTCATTTTCCGCCGCTTCGGCTGCTGTGCGGTGAAACGCTCCCGACTTATCGAGAATCTCCTGCTTTTGCTCGTCGGCCTGTGTGGCAAGTCTGTCGGAATTCGCGGTCCACGTGTCCAAGGCCTGCTTCATGGCCTGTTCGTACACCTGTTCATGTGTGTCGAGTTCCTGATCGAGTTGGCTGCGGATCGTCGTTTCCTTCAAAGCGTGTCGCTTCTGAATTCCAAGCCTTGTTGCTTCAAACGTCTGATCCGCCACTTGGCACCGTTGTACCGTTCTCTCTAGGAGCATCACGGTGTTGGCGAGCGTGTTCTGGACGAGTGTGATGAGGTGGTCATCAGACATGTTGATCAGCGGACCTCGTGTCATGGGAGTTGGAAGACAGGGGGGATTCTATGTGCTCTGCTCGTCTCTGCAGTCTTGTTGAACCCGGTGCAGGATCTCATCCATGGTCTCAATCGCATTTTCAGCTGTTCGCAAAGCCTGTTCGAGGGGTTGAAGAAAGCGTTCATTGAGGTGGCGATGCTGGGAATCTCTCCACGTGTGTCCGGCAATCTCCCAGGAGTTGCGGAGCATGATGGCGGACTCCCTCAGTCGGGCACATTCCGAAACGAGGCTTGCGCGGAGGTGGCTCATTGAGGTTCCCCCTCTGCTGGGTCACAGTTGGTTGGCGTGACTCCGGTCGATCCCATTCGTCTGTGATCGGCAGAATCCAGTTCGTCTTCCACATGGGCAGCAGCATCAGGCATGGGCGGCGCGACCGCGAGATAGCCCTCAAGGTGAGCGGCCAACTCCTTGAGCCAATGGCTTGCCCGGGGCAGATCTATTTCGGCGGCATTGGCCAACGGACTGATGCCACCTCGAAACAAGGCTAGTTGCCGCTCTAACTCACGACTCCAGTACTTGATGGCTTGTAGTTTCTGATCAGCTTCCTCGATTGTCTTCTTCGCGAGGTTGATCGGTTAGTCAACCACGATCGTCAATGCAAAATGGTT
>MPMA02238195.1_pt1 | contig 10246 bp, 11 predicted proteins | sample 1617361 | NCBI WGS metagenome assembly MPMA02 (sample SAMN05944807, study PRJNA350692) | marine metagenome | biome: marine; feature: ODZ; material: water; isolation source: 180 m water sample filtered on 0.2 um supor filter | place: Pacific Ocean | collected 2012-04-08 | depth 180m m | reverse complement strand
TGAATAACATAATTTAAATTTAATTCTTTTAATAGATGGATTATTTTTTTTATTCTATTTATGTGTCTTGGTATAATTATTGTAATTAGATCTTTTTTAGTTAATTTTAAATTTTTATGTATCTTAGCAATTTCAATTTCTTCTCCATCGTGCGTACTTGATGCCGTCCAAACATTATTTCCAATAAATTTTTTTTTATTAATTAAAACTTTTTTTTTTATATTTTTAATAGTTGAAAATTTAAGATTTCCTAAATTTTTAATTTTTTTCACACCTAATAATTTAAGATATTTTAAAGTTTCTCTATTTTGAGGTAATGCTAAATTAATTTTACTAAAAATTTCAAGAGAAAACTTTTTAAACATCATCCATCTTTGATATGTTTTTTTTGTAATTCTTGCATTTATCAAAATAATAGGTATTTTTTTGCTATCTAAATTACATATCATATTAGGCCAAATTTCAGACTCCACAAATATTGCTAAATCGGGTTTCCAATAGTTTAAGAATTTTTTTGATAAAAAATTTATGTCTAATGGAAAATATTGATGGATAATTTTTTTAAATCCAAAATTTGATAAAATAATTGATGAGCTTGTTGTTGAAGATGTAACCAGTATTTTATTTATTTTATTATCTTTTTCTAATTGTGAAATGAGAGGGATAACACTTGTTATTTCACCAACACTTGAACCGTGTATCCATATAAGTTTTCCTCTTCCTTTACTTTTAGAAAAAATACAAAATTTTTCTTTAAATCTTTTTGGGTCTTCTTTTTTATTAATAATTCTTAGCAAAAGTATTATTGGGGAAAAAATTATGATTATAAATCCAAAAATATTATATAAAAAAAACATTAATTGTTTTTAATTTGTTTTTCATAAAAATTTTTATAAATTTCAGAACTTGTTAGTAAACTTTCATGATTTCCAGAAGCCACTACTAATCCACCATCGATTACAAAAATTTTATTTGCATTCAATACTGTTGAAAGCCTGTGTGCAATTATTATGCTAGTTTTGTTTTCTGTTAAAGTACTTAATGCTTTTTGAATTTTGTTTTCTGTTGCAGAATCTAGAGATGATGTAGCTTCATCTAATAGTATTATTTTGCTATTTTTTAAAAATGCTCTAGCAATTGATAATCTTTGTTTTTCACCTCCTGACAATCTAACGCCATTTTCGCCAATTATTGTTTGAAATTTATTTTCTAAATTATTTATAAAATCCAAGCAATTAGCTTGTTCAGCTGCATTGTAAACTTCATCATCTGAGGCATCTGGTTTTGCATATTTTATATTATTGATGATTGTATCGTCAAATAGAGTCGTGTTTTGGTCAACAATGGAAATATTTTTTCTAAGAGATAAGAGATTGATGTTATAAATAGACTGACCATCAATTTGAATATCTCCTAAATCGGCAACATAGATTCTAGGAATTAAACTTAACAAAGTAGATTTTCCTGATCCGCTAGGTCCTACTAGTGCATAATTTTTTTTTCCTTGAATTTCAATATTAATATTTTTTAAAACATCATTAATTGAGCTAGTTGAATAATTGAAATTAATATTTTTAAAGATTATTGATCCATTATCTAAATCTAAATCAGGTTTATTTTCATTTGAATCTATAGAGTTTACGATATTAATGATGGGTAATATTCTTTTTGCTCCAGATAAACCTTGTCCAATTCCCACATTTAAGGTAGCAAGAGATTTGATTGGTTGGTATGCCAACATCATTGCAGCAAGAAAAGAAAAAAAATTATTAATTTCAAGCTGTCCATTCATTATTAATTTTCCAGAATAAAAAATTAAAATTGCTATAACCATTCCTGTTAGTATCTCCATTATAGGAGTTGATCTTATATATACTGATTGAATTTTTATTGATTTTTCTTTTAAGTCATTGACAAATTTTTCTGACCTTTCTTTTTCAAAATTTTCACGTTGAAATATTTTTATCAATTTATGATTTTTAAAAATATCTATTAAATATTTATTTAGGTCTCCAGATTTTTCTTGCGCTTCAGTAGTAACTTTTAAAACTCTTTTTCCAAGTTTTTTTGCAACAATTGATGCAAACGGTATCATAATTATTGCAATTAATGATAATTGCCAATTTTGAGAAAACATAACAGTAATTAAGCCAATAAGAGTCAAACCATCTTTAAAAAAATTTAATAGTGAATTACTTAATAAGCCAGTTATGTGAGTAACATCATAATTTAAATTAGAAATATATTTTCCAGTATGTTTATTTTCTATATATTGAGTGTCTGCTTTTATAAACGATGATAGCATATCCGTTTGTAATTTTTTCTTAACTTCTTCAGCAACCTTTATCATTAAAATTTTTGCCATATAGACCGAAGATCCTTTGATTGCAAAAGCAATAATAATACAAAATGGTATTACAAATATTAAAGTTTCATCATTATTTATAAATATTTTTTCAATTGCTGGATCTAATAACCAAGCTGTAGCAGAAGTGCTTAATGCCACTAAAATAGAAAAGAAGACAGCAAGGAAAATTTTATTTAAAAATTTTTTTGTATAATCTATATATAAACGTTTTAAAATTTCTAAATTTGACATTTTAACTAAATAACTTTTCCTATTAAAATGTTTAGGAAGACTATTAATCCTAAAAAATTATTAGTTTTAAACTTTTCTAGGCAACTTTTAGGATTTTCTATTTCAATTTTATTTAACTGATAATAAAACAATTGATACATAGGTAGAATTAAAAGCATAAAATAAATAATATTAAATCTCATTAGTATTCCAATTAAGACTAACGAGGCTAAAAAAAAAGTGTAACATAGAAATATAAATTTTTTTGGATTTTCCTTAAATTTAATTGATGTAGATTTTACTCCTATGATTTCATCATCTTTGATATCTTGATATCCATATATTGTGTCGTATCCTAATGTCCAAAATATGGCCCCAAGATAAAAAATTATTGGAACCAAAGAAATTTCATTTTTGATTGAAATCCACGCTAAAATTAAACCATAATTAAAAGTAATACCTAAAAAAAGTTGTGGCCAATATGTAAATCTTTTTATAAGCGGATATGAAAAAGCAAACGGTATAGAAAATAAAGCAAATATTATAGTTAGTAGGTTAAAGTTGATAAGTATTATAAGAGCAAAGAAACACAGACTCATTGTATAAAATAAAGCAACTTTTATTGTAATTTTTTCAGAAGCAATAGGTCTATTTTTTGTTCTTTCTACTTTTTTATCAAAATCTTTATCAATAATATCGTTAACTATGCATCCCGCAGAGCGCATAAGCATTGCACCTAAAAAAAATAAAATTCCATAAATAAAAAAAAAATTTATGTCATTTTTAAAATCATAAGAGATTGTTAATCCCCATAGACATGGCCAAAAAAGCAACATGTATCCTGTTGGTTTATCTAATCGAGTTAGTTCAATAAATAATTTTAGATTTTTCATTAAATTTAACTTGTAAATAACAAAGGGTAGTTTCATAATCAAATTGATTCGATATGAATATTGATTATACGGTTACAGCTCTGATGTTTCCAGCAATCCCTCTGCTGATGAGTGTTTATGGCAATCGTTTTCACACACTAAGTGATTTGATTAGAAAAATACACGACGAATATGTTTGGGAAAAACATATTCCTCAAGAATGGGAAAAACAGTTAATAAATTTAAATGGAAGGGTTAAATGGTTAAAATATACACTTGGATGTGCAAGTTTTGGTTTTTTATTTAATATGTTAACCGTTTTTGCTCTATATTTAGATATGATTTTTTTGGCACGAATTATTTTTGGATCATGTTGTTTAGCTATGATAGTTTCTGTTTTATTTTTTATTAGAGACATACATCTTTCCACTGAAACTTTGAAATTGCATTTGTCGGATATGAAAATTGATTTAGACTAAGGTACAATGACTGCCGGTCCAACAATTTTTCTACTTTCCAAGTCAATATGAGCTTGTTGGACATCATCTAATTTATATTTTTTAAATATTTCTATTTCAACTTTTCCTGAACTAATTTTTTCAAATAGCATTTTAGAAGCTTCATTCAATTCTTCTTTGGTGCTCAAATATTGTCCCATTGAAGGTCTTACAAAAAATAATCCTTTTGGTTGTAGCATCTTTGTTACATCTATCGGCTCTAGTGAACCAGAAGCATTTCCAAAAGAGACCATTGTTCCTCTTGTTTTTAAACATTCAAGAGATTTTTCAAATGTTGACTTTCCTACTCCATCATAAACAACAGGCAAGCCTTTCCCATCTGTTAATTTCATAACTTTTTTTGCAAAATCTTCTTTAGAATAATTTATAACTTCATCACATCCATTTTTTTTTGCTAATTCAACTTTTTCATCGTTTCCAACAGTACCAATAATTTTGACACCTATGCTTTTAGCCCACTGACAAAAAATTTGACCCACTCCTCCAGCGGCAGCATGAAATAAAACTGTTTCACCAGGTGAGGCAGGATATGTTTTGTGTAATAAATAAAAAGTTGTTAAGCCTTTAGTCATTAAAGTTGCTGCTATTTCTAAATCAATATTTTGAGGCACTTTAACCAAATTTTTTGTTGGATAAATTCTATGAGATGAATAAGCTCCTAGCGGAATTCCAGCATAAGAAATTTTATCATCTACTTTAAAATTCTTTACATTACTTCCAACTTCTTTAATAATTCCTGATGCTTCTGCTCCAATCCCGGAAGGAAGTTGAATAGGGTAAAGTCCTGAACGGTGATAAGTATCGATATAATTTAATCCTATTGCAACGTGTTCAATTAATACTTCATCTGGACCCGGTTTACCTAAGTTTATTTCTTTTAATTCTAAAACTTCAGGTCCACCAGTTTTTGAAATTGTAACAGCTTTCATCATTTTACAAATGTACCATTATGATAGTCTTGTACAGCTTTTAATATCTCTTCTTTGGTATTCATAACAAAAGGACCACCTCTAGCAATTTTTTCACCAATTGGTTTACCAGATATTAATAGAAACTTACCCTTGGTTAAACTAGAAACTTTTAATTTTTGACCTTTGTTTAATAAAATTAAAGTTGAATCTTTAACTTTGTCGTGGGTTTGTTCTCCTATTTTAATTTCACCATCAATTAGATAAATAAATGAGTTGTGAGCCAAAGGTAATTCAATATTAAAATCCTTATCTTTTTTAAGCTCTATATCAAAATAAATTGGTTCAACATTATGTTCTTTTATTGGCCCCTCAGCATTTTCAAATTTACCAGCAATAACTTTTACTTGTTTGTCGCTATCCTTATGAACCTGAATTTTATCTGCGTCTATGTAGATATAATCTGGTTTACTCATTTTTAATTTTGCTGGCATATTTATCCATAGCTGAAATCCGTGAAGTTTACCTTCAGACATAGCTGGCATTTCAGAATGAATTATTCCACTACCTGTTTTCATCCATTGTACATCTCCAGATTTCATTCTTCCTTTTGCGCCAGTACTATCCTCGTGTTCAAATTCTCCTTGAAGCATATAGGTTACTGTTTCAATTCCTCTGTGAGGATGGGGAGGAAATCCTCCAATATAATCATCTTTATTTTCAGAACCAAATTCATCTAACATTAAAAATGGATCAAAATAATTTGGCTCAACACCAATACTTCTTTTTAATTTAACACCCGCACCATCAGATGCTGGAATAGGATTAATAATTTTATTTATTTCAACATTTTTCATTATGTTTGATTTAAGAATTTATTAAATTAAATCAAGTAGTTCACCGAGCTGTTTAACTTGATGTTTTGGTTGGTAATCAAGGTTGTCAAAAATATTATTATTTCTGTTTACCCAAACAGCATTATATCCATAATTTCCACCGCCAGATACATCCCAAGTATTTGCACTTAAAAAAGCGACTTCATTTTCTTGTATTTGATATTTATTTATAGGTAGATCATAAACTCTTGAGTCTGGTTTATAAATTTCAACTTCTTCAATAGAAAAAATATCAGCAAAAATGTTATTTAAATTATTACTTTTAACCAATTCATTAAGCAGGGAAGGTGTACCATTTGAAAGAATTGCAAGTTTATAATTTTTTTCTTTAAGATTATTTAAGACTTCTTTTACTTCTGGAAAGATGGATAAAGTTTTGTATAAATTTAAAAGCTCACTTCTCATTGAGTTGTCAATTTTAAAAGCTTTCATTGATTTATCTAAGCTATCTTCTGTTACTTGCCAAAAATCTTTATGTCTATTCATTAAACTTCTAAGCCAAGTGTACTCTAATTGAGTGGTTCTCCAGTAATTTGTAAAACTCTCCCACTTATTTCCAATTTTATCTTTGCATTTTTCTGCAGCTGAATTGACATCAAATAATGTGCCATAAGCATCAAATATTATTGCTTTAATATTTTTCATAAATTAACTTGTCCAAATGAGCAATATTAGATTATTTATTAAAGAAAGTTTATCACTTAATTTAATTTCAAAACTAGATAAATCTCAATCACATTATTTATCTAAAGTAATGAGGATAAATATAGGACAAAGTTTTTCTTTATTTAACCAAACTGGAGAGTGGGAAGCAAAAATAAAAGAGATAAATAAAGGAATTGTAGAATTTTCAGTAATAAAAAAATTAAGATCTGCAAGCAATGAAAGAGAAATTTGGCTAGCTTTTGCTCCTATAAAGTTAAATTATTTAAATTTAATGATACAAAAAGCAACTGAGCTTGGAGTTACGAAATTTATTCCTATCTTAACAGAAAGAACAATTGTAAGAAAATTAAATGATAATAGATTAAACAAAATTATCATCGAAGCCTCTGAACAGAGTAATAGATTAAAAGTTCCTAAGTTGGATAGAATTTTAAAATTAGATAATTTTTTAAAGTTAAATCGAAACACAAATATTATATTTGGAGATTTAAATACCAATAATAATAAAATTAATTTTAAAAGCTCAGATCCACTTTGTATATTAATTGGACCCGAAGGAGATTTTACAGTTAAAGAAAGAGAAAATATTTTAAAATTAAAAAAATTAATTCCACTTAAAATTAATAAGAATATTTTAAGATCTGAAACAGCGGCAATTTCAGCACTGTCTATAATTAACTATTGTTTAAATTTATAAATGTTTTTTTATTATTTTTAATGACTGTTTAATATCATCTCTATGTGTGAGACGAGCAACAAACTTTCCATTTTTAAGCAATATTACTGGCGAACTGTGATTAACTGAATATTCACCATTTTCAGAAAATATTTTTTCACTAATGATTCCCCAGGATCGCGAGAGTAAAAATATTTTTTCAGGCTCTCCGGTAATACCAATAAAGTTACTATTGAAAGAGTTTATATAATCTCTCATTACTTTTGGAGTATCTCTATCTGGATCAATGCTGATAAAAATTACTTTTAAATTTTTATTTTCTTTTTCTAGTCTATCGACAATTATATCTAATTTATTTAATGTCATAGGACATACATCTGGGCAATGAGTGAATCCAAAAAAAATTGCGGTTAGTGGACCTTCAAAAGATTTTTCAGTTATAGGATTATTATTAATATCAGTAAGCGAAAATGATGAACCTTTAAATGAAGAGAGATAATCATCTTTTTTATCTTGAATTGATAAAAAAATTGGAAGCATAATAAATAGAAAAATAATTAAGCATCCTGAGATAATTACAATGGATGTTTTTAATTTCATTATTGATATAATTTATAAAGTAATTATATAAAATTAATGAGCAATTTTTTAAAGAAGATTTTTGGCACACTTATTCAAAAACCTTGGGAAAAAGAACAAATTGAAATAGATGCTTTGCATGAAGGAAAAACTTTTAATATTTCAGCTCAAAAATCGGCAGTTATAATTATCTTTGGTGTTGCAACAGTTTTGTTTAGTTTAGTATTTACAGGTTATCTTTACACTTTGCCACCAGAACAAGATACAAGATATTTGTTAAAACCAAATTTGCTTTGGATAAATACTTTAATTCTTTTTTTTGTAACTTATTACTTTAATAAAATTACAAAAGATTTAGAAAAAAAAGAAACTTCAAAAATTAAAAAAAATTTAATTACTGTTGGTGTATTAAGTTATTTGTTTTTATTTGGCCAAATAATTTTTTGGTTTCAATTAATAAAAGGTGGAAATATTATTTCAAAAAATTCTTACTTTTCATCTTTTTATTTCTTTACTGCACTACATGGATTGCATCTTTTAGGGGGGCTGTTTTTTTGGGGCAGAGTTTCTTCCAGAGTTCTTAAACTTGATCAGAGTCAAATTCTAGATGAAGAAAAAAATATATCCGCACTATCTTTATATTGGACATATTTATTAATTGTTTGGATAATGTTTTTTTTGATGATTTATATTTTTAATGACGCAGTTATAGCTTGGTGTAAGACTTTAATTTCTTAATAATTAAAGAAATAAAACCAAAATAACTCCAACAATAGCAATTATAACCAACAATATATTTACGGACTTTAAATATCTTTTAGTTTCAGGTTTAACTTTATTTTTTGAAAATGCTCCTGCGCCATAAGATATAACAATAAAAAAAAGAAATACTAAAACGAGTATTGTTATTAAAATTCCAAGTTTACTGAGCATATTTATGTTGAATATAGTAGCATATTATAGATATTCTTATGACATTTTGTCATAGGTCTTTAATATAATATTTCTTCTATATAACCAATATGCATGCAGGTATTATATTTTTTCTAGTGGTCCTAGGATCGGTATTATTTCACATTTTCACTCCATGGTATTGGACAGACATAGCATCAAACTGGGGAGCGATGGACGATACCATTACTTTAACACTTTGGGTTGGTGGAGTGGTTTTCATAGCAGTGTGTCTTTTTATGATCTACTGTGTTTTTAAATTTTCATACAAAGAAAATCGCAGAGCGGAATATAAACCTGAAGATAATAAATTAGAAAAAATACTTACAATTGCAACAACTTTAGGAGTGATAGCGCTTTTAGCTCCAGGACTTATTGTTTGGAATCAATTTGTTAACGTTCCAAAAAATGCTATTGAAATTGATGTTATGGCGTGGCAATGGGGTTGGCAATACAGATTACCTGGTGAAGATGGAAAATTAGGGAATACGAAAGTAGTAAATATAAATGATAATAATCCTTTTGGAATTATTCTGGAAGATCCAAATGGAAAAGATGATGTTTTAATACAAAGTGAAGAAATAAATTTACAAAATAATATACCTGTAAAAATTTTATTAAGATCAGTTGATGTACTTCACAACTGGTATGTACCTCAGTTCAGAGCTAAAATGGATGCAGTTCCAGGAGTTGTAACTTATTATTGGTTTGAACCTAATAAAGTAGGCGAGTATGAAGTTCTATGTGCTGAATATTGTGGAGTAGGACATTATGCAATGAGAGGGAGCGTTTTAGTAAAAGATGAACAAGATTATAAAAACTGGATTCAAGAACAGGAAACTTTTTCAGAATTAGTTGCGAAACAAAAAAAAATAGAATTTAGTGAAACAAAATTAGCAAGAAAGTAATTTGAATGGTTAAAATAAAATATATAAAGTAGGAAATTTATGTCAGAAAATTATAATGGTAATAAAATAATACAGGCACAATCTTCTGAAACTGTTTCTGGAGGTGGAGCAGGCGCTACACCAGACATGGATTATGTAAGACCAGCAGAAGTACCAGAGCAAGACTTGTATCATGGGCACAGCTTTATTAGTAAATGGGTTTTTTGTCAGGATGCCAAAGTTATTGGGGTGCAATATTTTCTTTTAGCGACATTTACTGGGATAATCGGTCTTATTCTTTCTTGGTTAATGCGTTTACAATTAGGTTTTCCAGAATTGGCTTCATTTATGACAGCAGAACATTATTATCAGTTCGTTACTATGCATGGAATGATAATGGTAGTTTACTTTTTAACCGCACTATTTCTTGGAGGTTTTGGAAATTATTTAATTCCATTAATGGTTGGTGCTAGAGATATGGTTTTTCCTTATGTCAACATGATAAGTTTTTGGATGTTTTTTATTGCTGTTATGGTTTTAATGGCTAGCTTTTTTGTTCCAGGAGGACCAACAGGAGCAGGCTGGACACTTTATCCTCCTCAAGCAATTTTAGAAGGAACACCGGGATCTGGCATGGGAATAATTTTAATGCTTGTATCTTTAGTTTTGTTTGTTGCTGGATTTACTATGGGTGGACTTAATTATTTAATTACGG
>MPMA02011259.1_pt1 | contig 10266 bp, 8 predicted proteins | sample 1617361 | NCBI WGS metagenome assembly MPMA02 (sample SAMN05944807, study PRJNA350692) | marine metagenome | biome: marine; feature: ODZ; material: water; isolation source: 180 m water sample filtered on 0.2 um supor filter | place: Pacific Ocean | collected 2012-04-08 | depth 180m m | reverse complement strand
TGCATTTTTTATCGAAAACGCCTCAAAAATAATCGTCATACCCGGTTATGGCATGGCTGTTGCCCAGGCTCAACATGCACTGAAAGAACTAATGGGTGTACTTGAGGATAAGGGAATAACAGTTGTATTTGCGATCCATCCTGTCGCCGGAAGAATGCCTGGACACATGAATGTACTGCTCGCTGAATCGGATATACCCTATGAAAATGTCAAAGAGATGGAAGAGGTCAATCCTGAATTTTCAACTGCAGATGTAGCCCTGGTGGTGGGTGCCAATGACATCACCAACCCGGCGGCTAAATCAGATTCCTCAAGCCCGATCTATGGCATGCCGATACTTGAAGTTTCAAAAGCCGCTCATGTCTTTGTCATCAAGCGGAGCCTGAAGCCAGGTTACTCTGGCATCGATAATCTGCTCTACTACCAGGATAACTGTTCTCTCATCTTTGGCGATGCCAAAGAGATGTGTGAAGCGCTCTTTACCGAGCTCAAAGGCGGGCATTGACCAACACCCGCTGGTAGTGATTACAATAGATGGATACAACATTCCGGTTTCATTTTAACGCTGTCTGCCGAGAAAATTGTGCGTAAAACAGTCATTGTGCTCCTCTGTCTATCAGTGTTTAACACCATTGTGGCCGCTTCCGAAGCATCGGCATCTGAAAACATCATCGCCAGGATCGATTTCTCAGGACAAGAGGCTGGCAACGCCATTCCCTGGTTAACAAAACAAGGTTATAAGCTGGAACTTGACGCCGATAAATTGCATCCCCGCTTTCATGACGGCTCGATCGTTTTGAGCACCACTGAAGAGGTGGCGGGACTGGTAGTAAAGAAATTCAACCAGGATGAGTATCTCTACAACGTCAAGGCCATACGAATCGAGTGGGGAGTCAATAGATATCCACAGGGGGCTGATTGGGAGAACGAAATCAACAGGGTGCCGATAGCGGTAATGCTCTCTTTCGGCACCGAGGAGTTGCCAAGCGGATTGCTCTTTGGGATCAAGGCGGCGCCCTATTTTATAAGCCCTTTTATTGGGCTTAAGGAAGAAGAGGGCAAGGAGTATCTGGGCAAGTTGTATAAGAAAGGTGGAAGATATTATTGCGTGGCGTCCGGTGATCAATCAGGCAAGACCATTATTACCAATTTCGAAATTGATCAGCGTTTCAAAAGAACATTCAACCAGCCGTCCACTCCTCCGATCACTGCTTTCTCGTTTCAAATGAATACAAAAGATACGGATGGAAGCGCCGAAGCTTTCTTGCGCAAGGTGGAATTTATCGGCAACTGAAATGTGTTAACGATTTAACACTATTCAGCGCGATCACCAGATCAATCTCTGCCTTCTCAATATATTCTGGTACCTTGTTATTTTGCAATAGGCTTGTGGCGACTGAAATGAAATACATCTCGGCAAAATGCACACCCGAATCGGAATTACGGCCGCTCCTAACGCCGCTGGATCGGTTTCGACCTCTGATAATTCACAAGCATGGAAAGAGCAAGTACCCCAGCCGTGGCGGTTAGTGTGCTCTCAAAACGTAACGCAGTGCTACTGATTATTGTCAGTAGCCTGCTGATATCCGTCAACGGTTTCATGCTGCGCAGCATCGACAGCGCCAACGAATGGCAAGTAATCTTTTGTCGCCAGGTCTTTTTTACCTCTGCCATCCTGCTGCTGCTGACACTGCAGTACCGGAGTCAGTTACTGCGATCATTTCTACGTGTTGGCTGGCCAGGCATCGGCGCTGGCATCGCATTGGGTCTTGCCAACCCATTGATCATATTGGCCATGACGCACACGACAGTGGCAAACGCACTGTTCACCTTAAGCGCCAGCCCCTTGATCACTGCCGTGCTGGCAAAGATTTTCCTAAGAGAATCCCTGGCACGAACCACTCTCGTTGCCATCGCGGTTGCAATGGCCGGTATTACGATCATGGTGGCAGACGGTCTCGGCGGTGGCTCGGTACTGGGTAATCTACTGGCTTTGTTGTGTGCTCTTTTCTTTTCGTTGTTCGTGATCTTTCTGCGCCTGGGTAAAGAGCGCAACATGCTGCCAGCATGCGTGCTGGGAGGCATCATCAGTGCATCGATCGGTCTTATCGGTGCCGATTTCGACTACCACCTGGAACTGCACGATGGACTAATCTGCCTGCTCTGGGGCGGCATCATCGTTACCATCGTGCATTACCTGTTCACCCAGGCATCTCGCTACGTAGCAGGTGCCGAAATCATGTTGATCACCTTGATCGAATTCACCCTCGGCCCGATCTGGGTCTGGCTCGGATTCGGCGAGCGGCCCACAACGGTTGCGATTGCCGGTGGCACGCTGGTACTGGGGGCGGTTGCTGGGCGGGCGCTGATGCTAATGCGCCAAACGACAAGCCCGTAATCGCTCAACCTGCCAGCCACAGTCGGATTCCTCTCTTTTGAACTGCCATGGATAAACAAGCCGTCATCGCCAGCGCGATTGAATCCAAAGTGGCTTACCTGATTGCCGCAGACATGATGTTATTCATGCATGTGCTGTTTGTTGCTTTTGTTATTGCTGGCCTCGTGTTTGTTTTTGTCGGGAAAATCGCATCTTGGCCCTGGGTGCTAAATCCCTGGTTTCGGCTTTTACATCTTGTTGCGATTGCGGTTGTCGTTCTTCAGTCGTGGCTTGGGGTGATCTGTCCGCTGACCATCTGGGAGATGCAGTTACGGGAGAAGGCGGGTGATGCCTACTATACGGGTTCTTTTATAGCCCACTGGGTAGAAGAGTTGCTTTACTACAGCGCACCACCCTGGGTATTCATGGTGCTGTATTCACTGTTTGGTTTGCTCGTGCTTTTAAGCTGGTTCTGGGTTCGGCCCCGATCATTCAATCGACAGCTCAGGCCCCCTGTGTAAGCCACTCGTTGCCTGAGCTGTTGTTTGGCCTCAAGTGGGGTCTCCTCTGACTGTTGGGTCCTCCGCACCAACCCCAACATAAAACACCTGCATAAGGAGCACCGACATCATAAGAACAGTTCAGCCCAATTTCTTTTTCATCAGAGATCCGATTTCAGCAGGGTTGCGCGTTACGGCAATCCCGCACTCTTCAAGAACTGATATTTTCTCAGCAGCAGTCCCCTTGCCCCCTGAGATAATTGCCCCGGCATGTCCCATACGCTTGCCAGGAGGTGCTGTTACCCCGGCAATAAAACCAACTACCGGTTTTTGCATATTTTCTTTAACCCAGAGTGCACAACTCTCCTCATCGGTACCTCCAATCTCACCACACATCACGACAGCATCCGTATCAGGATCATCATTGAACAGCTTTAACACCTCGAGGTGTTTGAGGCCGTTTACCGGATCGCCGCCAATCCCAACACAGGTAGACTGACCAAGGCCAAGTTCACTCAGTTGATGGACCACCTCATAAGTCAATGTTCCTGACCTTGAGACCACCCCGATGCGACCTTTTTTATGGATATAACCCGGCATTATTCCAATCTTCAACTCCTCTGGAGTAATGACTCCGGGGCAGTTAGGGCCGACCAACAGGGTCTTCCTGCCCTCCATCTTCTTCCTTGTCTGGACCATGTCTTTTACAGGAATACCCTCTGTAATACAGATCACCAGATCCAGTTCTGCCTCTACCGCTTCATCAATCGCTGCGGCCGCAAAGGGGGGAGGAACATAGATCACTGAGACATTGACACCGGTTTGCTCCCTGGCTTCGACAACACTATCAAAGACAGGCACTCCTTCTGTGGCCTGTCCCCCTTTCCCAGGGGTGACACCGGCAACATAACAGCTCTCACCAGTTGCATAGGCTATGCTGTGATGGGTGTGAAACTGGCCGGTCTTTCCCGTTATACCCTGTGTCACTACCCGGGATTCACTATTGATTAAAATCGACATGATCAATGCTCTCCCTGGGTTGCGGCGACCACACGCTCAGCGGCTTCAGCCATGGTGCGTGCCGTAATAATGGGGAGCCCTGAATCAGCCAGTATTTTCTGGCCCTGCTCTACATTAGTCCCTTCAAGCCTAACGACCAGAGGGACATCAAGGGTGATCTGCCTGGCGGCTTCAACCAAACCTTCAGCAATGACATCACAACGCATTATTCCTCCAAAAATATTGACCAAAATAGCTTCAAGGCCCGGATTGCGAAGCATGATCGAAAATGCGGCAGTGACCTGATCTGCAGTGGCACCTCCACCAACATCCAAAAAGTTTGCCGGTTCGGCGCCATATAGTTTAATGATATCCATGGTGGCCATCGCCAGGCCGGCCCCATTGACCAGACAGCCAATCGTTCCATCGAGTGAGATATAGGAGAGCCCTTTTTCAGAGGCTTCTATCTCAGCAGGATCTTCCTCATCAAGATCACGCAGAGATCTGATCTCATCATGCCGATAGAGTGCGTTATCATCAAAATTGATCTTCGCATCGAGTGCGATCACACCGCCTGATTCAGTGACGACCAGGGGGTTGATCTCTGCCAGAGAGCAGTCCTTCTCCCAAAAACAAGAGTAGAGGCCCTCCAGAAGGTCAACAGCCGCTTCGATCGATGATTCAGGGATCCCAATCTTTGTCGCCAGTTCGCTCGCCCCATCGCGGTTAAAGCCTGACTGTGGATCGACTACAAGATAGTGAATCTTGTCGGGTGACTCCTCTGCGACCACTTCAATCTCCATTCCCCCTTCAGAGCTGGCCATCAGTGTTACCCTTTGAGTCGCTCGATCAACCACCAGACCGACATAGAGCTCACTGCCGATAGCAACCCCCTCTTCAACCAGAAGACGTTTGACGATCTGCCCCTCTTGGCCAGTCTGGTGAGTCACCAGATTCATGCCTAAAATCTCATCGGCATACTGCCTGACCTGATCAAGGGAGGTTGCGACTTTCACCCCTCCCCCTTTGCCTCGCCCTCCGGCATGAATCTGTGCCTTTACCACCCAGACATCTCCACCGAGTTCTTCGGCAGCAGCAAGGGCTTCATCGACACTGAAACAGGGAAGCCCCCTGGGCGTAGCCACATCATAGCCATTAAGCAGTGTCTTGGCCTGGTATTCGTGAATTTTCATCTTTTCTCCATGCTATAAGTTGTTGCAACAATAAATTCTTCATCCGGGTTTTGTCGTTAACCCGTGGCAATCGCCCTTTCTGGATCGGTAATCCATTCGCTCCACGAACCGACATAGAGAGTGCCGATTGAAAACCCCGCATGCTCCAGGGCAATCATGTTGTGACAGGCTGTTACCCCTGAGCCACAGAGGTGAATGGCATCACCCAGTCCCCCCTCATTGCCAACCACCGTTAAAAAATCACTTTTCAATTCGTCAGCGGGCTTGAAGCAACCCCTCTGATCAAGATTATCCAGACAAGGCCGATTGAGTGAGCCGGGTATCCGGCCTGCAACCCTGTCTATGGGTTCATGCTCCCCCCTGAACCGCTCATTGTTTCTGGCATCAATAATCACTCTTGAGCCTGATCTGATGGCCTCTAAGACGGCATCACTATCAACCCAAAGATCTGAATCGAAATGGCAGGGATAATGACCATCCGCATCAGCCGTTATCACCTCCTGGGTTGAAATCTTTCCGGTTTGCTTAAGCCACTCTCTCCATCCTCCATCGAGCAGCGAGACTGATTTATGCCCCAACCACCGGAGTGTCCACCACATACGGGCAGCCATTAAACCCGGACCGTCATCATAAACAACCACATGAGTCGATCTGCCCAACCCGAGGCGGGAGAGAAGATTGACAACCAATGTTGTTGATGGGAGCGGATGGCGCCCGAGGAGAGGCCCGAGCGGATCACAGAGCTCTTGTTCAAGGTCAATATAATGGGAGCGGGGAATATGCCCTTGCCGGAACTCTTCTCTCCCTCTTCCTGCATCCCCAAGATAGAATCGGCAATCGAGCACCAGCAGGGAGTTTGGGGAGATCGATGAGTCTAGAAGCTCATCAAGGGCAAACACAGAAATCAGTGGTGACCGGATAGCGGAAGCTGAACTCACTTGACTCTCTTTGACAGGGCTGACAACAACAATGGGTTAAAAGCGGAAGAGGGATTCTGCCAGATTATGGGTAATCAATGTGTAATTTTCTTCACCCAATTTTATCAAACCCATGTAGTATTTCACTGTTAAGAGCATATAAGAGAGAAGAGAGTGAGCAATGATCTCGGGTATCGGACTGATGCCAACATTAGAGTAATTGACATAAAATGGCTTCCAATAAACTCCTCACCCACCTTAATCTAATCAGGCCCTGCTCTGAAACGCCATTAATTGAAGACTGCTTTGTCGTCATTAACGATGACACCTTTGGATCCATCACTCCGGCAAAACCCGATGGGGATTATGATGAGGTGATCGATTGCCGGGGTCGTTATGCGCTTCCTGGTCAGATCAATGCTCATCACCATCTCTATTCTACCCTGGCACTGGGGATGCCTCCCCCGGCCATCGCTCCGGCTGATTTTCTTGGGATTCTTGAACAGGTCTGGTGGAAACTGGACCGGGCATTGGACACGGACTCCCTGAGGGCTTCAGTTCAATCGGGACTTGTAGAGTCTCTCAAATCTGGCACAACAACCCTAATCGACCACCACTCAAGCCCTGAGGCCGTAGCAGGCTCGCTCTCTCTGGTTGCTGAAACTGCGCATCATTATGGGGTGGGTAGTGCCGTTGCAATCGAACTCTCTGATCGGAATGGGCCCGATTGTTTTAATAAATGTCTTGAAGAAACGATTACAACTAAAGAAAAATACAGTAAAAATAATAATATCACTACACTTCTTGGCCTCCACGCCTCATTCACCCTGGGCGACAGATCACTCCAAACCATTTCAGAGACACTGGCCCTAGACGACTCAATGGGAATCCATCTCCACCTCTCGGAAGATGCGGCCGATGAGCGCGATGCCCAATCTCGCGGATACCCCTCTGTCCTGCAGCGACTCCACCACTTTGATCTGCTCAACACCCGCTCACTACTCGTTCACGGCGTTAATTGTCCACAAGCCGATACTGAACTTATGCAACAGCTCGGCACCATGCTGATTCACAATCCGACCTCCAATGCCAACAATAGAATTGGCATGCTCGACAGAGAGCGGGCGATCACTCTCAACGCCGGCCTGGGTACCGATGGAATGCAGTCCAACATGCTCAAAGAGGCTAAGGAGGGAACTCTTATTCGTAATGCATCTATCAACGCGGGCGAACCCTCTCTTGACTACCTCACTCTTCTGTTTGAACACAACCCAACGATCGCTTCACGTATTTTCGACCGCCCCCTTGGCAGAGTGGAGCCGGGTTATCGTGCTGATCTTGCAATTTATGACTACCTTCCCCGAACCGAGATAACCCCTGACAACCTGGGAAGCCACCTCTTGTTTGGCTTTCCTCAACCCTCAGAGGTCTATACCAGTGGTGAACTCAGGGTCAGGGAGGGTCAAATGACGCAGCTTGATGAACAACAGATCAAAGCGGATGCCCTCATTCAGTCCAATCGATTGTGGAAACAACTCCTCTGAACAAAAGATCAGCTCTTATTACCGGCTCCCTCTTAAGATCAACACCATGACCGAACTACAACCCTATCCCTTTGGTCTTCTTGTCGAACGAATATTTGATGAGCTTGATAACGCCGACACCATTTTTGGCCTGCCCAGAAAGAAGTTTTTTCTCGGTGATCCTGATAAAGATCTTTCGATCTCTTTTCATCGTCAGCGGGCCTCCTCTCCCTTGGGCCCTGCTTCAGGTCCACAGACACAGATGGCGCAAAACATTGTGCTCTCCTGGCTTTGTGGTTGCCGCATCATTGAATTCAAGACAGTTCAAATTCTCGATGAACTGAATATTCCTCGCCCCTGCATCGATATGGCAACCGTGGGTTACAACATCGAATGGTCTCAGGAACTGAAACTTGAGCAATCTCTGCATGAATATGTCAAGGGAATGATGTTAATCGAGATTCTCAAGGCAAGCGGCCGACTGGATCTGTCACCCGGGTTTGGTGATGTCATCTATGACATGAGTGTCGGCTATGATCTAAAAGGGATAAAAAGCAAACCGGTACAATCATTCATCAATGGGATCGTCGATGCACGCCAGACCATCGACCACTACAAAAAAGAGATTCCCGGGCGCTTTTCTCACTTTCGATTGATTGACTTCCCACCCTCTATCTCCAATTCACTCACTCTCAGCACTTTTCATGGCTGCCCTCCAGATGAGATAGAACAAATCGTTGACTACCTTCTTAACCACAACCAACTCAACTGTGTTATCAAGCTCAACCCAACACTGCTTGGAGAAGAACAGGTCAACCACCTTCTCCACCAGCAGTTAGGGTATGGTGATATCAAGGTCCCAACAACCGCCTTCGAAGGAGATGCCACCTGGAGTCAGACCAAAGCCTTTATTGAGAGGCTGCAGACAACCGCTGAGGGACTGGGCCTTGGTTTTGGGATAAAAGTTTGCAATACCCTGGTTGTGGAAAACCATCGTGACTTCTTTCCCGCTTCAGAGAAGGTGATGTATCTCTCCGGAGCACCACTTCATGTGCTGGCTGTCAATCTGGTAGAGAAAATCCGTCACCATTTCAAAGACCAGATTCCGATCTCTTTCTCTGCCGGAATTGATCACATCAACTTTTCAAAATCTGTCGCCCTTGGCCTCGTTCCAGTAACCACATGCAGTGATCTCCTCAAAACGGGGGGCTATTCACGAACCAGCCGATATTTCAGCCGGTTGCAAAAAGAGATGAAACAACTGGAGGTGGACGATATCGATGAATTCATAATCAAAGCCCTTGGCAAAGGCAAACTGGCTTTGAAGCAGTGTTGCCCGGAATCCGATGACCCCCGTCTTGCGGCATGCCTGAAGGCTCTCGGCAGTGGTCAATCGCTTCGCCTGGCGGCGGGAGAAGCCCTTTTCTCCAACTGGGTCTCTGAAGCCAAACTACTCAACACCCACTCCTATTTAATAGAGGCAACCTCAGACCCGCGATACAACGCCAGCAACAACTCAAAACCACCCCACAAGGTAGGGTCATCCCTTGAACTCTTCGACTGCTTGACCTGTGACAAATGCATTCCTGTTTGCCCTAATGATGCCAACTTCATTCTTGCAATACCGAGTATTGTACTGCCCGTTCAACATCTCACCCGGGAAGAGGGAAACTGGCTGGTTGAAGAACATGAGCCCATCAAGCTTAAAATGAAACATCAAATCGGCAACTTTACCGATTTCTGCAACGAGTGTGGAAACTGTGATGTATTCTGTCCTGAGGATGACGGGCCCTACCTGATCAAGCCTCGCTTCTTCAGCTCATTGGAAAACTTTAATCGCTACAGCAGGACCGATGGTTTTTTAATCCTGCGTTCGGAAATATCAACCCTTATCCATGGCCGATTTAATTCTATTGACTACAAAGCGGTTGTGAGTGATGGCAAGGTCATTTACTCAGGCCCCACCTTTTCGATCAATTTCCAGTGTGACGACCCTCTTCAGACCGTTAAGGGAGAGGCTGAAGGAAGCGTAGACCTGACCTATTATGAAATTATGGCGGCCATCCGTCAGGCTGTTTTAGACACTGGCAAGATCAACTACATCTCCGCACTAGCCAACCAGCAGAGATAGCCAACCCCTGAGCCCTACTGGCTGGAGTTGAAAAGATCTTCTTTAAGGGGTTGAAAGAGCGATCAGATGATCTCGACCTCATCTTCATAAAGGGCTCTGCTCAGGCCTGGTCTGGTTGATGAAATTTTTTATTCAGGAAGGCGCGCGCGGCAGCACTTCCCCGCATTGGAAGCCGATTGCGTCTGATGCCGTCAAATTGATAGAGCGCGCCGGCAACTGCACCTGCCGTCGGCACCAGCCCGATCTCGCCTACTCCTTTGACACCATATTCAGTATGAGGGTCAGGAATCTCCAATAACCGCACCTCAATCTCCGGGACATGTCTGGCTCGAAGAATCTGGAGATCATTCAGCATGGTGCTGACTGGCCAACCGTCGACCACAGGCAACTCTTCAGTCAGGGCAAAACCAAGGCCCATATGGACAGCCCCCTCAATCTGGCCCTCACAAAGAGCACGATTCATGACGCGTCCCACATCATGAGAAGCGATCACTTTTTCAACCTCTCCCTTGTCCGAGAGCGTGACCACCTGGGTGGCAAAGCCGAAAGTGACATGGGTAACCTCTCCCTCGCCGCCACGATCACTGGGTTCGACGGTAAAATTACAGATAAATTCACCTCCAAAT
>MPMA02126973.1_pt1 | contig 10277 bp, 9 predicted proteins | sample 1617361 | NCBI WGS metagenome assembly MPMA02 (sample SAMN05944807, study PRJNA350692) | marine metagenome | biome: marine; feature: ODZ; material: water; isolation source: 180 m water sample filtered on 0.2 um supor filter | place: Pacific Ocean | collected 2012-04-08 | depth 180m m | reverse complement strand
GTGATCTCGTTGTCGTCGGCATCCAGATCCTTAGTCAGCAGCAGGAACCGTTTGACCCGCGAGACTTCCGGCAAGCTTTGGTTGATCTTTCGCACCTCCTCGGTGATCAGCTCAACCACCTCGGGCTTCTGGCTCAGATCCATGTAATTGGTGTAAGGCAACCCCAGAACTTCGGCCCATTTGCCCACGTTCTCGAAATCTATCGCCAGCATGGCAGAAATAAACGGGTGCCCGTCGCCGAACGAAACCGCTTCATTGATGTAGGGACTGAATTTCAACTTCAATTCCACGAATTGCGGCGCAAACGGCGTACCATCGCCCAGTTTTCCGACATCTTTGGCCCGGTCGATGATCACCAAATGACCGTTCTCGTTCAGCAGACCGGCGTCGCCGGTGCTGTACCAGCCATCTTCCGACATCACTTCGGCGGTCTTTTCCTCCTGCCGGAAATAGCCGGCAAAGACGCCATCGCCCTTGATCTTAACCTCACCGTCGTCGGCGACGCGCACTTCTATACCCGGACAAGGTTTGCCAACCGTATCGGGGCTGGGCTGGTCATCGGGTTGCAAACTAACCAGGCCGCTGACTTCCGTCATGCCGTAAACCTGCTTCAAGTTGATGCCTAAGCCACGGAAAAAACGGAAAGTATCCGGCCCCATCGGAGCACCGCCGGTCAGACACCAGCGCGCCCGGCGAAAGCCCAACTGATCGCGAACCGGGCCGTAAACCAACCACTCGCCCAGCATGCCGGCCAGGTTGAGACCGAAGGGGACCGGTTTGCCTTCAAACTTCAAATCCTCACTACGCCGCGAGACGCCGCAGAAATAGTCGTAGATCTTGCGCTTCAGGGGCGAGGCACTAAGGCCCTTCAGCTGTAGGTTCGACAGCATGCCCTCCCAGATACCCGGCGGGGCGATGATCCCAGTGGGCCCCAATTCGCGCAGATCGCGTAACACGGTGTCCGGTGATTCCGGGCAATTGTTGGTTGCGCCTACCAGTAAGCCGATCACCATTCCATAGACCGTATCACCGACCCAGGCCATAGGCAGGTAGGCAAGAAAGTCATCGTCGGGGCGAACGTCTTCGTTGGCAGCGAAGATCCGGGCACAACTCAGCATATTGTTGTGTGACAGCATCACCCCTTTGGGGTCACCGGTGGTGCCCGAGGTATAGCAAATCAAAGCAATATCGCTGCCCTTGCCTTTGCCGATCTCAAGGTCAAAATAATTCGGATTGTCGCTACCGTAAGCCCGTCCGGCCTCCTGCACCGTCGCATAAGACTTCAGAAAATCCTCTTCATAGTCCGTCATGCCCCGCGGGTCGCTATAGATCAGCAATTGCAGGTTCGGCAATTCATCCTTGATCGAGAGGATCTTATCGACCTGCTCCTGGTCCTCGGCCACGATAACCTTGGACTCCGAATGGCGCAGCACGAAGGCCAATTCCTTGGCGATCGCGTCTTGATAAACAGGAACGGCCATACCGCCGAGGCTCTGCGCCGCCACTTGAGCCCAGTACAACCGCGGCAGGTTGTTGCCAATAATGCCCAGCTTGTCCTCGCGTCCAAAGCCCAGCGAGGCAAGGCCAAGCGCGAAGGCTTGCACTTCGTCGGCGTAGTCAGACCAGGTGTAGGTTTTCCAAATCCCCAAATCCTTCGACCGCATCGCCGGCTGATCGGCCATCTCGCGGCTGTTCTTGAGCATGCATTCAGGTAGTGTTCCCACTTCCGCCATGGTTCAGGCTACCTCCTTGTGATCCGCACTGCCCAGATATGCCTCGATCACCTTCGGATCGGCACGCACCTCGTCCGGCGTGCCCTCGGAGATCTTGGCGCCCATGTCAAGCACGGCCACGCGGTCCGAGATATCCATCACGACGCCCATGTCATGTTCGATCAGGGCAATGGTGGTACCCCATTCATTGTTCACATCCAGGACGTAGCGCACCATGTCCTCTTTTTCTTCCTGGTTCATGCCGGCCATCGGTTCATCCAGCAGCAACAGGCGCGGCTCGGCGGCTAGAGCTCGCCCCAATTCAACGCGCTTTTGTAGGCCATAAGCCAACGCACCCGTCAGCTGCTTGCGCAGATCGTTCAGGTTTAGAAAATCGATGATCTCCTCAACCCTCTCACGGTGCGCCACTTCCTCGCGCTGCGCCGGACCCCAATACAAAAAGGCTGACAATACGCCGGTTTTCATCAAAACGTGCCGCCCCAGCATCATGTTTTCCAGCACCGTCATGCCGCGGAATAGCGCGATGTTCTGGAACGTCCGAGCGATGCCCAATTTAGCGATCTCCGCTGGATCAGTATTGGTAATTTCGTGGTCTTCGAATTGCAGCCTGCCTGCATCCGGGTGATAGAAGCCCGAGATCATGTTCAATAATGTGGTCTTGCCGGCACCATTTGGGCCAATAATCGCGAAAATATCGCCTTCCTGAATTTCCGTGCTGACATCCGTGACAGCACGCACGCCGCCGAAGCTTTTCGCCGTACCCTCAATCTTCAATTTCACGCTCCGGCCGGAGCCAGCTTTATCAGTCATTCCGCCGTCCTAGTTTCTATCCATGCATGCAAAATCCGCCGTCGCTCGCATCCGGACACCCACCGAAGCATTTCGCCACGACCAATCACGACCTAAGAAACCCAGAATCAAGGCAAATGGCAATTTTCATATTAGGAGACCCGCACCGCCCAACCCTGCATTAACCGACACACAAAGTGACCAAAACCATCAAGAAACAACGCTTTACGCCGAGCCTCCGACTGATTTCCCAGTTTCTCGAGGCTTGCCTCTGCGTGGCCGGCGCACAGTAAAGCGGCTGAAGGCAACTTGGTCAAGTACCCCATTGTGCTTGACACGCCGCCACCAATAATGCTTGGCCCTACCCGCGGGCGCCAATGCCGCCGTCAATGGTTAGCACAACACCTGAGATATAGCTGGCCCGGGCAGAAGCCGCGAAGACCACCAAATCGGCACATTCCTCTGCTTTCGCGGCCCGGCCCATGGGCCAGATCTTGGTGAATTCCCGCCAGCGCGAAACATCGTCGAACTCGGCTTCGGCCCGCGCCTTCAACAGCGTGGTGATGCGATCGGTTTCCACAGGACCGGGATTGACTGCCAACACCCGCACACCTTGATCCAGGGAGGCGCCGCCGACGGCGCGGGTAAATGCCATCAGGGAGGCATTGCCGGCAGAACCGGCGACATAGTTGGCGGCGGGCTTTTCGCCGGCCAGGCCAATGACATTAACGATGACGCCATTCCCCCGCGCGGTCATCTGAGCCAGATAATGCCGCGTCATGTTGATATAGCCGAATACTTTTAAATCCCAGGCTTCGCGCCATTGCGCCTCGTCGATGCTGGCCACGTCGCCGCCGGGAATCGCACCGGCGTTGTTGATCAGAATATCGACCTCGCCCACCGCCTCGGCCAGTTCCACGGCATTGCCTCGTGCGGCAATATCCACGGAGTGGGTAAAAACCTGCACATCGTGGGCTTGTTCAATGATGCCCTTGGCATTTTCCAGATCGGACGCCGTGCGCGACGCCAAGTGGACATTGCAGCCTTCCGCCGCCAGGCCCTTGGCCACGGCCAATCCGATGCCCTTTGATGCACCGGTTACCAGCGCGGTTTTACCTGTTATTTCCAGGTCCATTATCGTCCTCCCCAGGTTTTGTCGTCACAGCCTATGTCGTCAGATTGGCTTCGGCCAGAGAAGATCGCAAAAATTGCCCCTCGGGGTGGTGATTTCTAAAGAAAAAAGGTCTATGAAGCGCCTTGTTGGATATGACAGTGGCATGGAATTAGGTCGCGCCGCCGGCACACCGTGCCGCGCGCACCTCTAGACGCTGTCATTTCGCACCCATTTCGAGGCCCAGGCATTTTGGGGGCCGAATTGACGCCATATACCAAGAGGAGACTGCCCATGACCTCCGTCGGCAATGATTCCCTTAATACCCGCCGCACGCTGAACGTGGACGGGACCGATTATGATTATTTCTCGCTGCCCGCGGCCTCGGAAGGCGGCCTGGGTGATCTTTCCCGCCTGCCTTATTCCCTAAAGGTTCTTTTGGAGAACCTGCTGCGCCACGAAGATGGCCGCAGCGTCACCACCGATGACGTCAAGGCCGTGGCGGCCTGGCTGCAGGACCAGCGTTCGGATCAGGAAATCGCCTATCGACCAGCCCGTGTGCTGATGCAGGATTTTACGGGCGTTCCGGCAGTGGTCGATCTGGCCGCCATGCGTGAGGCCGTGGTCGCCATGGGCGGCGATCCAAAAAAGATCAATCCGCTGTCCCCCGTTGATCTGGTGATCGATCACTCGGTGATGGTTGACCATGCGGGAACAGCCGATTCCCTAGCCAAGAACATCGAGTTGGAGTTTGACCGCAACGGCGAACGCTATGCCTTTTTACGCTGGGGCCAGGGCGCCTTTGACAATTCCGCGTGGTACCGCCAGGGACCGGCATCTGCCATCAGGTCAATGTGGAATATCTGGCCCAGGTGACCTGGACCTCGGAAAACAGAGGCAAGACCATCGCCTATCCCGATACCCTGGTCGGCACCGACAGCCACACCACCATGGTCAACGGCCTGGCCGTCCTGGGCTGGGGTGTCGGCGGCATTGAGGCCGAGGCGGCCATGTTGGGACAGCCTGTATCAATGCTGATCCCCGAAGTTATCGGCATGAAGCTGACCGGCACGCTGCCGGCAGGTACCACAGCCACCGATCTAGTACTGACCGTGACGGAAATGTTACGCGCCCAGGGCGTGGTGGGCAAGTTCGTTGAATTCTATGGTTCCGGCCTGGACAGCCTGCCCCTGACCGATCGGGCCACAATCGCCAACATGGCGCCGGAATACGGCGCCACCTGCGGCTTCTTCCCGGTTGATCAGGAAACTCTGCGCTATTTGGAGTTCACCTCCCGCGACCCGGCCCAGGTCAAGCTGGTCGAGGCCTATGCCAAGGCCCAGGGCATGTGGCGCGATGCCGCCAGCCCCGACCCGGTCTTCACAGAAACTCTGGAATTGGATATGGGTACCGTGGTGCCGTGCATCTCCGGCCCAAGACAGCCCAAGGACCGTGTCGATCTGGACAAGGCGAAAACCGCCTTTGCCGGCGAACTGCCCGGCTTGATGGCCGGTGCAGATACCGAAAAGGCGGTGTCGGTAGCCGGTACCGATTACAGCTTGCGCAGCGGCGACGTGGTGATCGCGGCGATTACATCCTGCACAAACACCTCCAACCCCTCGGTCCTGGTGGCCGCCGGGCTAGTAGCGCAAAAAGCCCATGCCAAGGGTTTGCAGACCAAACCCTGGGTCAAGACGTCCCTGGCGCCGGGCAGCCAGGTCGTTGCCGACTATCTGAATGCCGCCGGATTGCAGGGCGACTTGGATGCGCTGGGCTTCAACGTGGTCGGCTTTGGCTGCACTACCTGCATTGGCAATTCTGGCCCCCTGGGGGAGCCGATTTCGGATGCCATTACCGAAGGTGATCTGGTCGCCTGCGCCGTGCTTTCAGGCAACCGCAACTTCGAGGGCCGGATCAGCCCCCATGTCCGAGCCAACTATCTGGCCTCGCCGCCCCTAGTGGTGGCCTATGCCCTGGCCGGCAGCCTGAATAGAGATCTAACCACGGAACCCCTGGGCAAGAGCAGCGACGGCGAGCCGGTCTATTTAAAGGATATCTGGCCAACGCAGCAGGAAGTGGCCGATACGGTGGCCAAGGCCCTGACTCCGGCCATGTTCGGCAGCCGCTACAGCGATGTCTTCACCGGGCCCAAGGAGTGGCAGGCGGTCACCGCCAAGGAGACCCTGACCTATGACTGGGACGCGGTCTCCACCTACGTGCAATACCCCCCGTATTTCGAGGGCATGGCGGCGGATGCCGGTGGCTTCACTGATCTGAACGGGGCCCGTGAATTAGCCGTGTTGGGCGACACGGTGACCACGGATCATATCTCTCCCGCCGGCTCCATCGCCGGCGACAGCCCCGCGGCGACTTATCTCAATGACCGCCAGGTGCCGGCACGGGAGTTCAATTCCTACGGTTCACGCCGGGGCAATCACGAGGTCATGATGCGCGGTACCTTCGCCAATACGCGCATCCGCAACGAGATGGCCCCCGGCACCGAGGGTGGCGTTACCAAGCACCAACCCAGTGGCGAGGAAATGCCCATTTACGATGCCGCCATGCGCTATCGTGAAGAGGGCGTGCCCCTGGTCATCGTGGCAGGCAAGGAATACGGCACCGGATCTTCGCGCGACTGGGCCGCCAAGGGCACCCAGCTGCTGGGCGTGGGCGCGGTGATCGTTGAGAGTTTCGAACGTATCCACCGCTCCAACCTGGTTGGCATGGGCGTTCTACCCCTGCAGTTCAAGGACGGCGACAGCCGAGGTTCCTTGAAGCTGGATGGCACGGAAACCTTTGACATCACGGGCATCGCGAGCGGCATCACGCCGCGTATGGATGTGACCTGCAAGATCAACTACTCCGACGGTAGCGCGCGCGAGATCATCCTGCTGTGCCGTATCGATACTTTGGACGAGGTGGAATACTACCGCCACGGCGGCATTCTGCAGTACGTACTGCGCAACCTGATGAACGACGCGGCCTGATCTTTCAGGCCATTCAAAACTGCGAACGGCCCGGCACATTCGTCATATGTGCCGGGCCGTTTGCGTTCAGCCAACATCGCGGTTACGGCGCGCGCTTACCGACAATTGATTTTCAGGTGAAGCGGACGATCACTAAGTTCCAGGCATGAAAATTTTATCCCGAAAGACTCTGTCCCTATTAGCCGGTCTCTGCTTGCTGTCGTTCTTTCCGCTCCATGGCGCTCAGGCCGGGCCGGGCAATCAGGTGGTGGTGGAGCTGTATACTTCACAGGGCTGCAAATCCTGCCCGCCGGCGGACCGCCAGCGCCACTACGCCGCCGCATTGCGCAACCGCAGCGTCTATACCCCGCAGATGGTCATAGGCGGCCGGCAACACGCCGTGGGCTCGGACGCATCCGCCGTGGAAGCAGCAATCGAAGCCGAACGGCGCGACGGTAATGGCGCGCCCGGCCTGCGGCTGGCCCATTAGGATGGCCGCATAGTGGTCTCGTTGGCGGCAGCACCCGACAAGCCTGGCAAGCGGGCAGGTGCCGCCTTCTGGCTGGTGCGCTATGACCAGCGCAAGGACGTCCCCATCAAACGCAGTGAAAATACCGGCAACAAGCTGAGCTACTTCAATGTAGTGCGGGATATGCGTGCCTTGGGTCAGTGGCGTGGTGAAGCGATACAACTTGACCTTAGCCGCGAGGAGCTGGCCGAGGGCGGCCGGGACGGCTGCGCCATCATTGTACAAAAGGGGTCTGTGGGCCCATCCTCGCCGCCGCCCGCATCACCTTATAGACATTGGTGCCTATTCAGACGATACAGTCGGCAAAACTATCATGCTGTTTAGTCAGGAGAGTTCACCGTGGATCTAGTCGAAGCCATTGAATCGCGCCGTTCCGTGCGGGCATACCTGCCCACCCCCGTGCCCCAGAAAACCGTTGCCAAAATTCTGCAGCTGAGCCTGCGCTCCCCCAGCGGCACCAACATGCAGCCCTGGATCGTGCATGCGGTCTCAGGCGACGTGAGACAAGGCATCACCGACGATGTCATCGCCTCCCGCCTCCGCGTGCGCGAGACGGGCGTGGCGGAACACGAGGGCGAAAGAGTATTTTATCCCGACAATCTTGGCGAACCCTGGCGGGCCCGGCGGCGCGCAGTCGGCTGGGACTTGTATGGCTTGCTGGACATAAAGAAGGGTGATCGGGAGCGCACCTTCGAACAGCATAACCGCAATTACACCTTGTTCGATGCGCCCGTAGGTCTGTTCATCTTTATCGACAAATCCCTTGAGGTCGGTTCCTGGCTTGATCTGGGCATGTTGATGCAGACCATCATGCTGGTGGCCCGCCAACACGGCCTGCACACCTGCCCACAGGCAGCCTGGCACATGTATCACAAGATCGTGCGCAAATGGACCGGCGCCGGCGAAAACGAAGCCCTCGCCGCCGTCATCACCCTTGGCTACGAAGACACCTCGGCCATCGAAAACACCCTGCGCACGCCGCGCGCACCGTTGGAAAAAGTCGTTACCTTTTCAGGCTTTGATTAGATCGGATTGGGCCTACATCGAATCTCTGGACCGCCCGCTGCCCGTCCCGGCCACCCATTGAAATATGATCCTGGGGGCGGCCGGGAGGAGGAGCGGGCGGCATGGCGCTTCGGCCCTAGACAGATTCCCTGATCAACGGGCATGTTGAACAGTGAATTCCACCACCACCGAGCTGCATCTTGCCGTAGTCGACGGTGATGATTTCAATACCGTGTTTATCCAGTTCATCCGCCGTTCGGTTGGACGTACCCCCAGGCATGATGACGCGGCCGGGTCGCACGGCCAGCGCATTAACAATCCAGGCGTCGTCTTCCGGCGAAATCTCGATGGTGCGGATACCCATGGCCCGCAAATTCTCCAAAAAGGAATACGGCAAGCCTCGCGGGTCGAGCAGGCAAAGATCCACATCAATCATCAACATCCAGCCATCAATATGAATGCTGTAGGCAGGCAAATCCACGACCAATAGGTCGACGCCTTGGCGCTTGAGCACCTCTGCCGTCTGCTCGATCGCCTCGTCGTTGACACGGATGCCGCGTCCGACAACCGCCGTCCGGCTGTTGAGCCAGGCAAAGCTGCCGCCTTCGATCATGCCGTTGCCACTGATGGTGCGAAGAATAGGCATGCCCAGATTGGCCAGGGTGCGTGCAACCGTCTGCTCCTCGCCCTGGCGCATACGGGGCGCCATGCGGGAGACGATGGCGCCGCCCTTGATGGCGAAAGCGCTATCGCGGGTGTAAACGGATTTGAACTGGTTTTCCTTGACCCCTTCGAGATAAACCACTTCCGCCCCTTCGGCCCGCAAGGTGTCGGCCAGGGCATCGTGCTGTGCCTGCATCTCATCGAACGGTGGGATTTCTTCGCTTTGCCAATACCAGCCGGCTTGTAGATCACCGAAGGAGCCGATCTCCTCAATGCGCTTGCTCGGGTCAATGATATCAAATTCATTGCCAGGCCGGTGCATCAGCACCAAGCGGATTTGGCCCACATCGTTGTCGCAGCCCCATTCCCGCCCCCAATCCTTTATTTGACGTTCACTGGCCTCGAACGGCGGCTCGGGTTCCGAGCCGAACATTTTGATGGTCGCGCCATAAATTTCACGGTTTTTGGGTATTGCCATGTGCCCATGTCTCCGAAGGAACCAAAATTCGGTGAATATCATAGACAGGTTTCACAGCTATCAGTACAAAACCTCTGTTCACAATGGCCGATTGGCATCATGTTTTCCTGCAAAATTGGATCTTTCGAGGCGCCCTCGTGTGGGCTATGGATTTATGCAATGCACAACGGAAAGAATAAGGGGTCGAGCGATGACCGAGACACTGGCGATATCTGAACGCACCCGATTACGGCGGGCGCGGGAACGCGGGTACTTCGACCGCGAGACCATTTACGGCATTCTTGACGCCATGCCGCTTTGCAATGTGGGCTATGTAATTGATGGTTCCCCCGTTGTGATGCCGACTTTTCAGTGGCGCGAAGGCGATCATGTCTATTGGCACGCCTCGAGTGGCGGCCGGGGCATAAAGGCGGCGGAAGGCAGCCAGGTTTGCCTGACAGTCGCGCTCCTTGATGGTTTGGTCCTGGCCCGAAGCGGTCTGCATCATTCCGCGAACTTTCGCTCCGTCATGGTGTTCGGCACTCCGGAAAAGATCACCGACCCAGAGCAGAAAGCGGCCAAGCTCGATGGCCTGATCGATCACCTTTATCCCGGCCGCAAAGAGACACTGCGCCCGATGACGGATGACGAGGCCAAGCAGACGGCCGTGCTATCCCTGCCGATCGAGGAAGCCTCGGCTAAGCTTCGCACCGGCGGTCCGGTGGATGACGAAGAAGATTATGCCCTGCCGATCTGGGCCGGCGTCATCCCGGTCAAGATGCAGATCATGCCGCCCGAACCCGATCCCCGTAATCTTGACGGCGTGGAGGTACCTGATTTCGTTAAATCGATGACATTGGGATAGCCGACGAAAGGGCTGCCCTAGGTCTCGCCCTTCAGCAATTTGTCACGGTATTCCTGGCCGGTGATCAGACCGCCCGCTTTTTCAACCCGGTCTCGGTCATGTTCGGGCAATGCGTCCTGCATCTCATCAATCCGCTTCCAGGTCGCCAGCGGTGCGGAC
>MPMA02010343.1_pt1 | contig 10278 bp, 9 predicted proteins | sample 1617361 | NCBI WGS metagenome assembly MPMA02 (sample SAMN05944807, study PRJNA350692) | marine metagenome | biome: marine; feature: ODZ; material: water; isolation source: 180 m water sample filtered on 0.2 um supor filter | place: Pacific Ocean | collected 2012-04-08 | depth 180m m | reverse complement strand
TCCCCGGGCGATTAGTTCAGTTGGCTAGAACGCACGGATCACACCCGTGAGGTCACAGGTTCGAGTCCTGTATCGCCCACTCGTCCGCGGCGGTCGGAGCCTTCGGCTCCACCGCCGCTTCCTCGTGGTCGATGGTGTCGGCCGCAGGCCGACACCCCGCGGGCGTTGCCCGCGGCAGCCCAGCGTGACTTCCTCGCTTCGCTCGGGCGCCGAGTCCTGTATCGCCCACTCGTCCGCGGCGGTCGGAGCTTTCGGCTCCACCGCCGCTTCCTCGTGGTCGATGGTGCAGTCAAACGCCCAATCCACTACTCAGCGGTGTTCTTCGTGCTGCTCCCCTCCAGATCCTCGCTGTATTCGAGTCAAGCCCAAGAATGCCCCAGAAGACAACCCCGTCCACGCCTCCTGAAACGCCTTGAATCCAAGCACTTACAGCCTCTTCTACAATCTGAATATTCTCTTTAGCCCATCAAGGTTACCGGTCTACAATCGCGGTGTTCGCGCCCGTATCGAGGCTTTTTGGCAACTTCCAATGGCCCCGATGCAACCAAGTGTCAAGATGAGCCGGATCGTGACTTCATTCGCAAGGATCGGCTCCGAAAGGAAGAAGCCCCCTGCGGGGGGCAACAGGAGGACGAGCAGAAATGACCCGAACCACAATCGTGGCAGGCGTGGCGGCGAGCATGCTCGCGGCCGGTACAACTCTCGGCGGATTTCAGAGTATTGAAGCCGATTTGACGGCGACCTATGGTCCGGTGACCGTCCCAGGTCATGATGATCCACCAGAGACCTGGACCGGACGCGTCTTCGCTGTGGTCGAAGAGGGCGACAGCCTTCTGGAGGTGTACGGAACAGCTGAGAACCACATGTTCTGGGCCGCGGAGAGTCAGTTCTACCAGAACGTGTTTGGTGGACCGACATCACTGGACATTGATCCTGCGGACTTTGCGTCGATTCCCGACTTGGCCTACGACAGTTGGATGACGATTGGTGCTGACAGCGTGCATGACAACTCGCTCTCGATCGACAACGTCACCTTCAATGCCTTCAATCAGGGCTCGGCACTCTTCGTCAACAATGGGGGATGGTCTGTGACGCAAGCCAGTGGGCAGGGTCTGGCTGAGCAAGGTCCGGATGGTCAGTGGCGAGTGCTGCTGGCGCAGTTGACGGTGTTCGGTGCACCGAGCACATCGATCATCGGCCAAGCCAACTTCCGCGGCACCAATGCTGATGGCGGCGAGTGGATCGCCGAAGGCGTCTCGTTCGAACTCAATTTCATCCCAGCCCCGTCCGCTTTGGCAGTGCTGAGTTTGGGCATGTTGGCTGGTCGCCGACGTCGCCGCTGATTCCGAGGAAGGGAACGACTCATGACGATTCAGATATCAACAGTTATTGCAACGACGGCTCTTGCGGTACTTCCGGCCACCGCAAATGTCGTATACGAGGTGCAGGAAATCAACCCGAATGATGTCGCCGAGTACGGCAGCTTCGGTATCGACCTGGCACTCGATGGAGATACGGTTGTGATCGGATCTCCGGGCAACGATTTCCTCGGACTCGACTCAGGAGTGAGCTGGGTGTTTGTCCGAGGATGCGATGGTGAGTTCACAGAACTTCAAACGGTCATCGGGAGCGACACCGCTTGGTTTGACGAGTTTGGATATTCGACGGCCCTGCATGGGGAGGTGATGGTTGTCGGCTCGCGACATCACGATGCAGGAAGCGAGGTCGACAGTGGTGCTGCCTATGTGTTCGCCCCGGATGATGATGGCACATGGATCGAGACGGCCAAATTGACAGCGCCAAGTCCAGAGATGGGAGCGAGTTTCGGGTGGAGTGTTGCGACCGACGGCGACACGATTGTGATCGGCGCGAACAAGGCTGACGGCGACGAAGGCCGTGTCTACGTGTTCGATCGCGATGGAGACAACTGGATATTTACGGCCGAGCTTGTGGGCAGCGGTATTGATGCAGGCGATCACTTCGGTCGAGCCGTGGATGTCGATGGAGATACGATTGCGGTCGGCTGCCCCTACTATGCAGCTGGATGTGGGGGGAGCAATCGGTGTGGTTCGCTGTTCATCTTCGATCTTGATGAAGGCGTATGGGGGGAGGTTGATCGCTTGACTCCGTCCGATCAGGCGAATGAAGATTATTTCGGTTGGAAGGTCTCCATCGACGGTGATCGACTTCTCACGACAAGTATCTATGACGACGACATGGGCTGGCAATCTGGATCCGGCTATGTCTTCGATCGGATCGATGGTGTGTGGACAGAGCAATTTAAACTCGTTCCCTCGAACGGCGATGTTCAGGACATGGCGGGCCAGTGTTGCCGCCTGCAGGGAGATGTTGCAGTTCTGGGTGGTTGGTATGGGAACGACGACAAGGGAGCGGCTTGGGTCTGGCGCCAAAATGGTTCGGTCTGGAGTGAGGTTGCGGAACTGAACGCCAGCGACGGCCAAACCAGCGACATCTTCGGGCGTTCCATCGGACTTGATGGCGATTCGGTTCTGGTTGGAGCAAATTGGCATGATGCCGATGGTGTTGCCGACGCCGGTGCCGTCTATGCCTTCGATATCAGTGCAGAGAATCTTCCCGAGGGTGCCTGCTGCACCAATGGCACCTGCGCAATAGGCACCAGAGTTGAGTGCGAGTACTTCGGCGGTGTATGGGTGGGCGACTGGACGGTCTGCGCCGATGTGAACTGTGACGAGGACTGCGCTGCGGATGTCAACGGTGATGACGATGTTGGGGTTGACGATCTTCTGGAAGTGATCGGTGCTTGGGGCCCCTGTCACTGACAGCCGCTGGCCTGTTTGTTGTCCGATCTCATGAGGTTGTGACGGATACCTGATCGCGGACGACGCGGTACGCTATCCGTACACAGGTGTCTCAAGTACGCAGCACCTCGCGAGTACCTGTGATCAAGGACGATATGTCGACAGAAGCAAACCGAGGTCTGGTCCGAGTTGGCAGCAACTACGCACGGTTGTTGACGACGCTTGTTTTCGGAATCATCGTGGCTCCTTTGCTGGCGCGGTGGCTGGGGGCAGATGCGCTCGGTCTCTACCTGCTCCTGCTTGCCCAAGTGGGATTGGCATCCATGTTCCATGAGGTGATTCGGGCCAGTCTGATCCGCGAGTTGGCAGCGGCGTGGCATGGTGAGCGGGACTTTAGTGAAGTATGTGATGCGGCCGTGCTGGTCTGTCTCGGGGTGGTCATCTTGGCAGCCGCCTCCTACGGAATACTGATTGCCGTGATCCCGTTTCTCAATATCGACCCCACGTTTTGGATCGCCGCCCGGTGGATGCTCGTTTTTGAGTTCATTTTCACGGTTGTCAATGTGTTGTGGGCGCCCGCGACGAACATGTTCGTGGTGCGGGAAGAGTTCATTCTTCAGAACTTGTTCTTTGGAATTCGGCGGGCTGACTATCTCATTTCCGTGCTCATTTGTCGTGCTGCTTGGCCGGAGGCATCCCCCGCCGAAGGGTTCATTGTCTTTGCGGGCATTGCTGCCGGGTTGCGGGTGGTCCTCGTGACGCTTCCAGCGTTTTGGATGGCGATGCGGGATCGACGACTCTTCGGTGTGCCTTGGAGGGCCAAGAAGGATTCAATCAGGGCGATCATGGGGACGTTCGGCTGGAATACCGGCACGGTCGTCGCCACCAATCTGCATGATCGGGCGGGGTTGTTCATCATCACCATCTGGTTTGGACTGTTCGGCGCCACAGTCTTCGGCATGGCCACGCGGCTGGTGAGCTATATCCGGATGGTGACCATCGGCATGACCTTCGGGGTCGATGCAGTCGGCGCCCGGCTTGCAGCGAAGTCCGATGGCGGAAAGTCGCTGCAACGCATGCTTCATACGGTATCTCGAATGCATGCATTGATGGCTTGGCCGGCCGCGGTAACGGCGTTTGTATTGGCTGATGAGTTACTCCGGTTGTGGATCGGCAGTTCACTTGAGGATCCGGAAAAGTACCTTGACGTCATGTCGATGCTGGTGCGGGTCGCGGCACTTGGCTTGGCAGCCCGCGCCATTTCCGACGGATGGGTCTTCCTGCTGTACGGTGCGGGCTACATCAGCAAGTACGCCAAGATCCTGCTCGGTGGCGGTGTGCTCGACCCATTGCTCGCGATTGTGCTCATCACACTGCTTCCCGCTGTGGGCGATGGTGACTCGGCTTGGAGCAATATCGCCGGGCCGTCCTGGGCGATCACCGTGACGTTTGTGGTCTTCCCGGGCATTTGGTTGCCGATTCGTGGCGCGAAGATTCTCAAAGTACCGGTATCGATGTTTCTCCTGCCGACTCTGTGGCCGCTTGTTCTGGCCGTCGTTCTGTCTCCGCTCCTGATCTGGCCGGAGTGGGTGCCGGTGTTCCGCACGTCAGGTGAGGCGTGGGGGCTTCTGGACCTTGGGCTGGGACTGGTGACTTACGCCGCCGTGTACGCAGGATGCGCGTGGATCTTCCTCTTGGCCGCCGAGGAGCGAACGCGAATACTGCGAGCCATGCGGGGGAGGGCATCGGGTGTTGGAGTTTGACCCCGTATAGTCCATGTCATGACCCACCCTGACCATCCCAATTTGCAGATTCTCGAACACCCTTTGATCCAGGACAAACTCGCTCGTATTCGAGACCGCGAGACGGATGCGGGATACTTTCGTTCGCTCGTCTCACAGGTCGCCGGACTCATGGTGTTTCAGGCGAGTCGGGATCTTCCGACTCGGGCCGAAGAAGTGCAGACGCCGCTTGAGACTGTGCGGGCGTTTCGGCTTGCCGCTCCGGTGACCATCGTGCCGATTCTCCGCGCGGGCATCGGCCTTGCCGATGGTGTGATGTCCTTGATGCCGGAGGCGCGGGTGGGGCACGTCGGACTCTATCGCGACGAAGACTCGCTTGAGCCGGTCAGTTACTACTGCAAACTCCCGGATGATGTTGCGAAGGGGCCTGTCTTCTTGGTGGACCCGATGCTCGCAACCGGCGGCTCGGCAGCTGCGGCGGTGCGGATACTGCGGGAGAATGGATGCGAGGACATCCGTCTCATCTGCCTCGTGGCGGCGCCCGAGGGAGTCAAGGCCATGTTGGAGGCCGACCCGCGAGTTCCCATCTTTACGGCCGCCCTCGATCGACAACTCAATGACCTTGGGTACATCCTTCCGGGGCTTGGAGACGCGGGAGACCGCATGTTCGGAACCCGTTGACTCGTTGCCAATTCAGACAGAGCAAGGCTCGAGTATCGCATCGTTTTGGAGCAGAGAGGGCTTGCCGCCTCAGCCAGACTCGATTGCACCATGCTCGACGCGATAGGCGGTCAGCATGTGTTCGCTGCACTGCAGTAGGCATGCATCACGCTCCGCCTGATCCTGAGTCTGCTGGGCCAACACGAAGGCGCGGGCACCAGCCTCCCACGCCGCTTCATCTGCCGGCGTTGGAAGCGACAGCACATCGCTTGCCGAGAGTTTGATGGCCTTGGGACTGCGAGCAGTTCCGAGGCACCGATGCAGGGCGAGCAGGGATATCAGTGGACAGGCGAGCACGGCGGCGATACGGGGCAGGTCGCTCAAGCGGCGCGCCGTGATCGAGATGATCGGCACACTCGGAAGCCAGCGCCCATCGAGGTCGAGTACCGGCTCAAGGGTGCGGGTCTGTGTCGGAAGCATGAGTTTGGGTACCAACCGAGCCGTGGCCCATTCCTGCATCGATGTGTCAAGCGAGGACATCACAATGCCGGGACGATTCCACAACTGGCCGAACAGCCGAATCGGACGGTCCCCCCAATAGCAGCGGGCCGAGTCAAGCACGCCCGTCGTGACGACCGGAGCAACTCCATCCTCAAGCGAGGGACCGCATTCGATGATGGCCTGTTTCAGCCCGTAATACTGATCTCGAAAGTCAGCCGTGGCTTCGGCGATATCACCGATGGTGCCCGCATCCTGAAACTCCGGCACATCCGGGAATCCCATCGCAGCGGTGGCCAGCGGCGACCAGGATCGATCACCAGTGCCGATCGTGGCGGATCCACATGCATGTGCAGGCAGATCACGGAATCTGCTCACGTGGCACTCCCGGGGCGATGGTCCTTTTTTGAACACCACCGCGCATGTGAATACATCGGCATCGAAAATGCGTTTCCCGCTGGCCCACGCCGCAGTGGGTGTGCAGGTTTCCAGGAGTGCCGCTCGAACCTGATCCGCATCGCGGGATGCCAACACCGATAGTGGCTGCACCATTGCTAGAAACCCACCATCGTTCACGGCGGCTCGGGCATGCCCGAGAAAGATCGCGGCAAGGTCGGTGTACGGGCCGACCCGCCCACCCAACGCCTTCATCGCGCGGCGGGCCGCCTCGGCGTCCGATGCTTGTTTCAGCGGGCTGCCAAATGGAGGATTTCCCACGACAATGTCGGCGCGACAGTTTCGGATGCCTTCCTCGCCGAGCGCGTCGGTCGTTCGAATACCGGTCGCGGCGGCGTGGTCACCTCCGGCGAGCGATTGAATACGCCCCGCAAGCCACGCAGTGGCGATCTGATCGCTGTCCAAGCCCAGCAGGAGCGGGCCGACATGTCGCCATGCCGCCGATTCGGACTCACCGGTGCGGCTGATATGGCGCCGCACCAAGCGTCGTCCGGCAGCGAGCAGGAACCGCCCCGTGCCGCAGGAAGGATCAAGCACGGTTGGTTCACAGTCTGAATTTTCGGCCAACCAGAGATCAAGCGTGTGATCGAGGATGAAACCAACGAGCATCGGTGGCGTGTAATAGGCACCCGCCCGCTGCCGAGCAGCCTTGCTTGTTGTTCCCTCACAGCGGAGCATGCTGCCAAGGTCCGGGATCAATCGCTCCAACTCCGGTTGCTCAGATCCGCAGGATCTCATGTAGACGGCAGCTGCGTGGAGCAAACGCTCGGCATCATTTTTGCAGGCGCTGTCCAGTTCATCTGCAAGCATTGTGATCTGCTTGATCAAGGGTTCCAGCATGGCCGTCATGGCATTCACCATAGACCACCCAGCGCTTGAGCGGTGACAATTTCTCGCTGGGCTGATGTGGTATTGTGCTGGACTGGTTGGTAACTATTTGCAATCTCATTTTAAAGGGTCTCGCCATGCATACTCGCCATTGTCTCTCCCTCATCGCCACCACTGTCCTGCTGTGTACTGGCTTCAGTTGTTCATCCGGGTCATCAGCCCCCTCAACCGATGGACAGCGACTGGACAGTGCCAATGCCTCCGCCACAGCCATCAAGAACTTTCGCAATGATCCCAAGGTGTCGAAGTTCTTTGACTCCGCGTTTGCCTATGCGGTTTTTCCAAAGATCACCAAGGGTGCCCTCGGACTCGGCGTGTCTGACGGTAATGGCGAGGTGCACAGGAATGGGCGTCTTGTCGGGTATGCCAAAGCAACGAGTGTGACGATCGGTGCACAGATCGGCGGACAGACATTCTCGGAGATCATCTTCTTTGAGAATAGGTTCGCCTTCGACAAGTTCACCAATGATCAACTCACCGGGCAGGCTTCCGCGGCCGCCGTTGCTGGAAAAAGTGGAAATTCTGCCATGGCCGATTACAGCCACGGTGTTGCCATTTTTACAAGCAACAACGATGGGCTCATTCTGGCAGCTGACATCGGCGGCCAGAAGTTCCACTATACGGCCAAGTAACGGAGAACTGGGGCAACGACTCCACCATTTGTCCACCGAGTTCTCCACCGACTCGTCCACGATCTGGTGGTCGCTTGCAAGGTGGAGTTGCCCATCGTATTACTACACACGTTGTCGCTGCCTGTTCGACCGGGGCGGAACTGGCGCAAGGCTCTTTGAAAAGCGGAGAAGTACGTGTCGGACGGCGAAGAACGCCCCCGATCTGGAACGGAGAGAGGTCGAAAGACCGAACTCGACGCGCGTGGTTTCCCGACATTCCACGATGCGGATCACCGGATACCGGGAAGCACCCGTTCTTCACAGTCACATTCGGGCAAACCGCGGAGAAACCACGGAATGCACTGCAGAACCGGATGGTTGCCGGCAGGACCAATGCCCCGAGGAGTGCTTCGGCACTTGTGCTTCGGTACATGCCCGCGAAAGCGGGAAGGCGACATTGGTGACCACCAGCAACGGATCAACGACTCAAGAAAGCGAGCACGATGCCCACGCCCTCAAAAGCGTATGGCAGCGAGCACGTGAGCCGATGATTGTGACAGTCCAAACCTCGCCATGCGAAGATCGAATCGTGTCCTGCACGAGACGAAGGAAGCAGAGGACGAGGAGTTTGAGGGCAGCATGATTTGCCCAGGCCGGCGGTTCCGGCGGCCTGAGCAAAAAGATGTTGTGAACCACCTCACGCGACCAAGTCGAGCAGCAGACCGATGCCCCACACCGGACGTGGAGCGACAACGCACATTCGTGTGCAGCGTCAAGGTCTGTGGAAGTCTTGCCAAGACCGCGAGGAGGATCTGATGCCGAGCGACCTGAGATCCGTGCAGCCGACGGGAGGCACGGGAGCACCGAATGTCAGGTCACGCAGAGGCATCGCTCAAAGGGAATGGAGCGTACATGCAAGAACGTCCCCAGGAAGCGAGGCATCGCGAGGGGAGACGCAGCCATTCCAAGGACACCGACACGCCCGATGTGCACCGGGTAAGGCAGGGTCGCCTGCCGAGATCACCGCGAGCACCGATCATCGCAGGAGTCGAAAGACACTGCAACGACGATCGGCCCGGCTCCGACCCGGTCGAACAGTCAGCGACATCCTCGAGTGTGGGGGGGCCCCCCATCACTCGGGGGAGGAGAGAAGAAGCAAGGACGAGTCCGTCAGGACTCGTCCTTGCGTTTTTGGTGGGTGATGTTTCTCTTCCTCCCACGAAGTGGGGGAGACGTTCACAGAAAGGAGACGGGAGAATTGCGTTTCGATCTGCAACCGAACACATCCGTCCGTGAATGACACGTTACTTCAGTTGTTCTGTTCTTCCGCTTCCCTGACGGCCTCACGGTCACCCGGCGCGAGATCCATCCATCGGCAGCGTCGGTGGTACTTCTTCTTCCTTTGTGGGCACCATGAACTCCATCGAGGTAATCCATGCTTTCGGGATCTTCTGCACCGCGCCAACCTGGTCCGGGGCCCGGGAATCGGTCAACGCAACGAACTGCTCACACTCATGAATCAGCAGCCCAACCGTGTGCACCGTGGCGAGCGGTCGCAGCGCGAATTCCACCATGTCCTCCGGATCTTCCCATCCAGGGCCACCACGGGCCTCGGCATCGACCCAATTGACCGACACGACCGGCCACACCCGGGCGAGTGCCCGATCGGCGTCATCCGAGTGGGTGGGATTCGTGTTGTCGCTGGCTGGCCTGATATGTGGCATTCGGGAACCTCCAACATGGACAATGCTGCTGCCTTCCGGGATGTTTCGGGGGGAATCGATAGACTGCCCAGTGAGCCCTTCGAGGCTTCAAAAAAGGCCTTTTTTCAGGAGCATTTTTGTGCCTAGGTTGGGACTGACATGGTTTGGACGGGGAGTACTGGTACTCCTGATCTCTGGGACGATGGCGGCGTCTCCACCTCCGGTGGAGGTGCCGGCCCTCGCGCTGCCTACGGCGAACTGGATTCTGAAGGTCGGGCAGGTTGAGCATGAGAGGTTGAGTGGTCTGATACGTGCCGCTGCCAGTGGCGAGATGGCGACGCTCGCCCGCATCCTCGAAGAAGAGGGTGGAAACCCGAATGCGGTTGGGCCGGTATTACAGGATGGCCTGCGGGTCAGTCCACTGGGAGTTGCCGCTGCTCGCGGCGACGTGGCCATGGTGAGAGTTCTCCTCAAGTCTGGCGCGGTGCCGAATGGGCCGCCCGGGGCGCGCCCTCCACTGTGGAACGCGGCGGTTGCCTGCCGACTCGATGTAACGCAGGTGCTCGTCAATCACGGTGCTTCGGTCAGCATCCGTCGCGGAATCCGTGGCATGACACCATTGCTCGCCACGTGTCAGGGTGCCTGTCCATCGGTCGCTCGCCTGTTGATCGAACACGGTGCCGATCCACATGCCGGCACGATCGATGGGGTGACGCCGCTCATGGCGGCCGCGTGGTGGGGATCCCCCTCGGTGCTGCAGGAACTCCTTCGCCATGACCCGGACCTGCTCGCGACGGACCATGCTGGTCACGACGGTGTGTACTTCGCCGCGCTCCGCGGCCACGCCGACTGTCTCAAACTCCTGCTCGACGCGGGCGCTACTGCCGATCGCGCGACGATCCACGGATGGACCGCGCTCATGGCGGCGGCCCGGAGTGGG
>MPMA02074677.1_pt1 | contig 10284 bp, 6 predicted proteins | sample 1617361 | NCBI WGS metagenome assembly MPMA02 (sample SAMN05944807, study PRJNA350692) | marine metagenome | biome: marine; feature: ODZ; material: water; isolation source: 180 m water sample filtered on 0.2 um supor filter | place: Pacific Ocean | collected 2012-04-08 | depth 180m m | reverse complement strand
GCGGATATGGCCCAACTCGTCGCGGCCCTCCGTGCCCGAGATCACAGCCTCAGCCTCGGAGACGCCAGGGAGGTGGAGCAGGTCGCATAGAATGTCACCCGAGCCGCCGCCAAGTTTCAACAGCGACCGGGACATCCCCGCAGCACTGTGCAGGTATTCTTAATGACTGGTACGAACGCAGAAGAGCGCGTGATCCATCACCGCGCTGCTGCTCGTATTGTGGGAAAGGGAAGGAGTGTACGCACGATGAAACGTCCCCCCTGCAACCTCATTTAGGCAGGCGTGTGTCGCCGGCTTGGGCCTGGCGCTCATCCTCATGGTCGGAGCACAGGCCTGGGCACAGGGTCGACAGTACGGCAATCTCCGCGGCACCGCGAAGGACGCCACCGACTCGATCCTGCCTGGCGTCACCATCGAAGTGACATCGGAGGCGCTGCAGGGCACGCGGACGACGGTGACCGACCTCAACGGCAACTATCAGATTGTGGGGTTGCCGCCCGGGCAATACAGCGCCTCGTTCGCGTTGCAGAACTTTGCGACAGTCGACCGCCAGTTCAATGTGGAGGTCGGCAGAGACACCGCGGTCAACGTCGCCATGCCGGTCGGCGGTGTGAGAGAAGCGGTCGATGTACTGGGAGCCGTCCCAACGCCGCTGACCGAGACCGAGATCAGCCAGAACATTACGGGCGACCGGGTGGACACCTTGCCGATGGCCAGGGATCTGTTTTCGATCGCCGAGCTGGCGCCGGGTCTGACGGCCAACACAGTGACCGACGGCCAGATCGCGATTAACGGCTCGTTCGGCTACGACAACATCTATCTGATCGACGGTGTCGACATCAACGACAACTTGCTCGGCACGGCCAATGACCTCTTCATCGAGGATGCGATCGACGAGACGCAGATCCTGACTTCAGGGATCTCAGCCGAATATGGCCGGTTCTCGGGCGGTGTCGTCAATGCGATCACCAAGAGCGGCGGCAACCGGTTCTCCGGCAGCTTCCGCGCGAACCTCTTCAAGCCGGACTGGACGGCGCGTACGCCGTTCGAGATCGAGAACGACAACGACCGCACCGGCACCCTCGCCGACAACACCACCTACGAGACGACGGTCGGCGGGCCAATCGTGCGTGACCGGCTGTGGTTCTTCTACGCCAACCGGCGTCAGCGGGAGAGCGCGGACGACACGTTACCGGTGAGCGGCGCTTCCTTCGTCAGGTCGGTTGAGAACGACCGAAACCTCATCAAGCTCACCGGATCGATTGCTCCGGGGCACACACTGGAGGGCAGCTACCTACGGAACATGACAAACCAGGTCCGGCCGAGTATCCCCTCTGCTATCGACCCCGCCACGCTCACCAGCCCGGAGATCCCGAACGACCTGTGGGTCGCGACCTATCGTGGCGCGGTGAATTCGTCGCTGTTCATCGAGGGACGGGTCTCGCGCAGAGAGTTCGGTTCTCGGAACCAGGGCGGCACGTTGACGGCGGCCAAGGAATCGCCGTTCCTCTCGGTATTTCAGGGTACTGGACTGGACCTCTTCAACGCTCCGGCATTCGACTCGAATGACCCCGAGGACCGGAACAACCGGCAGGTGACCGCGAGCGCCACCTACTTCCTGCCGACCGAGCTGGGCACACACAGCATCAAAGGCGGATTCGAGCACTTCCAGAGCACCCGCACCACAGGCGGCTCACAAAGCGCGACGTCCTTCATCTTCATCGCACCATACGCGGAGAACCCGGACGGCTCACCCCTGCTCGATGCCGATGGCCGCTTTGTTCCGCTCTTCGGCGCGCCGGCACCGTTCTTCCCCATTCGACTTGAATATTTTCCGGTGCTTGGGGCGAGCATCGACATCAACACGCTGTCGTTCTACGTGAACGATAGCTGGGCCGTAAACGACCATGTGTCGGTCAACCTCGGTGTCCGGGCCGAAAAGATCACGAGCGACGCAACTGACAGCCTCGTGGGTCTCGACACCAGCGCGGCGGTGCCACGGCTATCGCTCGGCGACGGGCGGTTCACGTTTCAGACGACCTACAGCCACTATGTCGGGAAGTACAGCGAGTCGCAGTTTGCCAGGAACACGATCGTGGGCATCGCGCCTGAGCTCGAGCAAGAATACATTGGCCCACCAGGACAGGGCCGGAATTTCGCGCCCGGGTTCGACGACGCGAACTACGAAACGGTCGGCGCAGACTTCCCGACCCAGAACGTCTTCTTCGAGGACGGTCTGAAGTCGCCGCGGACGAAAGAGTTCACGGTTTCTGGCGGCGCGGCGCTCGGTACCCGAGGCTACGCCAAGGTCACCTACATCAACCGCAGGGCCAGCGACTTCGTGGAAGACTTCGTCACGCTGGATGGCGGCTCAACCACGGTCACGGGGAACGACGGTGAAGAGTTCGGAACCTTTTCCAATCTGAATTTCCGCAATACCGATGCGCTCGAGCGCAATTACGATGGCCTGGAATTCCAGGGACGCTTCCAGGCGACCAACGCCTTTCTGATCGACGGATCGTATACGGTCCAGATCAACAACGACGGGAACTTCGAGGGCGAGGCGAGGAGCGCAGGGGCGATCTCGTCGAACGCGTTCGACTACCCAGAAGTCACGCCAGCGAACCGCTACTACCCGACGGGGCGGCTCAAGAACTTCCAGCGCCACTAGGTCCGGGTCTGGAGCACCTACAATCTCGGTCTCGGCACCGCCGGCGCCGTCGACCTCGGCGGCATCTGGCGCTACAACTCAGGGCGCGCCTACAGCATCCGGACAGATTTCGGCGCCACCGCGACCCAGGGGACGATCGTTGCGGACCTGGGGTATGTCGACGGACCCTCGTCGCGGACGATCTACTTCTCGGAAGGACGTGGATCGGAGACGTGGGACGGCTACGGGCTGTTCGACCTCGCGGTCGACTACAGCATCCCGGTGTGGGATTCGCTGAGCCCGCGGATCAAGTTCGAGCTGTTCAACGTCTTCAACAACGACAAGCAGATTGGCGGGAACACGAGCGTCGCGGTCGACCCCAACAGCCCGGTCGACGAGCTCGGCATCCCGACCGGTTTCATCGAGGGCGCCAACTTCGGGGAGGCGACGTCGGTCAACCACTTCCCCCCAGTACATCGCGAACCTGGATGGTCTACGAACATTCCGGATGACGCTCGGCCTGCGGTTCTAGAGGCTCACCGAGCTTCGGTAAAACCAAGAGGGAGGGGCGACGCCGATCGGCGTCGCCTTTCTTAAGACCAAATAGCGTCAACCCGGCCACGACAACACCAGCGCGGGTCGGCTTGACATCGGCACGTGCCGGCTGTCACAATCTGAATCAGTAATGAATGAACGTTCATTCATTAAGCTCTGCTGACGTACGAATGCCTGCAACAGCCCCAGCCCGCCGCGCGCCTCGGACGCAGCACACTGGCGACAAGCACGATCTCATTATCAAGGCCGCCACGAAGCTATTTGCTCGCCGCGGTTTCTTCAATGCCCAGGTCGCCGACGTCGCGCGGGAGGCGGGCATCGCCGCCGGCACGGTGTATCTGTACTTCGAGAGCAAAGACGATCTGCTGATCTCGATCTTCGAGCGCACGATGCACGAAGGGCTCGAGGCCGGACGCCAGGCACTGGCTGGCGTGAGCGACCCGGTCGAGCGGCTCCGGCGCCTGGCCCAGGTCCATCTGCAGCGTCTGGGGCAAGACCGCGACCTGGCGGTGGTGTTCCAGGTCGAGCTTCGGCAGACGACCAAGTTCATGGAGCGCTTCTCCTCCACGCTGCTCAAGGACTATCTGCACGCCATTCGCGACGCGATAGCCGATGCCCAGACCGCAGGGGTCTTTCGCCGCGACGTGAGCCCGACGTTCGCCGCCAAGATGCTCTACGGCGGGCTGGACGAAATGGCGACCAACTGGATTCTCAGCCGGCGCCGCTACGCGCTGGCAGCCCAGGCCGACGAGGTGGTCGACCTGTTCGTCAACGGGATGAAGACATGACGGGTACCGCACACGAGGCGACCGGGGCATCGGTCACACCGATCCGTTCCGTCGCGGTACTCGGTGCCGGCACGATGGGAGTCCAGATCGCGGCACACATCGCGAATGCCGGGGTGCCGGTGCTGCTGCTCGATCTGGACAAGGCGGCCGCCGCCGCGGGGCTGAAACGAGCCACCGCGCTTAGACCGAACCCGTTTTTCCTAGGCGACACAGCGGCGCGCATCAGCCTTGGTGGATTCGACCAGGATCTGGCTGGCATCGCCGAGTGCGACTGGATCGTCGAGGCGGTCATCGAGCGTCTCGACGCCAAGCAGGCCCTGCTCGCCCAGGTGGAAACCCATCGCCGAGCGGACGCCGTCGTCAGCTCGAACACCTCCGGCATTCCAATTGGGGCGATCGCAGAGGGGCGCACCGACGCGTTTCGCCGGCACTGGCTGGGCACGCATTTCTTCAACCCGCCCCGCTACCTCCGCCTGGTCGAGATCATCCCAACCGGCGACACCGACCCGACCGTCGTGAACGGGCTGTCATCGTTTGTCGATCGGCGGCTTGGCAAAGGGGTGGTGGTCGCCAAGGACACACCCAACTTCATCGCGAACCGGATCGGTCTTTTCGGGGTAGCGCGGGTGCTGGAGCAGCTGGCGAGCGGAGCCTTCACCATCGAAGAGATCGACGCCATGACCGGCCCGGCGGTCGGCCGGCCCAAGAGCGCCACGTTCCGCACGATGGACATCGCGGGCATCGACATCCTGGCGCATGTGGCGACCAACCTCTCCGCGCGGCTCGACACGGCCGAGGAGCAACAGGCGTTCGAGCTGCCCCCGCTCATCGGCCAGCTCGTCGAGCGTGGCTGGATCGGCGACAAGGCAGGCCGCGGTTTCTACAAGAAGGAGCGGGGCGAGCACGGCAGCACGATTCTTGCCCTCGACCCGGCGACGATGGACTACCGGCCGCGGCAATCTGCCCGGCTTGCGGCTCTCGACGCGGCGCAGACGATTGACGACCCGTCGGAACGAGTGCGCAGCCTGTTCCTCGCCCGCGACAGGGTCGGCGACTTCATGCGCGCGACCCTCGGTCGCACCCTGATCTACACGGCCGAGGTGGCCGCCGCCATCGCCCATACGCCGGACGACGTCGACCGGGCGATGCGCTGGGGTTTCGGCTGGGACAACGGACCGTTCGAGCTCTGGGACGCCATTGGGGCCGACGCGGTGCTCGATGCCTGCGGTCCTGAAGACCCTGACGGTAACACCGAACTGTCGCCGGCGGCCCTCGAGTGGGCCGGCCTCCCCCCGCAGTCGGCCGTGTCGGCAGAGGGGCCGCGCCGTTTCCGTTCTGCACCGCTGCCGCCGGCCGGGCCCGACCTGCAGATCCTCGGCTCAGCCAAGCGACGAGGACTGGTTGTGAAGCGGAACGCCGGCGCCAGTCTCGTGGATCTCGACGACGGCGTGCTGGCGGTCGAGTTCCACTCGAAGCTGAACACGATTGGCGGCGACACCGTACAGATGCTGACCGGCGGCGTGGCGGAGGCCGCCGATCGCTTCGAGGGGCTGGTCGTCGGCAACGACGCCATGAACTTCTGCGCAGGCGCCAACCTGATGATGGTGCTGCTCGAGGCGCAGGAGGGCAATTGGGACGAGATCGACCTGATGGTGCGCAGCTTCCAGCGAGCCATCATCGGGCTACGCTACTCGCCGGTGCCGGTGGTGGTGGCCCCGGCCGGGCTCACCCTCGGCGGCGGGTGTGAGATGGTGCTCCACGCCGACCGGGTGCAGGCGGCGGCCGAGACCTACATGGGGCAAGTCGAGGTGGGCGTCGGCCTGATTCCCGCCGGCTGCGGCACCAAGGAATTGACGCTCCGGGCCATCGACGCCACGGTTCCCGGCACCGACCCACTTCCCCGTCTGCAACGCGCCTTCGAAGCGATCGGGTTCGGGAAGGTATCGACCAGCGCCGCCGACGCCAGACGACTGGGCCTCCTCCGTGACGTCGACGGCGTCACGATGAACCGGGAACGGCTGATTGCCGACGCGAAGGCGGTAGTGCTCGACCGGGTGCGCGACGGCTACCAGGCGCCACAGCACCGCACCGCGATCCCGATCGGAGGTGAGGACACTCGGGCCACATTGGACCTGGGCATCCACCTGGCGTGGCGGGGCGGGCACATCAGCGACCATGACGCCTTGATCGCGCGCAAGCTCGCCCGGATCATGACCGGAGGCGATCTACCGCACGCAACGACCGTGACCGAGCAATACTTGCTGGATCTTGAGCGCGAGGCCTTCCTGAGCCTCTGCGGCGAAACCCTCACGCTCGAGCGGATTCGCCACACCCTCAAGACCGGTAAGACGCTCAGGAACTGATAAGGCATGGCTGGAATGCCTCGCAGGAGCAACGGTTCGGGCATGATAGACGTCGGGTCCGGACCACCGGTCGTGCTCATCCCCGGCATCCAGGGCCGCTGGGAATGGATGTGGCCGGCGGTCGACGCCCTGAGTCTGGAACGCCGCTGCCGGGTCATCAGCTTCTCGCTGGCTGGCGATCGCGGAAGCGGCTTCGGCTTCGACCCCGCGCGTGGATTCGACAACTATCTCGACCAGATCGAAGAGGTGATGACGCGAGCCGGCCTGACGGACGCCGCCGTGTGTGGCGTCTCGTTTGGCGGGCTCATCGCCCTGCTCTGGGCGGCACGGCGTCCGGCACGCACCCGGTCGCTCGTCCTGGTGTCCACGCCGTCACCGAGCTGGACCCCGGACTGCCGTCTGAACTGGTATCTGCGCGCACCCAGGCTACTTTCGCCGGTGTTCGCCGCGCAGTCGCCGTTCAGACTCGGACCGGAGATCTGGCGTGCGCTGGACACCGTGGGCGCCAGGCTGGCTTTCTCCGGCCGCCACCTGGCACAGGTGGCGCGCTCGCCGTTCTCGCCGGAGCGGATGGCTGAACGAGCACGGCTGATGTCGACGGTCGACTTCGAGGCTGCCTGCCGTCTGGTCAGGGCGCCAACACTCGTCGTCACCGGCGAGCCGGGGCTCGACCGCGTGGTGCCGGTGGAGGGGACCAGGGCCTACACAACACGGATTGCCGGCGCCAGACACGTGATGCTCGAGCGCACCGGCCACATCGGTCTGGTGACCCGACCGGATCGGTTCGCCGAAACGGTCGGACAGTTCGTCGTGCGTTCGGCGGTGCGACCCGACGCGGCGTGAGACCACGAGACGGATGCACGCAATGACCGGGTCACCAGTGATTCGCCAGTTTGCGGGCCCGTCCGGTCGGCTCGAGGCGTTGTTCGAGACGCCAGAGGAGAACCCATGCGCGGCGGTGGTGTTCGGCCATCCCCACCCGCTGCACGGGGGCACAATGCACGCCAAGGTGGTCTATCGGGCGGCCAAGACGTTCCTCGAGCTGGGGTGCGCCGTGCTCCGGTTCAACTTTCGCGGTGTCGGCGCGAGCGCCGGACACTTTGACGAGGGCCGGGGCGAGCGTGACGACTTCGAGGCCGGCCTCGACTTCGTTGCCGCCACCTGTCCTGGCGTCGACCTCTGGGCCGCCGGATTTTCGTTTGGCGCCCGGATTGCCCTGACCACCGGTGTCCAGGACAGGCGAGTCACCCAGTTGCTGGGCATCGCGCCACCCATCGGGCGTTACGATTTCGCCGACGTCGCAGCCAGTAGGAAGCCCATGCACTTGATCCACGGCGAAGCCGACGAGCTGATACCGGTCGCTCAGCTGCGAGAGTTCTACGAGATTGTCAGCCCGCCGAAAACGCTGACGGTCATCGACGGCGCCAGCCATCTCTTCGAGGGACACGTGCCCGAAGTCGGCGACGCGATTCGGATTACGTTCGGGGTCCACTCACGGGAAAAGGAGCAGGCATGACGGACGCGGTCATCGTGTCGGCCGTACGCACGGCCGTTGGCAAGGCCCCCAAAGGGACATTGCGCGCCACCAGGCCCGACGAAATGGCGGCCACGGTCATCACCGAGGCGCTGTCCCGCGCTACGGGGATTGAGCCGGCCGAGGTCGAGGACGTCATTCTGGGCTGCGCCATGCCGGAAGGGGAACAGGGGTTGAACGTGGCGCGGATCGCCAGTCTCCGCGCAGGAGTGCCGATCGAAGCCTCCGCCGTTACGGTCAACCGTTTCTGCTCATCCGGGCTCCAGGCAATCGCGTTCGCGGCCGATCGCGTCATGCTTGGCGCCTCCGAGACGATCGTCGCCGGCGGTACCGAATCAATGAGCCTCATCCCGATGGGTGGGCACAAGATCGCGCCAAACCCGCGGCTCATGCAGGATTATCCGGACGTCTATCTGACGACCGGGTTGGTCGCCGAGAACCATGCGCGTGAGGCGGAGGCGTCACGCGAAGCGCAGGATGCGTTCGCCCTCCGCAGCCACCAGCGGGCGGTCGCCGCGATCGAGGCAGGACGGTTCCGCGACGAGATCGTGCCGCTCGAGGTGCAGGTGGTGGTCGCGGCGAACGGGAACGGCGGGGCGCCACAGGTGCGCACCATGGAGTTTGCCACCGACGAGGGCCCCCGTAGCGACACGTCGCTCGATGCGCTGAGCGGATTGCGACCGATCTTTCATGTGCGCGGCAGCGTCACCGCCGGCAACTCGTCGCAGACCAGTGATGGCGCCGCCGCCGTGGTCGTCACGTCGCGAGAACGGGCCGAACGCGCGGGACTGACGCCGCTGGCGCGCTTCGTGACCTACGCGACGGCCGGGGTCGAGCCGGAGCGGTTCGGGGTCGGACCGGTGCCGGCGATCCACAAGGCTCTGAAGCTGGCTGGCCTGACGCTGGACGATATCGACCTGATCGAGCTCAATGAGGCGTTCGCCGCCCAGGTGCTGGCCTGTCTCCGGGAGCTGCCGCTCGACCCCGACAAGCTCAACGTCAACGGCGGCGCGATCGCGCTTGGCCACCCGCTCGGCTGCACCGGGGCCAAGCTGACCACGTCGCTGCTCTACGAGCTCGAACGGCGGAGGGGCCGCTACGGCCTGGTGACGATGTGCGTCGGCGGCGGCATGGGCGCCGCCGGCATCTTCGAACGATTGTCCTGATGGAGATCGAGGACCCTATGACGACAACTGCAACCCCAACGACCAGCATAACCGGCGGGATCTGGCTCCTCGAAGAGACCGCCTCTGGCTCCGTCTTCACCCCCGAACGGCTCACTGACGAGCACCGGCTCATCGACCAGACCGCCGAGGAGTTCGTCACCAAGGAGGTCGTGCCGAACCACGACCAGCTCGAAACCAAGGACTGGGACCTGGCCCGCCGGCTGGTCGGTCGCGCCGGCGAGCTCGGGCTGATGGGCACCGACGTGCCCGAGGTCTACGGCGGCGTGGAGCTCGACAAAGCCTCGTCGGTCGTTGTCGGCTGCCGCATAGGACAGAGCGGGTCGTTCGGGTCGACCTTCGGGTCGCACACGGGCCTGGCGATCATGCCGTTGTGCTGCTTCGGCACCGAGGCTCAAAAGAAGCAGTATCTGGGCAAGCTCGTCAGCGGCGAGTGGATCGGGGCCTACTGCCTGAGCGAGTCCGGCGCCGGCTCGGACGCACTCGGCGCCAAGGCGCGCGCCACAAGACAGGACGACGGTAGCTTCGTGCTGAGCGGCGAAAAGATGTGGATTACCAACGGGGGGTTCGCCGATCTCTACGTCGTCTTCGCCAAGGTGGACGGCGAGCAGTTTACCGCCTTTCTGGTCGAACGAAGCTATCCAGGGGTGAGCACCGGCAACGAAGAGCACAAGATGGGCCTGCACGGCTCGTCCACGACCCCGGTCATCCTGCAGGACGTGCGCGTGCCGGCGGAGAACGTACTCGGTGAGATCGGCAGAGGCCACAAGGTCGCGTTCAACACCCTGAACTACGGCCGCTTCAAGCTGGCGGTCGCTGCCAGCGGCGGAGCAACCATCGCCATCGGCGAGGCGGCGCGGTATGCCGCCGAGCGCAACCAGTTCGGTCGACCGATCGCGAGCTTTGGCGCCATCAAATACAAGCTCGGGGAGATGGCGGTGCGGGCATACGCTGTCGAGAGCATGATCTTCCGTACCACCGGGCTGCTGGACACCGCGCTCGCCGGCCACGACCCGGCCGATGCCGGACCGCTGCGGGACATCCTCGAAGAGCTGGCGGTGGAGTGCGCGATCCTCAAAGTGGCGGGCAGCGAGATGATTAATTACGTGCTTGACGAGAACGTCCAGATTCACGGAGGGAACGGGTTTGTCAAGGACTACCCGGCCGAACGCCGCTATCGGGACGCGCGAGTGAACCGCATCTTCGAGGG
>MPMA02259502.1_pt1 | contig 10286 bp, 10 predicted proteins | sample 1617361 | NCBI WGS metagenome assembly MPMA02 (sample SAMN05944807, study PRJNA350692) | marine metagenome | biome: marine; feature: ODZ; material: water; isolation source: 180 m water sample filtered on 0.2 um supor filter | place: Pacific Ocean | collected 2012-04-08 | depth 180m m | reverse complement strand
CCGGCCGTGGCCGCGGTGGCAAAACCGCGCGGCAGCAGGAAATTGCGCGCGTAGCCATCAGCAACCTTTTTGACATCACCGGCTAGGCCCAACTTATATACATCTCTGAGCAGCAAAACTTTCATGGAGATTCAAGCCCTTTCCGAGGTAATGCAACCTCATGGCACTAGGGGCGAAGGGTACAACGCCCTGATTGTCAACTCCCCGGCAGTCGGGGGTGAACATTTTACCAGAGATTACGGCTGCCTGCCAATCGCGACTCATCCGCTGGCGGTCACGTTGGCAGCGGCGATCCGGGCGGCCACCTTCGCGTTGTTTTCGAGTAGCGCAACGTTCGCGCGCAGGCTGCCGCCACTGGTGAGCGCCTCCATCTGCCGCAGCAGGAATGGCGTCGTCTCTTTGCCGCGCACGCCCTCGCCTCGCGCCCGCTCCAGAGCGCGCTCAATGGCTGCCTCCATTTCAGCTTTCGGCATCGCGGCCTGCTCGGGGGGCGCCACCGCCACCACCACCCCACCGCTCAACCCGAGCGCACGCTGTGCCTGTAGCAGCGCAGCCACCTGTACGGGTTCGTCGGCGCGCAAATCCAGCGTCAGTCCGCTGCTGCGGGAATAAAACGCGGGCAGCTCGTCGACGCCATAACCGACCACCGGCACGCCGTGCGTCTCCAACCACTCGAGTGTTGCGGAAAGGTGAAGGATCGCTTTAGCGCCGGAACAAACCACCACGACCGGGGTGCGCGCCAGTTCAGGAAGGTCGGCCGACACATCGAAGCGATCGCCGCGATGCACCCCACCGATGCCGCCAGTGGCCAGCACCCGAATGCCAGCCCAGTGCGCAGCCATCATGGTGCCAGCCACAGTGGTCGCGCCGTCAAGCTGCCGCGCGACTGCAGTCGGGAAATCGCGCCGGCTCACTTTTAGCACACCTGAGCTCTCGGCCAGCTGCGCCAGCTCGCTCTCGGATAGACCAATTTTCACTCGCCCACCCAGCACAGCCACGGTGGCAGGGATTACGCCCTGTTCGCGCACCACATGCTGTAGACGCCGCCCGATTTCCAGATTCTGCGGGCGCGGCATACCGTGCGCAATCACGGTTGATTCTAGCGCCACCACCGGCCCTCCGGCCTGCAGGGCGGCAGCTACCTCGGGGAGGATATCCATCGGCATGTCACTCATAATCCACCTCCAATCATCGCTCCGTCAGTACTCAGTCTGCCAGCACGTTTATTTCGGCGACCACCACCGAACCATGCGGAAAATCAGATGATGTCAGGCGCTCGCCGCTGCGGGGATGATACATCCCGGAGCGCAGGCTGTAGCGGCCCGGCTCGAGGTCGCCCGCAAGCGTAAGTGCATGAAAATCGGAGACGTACTCTTCGGGAAGCCATCCGGGGGTGGGCCGCGTCCAGCCCGCCGGCTCGCCGTCCGATTGCGCTCGCAGCACTCCGCGCTCATCGAGCAGATGGACGAACACGCGGTATGACTCCGGAGTTTCCGCGCGTGCCCGCCAGACCAGCGTGAGCGCAAGTTTATCACCAGCGGTAACACTGTACCCATCCAGTAGATACCCAGCGAGCACAGCCACATTGCCGAGAGGAACATGCAGCGGCTCAGTGCCGGCCGGAGCGCTGAAGCTGCGTTCCGGCGCAATCACGTTGAGCCCTCCACGTGGAAGGAATTCGCCCACAGGAGAACCGTCCGGGCGCAGCAAGGTCAACCGCCACCTGTATTCACCGCCAGGGAGCGCCGCTGGCAGCCGAAAGATGTACTGGTCGCGGAGCACCTCGTCCGGCTGCCAGCGGCCGGAGGGATAATCTGGACTGAGTTGAAAACCGAATTGCGCTCCGTTGTCCCCGTCGGTCTCCTCCAGGATGAGACGCACGTTGCGCCTCTCAGTGACAATGCCCACACCGCCCCAGACAGCGTGAATTCCAATCAGGTCGCCCGGGGCAGCTTCGGCACGATCGACCTGAAAATCCCACAACGTCCACCATTCCTCGCTTAGCAGCGCCAGCGGCCGCGCTCCCACGAATGAAGTACGGTCCGGATGCGTGATGTGCAAGCTTCCTAGCCGCGCGATATGCAACGGCTGCAGCGTGTCTTTGCGGAAGGCGACCAGTTCTAACTGATATTCGCCCGGGGGCGTGCCCGGAAGCGGGCGCAGCGCGTAGTTATCGAGCACGTATTTTTCCGGTGGCCAGAAATCTGTGCCCGGCGCGAAGCGCCATCCCTGCGGGCGCACAATCTCGGGCGTATTCCACAGGCGGCCATCGTCATCGCGCAGGCGTACGTTGAACCCGTAAGACAGCCCGAGCCGCCGCTGCGCCTGCCAGTAAAGGTCGAGTTGCACTTCGCCATCGGCGGGAATGGCGGCCGCGCTGAGCGAATAGCCGTGCAGCCAGAGCTCACCGCCAAAGTCGATGCCGAGCGCGTTCTCCATGGTCAATGGCCGATTGCCGGGCGCGAGGCCGTGTCGCCGCACTGGGTTTTCGACGCGGGTCGAAAACAGAAAGAGCGGCAGCCAAACAGCAGCGAACAGCCAGACCGGTCGCATGGCCATCCGCCGAAACCGCACAGGTAGCCGGGCTGTGGACAACTTGAATCCCAAAGCAATGGCCAGCGCCAGCGCCGCCAAGCTGAAGCCGCCGGCCCACTGCCGCGCCGGAGTGGAGTCGAAAGAGAGCGTCAGCGTGTGTTCACCGGCGGGTACAGAAACAGCCATCAATCCGTGCGGGCGCGTAACGCGAAGATGCGTAGGGTTCCCGTCAAGGCTGGCGCGCCAGCCCGGAAAATAAAAATGACGGAAGGTCAGCGTGGCGCTCTGCTCGGCAAGAACGCGGTATTCATCGCGCAGCAGCTGGTTATGCACATGTTCCGCCCTCACCCCTGCGGGCAGTCGCGCGCGCAGCAGCCGGTCCGGGTCAGGGTCCGATAGCAGCGCGTCGCGCTGCGCCTCGCTATCGGGAAATTGCTGCACCCAACGCGGCAAATACTCCGCAGTGGTGGAAGTGCCAATCAGCCAAGGTGGCAGCTCAAAACGCGCCAGGTCGGCCGTGCTTTGCGGAGCGGACAGCGCTTCCCGCGGCGGGTAAAACCAGGGCAGGCCGTTGGCGATGAGCAAAGCAACGCAAATGAGCAGCGCCGGAATTCTCCCGCGCTCGTGCTCTGGCAGCACTCCCGCGGCGAGCAGCGCGAGCAGCGACGAGGCCGGCGCGACGAAACGCCACGGCCAGAGTGTGAGCTGCAACGGAGGCAGGGCGTCCCAGATCCAGCGCGACTGCGGCAGCACCAGAAACAATGCCGCGAGGCAGAGTACGCCGAGAAAGCCCAGTTCACGCACAGCAGCAGCCTGCGCCGCGCGCGCGCGCCAGACCGCCAGCACAGCCAGCCCGAGCGTGACCACTGCGAGCGGACTCGATACCGGCGGGTTTAGCAGGTCGCTATCCACCGGCACCGGTGGATAGGTGAATAGCCCGGAAAGTGGGGTAAAGTTCTGGTGATAGACGATGCCGGTGGATGCATATCCGGCTGCCACCTGCGCAAAGTCCAGTTCGAGCAGCGCCGGCAGCCAGTAAACGGCCGCCAGTCCCAGTCCCAGCCCGGCAGCCGCGCTGACACGACCGAGGGCAGCAGCTACAAGTTCGCGTCCCCGCCAGAGCGCGTACGCCAGCAGCAGCGGGGACAGTTGCAGCGCAGAACCGTTGTGGGAGAGGATAATCACTGAATAAGCCACGCCGCCCCAGAGCACAAACGTGCGTTCCCCTCGCGCCGCGCGCGCCCAAGCCCAAAGCGCAAAAGGGAGCACCGCAAGCGCCACAGATTCGGGCAGGCCTCCGCGCACGTTCGCCGTCATCAGTAAATACGGGCAGTAGACATACCCAACCGCCGCCAGCAGCCCGGCGGACTCATCGCCGAAAAGGTCGCCGGCGCACAGATAGGCACCCCATCCGGCGACAAAGGTCACGCCGACTGCCACCAACCGGTACGCCCAGAGGTAATCCACACCGGATGCCATGTGCGTCAAGGTGATGAAATAATGAGGAAGATAGGGGAAGTAATTGAAGATGGGGTAGCCGTAGCCATGCACTAGTTGCGGCCCCCAGCGCGGCAAGAGCACCCCGGCGCGCAAAAGCTGCTCTAGTTCGAAGGCGCGGAAAACGTGCGTGGCAATGTCATTCGTGCGCGGCAGGTTTCCACCCAAAAATGGAAAAGCGGCCGGAAGCGAGAGTAGCGCCAACAGAACAAAGGATGCATGTTGCCGAAGACGGGCGATCATGCCGCGATTATAACTGACCCACCGAAGCGCGCCCAATCATTGGTACAATAGAGAGGTTGCAGCCAGAAGGCAGCATCAGAACAGACCACTCGAAAGGAGTGCATCACAATGAATCTCGGATTGTCTGACAAAGTTGCCCTGGTAACCGCCGCCTCCAAGGGGCTGGGCAAAGCAGCCGCGTTTCAATTCGCGCGCGAAGGCGCGCGCGTGGCCATGTGCGCGCGCAGCGAGACGATCGACAGCACCGCCGAGGAGATAATCGAAGAGACCGGCGCTGAGGTACTGGCCATGCACGCAGACGTCACCCGGTAGGAGGATATCGACGCCTTTGTGCAAGCCACACTCGAAAAGTTCGGGCGGATTGACATCCTCATCCTGAACGCCGGTGGCCCGCCCCCGGGCACGTTTCTTTCGCTAACGGTGGGCGACTGGCAGGCCGCGGTGGAGCTCACTCTGATGAGCGCGGTGCGCTTGTGCTACGCCGTTGTGCCGCACATGGTGGAACGCGGCTCCGGCAGCATTGTGGCGCTCGAATCCGTTTCGGTAAAGCAGCCAGTGGACGGCCTCTTGCTCTCCAATTCCATCCGCATGTCTGTTATCGGAATGCTCAAGACCATGGCAAACGAACTCGGCCCGCAGGGCATCCGCATCAACTCGATCAATCCGACCTGGACGCACACCGGCCGCGTTGATCAACTCATGCAGGCACGTGCCGAAGCCGCTGGAACCACTCCCGAACAGGAGGGAGCGAAAGTTGCCGCTGCCGTCCCGCTCGGACGCATGGGCACGGTGGAGGAATTCGGGCGCACCGTGGCGTGGCTGGCCTCACCGGCTGCCTCGTTCGTCCACGGCCACGCGCTGCTGTTCGATGGTGGCGCCGCGAAAGCCGCCCTCTGAAAGCGCTGCGCAACAGACTAAGCGCAGGGGTATAATGGCGTCAACAGGCGGCCTGACGTCCCTTAGACAGCAGCCGGAAAAGCCCGTGTTTCGCGTGGGCTTTTTGTTTCCGACCCGCGTCGAACAGCAGCGCCCTTGCCCGTCCGGGCACTTGTCAGTATCATGTCTGCAATCATCTTGAAAGTGAATTGAACACGATGTACACCGACCTTAGCCCCCCCACTCGCATCCTGCTTGGTCCCGGGCCAACGACGGCGCATCCGCGCGTGTTGCGCGCGATGACCACCCCTCTGCTCGGTTATCTGGACCCCGATTTCCTCGCCATCATGGATGATGTGCAGGAATTGCTGCGCTTCGTCTTCCAGACCGAAAACAAATTGACGCTGGCAATCTCCGGCACCGGCAGCGCCGGAATGGAAGCATCATTGTGCAATTTTATCGAGTCAGGAGACCATGTCGTCGTCGGCGTGAATGGTTTTTTTGGGGCGCGCATTGCCGAAATCGCCGCCCGCTACGGCGCCGATGTCACCCCGCTACAGAAACCGTGGGGGCAGGTCTTCTCGCCGGACGAGCTCGAGAGCACGCTAAAGAAGCGGTCCACCAAAATCCTCGCGCTAGTGCACGCCGAGACCTCTACCGGAGCACTGCAGCCCATGGATGGCATCGGCGAGCTCGCCAGACGGCACGGCGCGCTGCTGCTGCTGGATACAGTGACCTCGCTCAGCGGCGTGCCACTGCAGGTCGACGACTGGGGCGTTGACATCGCGTATAGCGCTTCGCAGAAGTGCCTCTCATGCCCGCCCGGACTGGCGCCGATCACGGTGAGCGACCGCGCGCGAGAGATAATACAGCGCCGCGAAACCACAGTCGCCAACTGGTATCTAGACCTTTCGCTGATAGAACGCTACTGGGACGAAAACCGGACATACCACCACACCGCCTCCATGAGCCTGATTTACGCGCTGCGCGAGGGACTGCGCATGGTGCAGGAGGAGGGCCTGCAAGCCCGCCACGCACGCCACCGCTCCATGGCCGAGCTGCTCTGGGATGGATTGGAAGAGCTCGACTTCGAGCTGCACGTGCCACTTGAACACCGGCTGCCCATGCTGACCACCCCGCGCCTGTACGCGGGCCTGGATGACGCCGCTGTGCGCGGCCAGCTGCTCAACGATTACAACGTCGAAATCGCTGGCGGCTTCGGCGCGCTCGCCGGACAGGTCTGGCGTATTGGCCTGATGGGTTTCTCCAGCCGCCGCGAAAACGTCGCCCTCTTGCTCGCCGCCTTGCGTGAAATCCTCGCCTGATTCTTGCATCGCGCCGATGACCGGCGCAGGTCAACAACCACTATGCTCGCCCGGGTGCTCTCATGCGCCGTGGTCGGCATTGAGGCGGTGGTGATCGAGGTCGAGGTTGACCATGAGAATCGCGGACTGCACGCATTCACCATCGTCGGGCTGCCGGATGCGGCCGTGCAGGAATCACGCGAGCGCGTGCAGGCCGCACTGAAGAACTCCGGGCTGATAGTCCTCGGCCACCGCCTCACCGTCAACCTTGCCCTGGCAGCCATCCGCAAGGAAGGCTCGGCCTATGACCTGCCCATCGCCATCGGCACGTTGATAATCTCCGGCCAAATCGACCCCACCAGCGTGGCCGAGACCCTTATAGTCGGCGAACTTTTGCTGGACGGCGGGCTGCGCCATGTGCGCTGAATCTTGCCCATGGCCGCGCTGGCGCGCGCCGAGGAAACCGCGGACCCGCTCCACCTCACCGACTTCAAGGAAATCCGCGGCCAAGAGCACGTCAAGTGCGCGCTGGAGGTAGCGGCTGCGGGCGGGCACAACGCACTGATGTTGTAGTCTCTAGACCATACGCCGGGGGGGACTGAATCACAGCGGCCCCACCGGTACCTCTCACCGACAGGGCCGCTTGATCACACGAAGATATGGGGGCGCACGTGAGCAGTAACGCCTTTACTGGCCACCCCCGTGCTCACTTTTCTATTGTTACTTGCCACTATATGACCCGCTCACTTCCCGGCAGGGTTTGTGGGAATTGGGCGTTATTTCGATGGATGGACGCACTTGAACCGGGGGCGGGCAGGGCACATACTGGTGTTGCAGAATTCTTGAGTACCGGGCTCTGGCTAAGAGCGACATACAAGTAATGCCTAAACGCGGGTTTCTGGCGAGGCATGGAATTGTGCGCACCTCGCCTGGCGTGTGATCCTGGAGAAGAATGAACGTCAACCAGATTATCCATGACCTATCATGGGAGCAACTGCCGCAAGCGGTTAGGAATCAGGCGCGCCGTTGCCTGCTGGACACTATCGGCGTAGCCGTTGGCGGGCGGCAGACAGAGCTATCAAAGATTATCCACGATTTTGTGACGTTAGCCTACGGCGGCCAGGGCGCACAGTTGTGGTTGGACGGGCGCACGGCATCTCCTCCCGGCGCGGCGCTTGCAAACGCCATGACAATCGACGCGCTGGATATGCACGACAGTTGCCGCCCAGTGAAGGGACACGCGGGCGTAGCGCTGATACCAGCTGCGCTGGCGACATTGGCGATGGACAGCGAGAGGGATTCTTCGGGCCAAGAGTTGCTCACGACCCTAGTGGTCGGTTACGAAATGGCTATCCGTGCCGGAAAGGCACTGCACGCCACCGCCTGCGATTATCACACGTCGGGTGCATGGAACGCGTTGGGCTGCGCAGCGGTGACCTCCCGTCGCCTTGGGTTGACCGCCGATAAGACGCGCCATGCCCTTGGTATCGCAGAATACCACGGCCCGCGCTCACAGATGATGCGCTGCATTGACCATCCCACCATGCTCAAGGATGGATCGGGCTGGGGCGCAATGGCCGGTGTGAGCGCCGGGATGCTGGCCGCAACCAACTTTACCGGCGCGCCGGCCCTGACGGTCGAAGCCCCGGAAGTGGCAGAGTTCTGGGATGACCTGGGCAAATCGTGGGCAATCCTGGAACAGTACTTCAAGCCCTATGCAGTTTGCTATTGGGCGCAGCCCGCCATTGCCGGCGCGTTGGCCCTGCAGGAGAAGCATAAACTTGAACCGGCGGGCATCGAACATATCCGGGTATTCACCTTTCACGAGGCCTCGCGCCTGACCTGCAGCCGGCCCCAGAGCACGGAAGAAGCCCAATACAGCCTGCCCTTTCCAGTCGCGATGGCGCTGGCGCGCGGGCAACTGGGCCTGGAAGAACTCAGCAGCGCCGCCTTACGCGATGCGTTGGTCTTGCGCCTCGCTGAGCGGGTCGAAATGGTGGACGACGATTCTTTCAACGCACGGTTCCCTGCCGACCGGATGTCCCGCGTCGTCATCGAGACCACCGCCGGGGCCACGTTCGATTCAGGCGACGTTCGCGCGCGCTGGGATTTGACGACACCTCCGACTGACGAGGAATTAAGAGAGAAATTCCGCTGGTTGGCGCAAGAAACTTTACCGGCGCCGCGCGCGGCCGCCCTCGAAGAGATGATCTGGCATTGCGCCGACCTACAGCAGGCGTCGAGTTTGGTAGAACTGCTGGTGCCAGCCTGTCAGGGGCCGACCTGACTGGGGCTACCGCGAGCACCCTTTTCGCCGAGGCCATCCACTACCGCCCGCGCCGGCGGCACTGACCGGCCGGGTCAATCTCGTAAACAAAAATGCCCGCCGTCCTAGCGGGCATTTCCCGTTTTATTCCAGCGGGACGTTCTTCGCGTCCCAATCAGATTTGCTGCAGAACTTGGTCACGTTGCGGCCATCAGGTAGCTTTCCGCGGAAAGCGTAACGGGTACGCACGGTGCCACTCTTGGTGGTCGAGGAATAACTGGTCTTACAGACCTTGCCATCATCGACGGTTACCTTGGTGCGATGCTTTACGTCATAAAACTCTACTGACATGGTATTGGCCTCCTAGCCTGAGATCCGAGGGATGACGCCGAGCCCGCCACCACATGTCCGCGAAAACCGCTCTCTAATCCCGAGGCCCTGCCCGGGAAGCGCCCGCGCCGCTTGCGGCAATTCCACCGCGTCCACGTTCCAATCACGCGACAGGCCACTGCACCGTCCGCATTATACACCAGAACCGAGCGTGCACGAGCAATGATTACGCTCAAATTTCCTCGCTGCCGCCGGCGGCGCTGCGCGAGAAAACGACCATGCAGGCACGAGGGTCAATCGACGCACTGCACGTCCACGGCTTGCAGGCCCTTGGCGTCCTCCTCGACCGTGTACTCGACCATCTGCCCCTTCAAGAGTTTCTTAAACCCCTCCATGGCAATGGAAGAAAAGTGTACAAAAACATCTTCTTCGCCATTGTCCTGCCCTATGAACCCGTACCCCTTGGGCGCACTGAACCACTTCACCTGACCTGTCATTCTCTCAGACATCAGAGATGCTACCTCCCGCTTTCAATTAGAGATATTTCTGTCGTCCGGAAAGCCGCAAGCCGCCGAGAGAAACACAAAGATCCCGGGGTTACTCAACCCAGACTCGCTTCCCAACAGAGGTCACACTGGCACACGCATTTCCGAACGGCGAGATAATAACACCCGATTTCACGCCTGTCAACATGCCCGTCGCGCGCCAAGTGCGCGTTGACAAATACCCGCGCCTGCATAAAAATAAACGCGGTTATGCGCACGCCCGCCCGGACGGCAGCCGGCATTCTCTGGCTGCTGATTGCCTTCAGTCCAGCTTCCTGCAACCGGGAACCCACAGCGCACCCGACCGCGCAGGCGCGCGCGTCAATTGCGACCAAAACTCTGCGGCCGCCGGCGGTAAGCACGCAGGTAGCCAGTGCCACGACCCGACCCACCCCCGAGCCCACATCCGCCTTTCTGGTCGTGCGCAGCGCGAGCTGCGCGGGCAGCGGAAACATGCGCGCAATCGCGGCGCTGGATGGTCTCACCGTCAGTTTCAGCCTGTGCGCGCCCGATGCGGCTTTCCCGGCCAAGGCGGCGCTGCCGGTCTTCGGCATCCAACCGCGCAGCTGGATTGAGTCTACCAGCGGCACCGGCGAGATTCTCGCGCATCCCATCGGCACCGGGCCCTGGCAATTGCAGCAGTGGCTGCGCGGCGAACCCCTGCGCTTCACCCGCTTCGAGGATTACTGG
>MPMA02282211.1_pt1 | contig 10291 bp, 7 predicted proteins | sample 1617361 | NCBI WGS metagenome assembly MPMA02 (sample SAMN05944807, study PRJNA350692) | marine metagenome | biome: marine; feature: ODZ; material: water; isolation source: 180 m water sample filtered on 0.2 um supor filter | place: Pacific Ocean | collected 2012-04-08 | depth 180m m | reverse complement strand
TTTGGTTTCAGTTTTGGGATCGGATTCAGAATTCTCCTCCTTGACGGGAGTATCGGGTATTTTAGATGATTCAGAGCTTTTTTCACGTTTTTCCAAAACCTTCAGTAGATCCTGCATCTTGCCTTCCAGTTCCTGAATGTCCTGTTCTATCAGCAGGTTGTTTCTTTCCGATTTCGAAACCTGTCCGTCAAGTTGTCTCAGCAACAATTCCTGAGTGCTAAGACGGGTTTTGGAATCTTCCAATCGATTTTTCAGGTCCCCAAAGGCGACCTGAACATCTTGAATGCTACGTGAAATGTTTAGAGCCTCATTGATGGCTTTTAGTTCTGCTGTAACCAACTTCGATTCCTCTGCCTGAAGTTTCTCCAGTTCCATCAGTTGGAGTTTCAGAGCATCCAGACTGGCGCTGAGGGCTTCCTGGTTTTGCCGGGAGTTGTCCAGTTGAGTTTGAAGTGCTGCAATCCCGCTCGACATTTCTTCCTGTAGCCCGGTTTTCACAGCTTCATCCCCAGCCATGATTTCATTGCGCAGCATTCCCAACTGTTGCTTCTGACTTTCATCCAGGGTGGAAATTCTTTCTCCCAGCAGAGATTCTTGCTGTTTGAGGGATTCACGGAGCTGATTCAAATCCTGTTCGGATTTGCTGCTCAAATCGTTGATCGCGGTTTCGATCTTCTGCTCGCTTTCATCCTGTTTCTCCTGTAGTTCCTGTTTCAGTGCTTCCTGGTTCTTTTTCAATTCTGCACCAAGTTCCTCCAAATCACCGCTGGTGGCACAACCCCCCACAAGAACTGCAAGGAATGCATAGGAAAGCATCGATTTTCTCATTTTTCCTCTTTCAGGTTTGATCAAAATTCATTCTGAAGGTTTATTAGCACACAGGCTTCTTCAAAGAACAAGGTAACTTGAGGGGAAATCTCATAAAATACAAGAATTAATCAAGGGGAATATCAATCTGTTGAAATGGAATCATTGCGGGAAAAATGGGGGACGTGAGCCCTGATCCGAAATGTTCAAGGGCTCAGTAGGCGGCACGGTTTTCGAAACTGCCGTGCCGATTCAGCATCACTACTCTTTAAGCTGGTCCAATGCTTCCTGATGGAGCCGGTTGGCTTCTTCATTGAGATCCTGCATGACTTTGACATGATCCGCACCGTTGAGGATCTCAGCCAATGCATCTTTCATCAATCCCCTCACTTCTTCATAGGATGCAGAGGGAGGAGTTTCAGAACCTGCGGTTTTCATCAGTTCACGGATGATGTCGAATTGTGGATTCTTCTTCCGATAATCATCCAGAAGGTTCATGGTTGACATCCGAACAGGCACATAATTCGTCAAACGCACAAATTGAGCCTGATTGACGGGCTTCAAGAATTCCCTGAGCCAAAGCCACACAGCAACCTGTTTTCGTTTATCAGACTTTTTGGTGATTCCGAATGAAGGACCATAAAGATTTCCTCTTGGTTGAGGAGTGGTATGAGGTACCGAATAGATGGACCAGTTGAAGTTCGCACCTTTGGAAACAGCCTTTCCATAGTAAGGCAATCCGGATGAAGAACTTGTGGTGAATAAAGCCACCCCGTTGCCAAAATCAGTTTGCTCACCATATTTTTCCGTTGCAGAACGCAGGCAACCTTCTTCAGACATTTCAGAAATCAGTTTGGACGCTGCCAGGGCTTCCGGATTGTCGAAAACATAAGCACCCTTTGACTTATCGAGAGTTTCACCTCCGAATGCCAGGATAACGGAGCCAAGACGGGAAGCATCCGTTCCGATTTCCCAACCAATCGACTTTGCAGAAGGGTCTTTCGAACCGGAGAATGCTTGCTTGGAAGCCTTACAGGCTGCAGCACGAAAATCTTTAGGATTTTTTGGGATCTCGTTGTAACCCAGTTCCTTCAGCCAATCCATATTGGCATAAAGGATTTCCATTGAGCGCCTTGGGGGGAATCCCAAACGTGCATTGCCGAAATCAGATGAGATGTCCTGAGCTAAAAAACTACTTGGTATGTCCGCCATGGTTTCAGGATGCATCGCCCATTTTTTTGATTTCACCAAATCATCCATATTAATCAGACTTTCTGCCCCTGGCATATTAAATAATGCCAGTTGATTCTGATAACCAACTACCATGTCTGGCAACTCCTCTGTTCCGATCAGGTTGACAAATTTTGTAAAAATCTGTCCATAGTGACCTGCAGAAACTGCATTTATTTTGATACCAAAGGGATTGTTGTTGTTGAATTCCTTCGTGAGCATATCCATGAAAGCAATCTGGTTGTCTCGACTGACTCGATACCAGACGGTTGCTTCAGCTCCAGTTGGGTTCACATTTTCATATGATTCTGCAATTGCATGACCTGTAAAGCAGATTAGTAAAAAAGACAGGATGGTTATTATTCTCATTTTGCACCTTTCATTGAGGATAAAGAGATAAACAATTCTTATTCATAAATAACCACACTATGATCAACAAGAATTGTCAGAAATACAATAAGATTTTAATCAATTTTTATGAGGGAATTACTACTTGATTAGGATTTGATTCCAATCCTTGATGCAGAATTCATAAAAAGCTTCAGTGAGCCCATATATAAGGCGAGTACAGGGAGAACCGTGATGGTTGCAGCTGCCATCAGTAGATGAAGTTCCACCCCTTGAGCACGTGTGAAGGCGTCAATCCCGACCGGCAGTGTGAAATGCCCGGTTTGATCGATCTGGGTCAAACGGGGCCACATGAAGGAATTCCAGGACCAGATGAACGAGAGCAGGCCGATGATGGCGAAGGCCGGAAGATTGAGCGGTACCACCACCCGGGTGAAATACTGGAAATGGCTGGCTCCATCGATCCTCGCCGCCTGCCAGAGTTCTCCAGGCATTTGCATGAAAAACTGACGGAAGAGGAAGATGGAATAAGCATTTCCCAGGAACGGAACCACCATCACGGTAAAGGTGTTAAGCCAGTTCCGGTCGGCAAACTCTTCGGTGAGGAATTCCTTGGTCTCTGCTGAATTCAAGGAAGAGATGACCAGAACCCCTGCCAGTAGGATGCCGATACCGATGCTTATGATTCCCGGGTTGAGATTCTGTTGAAGCCAGTTATTCAAAAGACAAATCATCACATAAATCAGGATCAAGAAACTGGAACACAGGATCATGATCGAAAATGCATTCAAAAACCCTATTGGAACGATTCGTCCAAGAATAATCTGGTAGAGCGGGGAGATCAGCACCGATTCCGGCACCATCAGGGTGATCAGAACCAGCATGAACACGATTTGGTGTCCCCGAAACCGGATCACTGCAAAGGCATAGCCCGCCAGCGAACAGATGACCAGTTGACCGATCAGGGTCGAAAGGGTCACCAGAACTGAATTGAAGAAATAGTTTGAAAACCTGGCCTGCTGCCAGGCCTTTGCATAATTTTCAAAGCGGAGTTCCGAAGGGAGCAAAATGCGTATATTGGTCGCTTCCCCCAGACTCATAAAGGAGACCAGGACCATATATATGAAGGGGGCCAGAGACAAAACAGCAACCAGCATCAAAATGAAATAGCGGTTCAGGACGTTTTCTTGATTCCGGTAATTCAGGAACATGGTTCAATCTCCGAAATGTTGATGCCGGCTGAAAAGGGAGAACTGCGCCACGGTCAGCAGGATGATCAGTACAAAAAGAATCACTGCAAGGGCCGATGAATAGCCGAATTTACCGAGGCTGATTTGGCGCCAAATTTCTATAGAGCCAACATGGAGTGATTTATTGACTGTGGAACTGAGCATGAAGTAGATGTGAGTGAACGCCTGGAACGTCCCAATCAATCCGGTGATCACCAGGAAAAATATGACTGGAGAGAGCAATGGCATCGTGATGTGACGGAAGCTCTGCCAGGCACTTGCTCCTTCCATGTCTGCCGCTTCATAAAGGTCTCCCGGGATCGCAGTCAATCCCGCGAGCAGGATCACTGCGTTGTAGCCCGTATAGGACCAGACCCCGAAGAGGATGGCCGTTACCATTCCCAGTGACGGTCCGGCAAAGAGCCCGCTCAATTCCCATCCGAAGAGGTATTCTGTGATGGGCGTGTTGTCCGCAATCCAACGCAGAGGTTCAACACCGAGCATCGCCAAAAACTGATTGCTGAGCGAAGATTCACGTGCCCCAAAGATCAGTGAAAAGACAGTGGCCATCGCCACCACAGGGGTAACATAAGGGAGAAAGACCAAAAACCTGAAAAAAGCGAACCCCTTGAGTTTGCGGTAAAGCGCGAAGGCGATCATCAATCCCAAAGAAATCTGAAGGGTGACGGTTCCGACCGAAAAAAAGACGGTATGGATCAGAGAATTGAGGAAATCGTCGTCGCCAGACGCCATCATTTTGTCCCAGTTGACTGAGATAATCTGTGAGGAAGCATAAAGCAACAAAAGCCCCGGTAGGGTTCCTGTGATCCAACCCGCTTTTTTTCGGAAGAATCCGTAGAGATGGAGACCAAATGCCAAAAGAATCATCAAAGCAGATCCGAAAAGCGCATTGGCATGCCCCGAAAGCAAAGCCAGTTGCTCAGAAGTGTCACCTCGGCGGTCGAGAAACATTTCCCGTTTCATTTTCAGGGCCCAGGTTGCCTCATCCTGAAAAGCAGTCACGTAATGATTCAATTCAATGCCTCGCCCGACCAGCAATACTTCCATCGCTAATCCAACGGCAAAACATAGGATCAGACTGCGAATGGCCGGGGGTTCCTTCCAGTTTCGTGTCAGCAACCAGAAACCAACGATCAACATTGCCAGGGCAGTCAGGGTGAGCATCGCACTGGTTAAATCACCGATTGCTTTTTCGTAGTGGGTTAATCCCATAAACCTGCCCTGAACGGGTTTCCAACGATGAAGTGACATGTAAAAAGCAAGGCAGATGGGAAGAATCCCGAAACAGATCAGCAAACCCACACCAGGTAGCAGGAAGATTCCCCCTTTCAGGGTTTCTTTATTTTGCGTATTGGATATCGAAAACACTGAAACCAGATCTATCTCTATTGAGAATGGAAAATGGGTTGAAGAAGATTGCTCGAATGTATAAGGAAAATCATCGTATTGTAACAATAGGGTGAAGAAAAAGTTTTTAATCCATAGCTGCGGTTAGACCATGCAGTGGATTGCTTGAAGCTCATCAAAGCTTCAGCTATTTTAACGCTGGTCGATATAATTTCAATTAAACTGAATAAAAAAGATTTGGAAGATAAACATTCAGGGAAAACTAGGCTTCCTGCAGTCGTCACAGTTGGGGACGAACTGGTTCTGGGGGAGCGCGGGAATGAAAATTCAAGATGGATGTCAGAATGGTTGAAGCAGAATTTTCATCCGGCAGGAATCCAGCTTTCGCTCCCAGATGATGGGGACACCATTGCTCAGTGGCTGAAAGAACTGCTAAAAGGAGGTCATTTCCCAATCTTAGTTGCTGGGGGTATTGGTGGAACCCATGATGACTGTACCCGGGCGGGTATTGCTCAAGCTTTAGGAGTTCCGTTGACAAGGCATCCGGAATGCTGGGAGATTCTGGTCGCACGCTACGATGGCAGAGAAATGAACGAAAGCCGTAGCAACATGGCCATGCTTCCCGAAGGCTGTACCCTGATCGAAAATCCCCATGGAGCTCCGGGTTTTGAAATGGGTGGGATCTTTGCGTTCCCAGGTTTCCCCAACATGCTGCAGGCGATGCTTCCAGTCCTTCAGGATCGGTTTGGCCCTCAAGGTCAGGAATCGCAAATGCATGAGCAACAGGTAAGACTTAAAACCAGGGAAGGAGACATTTCCGATGCGGTGAGGGAATTCAGCAGGCTTCATCCGGAATGCCGACTTGGAATATACGCCCATTCCGGCTCTTCCTGGGGAGAAGTTTCACTCCGATTCCGTTATCCTGACTCGAGAGATGATCTGTCTCTCGAGTTTCGTCAATTTGTAAAGGGTTTGGGGCGACCGGTAATTTCCGAACCCTGACTTATTTTCTTTTGCGGGTTTTCCTTATTCCGGCTGGCTTGGTCCAACCGAAAATTTCCTTTCTTCAAAGCATTCCTGCTGAAAGATGTCAGCAATGACTCAGACCGCTAAAGTCCGAATACTTCCTGAATCGCTGATCAACAAGATAGCAGCAGGAGAAGTGGTAGAACGCCCTGCCTCGGTGGTCAAGGAACTGGTTGAAAATTCTCTGGACGCAGGTGCTGATCAGATCCTGGTGACGTTGAAGAATGGAGGCAAGGATCTGATCAGTGTACTGGACAACGGAAGTGGCATGAACGAAACCGATGCACACCACGCGCTTGAACGCCATGCAACCAGCAAGATTTCGGAAGAAGAGGACCTTTTCCGGATCCATACCCTGGGTTTCCGAGGAGAAGCACTTGCTGCGATTTCTAGTGTTTCACGTTTGGAACTCACCACCTGCAGTGACGAATCAAAAGGAGCGGTCAAGTTGAGACTGAACGGGGGCGTCTTGGAGCATCAGGGTAAAACCGGATTTCCACAAGGAACCAAAATTTCAGTGGAGCAGCTTTTTTTTAACACGCCGGCAAGGCTCAAGTTCATGAAAAGCACTGCCACTGAACTTCAGCACATCCAGCAGCTTATGCAGCGTCTGGCCATGGCTGCTCCTGAGGTTCAGTTCCGACTGACCCATAACCAGCAGATGCTGCTCAAACTTCCTTATGCAACAGACCAGGAAGAGCGGATCCAGCAGTTGTTTGGGGAGGAAGTCCGAGACGGCCTGATGAAGGTCCAGCATCAGGCAAACCAGTTGTCCTTCGAAGGCTGGATTTCCCTACCTTCTAAAACCAAGAGCAGCAGGAGGCTTCAATACCTTTTTGTTAACGGAAGACACGTCAAATGCCCGGCCCTTAATCATGGAATTTATGACGGGTATCATGGATTACTGGCCAAAGGAAAACATCCTGCGTTTTTTATAAAAGTCAAGGTTGCCACGGAAGATGTGGATGTGAATGTTCATCCTGCCAAAACCGAAATCCGTTTTCGCAACAGCCAACTGGTTCACACGATCCTGGCTGACCAGCTTTCACGTCAGATTCACGAGACGTCGGGAAAGCGGTTTTTCGGTAGGGAAGTGGGCCATTCCCCTTTTCCTTCTAGGCCGGATCAGACAGAATTCTCCATTCCTGATTCGCTTCCGTTGGAAGAGTCTTTGCCCAAAGCAGGATTGGGAAAAATCCCAACGGGAGATGTTCGACAAAAGGATCTCACCGGTTTCCCTAAAATTCCAGTTTCACCAGCACCAACTGTATCCACAAAAAAGGTTTCTTCTCCCCAAATTGGAAGCAGTTTCCAAATTAGCGGGTCCCTTCCTTCCATGGAAACGACATCTTCTCCAATAGATGGGGGGGAGAATCCGGATTTGGATGTTCCTGAAGAACTGGAGCTGTTTTTGACTTTGCCTGCAAAACCAGAAAATTTTCGGATCATAGGCATGCTGCATCATCGTCAAATCCTGATGGAGCATGCAGAAGGACTCGCCGTGGCTGATACCCATAACATTCATAAAGCCCTGATAGAATCTTTGTTGGCCAAGACGGTGGAAGAAAATTCGGTTCGGCTCAGAGAACAAGAGGTCCCTCTGCTCCTGGAGATGAAAGCCCAGGATGCTTTGATTCTTGAATTACATCAGAAATTACTGAAACAAAGTGGGTTCCAGTTGGACTCATTCGGCGGAACCACTTTTTCGATTAGTACCCTTCCGTTTCCTCTCCCTAAAGAAAAATGTGAAAACGTGTTCAAGGATTTTATCAGCCGGGTTTCCGCATTTGGCAAACGGGCTCATGACGCGGAAATCAGGAAGGATCTGATTCAATGTATCGCCCTTCATGCGGCCTTTGACAATGGATCATCACTGAATCTAAGGGCCCTGAATCTGCTCATCGCTCAGATGGAGCAATTGGAGCTCCCTCCCCTCAAAGCCGAAGGAGAACGGCTCTGGTTTATGATTCCTCAGGAAGAAATCTTCAAACGCCTCAAGGACTGATTTCAGTCTGAATCATAATTTATGTGAATAGTCAATTCCCGTATTGATCTTGATCGTTTTTCGGGATTTCTGCTTTAATGAATGCATTAGATCCTTCGATTAAATTCTCTTGGAAGGATCGTTTTCATCAGGAGATAGGGAAGTTAATCATTTAAAATTTTGTGTTAACAATAATGACTGAATTGGAATCCCCCCTCAATGTTCTCATACTCGGTTCCGGCCCGGCTGGACTTACCGCAGCCATTTATACGGCTAGAGCCAACCTGAATCCAGTTCTGGTCTATGGAAGGGAGAAAGGCGGACAGTTGATGATCACCTCCGAAGTGGAAAACTATCCAGGATTTCCTCAAGGAATCAAGGGACCGGAGATGATGGATCTTTTCACGGAGCAGGCGAACCGATTTGAAACACGCTTTCTTCAAGGAGATGTTGTCGAAGCAGATTTGAGCAGCAGACCGTTTTCGCTCATTCTTGAAGACGGAAAGACACTGAAAACTAATTCGTTGATCATTGCCACGGGTGCTTCAGCACGATGGCTCGGATTGGATTCGGAAAAAAAATACAACGGACGCGGAGTCTCTGCTTGTGCCACCTGCGACGGATTTTTCTTCAGGAACCAGAATGTGGCCGTGGTCGGCGGTGGTGATACCGCCATGGAAGAAGCACTTTATCTGGCAAACCTTTGTGAAAAGGTGACTGTTATCCATCGCCGGGATGAGTTGCGTGCCAGTAAAATCATGCAGGAACGTGCTCTGAAAAACCCTAAAATTGCATTCCTCTGGAATTCCGCAGTCGAAGATGTTTTGGGAGATGAACAGAGCATGAACGGTTTATCAATTAAAAATCTAAAAAATGGAGAACTAACTGAATACCCGTTTGATGGAATGTTTGTCGCAATAGGCCACACGCCCAACACTCAACTTTTTGAAGGGCAGCTGGATATGGATGAAAACGGTTACCTGAAAGTCCGTTCCGGCTCCACCTTCACCTCAAACGAAGGGGTTTTTGCCTGCGGTGACGTTCAAGACCACATTTACCGTCAAGCAGTAACAGCGTCAGGTACTGGCTGTATGGCAGCCATTGATGCTGAACGTTGGCTGGCGGAACAAACAATATGAAACCAATAACAATACGGATGATCTCTTATATGCACACATTTTTGATCATATCAGTTTTCAGGTCATCCGCCTTATTCAAAAAGAAAAATGCAAAAGAAAATTTTATTTTCCCTCGTCGCGCTAGAGGGCGCGGGCATCCTAGGCCTGCTGTACCTGATCTGGAATCATTCACAAAACAACGAACAACCCCTACTTTCAAATACCCTTCTGGCTCTCAGTGCTTTTGCAGCATTGGCTGCATTCGTGGCTGGTTGGATGCAGTTGAAATCCCACGCACACCTGGCGGACATTAAAGTTGGACGTCAGCAGGGTCTTGTAAAATGGTTTAATCCCACCAAAGGTTTCGGTTTCATTGAACAGGATAATGGTCAGGATTTGTTTGTCCATCAGTCTGAAATCAGGCTTTCTGGTTTCCGTTACCTGAATAAAGACGATCGGGTCGAATACGACATTGGACTCGGAAAAAAAGGTCCCATAGCACAAAATGTTGTTCGCATTAAAGCGGCAGAAAATGAATGGGATCAAAATGCCGAAGAAGAGGAACCGATTTCGAGGGCTTCCTGATTTTTCCCACCCATTAATCCTTATCAGGTATGAGTAAAGAAAAAGTTGTCCTGGCCTATTCTGGTGGGCTTGATACCTCGGTCATTGTTCACTGGTTGACATCCCAAGGGTACGACGTGATTGGTCTCTGCCTGGATCTTGGGCAGAAAGTCGAAAACCTGGATGAAATCCGTCAAAAGGGGTTGAAGGCAGGGGCTGTCGAAGTGCTGATCGAAGATGTGCGAAAAGAATTTGTCGAGGAATATGTACTCCGTGCGATTGAGTGGAATGCAGTTTATGAAGGCACCTACCTGCTTGGGACATCTTTGGCGCGCCCACTGATAGCCAAAAAACAAATCGAAGCAGCAGAACGTTTTGGTGCCTCTACGGTAAGCCATGGAGCTACGGGTAAGGGTAATGATCAAGTCCGTTTTGAATTGGGTTATTACGCATTAAAGCCGGATATCAAGATCATTGCCCCTTGGAAGGTTCCAGAATTCTATCAACGATATCCTGGGCGTGCCCAGTTGATTGAATACGCTCAGCAAAATGGAATCCCTGTAAAAGCCACTACGGAACAACCATGGAGCACCGATGAAAACCTGATGCACATCAGT
>MPMA02073741.1_pt1 | contig 10310 bp, 14 predicted proteins | sample 1617361 | NCBI WGS metagenome assembly MPMA02 (sample SAMN05944807, study PRJNA350692) | marine metagenome | biome: marine; feature: ODZ; material: water; isolation source: 180 m water sample filtered on 0.2 um supor filter | place: Pacific Ocean | collected 2012-04-08 | depth 180m m | reverse complement strand
CCTGTAAAACACAAGAGTGCTTCTGAAACCATATCGCAATTGAGAAAAATTGGGTATGTATAAATAGTATAAGTTATATAACAAATTAACAAATAAACTTATTAATAAGGAGAATTAAAATGGCATTATGGGGAAAATCAACTTCCGCAGCTAGTAGACCAAAATGGTTAGGTGGTGACGGTGCTCAAGGTGCTAGTGGAGCAAAAGAAGATGCTTTTGCCACAACTAGAGGATGGGAATTAAGACCGGGAACTGCTGCTAGTGGAAACGACAATATAAATGCTCAACCTGAAGTGTTGGTCCATTTAGGTGGACTATCAGCAACTTTAGGAGCAGCTAATGTATTATCAGTAGACTTTACTGCTGGAACATATGCACACGCTGGTGCTACTGACTTCGACATAGTATATACTTTTGACGAAGCAATCACAGTAACATCCGCAGCTGCTACAGCAGATAATACAGTATCAAATAAAATTAATATGTCAATGCAATGTTTAGGGCCAACTGATATGGTTTCAGACGCTGACATGAAAATGCAATATTACTCTGGTACAGGTACTAATAAAATAACATTTAGAGGAAGAATACCTGCGGCTGCTGTTGCAGGTGGATATATTGCTCTTGCAGATGGTACAGCTGCTATGAATACTAACGGAACAAGTGCTGCTGTTGACGCTAACGGAACAACAGTTACGGCTGTTGATGGCGACCACATGGGTGGTAGTGCTGTTGGCGGACCGGATGCTGGTACTGCAATTTGGGGTACTGCAATTAAGAAAACAGGTTCTACAGCAAATACTTTAACTACAACCGCTGGAGGAGATAGTGGTTCATCTGGTTTAGTATTAACTGGTGTAGTATTTGGATAAGAGTATAAATAAGAATTAAGGGGGAATTGTCCCCCTTATAATGATGGCAGTTAAGCATATGCATACTGCCAGTAGCATTCCCCTAATACATACGGGGTTTATAGGAGAATAAAAATGGCTGACAAGAAAATAACAGCGCTGACGGACCTGGGTTCAGGTAATGTTGCAGCTGCTGACTTACTACACGTTATTGACGATCCTTCAGGAACGCCAATTAACAAAAAAATATCCGTAGGAAATTTTTTCGCAAACATACCTGGTGGAGTAGTTTTCAATCCAGGTGCTTCTGCTAATTTTACAGTTAACAGTTCTGCTACAGATAGTGACTTTGTTGTTTCAAATGACAATGAAGAAGCATTGAGAGTAGATGGTGCGAATAGAGAAGTTGTTATCAACGAAGCTTCAGGTCAAACTGATTTTAGAGCTGAAACAAATGCTTACGCTAGCGCTTTATTAGTGGATGCTTCTGCTGATAATGTCCAAATCAATGCAACACCAATTTTTGGTTTAACACAGGCACTTTCAGGTGCAGGTGCTATTGATGTAATATCTGCTATTACAGAAGTTACAACTACAGGCACTAATGCATTGACACTTGCTGATGGTGTTGAAGGACAAATAAAGTTTGTAATTATGGTAACTGATGGTGGTGTAGGAACTATAACTCCATCAAATTTTGGTAATGGTACAACTTTGGCTATGCAAGATGTTGGTGATGCCGTTATATTAGTATTTACTAATGCTAAATGGTATCTGTTATCCAATATTGGAACATCTATAGCATAATAATTAATTTAACAAGGGCGCCTTTGTGGCGCCCTATTAATATGGAGATATAAAAAAATGAAAGAACAAATTGAAGCGAAGTTAAAAGCTTTGGAAGAAAATAAAATTAAAGTTGTTGAACAGATTAGACAAGGTCAGGAATTAGTGCAAAAAGGACAAGCAGATTTGAATGCTATTCTTGGTGCAATACAGGTTTGTGAACAATTGAAAACAGAAAATGATACTAAAGATGTAAAGAAACCTGATAAGAAAAAGGAAGACGGTGATGGCAAACATTAGATACGGTGCAGGTGGGGTTCCATATCATGTCCAAGAAGATGATATTAAAATTACTAAAGTTGAAGTGAAACCTGAAAAAAAAGAGGAACCAAAAAAGAAAAAAAAGAAAGTAATCCAGGAAATCATGGGAGATGACCTGAACGAGGAAAAGGAGACTTTAGATGAAATCATTTAAGCAATTTAATGAAAATAAAGTAGTAGTTCAAGAAGTATTAGCTAAAACTACTCCTGTCAAAGCTCCAAGCGATAGTGATTTAAATTTAAATGACATAGCGGATGAAGAAATTGTTAAAAGAATTAATCATTTCGTTGGTTCAATAGCAGAAAGGGAACATATTAATCCTGAAGCTGCTGTCAATCATTTACGAAGTAAATTACATGGTTTGGGTATCGAAATGATAGGCGAATATGATATGCCAGGGGAATCAGGTACGGTGTCAATACCGTTATCTAAATTTGGTGGTGTATATGGAAAAACAGGCGAAGAACCTGCAGGTGATGTTACTAATGATGATGGTGTGAAAAGACAACTAAAAGTAAAATATGAAACATTAAAAACTGGAGCTTGCAAGGTTTACGCTAAATTAGTGTAGGCACAAATGAAATTTGAAGGACTGACAAAGGACAATGTCCTTATGTTTGCTATGAAACATTATGATAATCCACAAGCCGTGGGTGAAAAAGAATTTTATGATGATATGAAACGGTTTAAATATCTTAAAAGATTGTTTAAAAAACATTCTAAAACAGGTATTTTGAAAGAACGATTGATAATGAACCATATTATAGTGTTAGCAAATGTTTTTACTGTGGAACCGGTAAAATTATTACTCTTCCACAAAATAGACCAAGAACATTGGCCAGTATTGAAAACTTTTATGATGTTTTTGCATTATATGGATAGTAGTGAAATGGTTGCAATAGATACAAATGATGAATTAATGGAAAAGTTAAAGGGAATTTAAATGGCAAGTACAGCAATAGATGCTTTTATTACTTTTCGTTTTTTAAAATTGTTGGTAACACCATTCAATAAAACTGAAGCTTTTAAAATGGGAATTATTGATGAACGAGGAAAAGTATTAAAAAGGTATAAGACACTTGAACGAATTGCAGAAAGGCAAGCATATACGATATTACACAGGTTAGTATTTAATATTAAGAAATTAATTGAAAAAATACCTGGTGGTAAAAGTCGTTTGGCCACATATGCTGCTGCTTTATTTTTAATTAAAGAGCATATCAATGAATACCACGATAGTGATGGAGTTTTGCTGGAAAAAGAGTTCTATAAGTATTTAAAAGATAATGATTTAATTGATAAGAATGATAATGAAATTAAGGAAGAAATTGGATTTGGTGACAGATTATTAAAAGGTTCCTATAAATTAATTAATGATGTGGGAACAGATGAGGATGATAAAGTGATTGGAAAAAAAGGTGATATAGTTACTGTTTATTCAGATAGTGTCGCCAAAGATAATGTTATGGGACAAGATGTATTTGAAGTGATACATGATAAAACAAAAGATGTCTTATTAGTAACAATAGAGGATATAGAAGAAGCATAATGACAAAAAGTTTTTCAGATTTTTCAGGACAATTATTAGCGCTGAAAGAGAGATTAGAGAAGAAAGAAGAAATTGCTAATGTCGCTGGCGATGGTGCAGTTGATATGGCACCCAATGCTGGTCCTGCCAAAAAACCAATCAAAAGAAAAAAAGAAACCTTTAATGTTTCACCAAAACTTTTTGATGCCTTCAGAAGAGGTAAAACAAAATTTGAAAGATGGTCCAAATATCTTGATTTAGCAGATGAAAACCATAAAGCATTATATCAATGGGCAATCAGAAATCCAAAAGGTGTCTGTATTTTACAAAATTCTGTAACAGGTGAAATTAGAGCAATACGACATAATAGAATGGGTGGCGGTCAATGGCATAAGATATCCCGCTTTGTAAAAGAACAAACAGAAGCAACAGATTTACCAAAAAAAGTTAAAGATGATGCTGAAAAAAATGTTAAAGATTTAAAAAAGAACAAGGCAGACTTTGTTAAACGATATGGTGATAAGTGGAAAGATGTAATGTATGGTACTGCCATGACACAGGCAAAGAAAAAATATGGAATGGGTGAGAAAAAATTTGGTGCAACTATTACCAAGATTAAAGATAGTATTATAAAAATAGGTGTAAAAAAAGAAGATATAAACACAAGAGCAGAAAAAACTTTATATGAAACACCTGCTGAAGCAAATGATACGAATATATTAATATTAAAAAGTATCATTGAAACAAAGCAAGTAAAGAAAGTTGAATTTTATAAAGGTGGTACAATGAGAGTTGATGTAGCTACTGCTGAGGCATTAATGGGATTATATGAAGAATTATCTAAACCGTTACAAGAAAAATTCCAAAAAATGCTTAATCTTAATCAAATGGGTCTTAAAACTTTATCTAATTTTGCTTATGAAACCGCAATGTATGGCGAACCTCAAGGTAATGTAAGACCTATTGCTTCAATAGGTAATATGAAAGCACCTCGAGCTCGTCCAGCATATGCTTTAAATGCAAAGAAAAAATTGAAAGCAACAGCAAAAGGTCCTGCTTTAGGAACTTTACGACCAATTAATTTAATTTCTAAAAAGAAAAAATAGTGTTAGGTTTAGTAGACGAAAAAGGGAGTTGGAAGAACGCCACTATTATGGCGAAGGCAAGTTTTTATGCTTATTCAAATAAATCAGCATTTGATAAAGAATTTTCTACAGAATGTGTGCTTTGGGATAAAGAAGGTACTCAAGCGTTTGGTTGGCAGGATGGTAGGAATGTGTGTGTTGTTTTTCGTGGTACAGAAGCATTACAATGGAGTGATATTAAAGCAGATTTAAAAGTTAGAAAAGTTAAATGTCCTACAGGTTTTGTACATAGAGGTTTTAAAGACGCTTTAGACAAGATTTGGCCTGATATATTAAAATGGATTGAAGATATAGAAAATATGTCAAAACCCATTGATGTTTGGTTTACAGGTCATTCTTTGGGGGGTGCATTAGCAACATTAGCCGCAAGCAGATGGAATACACAATTAACACACTTATATACATTTGGTTCTCCAAGGGTTGGTGGATCAAAATTTATTAAAAGCATATTAACAAATCAACGATATAGATTTAGGAATAATAATGATATAGTAACAAGGGTCCCACCAGAAATATTAGGTTATAAACATATGTCTGGTAATGGTGGTCATTTCATTTACTTTGATGTAGATGGATTACCAAGAGAGGGATTTAGTAGAGGGTTTATGTTTTCGCAATGGTTGAAGGGAACTTATCGAGGATTGTTTCAAAATAAAACTTGGGATGCTTTCCAGGACCATAATATGGGAAAATATTACCGTCTAGTTAGAGAAAAGATGGTAGAGGATGTTACAGTTTAAAATTGCATTAGTTGTGATTATGTTAGCAGGTGCTGGTGGCGGTTATCTGTATGTGAAGAAATTACAAAAGGATAATCTAACATTAAAAATTAATCAAAGTAAATTAGAAACTGCTATTGATGACAATAATAAAGTTATTGAACAACAGACAGCAGATTTAAAAAAGATTAGAAGTACAATAGAAGAAGTCCAAAACTTAAATAAAAAGTTACAATCTGATAAGGATAACTTATCCAAAAAACTTGGTAAACATGATATTGGTGAATTAGCAGAAAAGAAACCAGGTCTAGTTGAAAAGATAATAAACAAAGCAAGTGATAGCGCTGTTAGATGTATGGAAATTGCTTCTGGCAGTCCTTTAACAGAAGAGGAATTGAATGGTGCGCCTAATGGGGAATGTCCTAGTTTTTGGCCTGACACTACTACTGCTGAGTAGTTGTGCTGGTGCTGTAAAAGAAATTAGGAGTTATAAAATTGAGAAGAAAAGAGAACCTTTAAATTTAGAGGATCCTCTTCCATTAGAATTACAAGATGTTGATTGGATTATTATTACTAAAGATAACGCTGAAGAAGTGTTTTCTAAAATAAAAGAAGATGGCGGTGAATATTCTTTGTTTGCGCTAACTGATAAGGGTTATGAAAAGTTGGCATTAAATTTTGCGGATATACGAAATAAACTAGCAGAACAAAGACAAATCATATTGTCTTATAAGGAATATTACGAAAATGGTGGAGAATAACATACATAGTCTGGTTAAGGACATCGCTACTCTTAAAGCAGATGTTAAAGCATCTGGACAAATACATCAACGATTAGATGACGCTATAGTTCGTTTAACAGACATATCATCAAGTATTAAGTCTATGTTGGCTGTACATGATGAAAAAATTAATAGAGTAGATACATCCCAAGAGGATTTATATAGTACTTTTGAAACTAGACGCCGTGAATGGGAATTAGATTTAAAAGAATTACATAATCGTATCAGTACACAAGGACGAGAATTACGAGAGGCAATCCAAGATACAACTATGGTAGGTGAGCGTCAGCATAAAGAACACGCTGAAGCTATGAGAAAAATAAATGAAACTTTAGATAGGAGAGTTGGTATCCTTGAGAAGTGGAGGTGGTTGATTATTGGTGGTGCTATCCTTCTTGGATTCATTATCACTAATATGGATATTTTTGGTTAAATGCCAACCATATCGAGGACTATAATGTGCATTAACACTTATACTTCTTTTTATTTCTTGTTTGGTCATATCTGATAAAATTTTTATGGTGTCAATCATATAATTATTTAGTTTAACAACCCTTACATTTTTACAAGGATTTTGTAAAGGTTGTCAATGGTGTGAAGATATGCTTGTCAAGTTGTAGAAGATGTAAAGAAGCTTGACTTTTTAGTGGTCTTATGATATAATAGTATTTTTATTATGACACAAATAGATATTCAATATTTACACCAAATATCACCTAAATTAGATAGATTTAAAAAGAAGTCACAAAATCTATATAATTTTAGGTGTCCGTATTGTGGTGATTCCAAAAAGAAAAAATCTAAAGCACGAGGTTTTGTATATCGAGTTAAAAACGATATGTTTTATAAATGCCATAATTGTGGTAAGGGCACAACTGTTGGTAAATTAATAGAATATGTGGACCCACAATCATATAAGCAATGGATAGTTGATAAGTATAAAAGTGGTAATACTCATTCAACGAAAGAACCAGAGTTTAAATTTAAACCAGTTAAGTTTGATGATAAAGTATTGAGAGGTTTAATAAGTTTTGATAAGTTGCAAGACCATCCTTCATATACATATCTTACAAAAAGAAAAATTCCAAAAGAACATTTTAGTAGTTTATATTTTTGCCCTAAATTTATGACTTGGGTTAATACTCTTATACCTAATAAGTTTCCAAATATAACTAAAGATTATCCTAGAATAGTAATACCGTTTTTTGATATAAATAAGAAAGTATTTGCTTTTCAAGGCCGTGCTTTTGGAGATGAACAACCAAAATATATTACAATAAAATTAGATGAGAACAAAAAGAGAATATACGGACTTGATAGATTAGATGTAACAAAGAAGATTTATGTTGTTGAAGGACCTATTGACAGTTTATTTTTACCAAATGCCATTGCAGTTGCAGGCGCTGATTTAGAAATTCCTAAATTAAAGAATCAAGCTGTGTATATCTTTGACAATGAACCAAGAAATAAAGTAGTGATTGATAAAGTTGAAAAATTAATTTCAAAAAATTATAATGTATGTATATGGCCGAAAACAATAAAAGAAAAAGATATCAATGAGTTAATATTATCTGGTTACAGTTCACCAGAGATACAAAGCCTTATAGATAGTAATACATTTTCAAAATTATCAGCACAACAACAATTAAATGATTATAAGGAGGTATAATTGTCCCAAACATCAATTAGCGTAAAGAAACGAAACGGAAGAGGGACAGAACCTCTTAATATTGACAAGATCCATAAAATGGTAGGATTTGCTTGCGAAGATTTATCTGGCGTATCAGAATCCCAAGTTGAAATGAATAGTGATTTGCAATTTTATGATGGCATTACTACAGACGAAATACAACAGATATTAATTAAATCAGCGAATGATTTAATTACACTAGAGAATCCTAATTATCAATATGTTGCAGCTCGATTACTTCTTTTTAGTCTCCGAAAATCTCTCCACCATAGACTATGGACACATCCACATTTTAAAGAACATATACAAAAATGTATTAAGTTGAGTGTGTATGATAAGGAAATAATTAAATGGTATGATGAAAATGAATTAAACCAAATGAACGGTCTCATTAAACATGAAAGAGATTATCTTTTTTCATATGCAGGTATGCGACAGGTTATTGACAAATATCTGGTACAAGACCGTTCAAATGGTGCTATATACGAAACACCGCAATTTATGTATATGATGATTGCGGCTACTTTATTCAGAAATTATCCTAAAGAAAGGCGGATGAATTATGTTAAAAAATATTATAATGCGATTTCAACCCATTATATTAATATCCCAACACCTGTTATGGCTGGCGTTAGGACTCCTTTACGTCAATTTGCTAGTTGTGTTTTGGTCGATAGTGACGATACTTTACCTAGTATTTTTAGTAGTGATATGGCTATTGGACGTTATGTTGCCCAAAGGGCAGGGATTGGTATCAACGCTGGGAGGATCCGTGGAATCAATAGTAAAATACGGGGTGGAGAAGTCCAGCATACTGGTGTCATTCCTTTCCTCAAAAAGTTTGAAGCAACCGTCAAGTGTTGCACCCAAAACGGAGTCCGAGGAGGATCAGCGACAGTACACTTTCCAATTTGGCACCAAGAAATAGAGGACATTATTGTTCTGAAAAATAATAAGGGTACGGAGGACAACCGTGCTCGTAAATTAGATTATTCAATACAGTTATCAAAACTTTTTTATGAACGATTTATTAATAATGGTGATATAACTTTATTTTCTCCACACGAAGTACCTGGTTTATATGAAGCATTTGGTACAGATAAGTTTGATAAACTTTATGAAGAATATGAAAGAAAAACATCTATCAATAAAAGAAAAGTGAGAGCACAAGACTTGTTTATGTCAATATTGAAAGAACGAGCAGAAACTGGTCGTATCTATATTATGAATATTGACCATTGTAATACCCATAGTTCTTTTAAAGATATGATTAGGATGTCTAATTTATGTCAGGAGATTACATTACCTACGGATCCTTTACAACACATTGATGGTGAAGGTGAGATTGCATTATGTATCTTATCTGCCATTAATTTAGGTGTAATAAAGGATAAAGAAGAATTAGAGGTATTATGTGATTTATCTGTTAGAGCATTGGAAGAATTAATTGATTTGCAGAATTATCCTGTTTTGGCAGCTGAAAAATCAACAAAAGCAAGACGGTCATTAGGTATAGGTTACATAGGTCTTGCACATTATTTAGCAAAGAACAAAGTTAAGTATGATGACAAAGAAGCATTAAAAGTTGTAGATGAGATTACAGAAGCATTCCAGTATTACTTATTGAAAGCAAGTAATGAATTAGCAATAGAAAAGGGTGCGTGTGATTATTTTCATAGGACTAAATATGCAGATGGAATATTACCTATTGATACTTACAAAAAAGATGTTGATGGAATAGTTAAAAGGAAATTATCATATGATTGGACTAATTTACGAAAAGATATCAAAGAAAACGGACTCCGACACAGTACCCTCTCTACTCAAATGCCGAGCGAAAGTAGTTCGATTGTTTCCAATGCTACGAACGGTGTTGAACCGCCGAGGGACTATCTCTCAATCAAAAAATCAAAAAAAGGACCACTCAAGCAAATAGTGCCAGGTTATCCTTATTTGAAAAACAATTACACTTTATTGTGGGATATGAAGTCCAATGAAGGATATATAAACATAATTTCTGTTATGCAAAAATATTTTGACCAAGCAATTTCTGGTAATTGGAGTTATAATCCTGAACATTATGAAAACAATGAAGTCCCATTGTCAGTTATGGCAAATGATTTATTAACAACCTATAAATTAGGATGGAAAACATCCTATTATCAAAACACATATGATAGTAAGAAAGATGAAGATGAACCAGCACACAGTATGGGATTTACAGATGAACCAGAAGTGGAACCAGCAACATTACAAAGTGAAGAAGAATGTGAAGCGTGTGCAATTTAATAAGGAAAAGAAACAATGACTAAAGTATTTAACATAAAGAAAGTAAATTGGTTGAAACAACCAATGTTTTTTGGTGATGAACCAAACACACAACGATATGACCAACAAAAATATCCAATTTTTGAGAAGTTAACTCAACAACAATTGGGTTTCTTTTGGCGTCCAGAAGAAGTTTCTCTACAGAAGGATAGGAATGAT
>MPMA02148112.1_pt1 | contig 10311 bp, 7 predicted proteins | sample 1617361 | NCBI WGS metagenome assembly MPMA02 (sample SAMN05944807, study PRJNA350692) | marine metagenome | biome: marine; feature: ODZ; material: water; isolation source: 180 m water sample filtered on 0.2 um supor filter | place: Pacific Ocean | collected 2012-04-08 | depth 180m m | reverse complement strand
GTGCTCGATATCCAGGGCCTGAATGTCGAGGATTGTGAGGCGATGGGACGCATCACACCATCATTCATCCGCGACTTCGCACTCAGTGTCGATCGTGAGGATGCCGAAGCGATCTTTGTCAGTTGTGGCGGCATTCGCACACTCGATGTACTGCAGGAGATCGAGGATGCAGCGGGCAAACCGGTGGTGTGTTCCAACCAGGCAATGATGTGGGACTGCCTACGCCGGGCAAACATCGATGACACCTATGAGGGTTACGGACGACTCTTTTGCATGGACTGGGGTCAATCCGAATAGCACCCCCCCCGACAGCGAATAGGGACGGGCTCATCGACCACGACAACTCGCGCTGTTGCGTCGGTACACCGTGTCATGTGCGGGGAGGGTGTCGAAAGCTGGATAGCCCATCAACAGCGTGCTGCCCCGCACGGGCGTCGCTCGGAGTCGATGTCGAGGCGATGGTCGGGTCGACGCCGACTGCCTGCCAGAATGCCCATGGGCCGGTAGCTCAGTGGTCAGAGCAGGCGACTCATAATCGCTCGGTCGCGGGTTCGATCCCCGCCCGGCCCACCGCAATAATGTAGGTAGTAGTCATGTGCTGCCGGTGTAGCTTCGCAATCGCAGTCCACTAGAGAGCCGAGGCTGCTTGATGTCCACGGGGCGGGCTCTCAACGCAGCGATCCAAAGATCGGTGATCTAGCCGAATTTCCCCATGGTCACGGCCCCCAGCGTGATGTGATCCGAATTTTCAACTGTGCCCGCTGTGTGACCACGATCTGATTCCAACTAGTAGCGGTAGTGATCACAATCGGGTGTTACGAAGTGCTGTTGGCACCCCAGAGGCGATAGTCACAAGAAGTGCCGATGCAGGGTAGATAGCGTGGTAATGACCTTTAGTAGAGCAGAGGGGTAGTCATCGTGTCTGCATTTGAGTGGTATCTCGGACCTTTGCGGAAGTACTCGGACTTTGCTGGTCGCGCCGATCGAAAGGAGTACTGGCTGTTCTTTCTTTGGCACCTAGCACTGCTCATCGCGATCAGTGCACTCTCGAGTTCGCTCTATCTTCTCTACTCGTTAGGTACCCTTGTACCCGCCCTCGCCGTCGGCGTCAGGCGTCTCCATGACACCAGCCACAGTGGCTGGTGGATGCTGGTCTAACTGGTTCCGTTCGTCGGCCTAATAGCGCTGATCGTGTTCCTGGCTTCCGTTGGTACCAGTGGTGAAAACGATTACGGACCAGAACCTGGAGCCGTTTCTGACTCAGGCCCTCTTGGCTAAGTTTGGGGTAGCGAGAGCAGGTAGGCGATGAGGTCGTCTAGTTCTGTTCCACTCAGATCATCTACTAAGGCGTGTGGGCTTGAGTCAGACGCGATCGAAAATACGTCCCTAGGCGTCGATGCACTTCCATCGTGCAGATAGGGGGCCGTGTCGTAGAGGCCCAGCAGCGTCGGGGTATCAATCATCGGCCCTCTGGTTTCGCCTGATCCGAGGGCTGTTCCCACATCGTGTCTAAGGCCGTCGGTGAACGCTGGACCGGAATGGCATATGGCACAACCCGCCTCGCCGAAGACCTGCTCGCCTCTGGCGTTGTCGACGGGGAACGGGCTGGGTGGAACCTCCCTGAAGCCGAGGAATGCCGCCATGTGGGTGTTCTCCTCGTCGGAGAGCCCGGTTCCTGCCTGGATGTCGATGATCGTCTTCTGGAAGTCGAACAGGTCGACCCGGTCACCCGACCAGTGGAACGGGAACGTGGCCGTGAGGCCCCGAATCGGAGGGGTGTTGCGGGGGCCGTCGCCGAACGGCCAGGTGCGGCCGTCGATGTCGCCATCCAGGTGGCAGCTGGCACAGGTGATCCACTGGTCCCGGGCCATCTCGGTCCGGAATGAGCCATTGAAGAGGACCTTTCCAGCTAGGACGTCAGGTGGAAGGGGACTGGTCGTGACATGGATCCGGTGGGTCTCCGCGAGGGTCTCGAGGTCGACTACGGAGATGTCACCGGACAGCGAGTTGTGTACGTAGGCGGTGGAGCCGTCGTCGGTGACGACGATGCCCCGGGGGTTGATCCCGACGTCGATGTGGCCCACACCGAAGCCCTTGTCCAGGTCCACGACCGAGATGTCGTTGCTGCCGGCGTTGACTACATAGGCGATCGACCCGTCCGGTGAGAACGCCACTGCGCTAGGCATGTTTACGGGCTGGTCCACGGCGTCGAGGCCCAGCAACTCCCTCGTGATGACCCTCTCGTGTTCCAGGTCGACCACGGCGACACGCGGCATGATCGTCGTCTCGAAGTCCAGATCTGCGTTCGAGGTGCGTGACCTGATGAGTGGAAGGTAGGCCCGTCTGCCGTCGGGGTGGAGGGCCACGTGGCGGGAGGCGTTGTTCTCAGGTCCGGTCCGGATGACGGTGCTGACGGTGCGGGTGGCCAGGTCCACGACGCTCAGCTCTCCGGTGAGCAGGTGCGTCACGTACAGGAGGGCTCCGTCGGCCTGGATGGCCAGGCCCCACGGGTCCGCTCCAACCTCTATGGAGCCCTGGGCCTCCAGGGATGCGGTGTCGAAAAGGTCGATTGTGTTCTCAGCCCTTGCAGACACGACCAGAGTGGTTCCGTCAGAAGTCACCAGTACACCTCTCGGCTGGCGATGGGTTCCGAGCCGGGTGAGCTCCTCACCAAGACGTGTATCCAGCACGGCCACCTGGTCGTCGCCCGCCACTGCAACGAACAGTCGGCCGCCCGGTCGGTCGAGGGCCAGCGTTGTCGGTTCCGCACCGACGGATGTTTCCCATAGGACGCGGCCGTCGACGTCGATGGCGGTGACGGACCCCGAGTCCGGATTGGCTACGTAGAGCAGGGAACCGTCTGGAGAGGCGACGATGGTGGATGACCACTGGGAGGATCCTGGCTGGGTGGAGACACCCGGGGTCGTCGTAGTTGTTGTGGTTGTTGTGGTCGTTGTGGCGGGAACGGTCAGGGACGGAACGAACGTCTCATCGAAGAAGTTGCCCGAGCACGCCACCAATAGGACGGCCAGAAACAGCAACGATGCAAGTGCGAATGTCCGTGTGTCCCCACTGCTAGCCACTACCCGCCGCCCAGCGACGAGAAGCCCCGCTGGTTGAGTATCTGGGCCGCCCAGCCGTCGACGGTCTCGTAGGCAATCGAGAGTTGCAGGGTGTCGGCCCCCAGGATTATCTCGGTGAAGCCCAGGTCGTAGAGGTACTGCTGGCCCAACGCTATGTCGACCGAATCGCCGGACACGGTCTCCTGGTGCACCAAGAGACCAGGTGCGGTCAGGCTGTAATGGGCCTCGGTTACCCCTTCGGGGAACTCGTACTGGAAGGTGATTCCCTCGACGTAGGAACCACCGCGGCTGTCAGACACCGAGGTTCTTGACCGGATCGGAGTCGCTGCTTTGGAGTCGACCACATAGAAGCGGTAGGTGGAGTCGTTGGATCCCAGCACCGCCGAGAGCGGGTGCTCGTAGCCGTAAACATCCATCGTGGTCCTGCCGTCGGCCACGAGAGCCGGATCCGGGGCCAGGCCGGTGGAGGGGATGGCACGGTCCTGGGTTGCGGTGACGTGAACCTCATAGACCCCTGGCTCCTCGACAACGAACGACATGTTCATCGGATCCACGTAGCCCACTGTGTTCGCCCGGTTCTGGAATACCTGCTCGGTGCCGTCTGGGCTTGTGACGGTGACCTCGACAGCAACGTCCAGGGTCGGCCATGCCTGTCCGCTGAAGGTGAACAGGTCACCAGGCTCCAGCACGTTTCCGGGCCTTGTGCCGGTCGGGGTGATGAACAGGTCCACATCGCGCCCGCGGTGGGTCAGCAGCGGACCGCACGTGCCCAGACCGCCGGCCGCACCTTGGTAGGGCGGGCAGATGCGGCCGCCCTTGTCGTCGCCGTAGGTCCAGCCGCCTGATCCGTCCGGAGACGACTCTTCGATGATGACGGCCATCGAGGCGTAGGGCACGAACTTCTGTTCGGTTCCGTTCTTGAGGACAGCACCACCGAAGAGGAGCTTTACGTCGCCCTCCTCGTCACCTCTCGTGTCGCTGCCCCCACGTCCACCGGCATGTGGGTCGAAGTAGTTGTCGCGGCAGGTCAGGCCGATCTGGCAGCTATAGGAGTCGTGGCCGTACCAGTGGATGTGTTGGCCCCCTTGTGATTCGGCGACTGCCGAGAAGACACTTACGTCTGGTCGGATGCTGGTTGAGTACCAGTAGGCCCACGAATCCACATCACCCGGTCGTTGATGTGTGCCCTGGTTCTCTGCGATGTCGGACCGGAGGAGGCGGGTGTCTGGAGCCTCGACGCAACCTTCAGGGAAGCAGTAGTTCTCGGGCTGAAGATGTGGTGACACGCTCTGGAGAGCACCTGCTGTTCCGTCGATCGTGATGATGGGAATGATCGGGCGCATGTCCACCAGCCACATGACGTCCCCTTTGAAAAACGGATATTCGAGACCGGACTCACCATTGGCGGGGTCACACGGTCCACCACCGCAAGCAGGGTTCACAGTCCGGTTGAAGAACCAGGTTCGCAAGGTCTTGTCGCCTGCGTCCCGTGCAAGTTGGCTGTTGCGTTCGCCGTGGGCTTCCAGATCCGTGTCAGGAGTGGCCACGATCGAAGCCGATGTACGGGTTCCCATCCAGAGCGTTCCGTCAACCGGATCCAGGTAGGAGGCGGTGACCTTCACGATGTACTCGCCGTGCTCCGTCGGCTGCCAGACCTGGTCTGAGGCGAAGTAGCCGTACTCGTTGGCGGTGCCGCTTACCGAGTGGTTCCGGCGTTGGGAAGCGTCGCCGTTGACGTAGTGGGCGATGTCGATGGTGATGTCGGCTGGGACGCCCGGTTCAACCGTGACGACGGGGTTCCATTGGTCTCCAACTTCCAGCGGCGTTCCCTCGAACGTGCCGAGTGACAGGTCGAGCGGTTCGGCCGCCCAGATGTCGTAGGTGCCCTCCAGGATGAACTCGTCACCGCGCGATGACAACAGGGTCCCGTCAAGGCGGACCGTGTGGCGTCCGAACTGGTCGAACTCCAGGTCAAGGGAGTCCAGCCCGGTCGTCAACCCGATCGTGTGGGAAGGCCCCGAGAACGGCAGCTCAACCGGGTAGCCCCCGAACCAGGCTGCCGCCACGAACATGTCCACGGCGGCATCACTGGCAAGGTTCGTAGTCGCACCGTCTGGCGTGGTCAGCGAGACGGTGATGGTTCCCGGACTCTCGGTGTCAAGGGTGAACAGTGGCTCAGGCAGGGGAGCGGCGAAACCCGTGTAGCCGACGGTCGGCAGGAACGGCTCCAGCGTGTAGTGGACGCTCTGCCCGGAAAGAGGATCGGTTGGAGATGCCACAAACGGTGCCTCTGCCGAGCGCCTGCTTCCGAGGGCGAACCGGCCGACATCTTCGCGGGCGACGACGCCCCGGATCCCAGCCGACCCCCAGCTCGGGGCCTCGTTGAACAGGGTCGCCGGGAGCCTGGGGACTGAATCTGTGGCGACGCTGAACATGGGCAGGTATCCGTATCCGGTGTTTCCCTCGAAGTCGACCCCGCCCGACCGTGGGGTGTTCATGCCAGGGTCATCGAAACGGGCGGCGCCATCCGGCCCCCGCTGGCTGAAGAAGATCCGCGGCATGTACCAACCGGGCTCCAGGGAGGTCGGGAGATTCTCCGGGGTCAGGGTCAGGGTCTGGCCGGTGTTGAGGCAGCCTGTCGCATCTACGAAGTCAATGAAATCGTAGTGGCCGTCGCTGCCGCTGGCGGACTCAATCGGCAATCCGGTCGGCGTGAGCGCAGGGCCGTGGACGTTCAAGTTGACCTGGGTCACGTAGGCGCCGTCAGCATCGAACAGGCGGTAAAGCTTCACACGCGGAACAAGGCAGCCCACGTCCTGTCCGTCGTTGAAGGTGAACTGGATGCCACGTCCGGGACCGGAGAGCGTACCGGTCGCAGACCAGCCTGTGCCCGAACCGTCGCCGACCCGGCCGAGGGCCAGGAATGTTCCCGAAGCGGGTGCAGCCCCGGGAACCTGGAGGATCGCCGCGGGGCCTGTCTGGATCCCCTGTCCGATGCAGTGCTGACGCCCGATTGGCAGAACGTAGATGGTCGAACCGGCCGGGGCTTCTACCTGTGCGTCGAAGGAACCGTTCGAGTTGCGGGTCACACAGTCCTGGGTGCCCCATTCCACAGCTATGACCGCGACGGAATCCCAGGGACGGTGGGGCTGACCGAATGGCACGGCACCGGGTGCTCCCGACACGGTGATCATTCCGGATCCGTCGGGGACGGAGATGGAGATCAGGTCGGCCAACGGAACGGCATCGCGGTCGTTGATCTGTTCCTCTGGAGTCAGGAACAGATCGTGGAACTGCGTGATTCCACTGGCAAGGCTGAGGCTGGATGTAGGTTCAACCTGCTTGGCGTCCGGACTGCTGCCTTCGGTTTTCCCGCTGTCGGACCTAGGGGCCTTTCCGTCAGAACCGTTTTCGCCGATTGACGCGAGCAGGGCGTCCAGTTCCGACCGGGTGATTCCTTCGCGGTCTCCCCAGGCCTCCCTCGCCAGGTCCATGTCTCCGCCAAACGCCGAGGACAACTCGGCCTTGACCTGCTCCATATCGACAAACTGCCCACCGTCGTCATGCTCGGTGCCCTTTCCGGGGGCAGCTGCGTCCGGGGCGACATCACCGGCGATTGTGGCCGGAGGATCGGCGGGGGCCCCGGTAGTCGACGCCTGCGCGCTCGTTGGTACCGCCTGTGTGGCGGTAGGCGAAATTGCCTCCTCGGTTCCACCGCTTCCGCAGGCAGCGGCCGCCATCAGCACGGTCACGGCGGTTGCCAGGTGCCTCATGGTTAGGAAGAGTAGCCGGGTCGAATCGGTGTCGTCCGGCCGGCCTTGAGCCGTGTGACAGGCTGGACACGTCCTATTAGCCGGAAAGGGGATCTGGTGTGATTGAGAGTGTGATCTTCTGGCTCGTGGTTGCAGCGATCGTGACGACGATCGTTCACCGGAGAAGCGGTGGTCAGGCTGACGTAGGCACGATGGTCCGCCGTTTCATCGAGTACGGGTTCTTGCTGGCCCTCGTTGGAATCACCGGCTTCGGTGTTGCCGGCGTTCTGGCACAGGTGGTCGGGGAGATCGGACCCGACTCCTCGGCTGGAACCGAGACGACTGCGCTCTGGTTGACGTTCGTGCTCGTCGGTGGGATCAGCCTGGCTGGCCTGTCGGCATGGATACGGCGACGCTTCGCCGGGGACCCCAGCGAGGAGGCGGCCGGAGGCTGGTCGCTATACATCGCCGCAGCCGAACTGGGCTCGTTGACAGGGGTGATCGCCTCATCCATCGGCACCTTGTCGTGGATCATCTCCGGCACGGAATTCATCGACTACTGGGTCGCCCACCTGATCGTCTGGTCGGGGGTGTGGGCCTTCCACTGGCGACTCGGGTGTCGCACCACTCCGCGGGGAACGGTTCGCAAACAGATTTACCTGCTCGTCGGCGCCGCTGCGGGAACCATCGGCCTGGTGGTCAGTCCCTCGTTCGTGGTCGGACACCTGTTGAACTGGGCCTACGACGGCTCGATGCCCGATTACATCCCCGACTACGGGTTCGGGCCAGAGGAGGCCTCGTGGGACTCGGCCGTCGACGGAGCGCGCGATGCGACGCCGGCAATGCTCACGTTCGCTGCAGTGTGGTTCTGGTACTGGTGGCGAAACGCCCGCAGGTCTGGCCATTCCGTCGAGAGGCACGCATTCGTCCTGGTTGGTGGTGTGCTCGGTGGCCTGGGGGCAGCGGTTGCAGCCGGCAGTGGTCTTCTCTTCACGGTCCTGTTGTGGTTCCTCGCGGACCAGGGCGGCACGTCGGCGACCGAGCACTTTGACACAGCTCCGGTCTTCCTCACCGTCTGCATGGTTGGGCTGGCTGTCTGGATATACCACCGGTCAGAGTTGCCCGACAACGAGCGGCGGAGCGAGGTCGAGCGCACCTACGACCACCTCGCCTCGTGGGTGGGACTTGTGGCGGCGACAGCCGGTGTTGCCGTGTTCATGGGCGCGGTCGTACTACACCAGATAATGCCCAATCCGCACGACTGGGATGCACCGCTGGGTGAGGCGATGTCAGGTGTGGTCACACTGCTGGCGGTCGGTGGCAGCGTCTGGTGGCGAAACTGGTCGCGGATTGTGGGCCATGCCGACGAGCCGTCCGAGTTGGGCTCACCGGTGCGCCGCGTCTACCTGCTGACCGTATTCGGCTCGACCGCCCTGGTCGTGCTCGGAAGTGTGCTGGTGATGGTCTATATGGTGGTCTTCGGCCTACTTGAGCGTGACCTGGGGGCCGATGAACTGGCCTGGTTCAGGATTCCACTGGCCCTCATCGGGTCAACCGCCGGTGTCACCGTCTACCACGGGCGGGTGCTGCGCGATGGCCTCAGGTCGATGCCCACCGGCGTCGATGATGCAGCGGCTGTCCACGTGACCCTGGTTGCGGCTGTGGGGGGAAACTGGGTTCGGGAGCTCATCGAAGAGGCCGGTGTCGAGGTGCGGCTCCGCCTGAGGACCGATATCGGAGACTTCGTCCAACCCTCTGTCAAGGACCTGACTGACACCGTTCGTTCCATCGATGCAGACGAGATGCTCGTGACCGTGGCAGGTGACGGCACCTTCGAGGTGGTGCCGCTCAAGAAGGGGTGATCTACCTGCGCTGCTCGATGCGGAGGTGATCCCGGGGCCCCAGAGTGGTGGGGACCGGCCGCTGGGGCCCCGGGAGATCTGTGTTAGGTCAGCGAAGCGTTGCCAGAATCGGGTCCTCTGCCTTCCAGGCATCCATCACAGCCCTTGCAAGACTGCGCCTGGTGATGGGCGTGTAGACGACGTGCGTACCGATTAGGGCTCCGTGGAGGTTGCCGGCTTGTGGCTTTGGCACCTCCACGACGATTGGAGTGTTTCTGTGAAGACGCTTCAGGTTCTTGAGGATGTCTCGGTTCCTAGGGTCGCTCATGCGTAGCGAGCAGAAGATCACTTCAGCTTGGTCGGCGGCATGACAGGACTCATGGCTTACTAGAGGGCATCGGCCCGAAGCCTGTGCGTCAGGGCCACCGCAGCCAACCGACTCAAAACCAGCATCTTCAAACATTTCAACGATGGCAGCTCTGACGGCGCCATCTTCCTCCTCGACGAGCACGCGCGGCCTGAGGCCCTCTTTGTTGAAGGACGGTGGATTTTGTGAAGAACTCTTCTTCATGCGCACTGTTGATCCCCTTAGTCACGACGATCATCCCGACTGGGAGAGCAGATGGGTAGGGACCAAGGTCCCGGAGTGGCAATGCTCAGCGAGGCTTCTGCGGTCAGCTGACCAGGAGTTCGCCGATCATTCCAGCATCCTGATGACCTGGGACACTGCAGAACAGTACGTAACTTCCGGATTCCAGTTTGACGCTACCGGTGTCGTCTTCGTCGGGGAGGGCCTCAAGGGAGAAGTCATCTATTCCCTCGATACGAAGGTCGTGGTAGACGGCGCCTTCGTTGCGTAGCCGAAGCGTGACATCTCCACCCGTCTTGATGAGTTCAGGTGAATAGGCAAAATCGATTGCAGTGATTGTGGTCAACCCAGGCGGGTCAGGGGAGGTGGATTCCCCACCTCCCCTGAGGGTGACGAACACTGCGACAGCAGCACCCGCAAGTAGCAGTACCAGAATAATTGGAGAAAACGCAGATGATCGCCCACTGCCGGATCTGGCCCGGCGCCTCTGTTCTGCACGCGATCTTGTCTTCGCCACAAGTGGAGAATATTGCCAGACGGCTGACCAAATAGGGACCTTCGACCCTGCTGGTCAGAAGGGACGCTCCGTAGCGTCGCAGAAAAGGATCGAGACTAGGTCGTGGCTAGGTTCGCCGAAGGAGTGGAAGTGGACACAAAGTTCGAGACCCGCCTGGTGGATGAGAACGGAAAGAAGCGCCTCAAAATAGTGCTCTACGCGGGTATCTTCTCGCTTATAGTCTTGACCAGTCTGACGACTATCACACACCACCTGATCGAGCCCCAGCATGGCTGGGTTTCCTCGTTCGGCGTGGGTGGTTTGGTTGGGTTTTGGGTGAGCATCTTGGCAGCTGGAGTAGCGGGAAACGGAATCTACGAATTCCGCTACGAACGTCACGCGGGCTAAAGATGTCACCGGGTTTCTCTAGCGCTCTTGATGCTGACCATGTATAAGCCAACCCAGGTCTTCCTCCTAGATGATCATGAGGTCGTCAGGCGCGGTGTTGCCGCAGTGATCGATGCCGAAAGTGACATGGAGGTAGTCGGCG